>Ga0105103_10000215_pt1 | contig 32213 bp, 35 predicted proteins | sample PPLLaktember2015_2_FD_79107 | JGI IMG/M metagenome (GOLD analysis project Ga0105103, IMG submission 79107) | Freshwater sediment microbial communities from Prairie Pothole Lake near Jamestown, North Dakota, USA - PPLs Lake P7 Core (6) Depth... | ecosystem: Environmental > Aquatic > Freshwater >...
GCTCTTTTAAGAGAACCAGGTCTCCAGCACTCTCTCCTGCATGCCCCTTCATGACCGATACGAACATCCCGTTCGGAGCCAGTGCCTTCCTGCACCGGGATTCTGAGGTTTTTCCGACGGCATCAAAGATGATATCATACCGCTCGTCTCTTTCCGCGAAATCCTCCTTCGTATAATCAATGACGATATGTGCTCCGAGGGATTTCACCAGTTCCCGGTTTGAGGAACTGCATACCCCGGTAACATCCGCCCCAAAGTACCGGGCAAGCTGTACCGCCGAAGTTCCTACTGCCCCGGAAGCTCCATAGATCAGCACGTTCTGTCCCTTCCGGATCTTTCCTTTCCTGAGAAAATGCAAGGCAGTACTGCCCCCGAAAGGAACGGCTGCTGCCTCCTCGAACGTTACATTGGCCGGCTTTTCAGTGATCACCGCGTTTTCAGGCAGGCATGTGTATTCGGCATAGGCGCCAAACCGCATCCCGGTATCGCCAAAAACCTGATCCCCTTTCCTGTATCGCTTCACATCCCTGCCGACAGTTTCAACCTCTCCCGCCAGCATTAAACCCAGGATGGGTTTTCTCGGCCGGGTGATACCTAAGGCCAGTCGCATCGCCAGCCGTGTCAGGATCGAGAAATGGGCAGGAATAGTGAAACCCCGGCACCTGCAGTCCCCGGAGGTTACTGCTGTCGCATGAATTTTTATTAACACTTCATTATCCCTCGGAACCGGTTTTTCAACATCTTTCAGCTGAAGAACCTCCGGCGGCCCGTATTGTGTGCATACAATTGCTTTCATCGGTAACTCCTCTCATCGGGCGATTCCGGTATAACAATCCGGAGATTATTCATGGCCGATAATCTCCTGCACCCATACCCGGTTTGCCCGAAGGGCACAACCGCCGCTCGATTCCGTCAGAAACTCCGGCTTTTCTCGGAGACGGTTGAGCATCCGGGACCGCAGCGCTTCTTTCAGCGGCACCTGCACCAGATTTACATCCGAGTACGGGGCTGCAGGGCAGGGTTCGAGGTCCCCCGAAGGGCTGACATGCACAAAGCCCCGGCCCGCGGCAAGGCAGCCGCCATAGGTATCCTCATCGCCGGGGAAGCCGATGAAGAGTGCCGGGAATTTCTGGTTAAAGTCACCAAGCACCGCCTGCAGCGTCTTCTTCTGCCCGTGGGTCAGGACGAGATTTTCCGTGCCAGGTGTCATGGGCACATACTCGACATACGTGAAGACCCGGGCGCCGGCACTGGTCATCTGCCGGATAAATGCTTCACTGGTGACATTATCGAAGTTCTTCCGTGTTGTTGTCATAGAGCAGCCGAAGAAAACGGTGCGGTCTTTCAGACAGGCACATGCTGTAAGGAGCCGGTCATAGACCCCGCTGCCCCGCCGGGTATCGGTATCTTCGCGGAACCCCTCGAAACTGATGACCGGCACGATATTGTGGCAGGCCCCGATTTCCGCTGCCATTGCATCATCGATCAGCAGCCCGTTGGTGAAGACCGGGAAGAGGATCCGGGGATGGGCTTTTGCAAGCGCGAAGATCTCCTCCCTCCGGACAAGAGGTTCCCCGCCCGCGATGACGATGATCGAGACACCGAGTTGTGCGGCCTGGTCAATAACCGATGCAAGGACCCCGGGGCTCATCTCCTCTTTTGGTTTTTCAGCCCGCCCGTGCATATAGCAGCCGGAGCACGCGAGGTTGCAGCGCGAGGTGATGCTCACGATCATGACCGGCGGAACGAGCAGGCCTTCCCGCTCGTGCTGCCTGCGCACCGCTGCCGCCTTCCGCTGGTGGTGAAGGATAACGGAACCGGGGACGACGAGTGCCGGCTCACCGGCAATGATCCGGACTGCCTGGCTGAGGGTCTCCCCTATCGTTGTATTGAACGTTTCCCGGTACAGGTTGTTGTCATACCGGGATACTGCCGGATTGGTCATGGGGAAGGACTCCTGATTGGGCGATGCAGCAGGATCATGATGGCACAGCCTGCCAGCGCTGCAAAGAGGGTGATGAAACTGATTGCCGAGAAGATGAACTTGACGGCATACATGATACTGACAAACCATGCAACGGGATCGAGCCGGGCAGGGTAGGTAAGGAGGAGCGTGATGACGCCTGCGTTCTCGCAATAGTCTGCGACTGCTGCAAATACCGGCGCCGTGTTCAGCAGGAACCACGGGCTGCCCTCCGGAAGGAGTCGGGAAAGCCCCCACGATATCCCGAGTGCAAGGAAGAGGCCGTACGTAAACGGGAAGACGAGGTCGAGCGGCACAATACGAGTCAGGTCAAATGCCCGGCCGGCATCACCGAGAGCATCAAGGACCGTATAGACCTGTTGCGGGCTTGTCGTGAAGGTCATGTCAAGGATGGTTGGACCACCCGTAATTTCCCGCAGCTGTGCAATGCCGAAGGGTTTCCCGTTGATGAGGGCTGCAGCGATCAGCCAGAGACCCAGGGATGCAAGTACTGCTTTCCCGGTCGCCATCCTGCGGATGGCACCGGACAACCGGCAGGCAGTGCAGCCATTCCTGCGACATGAGTCCGTCATTGCCCACCCCGCTGGGCTTTCATGTCTTCGACCTTCAGGTCCGGGTGACGGTACCGGCCCCGTCCTTTCGTGCCCTGCATCGTGTTCAGCTGGATCGCCTCGACCGGGCAGAAGTGCAGGCAGGCGCAGCAGAGCTCGCAGTGGTGCTGCCATACCGGCCGGTCCTTTTCCATCACGATGTTTCCCACCGGGCAGACCTTTGCACAGGTGCCGCAGGAGGTGCAGGTGCCCTCAACGGAGAATGACTTGTCCATGGCGTGGACATTTTTCACAAAAGGGGGGTAGAGGAGGAGCCTCAGTAAGGAGGTGAGGGGAGAGAAACCGGGAGGCACGGTCTGTCCTTTCTGGATCGTCACGGCAATGGCAGCAAGGTCTGCATCCGCTTTCCGGAGGATCTCTTCTTTCCTGTCGCCCATTGGGGGGATGCCTACCGGGGGGAAATTCCCGGGCATTTTCACGCCAAAGGCAGCATCGAGATTCTTCCTGCTGCTCTGCAGAAGGATGCTGTTGAGCTGGTGGAGGGCAGAAATTCCCATCCCGCCAAATGTGATAATACCAAAAACGTACGGCACAGCCCCGATATCGAGCCGTTTCGCAAACTCCTTCACGATGACCGGCAAGCCGGCATCGTATACCGGACTGACGATACCAATCCGGTCTGCTGCCGGGACGATCTTCCCCGGCCTGTCCTTCAGCGATGCGATCGGGATAAGATCGCACTCCTTTAACGCTGCCGCAATCTTTTTTGCAGCCGCAAGCGAGTTGCCGGTGCCGGTGAAGTAGTAGATGATCGTCTTCATGGTTCTTTTTCCCCATGGGCTTTCAGTTCGGCAACCGTAATTTCCGGGTTCCGGTACCGCAGCCATTTTTCCGTTCTTGCCCCTGCCTGGATGGCCTGCACCGGGCAGTTGTGGATACACCCGCAGCAGAGCTCACAGTGGTGTTTCCAGACTGGCTTTTTGTCCACCAGTTCGATATTGTTCACCGGGCAGATGGCAACGCAAATCCCGCAGGACGTACATTTGTCAGTAACGGAAAATTTTTTATCGTCAGTATGGACGTGGGATTTGAACCACGGGTACAGCAGGGTATAGAGCACGCGGGAGACAAGCGATGAGGGCAATTTTCGTCTCTCGCACTTGATGACCTGTCCGGTTATAAGCGCAATCTCTGCGTCTGCCTTTGAGAGTATCTCTTTTTGTTTTTTTCCTTTCGGGGATTCGTACATCAGGATATAATTGCCGGGCATGACAACGCCAAATCCTGCGTCAAGTCCCCGTCCCTGCCGCTTCCGGAGGATACCGTCGAGCTGCCGTAGAGCGGCAGACTCCCCGCCTCCGCCGTGGGTGATAACGGCAAAGACATACCTTACTGTTGCAGTGTCCAGACGTGCCGCAAATGATGCAACCAAAAGCGGCAGGCCGGAGAAATAGACCGGGCAGACAATGCCGACCCGTTCTGCCGACGGGACGATGTCCCCGTCTGTCTTCTGCAGTGAAGCAATCGGTACCAGCTCGCAGTCCTTCAACGCTGCAGCGATCTTCTTTGCAACCGCAAGCGAGTTCCCGGTGCCGGTGAAGTAGTAGATGATCGTCTTCACGGTGTTCTCCCCGATGTTTTTATCGCTGAGATCATTGCGTTGATCCGGTCAGGGTCCTTGAGCCCGGCCCTATCGAAGACGAACTCCCCCGTCACCTTCGCACCTTTTGTCTCAAGGGCGTTCTTTATGATCGGCAGGGTCTCCCCCCCGTCTTTTCCGCAGGTAGCAAAGATCACCGCGTTTTTCCCCCTGCAGCCTTCGAGCGCAGCAACCGCTGTATTGATCGCAGGCGTTGCCTTTCCGGCCCAGACCGGAGTGCCGATAACGATGACATCAGCAGCTGCAACATCGATCGCCTTCTGTTCAATCGGATCGCACAGGCCTTTCATTGCCCGGTAACACCCGAGGGTGTATGCGGTTATGCGGGAATAGTCACGGGTCAATTTCACTTCCACGAGGTCTCCCCCGCAGGCCGCGTGGACGTTCTCAACCACGCTCCGGGTGTTCCCGGAATAGGAGTGGTAAATAATACTGGTCTTCATGATTTCACATCACGTTCATCCGGTTGATCTCCTGGTGTTCCTTCCACAAAAGCCCTGAGGGGGTCTGAACCGAGGATCTGCCGGAGCAGGTCGCCCCCGGCATCCGGGTTCTTCGTGTCCTTTGCATCCAGCGAGATCTCTGCCATGACCCGGACCCCGCGATCCGATAGCGCTTTACTGAGAATGGGCAGGGCCTCCCCGGGCTGGGTGGAGCAGGTCGTAAAGATCACGGCCATCTTACCCTCGCAGCCTTTGAGCGCCCGGACAGCTGCATTGATTGCCGGCGACGGCTTCCATGCCCAGACCGGGGTTCCGATGATCAGGAAATCGTAGCCCGAGACATCGATCACCTCCGGCTCAATCGGATCGCAGGCCCCCTTCCGCGAGTGCAGGACTCCCGTGGTGTAGACAGAGAATGAGGAGTAAGGGTTCTTTGTCGTAACCTCGATGAGGTCGCACCCGCTGGCGTTCCTGATGCCCTCGGCTATGCCACGGGTTACACCAGAGTACGAGTAGAAGATCACGCAGGCCCTGATGGCACGGTCGCGGGCTGTCCGCCGGAGCATCTCCCGGTTGCAGTTTGCCATCACGGTCGAATGTAAAAGCTCGAACTGTTTTTTAAAGTCCACTATCCGCTCGCGGTTGACGGTGTAATAGATATAGAATCCTTCACGGCGGGACGCGACCAGTCCCTCGATCTTCAGCGTCTTCAGGTGCTGTGAAACCGCGGGCTGCGAAATTTTCAGCCGGGCCGCAAGTTCGGAAACGCCGAGCGTCCCGCTCGTGTCCGTTGAGAGGAGGTAAATGATCTGCAGCCGGGTGAGATCGCCGAGGGCCTTGAACGTTGAGGCCATCGATGGTACAATTTCACAAAGCCTGGTACACTCTTCGCACTTGTTGCAGGGCTCCATACAATTCTGTATAAGTGTTTGCTTATACACTTATATGTTTTGCGCGGCACCTATCCCGGTCATTCGTCCCGGAGCCCGGAGAGGAACGCGGGGTTATCTCTTAACGATGAGCTTGTGCGCAGCCTTGTCGACTTTGTACGATTTCGGCGTGCCGAGCAGGTCGAGCGCATTGATTTTCATGTCGATGAGTTCCTGGTAATTGAATGACTCGTACTTCTTCTCACCTTTCTCTTCCCAGAAAACGACAATGCCGTTTTCCATCTTCTTGCTGCTTATGATGTCGTGCATACAGTCCGATGGGAATACAGGGTAATGAAGGTTGCGACCGTTACAAAAAGGGGTCACTGAAAAACCGGGCCGTCAGCGGGCATGCACCCGGGGCAGGTCCGGCCAGTACAGGAAGGGAACCAAAGTGCACCATCCGACACCCCGCATCCCGTTTCCTGCATTGCCCGCAATCAGCCGGAGGAAAGAACGGCTTTTTTCCACCAGGAACCAGACAGCCCTGAGGGGGTCGGGCAATGCACTTTGGCAGAAGCAGCCGTTTGCGGAGTCGAAAAAGCCGGGTTTTTTATGAGAATAACAGAGGGTTCTGCCGCTGCCGGTCAGATACCAGAGTACACCGCCAGACCACCTCCCGTTTCCGTGTCCCGTTCATGGGTCAAATCCTGTCCTTCCAGAGACCCTCCCCACCTAGGCGGTGGTCTATGTTGTCGTGACCGGGGCCTTCGTGACAAGGGTCGTTGCCGGAGTCTGCACGACACTCTCCGTAACTCCCTGCGTTGTAACTCTTATATAAATCTGCAAAAAAATCAAAAACGTTATCGCGTGCAACGCCCGATGGGATCTGACCGACATTAATCGCTGCTATAAAAAACCCCTGGCCTGTGAAAACAAAAAAACAGCACGCACCAAAGGCAGTCCCGGAGATCACCATCCGGCCGTTCCGGGAAACTGATATTGATTTCGTTATCGCCCGACAGCTGGAGGTATATGCATCCGAGTACGGGTTCATGTCAGAGGTCTGGAAAATGTACCTGACCGGTGGAGTAAACGATTTTATCCAGCAGTTTGACAGCGGGAGGACTGCATGTATATCGCGGAGAACGACGCCCTCCCCTGCGGGTGCATCGCTATCACGCACACGGATGACGGTACGGCACAGATCCGTTTCTATTTCATCGAGCAGGAGTTGCGGGGGAGAGGCGCCGGGCACCAACTCATCGACCGGGCGATCGATTTCTGCCGGGATGCGAAGTATGGGCGGATTTTCCTGTGGACGTTCAGTACCCTTGCTGCTGCACGGCACCTGTATGCCAGCAGGGGATTTCAGATGACGGACTCGCATGTCAATAACGACTGGGGCGAACCGGTGCTGGAAGAGCGGTGGGAACTCGCATTATGAGAAATTTATAAGTTTTTTTCTAGTCTGAAAATCAACAGACGCCGGACAGGATATTTTTATGATGCCTTACGCGCGAAACGCCTCGTCGGGTTTCGCGCTGCTCACTTACCTTAGTCGGGTCGTAGTAGTGATCAACTTACTTGCCCAGGCGCGACCCGACAAGGCGTCGCGCCGACTCCCTGCGAAGCGAGGAGGGGAACAATCATTACGAGATCAGAATATTCCAAGAAAAAATGAAAAATGCTCGAGGGAATTTATACCGGCCTGTAGTGTCCCCACTTCCCGAGCGCTTCCCTGAGCTCCTTTGCCTTCTTTGCTTTCTCTTCCAGCGTCACGCCCTCCTGCCATGCCTCGATGGCCTGCATGGTCGCCTGTGCGCCGGCGCGGGTTCCTTTCGGGTGGCCGTGGATGCCACCCGAGACAAGGAGGACCATCTCGGTGCCGTAAATATCCATCACATCCGGAACGAGGCCCGGGTGCAGGCCGCCCGATGAGACCGGGAAGGCGCTCTTGATCTTCCCCCAGTCCTGCTCGAGCAGCATGCCTTCGACCGCTTTTGTCTTCTTCTCGCGGAGCAGGTCGGCAAGGGCAACCGATTCGCGCCTCGAACCGGTCAGTTTCCCGACTGCTGTGCCGGTGTGGATCTGGGAGACCCCGACAAGACGCATGATCTTAGCGAGGAACTGCATGGTAACGCCATGCTTCCTGTTCCGGGTGAATGTTGCGTGCATGGCCCGGTGGGCGTGGATCGCAAGGCCGAGATCCGAGCAGTAGTCCCGCATGGTCATGACACTGGCAGTCCCCGCAACGACTACATCGATCATCGCATAGTTCCAGCCGTTCTCCTTCAGCAGGTCCGCCCTCTTCTTCATGGTCTCGACATCGGCGGTGATATTCAGGAATGCGGACTTCTTGTCGCCGGTCTCCTTCTCCGCCTTATCCCGGAGTTTCGTCATGAACTTCACACGGTCATCGAAACGGTTGAACGATACGGACGTGAGGTTCTCATCGTCCTTGACAAAATCGAACCCACCCATCCAGGTCTCGTACCCGATCTCAGCATGCTCCTTTGCCGAGAAACCGATCTTGGGCTTGGGCACGGCGCCGGTCAGCGGCCGGCCCCGGACATTCATCATCTTCCGGATTCCCTCGTTGCCGAAATGCGGTCCCCGGAAATGCTTCAGGTAGGCGGGCGGCAGGGATACATCGATCAGCCGGAGGTTCTTCACCGCCTTCATCCCGAAGATGTTGCCCGCGATCCCGCTCAGCAGCTGGACGGCATTGCCTTCTTCCCAGAGCTCGATCGGGTATGCGACCTTCACGACATTGCCCTCGATATCAAACGCGGTCGCCTCCAGTGCCTTCATCCGCGGCGGCATGGTAAAAAGGGTAGTCCAGGTGCCGGTCGAGCTCTCCGAGGCGATCCGTCCTGCAGCTTCTTTCCCGCTCACACCAGCGGCAGGTTCAAAATAGAAGAGGCAGACAAGATCGTCCTTTGCCGGTTCGTACTTCAGGTCGACAAATTCCTTGTACCAGTCAATTGTCATAGCTGTTCCTGTACATGCTAAATGCAGTGCCGGGCAAAAAAGGTGAGGATCTGCCCCCCGGTCATCACGTTACCGGGATATACCGGAACCATCTGCCGGCTTTTCCCACCGGTGTCTGACGATCAGAAGCGGTACCCTGTAACAATCTATTTATTGGTGGGTTTTTCATTAATCTTCAATACAATGAACCGCCCGCATGCAGGGTGCGTGCAGTGCAGGACTACCGTGGTGATACCCTCATGACCGTCAAAAAATCTCCTCCGCGCCTCACGAATACCGCACTGATCATGGAGGGGCTCATAGAATCGGAAAAACTCTACCGGGGAATTTTTGAGCAGTCCGGCATCCCGGCCGTGGTCATCGGCGAGGACTCCACCATCCTTCTGGCCAACAGCAGGTTCGAGGAGCTGAGCGGGTATCCCCGCGGTGAGATCGAGGAAAAGAAACAATGGATGGAGTTTGTCGATTCAGGGGACTGCGAAAAGTCCAGAAAATACCTTGATGAGAACCTCAAACCCGGGGGTTGGGCACCGGCACAGTATACGTTAGGGTTTGTCGATCGGAATGGTCTTGTCCGGGACGTATCCGCCAGCCTGAACCTGATTACGGGTACCCGGAAGATCGTCCTGACCCTCGTCGATATAACACCGCGGAAAAAGATAGAACGCATGCTCCGTCAGAATGAAGAACGCTACCAGACCCTTGTGAAAAACCTCACTACCGGTGTCTTCCGTGTAACGCACGAGCTGCCGGGCAGGTTTATCTGGGCAAATCCGGCGTTTCTTTCCATGTTCGGGTACGGGTCCTTAACGGATCTGTTAAAAATAACTACGGCCGGCATCTTTGCAGACATCCGGGACGAGGGGCGTATCCGGGAGGAACTCAACGACAACGGGTTTGCCCGGGTTGAGAAAATCCGGTTGAAGAAGACCGACGGGTCACCGCTCTGGGCTTCGATCACCGCTGAAGTGAAACAACATGAGGACGGGAAATCTGTCTGGGTTGACGGGACTGTCGAGAATATCACGGAGCGTGTCCTGGCAGAACAACAACTGAAGCAGACTCAGTTACGTCTCGGGGAACTGCTCGGTGCCGTGACTACGTACAGCCTCTTTGCAACCGACCCGGAGGGGATCCTGACGATGTTCAACACAGGGTCAGAGCGGATGCTGGGATACCGTGCAGAAGATATTATTGCTAAGGAGACGCCCCTCCTGTTCCTCGATGCATCCGAGCTTGCGACCCGCACCGGCCAACCGGAGTCAGGAGGCGGATCACCTCTGAGCGGTTTTGCCGCGTTCATATCACGGGCGAAAACCAACGGGTGCGATGACCGGGAGTGGACGTTTGTTAAAAAAGATGGCACGAAAATCCCGGCAGACCTGACCATGACCGTGATGCACAACGAGGACGGTGTCATTACCGGGTATCTCGGTGTTGCCCAGGAACTATCGGACCAGAAGCGGCTGGAGGAAGCGTTCCGGTACGACAAACTGCAGATGTCGGGTGTCATCTACAACATACCGGAACCAACCTTTGCCATTGACCGTGCCGGGAAAGTGATTGCATGGAACCGCGCCATTGAGGAGCTGAGTGGCACAAAAGCAGTGGATATTCTCGGGAAGGGAGAGTATGCGCATTCCGTTCCGTTTTATCAAGACCGCAGGCCAATGCTCTCAAACCTCCTGTTTGCCACCGATACGGAAATCAAACAGCAGGGGTATTTCAATATAAAGAGGAGCAGCAATTCAATCACTGCCGAGACCCGCTCGATGAAACCGGGGGGAAAGAATCTCATTATCCGGGGGATTGCCGCACCCATCTACGACGATACCGGGGAGATCGCGGGGGGGATCGAATCCATCACCGATATCACAGAAGTACGGAAAAAGGAATCCGAACTGCAGGATTCCGAGTCCCGGTTCCGGGCCATCCTTGACTATATCGGGTCTGCTGTCGCGATCATTGAAGAGGATTCCACCATCTCGTATATCAACCCGGAACTCGAGAAGATCATCGGGTACGTAAGGGATGAGGTTGAGGGAAAGAAGAAATGGACTGAATTCGTTGCGCCCGAAGACCTGGAGCGCCTCAGCGGGTACCAGCACAAACGCCGCATGGATCCCGCGAGCGTACCTTCCCGGTATGAATTCAGGTTCATCCGCTGGGACGGGCAGGTCCGGAACGGCTTTCTCTCGATTACCCCGATACCGGGCACCGGTAAGACCGTTGTGTCCCTTTTCGATATCACGGACAGGGTTCTGGCACAGGACGCCGTCCAGCGGGCCAATAAGAAACTGAAGTTTTTTTCAAGCATCACCCGTCACGATATCCTCAACCAGCTGACGGCGCTGAAAGGGAACCTGGAACTGTCACGGGGAGCCGCGGGCGATGCCGGCCTCAGGGAATCGGTAGAGAAAGAGCTGGCAGCAGCAGAAGCCATCCAGAACCAGATCCTGTTCACGCGCGATTACCAGGACATCGGGATCCAGCTGCCGGAATGGCAGAACGTCCGGGACGTCATCCTCACGAGCTGTAACGGTATCCGGCTCGGGACTGTTACGGTGAGCGTTCTTGTCACGGGCGTCGAAGTACTGGCAGACCTCCTGCTCGTAAGGGTGTTCCACCAGATTGTCGATAATGCGATACGGCATGGGGGGAAAATCACGCAGCTCCGCTTCACCTGTCAGGAATCGTTTGACGAGCTGGTGCTGACCTGTGAAGATGACGGGGTCGGGATACCCGCGGACGCAAAGGAGAAGATCTTCAACCGCCAGCATTCCGCGGGTTCGGGACTCGGGCTGTTCGTTTCACGGGAGATCCTTTCCATCACCAAAATCAGCATCCGCGAGACCGGAATCCCCGGAAAAGGAGCCCGGTTCGAGATCCGGGTCCCGAAAGGTGCGTACCGCTTCATAAACGAAGAATAACCTCCGGCACGAGCCCTGCCCGGACCCTTGCCGGTAACGGTACCGGGGGAACAAAAACAGCTGTTTATTCGGATCGGAAGGTGCATCCTCTCTCATGACAGGCGATCCCGTTCCCGTCGTGCTCGTGCACGGCTGGAACAGTCACCCGGGAATCTGGAACCGGCTCATTCCCCGGCTTGATGCCGCACATATCCCGTACACCCGGTTCAGCCATGTTGAGATGGCACATGAGCCCCTGCCGCATATCGCAGGGGCTCTCTCTGACCATGTCCGGCAGTACCGTAACGAGACCGGGTATGACGGGCCGGTGGACACCATCAGCCATTCAATGGGAACCTGCATCACCCGCTATTTTCTCGAAGTGATGGACAAAACACACCATATGGCACACGTCCGCCAGCTGATCGGACTTGGCCCGCCCAACAACGGGTCCGCTCTCGCCAGGCTGTTCAACGACCCGGAATACGGGGCAACGATCATCAACCGATTAACCGGCGTCTTTGTCCCGGAGGGATTTGACCCCAAAAAGGATCTGATCGTACAGGATGTCCGACCGGAGAGCCGGGTGATGACCGAGCTCCGCAATGCCGGGATTCGTAAGGACATCCTCTACCGGATCATTGTTACCGGAAACCCGGAGGGGATACCGGCATTTTTCCCCCACTTTGGCGGCAAGACCTGGGAGATCGGCGCTGACGGCAGGTACCGGCAGACACTCGCCGGCGACGGGGTTGTTGCGCACAGCGAGTCCGCCCTCCCCGGCATCTCGCTCGATATCATCCCGCCCGGCCCGGATGCATCGGGCCGGTACCCGCGCCCGGACCTGTTCTGTCACATCAACCTGCCAAGAAACCCGGCGGTCATCGACCGCATCATGCAGTTCCTTACCGCACCTCATCAGTAAACTGAAAAGAAAGTCCGGCAGGGTGCGGGCGGATGCGAAGCGGGGCGATATCCTCACCTTTGCAACCCACCATGAAGAAATCCCCGGATGGTCGCGGATAGGGAAGAGAATTTCCTTACCACGGAGACGTGGAGACCATCAGAAAGAAGAGCCCGCAGGGCACTATCCTGCATAAACAGCCGACTTTTTCAGGACTACCGCGGCAATTCCGGTGATTACGTCACCGTATACCGGAAAATGTACCATGCAAGCCCTGCAGAGAACATGGCAGAACAGGCAAGGATGAGCAGGACGTTTGTCATCATATCCTTCTTCTGCATCGCTGCCCGGTCACGGTTCTGTTTTCGTGCAACAAACCCGATAACCAGCCCGGCAGCGGTGCCTGCCAGTATTCCGAGGGAGAGTATCATCAGGATATCCAGCAGGGTCGCTGTCATGCAGATGCTCGGGTCCAATTTTGTTAAGGTCTCATATACATTGTTGGGGCGGAGGTAACCGTGTCATGGTCCTGGCCGTCATCTATGTATCGCGACGGAAACAGGCAACACCAAGAAGGATGACAAGCAGGGCACCAGCCATGGCCGGGGCAAGTCCTGCTGCCCGCGTTGTCTGAGGGACTGCCGTGCTCACCGGAACAAGGACAATGTCAACAGGGTACGTCTGGCCGGCAATGATGCCGATATTCCGGGTAACCGCAATAAAACCGTCCTTTTCCAGCATCACGGTATGATTGCCGGCAGAGATATTCCCGAGCATGAGCGGTGAGAGTCCTGCATCTGTACCATCGAGCAGCACCCGGGCACCGGGCGGGGTGGAATTTACCACGAGCGTTCCCGTTTCCGGCTGGAGCGTTGCTATTACCTCGGCATTTTTCCCTCCCTGTACGGTAACCTGTGTCGTCAGGTCCAAAAATCCGAACCGGGAAAAGGTAACTGCATACGTACTGGGGGAAAGACCGCTGATCATAAACGGCGTTTTTCCGCGGTAATCGCCGTTAATCGTCACCGACGCCCCCTCCGGGACCGACTGCAGGTCCATTGTTCCGGGCTGGACCGGTGTGTCGACGGTAACAAAGGGTTTCCCGAGCGTAACAGCGATGGTACGGAAGTCTGCAGTGGCCAGGTTGGAGCGGTCATTCGCGCTGCTCACGACCCAGACCGTGTATGTTCCATCATCAAGCCGCCCGTTGATGGACCCCGTATGCCACGTGTAGGTCCAGCGGTCATCGCCATCAACACTGACTTTTGTAAATCCGCCCTTATCGGCCCTTTTGGTGATGTCATGCAGGGCAACTCCGTTTTCGGGAAGGTTGGGCCCGGTCAGGAAGAGGTACACGTACGGCCCGGAAGTTGCATATCCCGATATCGTGACCTCGTCGCCCATACTTGTCTGGATACCCGAAGAAGCAGCGGTACTGCCGGCAAGGATCAGCACAGCCACGACAAGCACGGATATCATGAGGGATGGTTTCTGATTGAACATATCGACAGGCTTTTATTGATCGTCAAGGTTCTTGGATGTTACGTTTGGATCAAAAGGATTGCCTGACGCGGGATAGAGCCGAAAAACTGCACTGTAGAAACGGGCATGAACGGAAGTTCGCACCCGAATCATGAAAATTGTTAACCATTCATGAAATTATTGTGAGGGCTCCCCGCATCAGGGCCCCTCCGGGGCGCGGCGGGGCAGTTCCGTGTTTTCAAAAATGCTCCCGGTTATTGGTCCCATCTCTGATGAGATTCGACATCCCCAAAGAGCGCCAGAGTTTTGAATGGTTTATACAGCGCACTTTTTTGTCAAAGGCGGACGCCAGCGGGAGCAGAAGAGCGGTGCTCCTGCCCTGATTTGCCGGTGACGCTTTTTTGGCTTTTCAGAAAGGAAAGCCGGTGTGGGGAGACCACCAATAAAAATATATTTGTCATAATAATATGTAGTATGGTGGATGTGATGTATGAAACCCCAGAACGTGATGTATTTTACTGAGAAAGAGACAGAGTTTGTCAACCTGCTCATCGATGTCGGCACACGAAAAAATGTAGCGCAGGTCCTAGTATTCCTTGCAAACGTATCCGAAGCAACTTCACGGGACATCGAGCGGGGAACAGACCTCCGCCAGCCGGAAGTCAGTCTTGCCATGCACTATCTGATCCGGCAGGACTGGATAAAGATAAAGGAGAGCAAGGCTGAAGGCAAGGGTCGCCCGGTGAAGATCTATTCCCTGTCAAAGCCAATCGACAGGATCATGAACAGCATCGAGAAAGAAAAGAAAGAGCAGGCAAAAGAGCAGCTCGCCCGCGTGCAGAAACTCCGGGAATATATTCAGTAACCGGGTAATCCGCCCGCAAGGCCGTTTCCGAATACGGATCACCCCCCGTCGCCCGACGCCCTTAATACCCATTCCAGACAAAATCACACACGGATTGTATGCTGCCCGCCAGTTCCAGGAACACAGCACTTTTTATCGCGATCCTGGCCGGGTTCCTGACACCGTTCGACCTTTCGGCAGTCAACATAGCGCTCCCGACCCTTGCGCGGGAGTTCTCCATGGACGCAATCCAGATGGGCTGGGTATCGACCTCGTACCTGCTCGCCTCTGCGGTCTTCCTCGTCCCCCTGGGCCGGATCGCAGATATCTACGGGCGGAAACGCGTATTTGCCACCGGGCTCTCGATATTTACCCTCGCCTCGTTCCTGATGATCCTGGCGCCGTCCGCTCTCGCGGTGATCCTGCTGCGGATCCTGCAGGGGTTCGGGAGCGCGATGATCTTCGGTACTGCGGTTGCCATCCTCACTTCCGTTACCCCTCCCGAACAACGGGGAAAAGCCCTGGGGATCTATACTACTGCCGTTTATCTCGGGCTTTCGATGGGGCCGTTCCTTGGCGGGATCCTGACCAGCCTTTTCGGCTGGCGGAGCATCTTTGCCGTTAATGTCCCCATAGGGGTGTTTACCGTGGCGCTCATCCTCCTGTTCCTTAAAGGGGAATGGGCAGACTGCCGGGGCGAACGGTTTGACCTCGGGGGTTCCATCCAGTATGGCCTGACCCTCATCTGCGTGATGTACGGCTTCTCCCTCCTGCCGGAGCGCGAGGGACTTATCCTTGTCATTGCCGGCGCGGTGATGCTTGCGGTTTTTATTTCCCGCGAGCTCCGCATCAGCGAGCCGCTCTGGAACATCCGTCTGTTTGTAAAAAACCGCGTCTTTCTCTTCTCCAACATGGCAGCACTTATCAACTACGGCGCCACGTTCGCGGTCACGTTTTTCTTAAGTCTGTACCTGCAGTACATCAAGGGATTTTCGCCGGAATATGCCGGCATGATCCTTGTGGTCCAGCCGGTGGTCATGGCACTTGTCTCACCGGCGGCAGGACGCATTTCGGACCGGATCGAGCCAGGAAAGATTGCTTCTGCCGGTATGGCCATGACCGCACTGGGCCTCGTCCTTCTCACGCTTATCGGGAGCGACACGTCGCTTCTGATGGTTGTCGGCATCCTTGTGATCCTCGGTATCGGTCTTGGGCTTTTCTCATCGCCGAACACCAACGCAATCATGGGATCGGTGGAGAGAACCTCGTACGGGGTGGCTTCCGGAACGCTGGGTACCATGCGCCTTGGCGGGCAGATGCTCTCCATGGGTATCGCGATGATGGTACTTGCGATCTTTGTCGGGAATGTCCAGATCACACCTGCACTCTATCCCGCGTTCCTTGAGGGCATGAAGATCTCGATGGTGATCTCTGCAGTCATGTGCATTGCCGGTATCTTCTTCTCTCTGGTGCGGTATGGTAAAATGAATACTGCCGGTACCCCTGAGCAAATCCACTGATGCCAGCGGAGCCGTTCTGCAGAATAACCCACAGGCCGGTTACTGTTAATAATCCCGCGGAAAAATCTCCGGATAAGAGAAAGATATGACAAAAACCGCTGAACCAAGAAACGCGCTGATGGAAAAGAACCGCATGGAATCAATTACCGACGGTATTTTTGCATTTGCCACGACGCTCCTTGTGACCAGCATGATCCTGCCCGGGGGTGCAACAACAAGCCAGAGTTCCGGCAGTGCACTCCTTTCCCTGCTGCCTTGAGTTCTACCCCTCTATTATTGCATTTTTTGTCCTTGCCGCGTTCTGGATGGGCCATCACGAACAGTTCGCAAACGTCCACCATATCGATAATAATTTCCTGTACTTCAACATTATCAGCCTTTTTTTTGTCACCCTTGTCCCGTTCTCCACCAGTTTTATCGGCGATTATAATGCTGATGTAATTGCCACCTGTCTCTTCGAGTTCATCCTGATGATCCTTGGCCTCATTTTCACATTCCAGTGGCTGTATGCGTCCTGGAAGCACCGGCTCATCGCACCTGACTATCCGGAATCCCGGATCCGGCAGGGGCTGAACCAGGGGCTGATCATCCCCGTCGTTTCTCTTGCCGGTGTCATTATCACGATACTGGGATTTGAGGGCAGCACCATGATCTCCATGGCCTCTCCCCTGGTCTCGCACGTGGTTGACCGGTACACACAAAAAAGCCCGTAAAACCAGACATGATTGAAAAAAAAGGACCCGGACTACACCCCATACGATCAGAGCGACTGTTCCCACGTATGACCGCAGTCGCTGCAGACACAGACGACAATGGTCTTGTTCCCGACTGTTTTACAGTCAGTCCACTCGGTATTCTTCGAACTACACTTCGGGCAGTTTGACATTGAGGATCCTGCTTAAATTGACCAGTAGAGGAGAATTTTATTTATACAGGTATAAAAACAATGGGATCCGTGAGACGGTGAGGTGATGTGTGGGATATTACGGAACAATCTCCATAGTCCCGCCGGGTCTGAGGATATTCACCCGGATATCGGTTGTCCGCTCGACCGCCTTTTTCAGGGCAAGGGGATCCGCGGCGATCTTGTCCCAGGTGTTGTAGTGAATGGGAATGACGGTCTTTGCACCAATAAAATTTGCCGCCATCATCGCTTCTGCCACGCCCATCGTAAACCGCCCGCCAATCGGCAGGAGCGCCACATCGGGATGGTAGAGTTCTCCGATCAGTTTCATGTCAGAAAAGAGGCCGGTATCCCCTGCATGGTACACCCTCACGCCGTCCATTCCTATGACAAAACCTGCTGCCGTGCCGCCGGAAAATCCAGGCCCGGCCTCCTCTATTGAGCTGGAATGAAATGCGGGAGTCATCGTGAAGGAAACACCATCCACGCTCATTGTCCCGCCGATATTCATTCCCTCGGCAGCAATTCCTTTCTTCCTGAGGTACTTGGCGATCTCGGTGATCGCCACGGTTTTTTTATTGAGCGCAACCGCTTCACCCATATGGTCGTCATGCCCGTGGGTGATGGCAACGATATCAACTTCTGTTCCCGCCACACTCCCGCCTTCAATGAACGGGTCGATGAGAATTTTCCGGGAACCGGTGAGGAGGACGCAGGAATGGCCGAGCCAGGTGAGTTGCATATATGCAGATCAGGCTTGTGGGGGATGAAATTTTTGGCTTGGAGAATAACCATTGGAAGAACTTCCCCTTTTGATATTTGTGAGGGTGCCCCCATCTCTCATCCGAAGAACTGCCGTTCTTCCCAAGCCGGCTCTTAATTTGAGCACCAGCAGTCTCCCCAAGGGGGGAGGGCAGCCCGGGGAGAGCATGCCCTTGACCCCTTATTGAAAATGTATCAAATTTTCCGCTTTACCTGCTGAGGAGCCATCGTAACTGTGCCCCGTCCCCCCGGGGGGGAACTGGTGGCACAAGAGGGGGGGTTCCTCAAATCAATAACATCGTCGTTTCACTGATGAAAACACTGAAAAATCCACGGAATTATTCATTGCATAGCACAAAAAAACCGTCAGAGAGCGCACATCACCACTAAAAAAGAGGGGTGAGCGGGGGTAACAAGGTACCCTTACGTCACGTCTATCAGTTCAGCTTCTGTGATATCGATGGAATCGCCAAGGCTGTTGTCCGTGGCGCTCCGGGTCATCTGTTCGGTAAGATCGCGGTCTTCCATGACGTCACGGATCCGGTTGATATAGGGATCAATGGTCGGGTCTTCCTGTTCCTCGATCACGTGCCGGTATTCGCGGAGTGTCGAGGGACTGACACCGAGTTCCTCGGAAACTTCCTTCATGGTCTTGCCGGAATCAACAAGGTCTTCCATCTTCTCCTTGTCAAAGGGCATCTTGAAGTCAAGCTCGCGGAAGAGCTTGAGCCTCACCCGGGCCCGTGCAACCGTCTTACTCAGTTTCTCGTCACCGAGTTCGCGTGCGATCTCGGTATCATTCTTTCCTGCATAGAAAGAGGTGACGAGCTTTGCAAGCTGGATCGGTTTTAAGGAGGTCTTGAAAATCCCCTGTTCCGTGATCTCTCTCATCACGAGAGCGACCTCGCGTTCGATTGCGTCGCTGTCTCTTAAGGTGCCATGGATATTTTTCATAGGTTCGACAATCTTGGTCTTGCCCGACATGGCACTGAAGAGTTTCAGAAGCTGTGCCTTTCGTTTGTCTTCGGTCATTGCGTACCCCGTATTGGGATTAGGATATACAATACTTCGTCAACTATTTAATGCTATCTTTATGCCTCATTTGACCAAAAGGACTTTAAAATAGTGTTTAAATGCTGCGGTCGGTTTCCCTTTTTTTTCGCTGGTCGGATCCACTTCTTTTTTTCCTGCACGCCGGAGTAACGTGTGCCAGATTCCGGGACGGGACGAAAAACCACATAATCATGCCCGGACGTATGAGAGTCTTTTTGTCACCAGTCACACTACATTACTAGATACAATAATTCGTGATCACCATGAGCGATGTTTTTGAGAACGTGATGGAACTTGCCCGGCGCAGGGGTTTTATCTGGCCAACCTCCGAGTGTTACGGTGCCGTGGCGGGTTTCATCGATTACGGGCCGCTGGGAGCGATGATGAAGCGGCGGATAGAGAATATCTGGCGGGAATTTTACGTAATCAGGGAAGGGTATTACGAGATCGAGTGCCCCACGATCGCACAGGAGGCAGTTTTTATCGCCTCCGGCCACGTGGCGGGATTTGCCGACAAGATGTGCCAGTGCCCGCACTGTAAAGAGTACCTCCGTGCTGACCATGTTGCCGAAGGCGGGGGTATCAGGAACGCGTCCACCATGAAGAACGAGGAACTTGCCGCTTGCCTTGCCTCCTGCCTCTGCCTTTCCTGCGAGGAGGTCCTGGGTAAGGTGGAGGTCTTTGGGTTCAACCTGATGTTCAAGACCAGCATCGGTCCCGGTTCCCAGCGGACGGGGTACCTGCGCCCGGAAACGGCGCAGGGGATGTTCGTGGACTTTAGCCGCCTGCTCCGGTTCTACCGTGACAAGCTCCCGTTTGGTGCAGTCCAGATCGGTAAGTCGTACCGGAATGAGATCTCGCCCCGCCAGGGTATGATCCGGCTCCGCGAGTTCACGCAGGCCGAGGCCGAGATCTTCGTCCACCCGGCCGAGAAGAACCGTCACCCCCGGTTCAAACGATACGCGGACTATACGATGCCGCTTCTGACATGGGTCCAGCAGCAGACGTGCGAGGAGGCTGTCACTCTCTCAATGCGGGAAGCGGTGGACAGGAGCGTGATCGCAAACGAGTACCTCGCCTACTACGTTGCCCTCACCCATGAGATGCTGGTCTCCATCGGGATAAAACCGGAACGGCTCCGTTTCCGCCAGCACCTCCCGGACGAGCGGGCGCACTATGCAACCGACTGCTGGGATGCGGAAATCTTCTCCGACCGTTTCGGATGGGTCGAGACGGTGGGACTCGCCGACCGTACCGATTATGACCTGAACGCCCATGCAAAGGAGAGCGGTACGCCCATGACGGTCTTCATCCAGTACGATGAGCCGAGAAAAGTCCCGCGACGGCGCATCATTCCCAATATGAGCGTGCTTGGCAAACAGTACCGCACGAAGGCAAAGGCGATCTTTGCCAAACTGGAAACGGCTATTCCCACAAACGACGGCGCTGATGTGGAAGTGGATGGCGAAACGATCCATATTCCGGCCGACCTCTTTGAGGTCCGGGACGAGATTATCGACATTCGGGGCGAGGATATTGTCCCCCATGTCATCGAACCGTCCTATGGCATCGACCGCATGTGTTACGCGGTGCTGGAGCAGGCCTATGATGAGGACACCGCGGATGGGGAGAAGCGGGTCGTGATGCGCCTCTCCCCCAGAGTCGCGCCGGTGCAGGTCGCGGTCTTCCCGCTCATGACCCGCGACGGCCTCGATACGATAGCAGATGGGATCACCCGCACCTTCCACAAAAAGGGCATCCAGGCAGAATACGACGACAGCGGCGCCATCGGCCGGCGCTACCGCCGGCAGGACGAGATCGGCACCCCGTTTGCCGTCACGGTCGATTACGACACAAAGGAGAATAACACCGTCACCCTCCGCGACCGCGACAGCATGAAGCAGGTGCGGGTTTCCATCGACAACCTGCCGGAGATTGTTGCCGCACTTGTTGAGGGGAGCGTTATGTTTGCATCGCTCGGATAGAATCCATCATTTTTTTTCTCGTTTTCATTCCAAGTTATTGAAACAGATGTTGATGGGGGCTGATGCCCCCATACCCCCAATTGTGATTCCTGCCGCCGCCCCGAAGGACGCCCCGCGGCGGGCCTCAATTACCATACCTTCACCCCAGTACCAACCCGGTAGTTTGCCCCGCCGTGCCTCGGAGAGGCCCTGATGCGGGGAATACTCGTAAATTCACGGGAAAAACCGAACGCGATCTCCTTTTTTTTTTAAGAGTGATTAGGTCACGCTCTTTATCGCCAGAAAACACAAACAGAAAAAAATCACTTTTACCCCCGATCACAATTCCCTATATTACCATCCGAAACCAATCCACATCAGGAAACCATGAGCTGCATCAGCCACCCCCTCATCAGGCCGGATAGTCTTGAATCACGCGAGTACCAGCTCTCCATTGCCATGAAGGCGCTGGACGCAAACACCATGGTGATTCTGCCGACCGGCCTTGGCAAGACCGCGGTCGCCCTGCTCGTGGCAGCCTCCCGGCTTTATAATGAGAAGGGCAAGGTGCTGATGCTCGCTCCCACTAAACCGCTCGTTGAGCAGCACCTCCGCTATTTCGAGAAGTACCTCCTTTTGAAACCCGATGGCGATTCGATCCCGCCTCCGTTCGTCATGTTCACCGGCGACGCCCCACCGGCCGAGCGCACCGCGGACTGGGAGCGGGCAACGGTTATCCTCGCAACCCCGCAGGTTATCAAGAACGACCTCATTGCCGGGCGCTACACGCTTGCGGATGTCACGCTCCTGATCGTTGACGAGTGCCACCGGGCTGTCGGGAATTATGCCTACGTCTTCCTTGCCCAGCGCTACCTATCGTCTGCGGATAAGCCGCTCCTGCTCGCGATGACTGCATCGCCGGGCGGGGTGCAGGAGAAGGTGCAGGATGTCTGTTCGAACCTCGGGATCGGGCAGGTCGAGACCCGGACCGAGGATGACCCGGATGTCCGCCCGTACGTGTTCGAGCGGGACCTGGAATACATCAGTATCGACCTCCCTCCCGATCTCAGGTCTGCAATCCTGGTCATCAACGGGCTTATCGATGAGCGGCTTGCCCTGCTCGCATCACTCCGTTTCACCGTCCCCAAGCGGGAAAAACTCTCAATGAGGGAACTCAATGCGATCAATGCCCAGATCCAGCAGCGGATCGCAAACCGCGATCCGACGGGGTACTCCGCTGCTTCAGTCTATGCCGAGTGCATGAAGCTGAAGCATGCGGTCATGCTTGCAGAGTCGCAGGGAAGTGAAGTGCTCAAAGGATATCTTGCGAAACTAATCGCAGAAGGTACGGGTTCCGGCGGGAGCAAAGCGAGCCAGCGGCTTGCTGCCGACCAGTCCTTCCGCGAACTCTTCGAACGTTCGGTTGCGTGGCAGAAGGAACTGCACCCGAAAGTGGAGATAGCACTTGGCCTTGTCCGGGAACAACTGGTAACACACCCAGACAGCCGGATCATTATCTTCGCTACCTACCGCGATACCGTGCAGCTCCTCGTGGATCATCTCACCACCAACGGGATCGCGTGCGAGCGGTTCGTAGGGCAGGCAACAAAGGATGCCGAGAAGGGGCTCTCCCAGAAGAAGCAGATCGCTGCACTGAGCCGGTTCCGCGAGGGGGAATTCAAGGTCCTCATCGCAACTTCTGTCGGGGAGGAAGGCCTTGATGTCCCCTCGACGGATCTGGTGATTTTCTATGAAGCGGTGCCATCCGAGATCCGCTCTATCCAGCGCAAAGGCCGTACCGGCAGGTCAGGTGCAGGCCGCGTGGTTGTTCTCGTCACAAAAGGTACATCCGATGAAGTATTCCGCCATGTCAGTGCCGCTAAAGAGAAGATGATGCACAAGAGCATGCGCTCGATGGGGAACATGACGTCAACGGTGCCGCGGCCGGTTGCGGTTGAGCAGGCCAGCATCGAAGAGTTCACCCCGCAGGGCCCGAATATTGTTATCGACGACCGCGAGACGTCATCTAAGGTCGTGGAAGTGCTTTCCGGTTTGGGCGCTGCAATCCGGCTCGAACGGCTCCCATACGGGGATTATGCGATTGGCGACCGGATCCTTGTTGAGCGCAAGACTGCACGGGACTTCGTGGATACGCTCGTCAACCGCGATCTCCTCGGACAGGTCAAGGCGATGGCGGATGCAGTAATCCGCCCGGTGATGATCATCGAGGGCGGCGATCTGTTTACGCAGCGGGACATCCACCCGAATGCGATCCGGGGAGTACTTGCCGCTCTGACCGTTGATATGGGCGTTTCAGTTCTCTTCACCCGCGATGAGCAGGACACGGCGCAGATGCTCATGGTGCTCGCAAAACGCGAGGAGGGAGAGCGGGGGGAGCGCAAGGTCCATCCGCACAAGACCCACCGTTCGGTGAAAGAGGACCTGGAATATATCGTGTCGGCATTCCCGGAGATCGGGATGAAGAACGCCCGTTTGTTGTTATCTCATTTTGGATCTGTCCAGGCTATCGTGAGTGCATCGCTTGAGGAGCTCGTGGCGATTAAGGGGATTGGGGAGAAGACCGGGCAGCGGGTGTTTGAGCTGAGCCGGGCGAAGTACGGGTGATCGATACGTTATCCCTTTTAATGGTCTTGATGGGGGCTGATGCCCCCATACCCCTATTATGATGGCGGGCCGCCGCCCATGGCGGGGAGCCCCCGCGGCGGATCAATGGGTTTTTTCTTTTAACGTTCTTGCACTGCCGTGCCCCGAGAGGGGTCCTGAAGCGGGGTGCAGTCGTTATGATATCTGCCCTGCATTTTTTATCGCAATCGTTTTCCAGCCAGAATTTTTGAGGAAACACCTCATCACCACCTTGAAATTTTTTTATCGCCATCGGTTTCCGGCAAAAAAATTTCAATCGACCCCTCAACCCCTGCCTGAAAATTTTCAATCGCGATCCGTTTGGTCGGCTGGACCCTGCACGCCGGAGAATGAAAAATGTTGTAAGTTGTACACCCGAATTGTAGGTTAATTAACCTACCATCGCTTCACTAATTAACAAGTTATTATCGCGATAAAAAAAAAATATCATCGCGATCGTTTTTGCGTCCGGGAATTTTTTTAACCGCATAATCAGTCCGGAAAGTACCAGAACATATGTGAAAAATTCCGGAAAAAACGGAAAGAAAAAAAGAGCCGGAATATCCCGGCTTTATAATTTGCACATTATCTCGAGGGCCTCACACCCGGCCTTCACCGAGTTCATCAGCGCAAGGACATTCTCCGGGTCCTTCTCGTTCTGGATCCGCTCGCAGAGGGAATGGATAGTGAACGCCAGCTCCTCCGCCAGGCCCCCGTCATCACAGGTGCACGACTCCTCGTCATGCTCTTGCCCGCAGGTGCAGGTACTTCCATCGCCATGGACATGGCCCACAGCCTGTGCAGCAGGCGCTGGGACTGCAGCTTGTTTCCCGTCCCTGGCATTCTTCACATCCTTCGCGGGTTCGTTCTCCGCACAGACGACACAGAGAGTCTTGCCCTTGACCTCAAACAGGGGACACCCGCAGGTCTTACAGGACTTTTCAAGCATTTTCCCCCCTTTCAGGAGGTATTCGGCCATGATTTCGTCTTCTTTACGCTTTGGCATCTGATCACCGTCGGATCGATATTTAACCTATATATGCCGGTTCCGCATATTAACTACAGGTACACTGGTAGGTGATACCATGCCCAGCCCTGAAAAAACAATGGAAAACTGTATCCTGATGCTGCAGCACATTCAGGAAGACAACTCGATACCCAGAAATATCCGGCGCGTTGCTGACGAGACCCGGACGCTGCTCCTGAACAATTCCAAGGCGATGGGTCTGCGCGCAGCGGAAGCCATTTCCAAGATTGATGAAATTTCCAATGATCCCAACATGCCAATCCATGCACGGACACGGATCTGGGAGCTCGTGTCACAACTCGAGACGATCCCGCTGGACTGACAGGAACCTACCGTTTTCCTGCCGTTCTTTCTTGCGAACGGTCAGTATCGCTATCCATCGCCTTGATGAGTATATGCACGCTCACCGCTCATCAACCATACTCACGGTTTAAAGGAAGCATTTTCAGGATATTCTTTAGGAAAACCAGGGAACAGATCGTGACGGGTTGCAGAAATACCAGACCCGTTCAGGTATTCTTGTGACCTGTTGGTGTTGATACCCGTTGTTGCTTGAAAAAAAGGGGAACCGCGGTATACTACACGCAACCTGTCACTTTACCGTATCCAAAGGGATACCAAGCGCGTCAGCAACACCCCTGCCATACACCTTGTCGGCCTTGAAGCAGTTCCCGATGTGGCGGATCTTGATGAACTCGGGTGCATCGCCCATGGCCCGGGCGGTATTCTCACAGAGCACTTTCTGCTGCGCTTTGCTCATCAGCCTAAAGAGCATGCCCGGCTGCGTGTAATAATCGGAATCGTCCTCGCGGAAGTTCCAGGCCTGCGCTGCGCCGGAGAGTTCGAGCGGGGATCCTTGTACTCGGCTGCTCCTGCCACTCGCCAAAACTGTTCGGCTCGTACCCCACGGCAGACCCGTGGTTCCCGTCCACCCGCATCCGGCCGTCGCGGTGAGAGGCATGAGCGTAGGCATGTTTCGGGCTGTTGACCGGGATCTGGTCAAGGTTGACGCCAAGCCGGTACCGCTGTGCATCTCCGTAAGAGAAGAGCCTGCCCTGCAGCATCTTGTCCGGGGAGAAGCTGATGCCCGGGACACCATTCGCGGGGTTGAACGCAGCCTGCTCCACGTCCTGGAAGTAATTGTCCGGGTTCCGGTTCAACTCGAGCACCCCCACCTCGATCAGGGGGAAGGGCTTGTGGAACCAGCCTTTGGTTAAGTCAAAAGGATTGTAGGCCATCTTCTTTGCCTGCTCCTCCGTCATCACCTGGATGTACATCGTCCAGCGGGGCAAGTCGCCCTTGTCGATACTCATAAGCAGGTCACGCTGGTTGCTCTCGCGGTCTTTTGCTACAATCGCTTCGGCTTTTGCCCCGGACCGGCAGCAGGTTTATCCGGCTATTTAACGGTAAACCTGCCCGGCAATGGCAGGTCACCAGCCACGGAATGCCCATACCAACCATTTTTTACTCTTTTACCTCAAAGTGAGTCAGATAGCAAAGGAACTGAAGCTTTGAACGGTGCAGCAGGTGCGCCGCGTATCATCTCGTGGAACATCACGCTCAGGTGCCCCCTGAAGTGTGCCCACTGTTACGTGGATGCAGGTGAAGAGGAAGCAGACGGAGTGCTATCCACGCAGGAAGCATTCTACGTCATTAATCAGATTTGCGAGACCGGAAAACCTGTCGTTGTGCTGAGCGGAGGCGAGCCCCTCCTCCGGAAGGACATCTTTGCTGTCGCACGTTATGGCACGGAACAGGGACTCCGGATGGTCATGGGTACCAGCGGGTATCTCATCGACCAGGAGACTGCGATAAAGCTCAAAGATGCGGGAATCAAGGCTGTGGCGATAAGCCTGGACTCGAAAGATCCAACAGTGCATGACTCGTTCCGTGGTCTTGAGGGTGTGTGGGAGAGAGCAGTACAAGCCATAGGGTATTGCCGCGATGCAGGAATCGCAGTCCAGATCAATATGTCCGTGATGCGGTCTGCTATCAGTGAAGTGGAGGACTTGATCGGACTCGGGACATCCCTCGGGGTCCGCGATTACCAACTCTTTTTCCCGATACCAACCGGACGGGCCCGGCAGATCGAGCCCCGCAGTGCGGCGGAGTACGAGGACCTTATCCGGCAAATTCTGATCCGTTACCGTAATTCCGATCTCAACATCCGCCCGACCTGCGCCCCGCAGTTCCGCCGGATCGCGGATAGTCTTGGCATTACCAATCCTGTTTGGGGACGCGGCTGTCTTGCCGGCATCACCTATTGCCGGATTTTTGCTAATGGCGATGTGACTCCCTGCCCGTACCTGCCGGTAAGCGCCGGCAACGTGCGTGCAACACCGTTTACAGAAATCTGGAATAATTCCCCGCTCTTTGCCGCCCTTCGCGATCCGGATCGCCTGACGGGAAAGTGCGGGCGGTGCAGCTTCAAAACAACCTGCGGCGGGTGCAGGGCACGGGCGTACCGGCGGGAGGATGCAGCCTCTTTGCTCTGGTGTGACGGACTTGCAACGCCGGAAGCATTGGAAGGGGAGATCTGTGGTGAAGACCCATGGTGCCCGTACCAGCCCGGGAAGGTGACCCCATGAACGGCCCCTGCCTCTTTGTGCCGGATCAGACCGATCTGGCCATACTCGATGCCCTCCAGGATGATCTCCCGCTTGTTCCCCGGCCATGGCAAGCGATTGCTGATCGGCTGGGAATTACGGAATCCACGATACTCAGCCGCACGAAAAGGCTGGAGGATGCGGGCATTATCCGGGGCATCTCCCCGGTACTGGAATCCCGCTCCCTTGGTCTGCATGCTGCGACGCTCGTGGCACTTCATGCACCGGAAGAGCGGATGGACGAGATTGCAGATCTCATCAGCAGGTATACAGAAGTGTCGCACAATTTTCAGCGGGATCATTACTATTCCCTCTGGTTCACGCTCGCTGCACAGAACGGGGAGGATATCCACAGGATTTTGGATGAAATCCTGCAGCGGACCGGAATTCCGGCATCGGACGCCCTTAACCTGCCAACAGTACAGAAGATAAAAATCGATGTGCGGTTCTCCTTTTTACCCGCACAGCAAAAGGAGCATACCTTTGGATCAGACTGATATTCATCTGCTCCGGGAACTGGAACGGGGTCTCCCGTCCGTCCCAAACCCCTTTGAGGAGACAGGAAAACGGCTCAATCTTTCCGGAAACGAAGTCCTTGAACGGATCCATCACCTGAAGCAGGCAGGGATCATAAGGAAATTCCGGGCCCGCATTGACCAGCGGAAGATAGGGATCACCGCAAACGCCCTTGTTGCATGGAAACCGACAGGGGCCGGCAACGGTGATTTGGGAAAACTGCTCGCAGTGTTTCCTTCAGTGACCCATTGTTATGAACGCAGGCCGGTACCGGGCCGGTGGGAGTATACCCATTACACCGTGCACCATGGATACAGCAGAGACCTGGTGCTGGACGAAGTCAAAAGTATTGCAAACCAGATCGGCTGCCCGGATTACCTCGTTCTCTTCAGCACCCGCGAATTCAAACGCGTGCCGAATGTGAGGATGGATGAGAATGGAGGAGGAGTCCCATGAACCGGATCACCCAATGCATGCACGGGAGGGGAACGGTCAGTGGTGTGATGCGCCACCGCCACAAACCGCAGACCGGGGTACCAAGCACCTATCTTGCATTCTCGGGCATGTACCGGCCGGTGGTCTTCTGGAATATCACCGATCGGTGTAACCTGAGCTGTGCCCACTGCTATAACAGGTCAGGACCGGGACGCACAACGGAAGGAGAACTTACAACCGCTGAAGCGCTGGGTGTCATCGATGATCTTGCGGATATGGGGGTCCCGCTTATCCTGTTCTCGGGCGGGGAACCGCTTATGCGTGAGGATATCTGGGAACTGGCACGTCGTGCCGGAGACCGTGGTCTCAAGATGGCTCTCAGTACCAACGGAACACTGATCACCCCCGATATTGCCCGCAGGATAAGGGACTGCGGGATCGAGTATGCCGGGATCTCGCTCGACGGTGCCCTGGCCAAGACCCATGACCGGTTCCGGAATTCGCCCGGTGCGTTTGAACAGACGATCAGGGCATTTTCAGCCTGCAGGGAGGCCGGGCTCCGGTGCGGGGTACGGGTCACGCTCACGAAAGAGAACTGCCGGGAACTGGAAGCACTGGTCGATCTCGCCCTCTCCCTTGGTGCTTCCCGGTTCTGCCTGTACTGGCTCGTGCCCACGGGACGGGGGATCGATTCCTATACCCGGTTGCAGCTGGACCGGGATGAAGTGACCGAAGCCCTCAGCCTCCTCTACCGGAAAGCAAAGGAGATCGACCCCGCAGCAATGGAGTTCCTCACGGTCGATGCCCCGCAGGACGCAATCCACCTGCTCGAATCCATGGAAAGGGACGGGTCCGAAGATCTTGCTGATGCCCGCGAGCTGCTGGAATCCTTAAAAGGCGGATGCAGCGCCGGCACCCGCGTTGCCAATATCGATGCACAGGGAACTGTCTATCCCTGCCAGTTCGCCCGCTCACCGGAATTTCTTGTCGGGAATATCCGGAACCGGCGATTCAGTGAGCTCTGGTCGGACGGTTCAAATTCCGTACTTGCCCGGTTCCGGGAAAAACAGGCCCGGTTCGGGGGCCGGTGCGGGATGTGCACGTATCGCGATCTCTGCGGCGGCGGGTGCCGGGTTCGTGCGCATGCGGTGGACGGAGATTTCCTGGCAGAAGATCCCTTCTGTTTCGTCAGGAGAGATGGTGATACGGTCATGAGATAAAAAATAAGCCCGAATCAGGATCTTTTTTCCTTCCATATATCCGTGCCAGTACCGGAAGAGCCGGACCCGCGTTTCTGTTCTCACGGGAACTTTTAATTTTTTGGTTCTTCGGTCTGGAGTGCGGGACAAAAGTTACAGATGGACCAGAAGACATCCTTTTCCTTGTCCCGGATCAGGCAATAGTAGTCACTGCCCCGCTGTTCCACAGTAAATCCCCCGGGAAACGGCATCCCGACCGGGTGTCCTGGTTCTTCGCAGACGAACATCGTGAAGACAGCGATCAGGTAATAGAACAGGCGATTCTTCGGATTCTGGAAATACGGGTTGCGTTCGCCTGTATCTTCCCAGACAAAACATCCCTCGGGCAGCATGGCACAGAACTTATGGAAATTCTCCCGGTCACGGATCGGGCCGGTATTACGATCGAATGCCCCGCTCCGGTACAGGGAAATGAGTTTATGATGCTTCCCGAAGAGCTGCTCGCGGAAATAGGGGCGGATCGCCTCGCGGTAGGGAGAGGGGAGTTTTTCGATATCACTGTTGAGCCGGCCGCCGATGATCTGGAGGTCAAACAGGCTATACCCGGCAATTTCCTGTGCAACAAGGGTACCAAGCTCACCTCTGGTCCGTGCCGACTGCAGCCGGGCAGCAGTATCGCGGATCGCAGCCCCCGCATCATCCCTGCCATTACCGGCAATTACGGATGTGCCGGCCCGATTGTGATCCCGCATCTGTAGCAGAATATCTCGGCAGATACAAAAATAGATATGCACTTTCTGTATTGAAAGACCGGGCATCCCGAAGCGGGAATCCCGATACACGTATAAAGATGAAGATTTAATCCATTTTATCGGCTCAAAATTAAAAAAAAAAGCCGCTGGATGTACCAAATATGTCTGATACGAACAAGTACCTTGCAGAACTCATCGGGACCTTTGTCCTGGTGTTTATGGGTTGCGGAAGTGCCGTGATAGCCGGGGAAAAGGTCGGCTTCCTTGGCATTTCCCTGGCATTTGGTCTTTCAGTTCTCGTTATGGTCTATGCAATCGGCCCCGTCTCCGGTTGCCACATCAATCCGGCCATCACGATTGCCATGCTGGTGAATGGAAAAATCAGCGGCAGGGATGCCGGTGTTTACATCATATGCCAGTGTATCGGCGCGATTATCGCAGCAGCCCTTCTCCTCGTGATCATGACCGGTCTTCCGACCTATGACCTTGCAACCAACGGGCTGGGACAGAACGGGTACGGGGTTGCATCACCGGGTGGCTTCTCCATGCTCTCGGGACTTATCGCTGAAGTGATCCTCACCTTCATATTCCTCATCGTCATCTTCGGTGCAACGAGCAAGGCCGCACCCGCCGGATTCGCCGGTATGGCGATCGGTCTCTCCCTTGCTCTGATCCATATTGTCGGGATTCCGGTAACCGGCGTGTCGGTCAACCCGGCCCGGAGTATCGGTCCTGCACTCCTCGTTGGCGGAACAGCGCTGGCACAACTCTGGTTGTTTATCATCGCCCCCATAATCGGCGCCGTGCTTGCCGCCTTTGTCTGGAAATACCTGCTGGAAGAGTCAGCCTCAGCGGTATAATTTTCCTTTTTTTCCAGGCTCCGCTTCACAGCAAATTTCCCGATAATCCTGCGGGCCGGTTCAGTGAACCAACGGAAGGGACTGCATTGTCACGGCGGTAAGGGTGGTAACTCCTGTATACATCAGGCATTCCCGGTACCCGGCAGGAGACGTTCCCCTTTTTCTGTGAGAACGAAGATGGCGGGAGCCGGCGCGATGGTCTTCCGGCAGCACGATGCGCAGCAGTGCCGGCAGGTACAGGATTCGTCAGGATAAGGACGTGTGACCCGGGCAAGGTAGTCCTGCTGCTCCATCAGGCGCAGCCGGTCCTCCAGCTGCTCCCGGCTCAGGCCGAGCCCTGAGGCGCACGCAGAAAGCGTGAGGCTGCCATCCCTGAGAAGGCGGGCGATAGCCGCTGTCGTTCCCGCCATCATGGTTCTGCCATAAGGATGCCTTGGGTGAAGGGTAACCTGTGGCGGATGGTTTACTGGCACGGCAGGGGATTCCCCGGCTCACCTCCGTATCTGTTTTTCTGTATGGATGATGCGTGGCCTGCTGTGCCGTAGACCGGTGGAGTGCGGGCACCGGTCACGGGCGCCTTCGCGCTCCGGATGGACCTCCGGGACCCGAAGGATTCGCTTGCGAGTATGTTCATGGTTTTTGTCTCCTTATGCAGATCGTTTCCGTTCCCGGTAACGGTCTGCTGTACATAACTCTCGTGTTAGGTTGGTTTCAACATGGGCCAGAAGGGATGATGATTTCGATAAAAAACCAAAATCCTTAGTATCCGGTGATCCGGAATAAGGCCCCCACGGATACCGCCAGCATATCTGATTTCACCAAAACCCCCGATCCTGTGATCCTCTTCAGGATCCCCTAAGAATACCTTTATTGCCCCACTCCTCAGAGTCAGAATCGTAGTGAATCATGGTCAGGATACTCCTCACCTTAGTGCAGGGGATTCCGGTTGCCGACAACCCGGACTCCCTGACCGCCGGGCTGCGTGACCCGGTCCTTTGAGGGTGTCCATCTGATCGAAAACCAGGAGATGACATTATGACTGATGACAGCAGGAGCCCGGCAACGGGCGGGGCAGACAAACAGGTGACCGGCCGGGGCAGGTCCATCCATGACTGGTGGCCGAACCAGCTGAACCTGAAGGTTCTTCACCAGCACTCTTCCCTGTCCAACCCGATGGGCGGGAAGTTCAACTACGCGGAGGAATTCAAAAAACTCGACCTTGCGGCCGTAAAGAAGGATCTGAAGGCGCTGATGACCGAGTCAAAGGACTGGTGGCCGGCGGACTTCGGCCACTACGGGCCTTTGCTCATCCGCATGGCATGGCACAGCGCC
>Ga0105103_10000216_pt1 | contig 32201 bp, 25 predicted proteins | sample PPLLaktember2015_2_FD_79107 | JGI IMG/M metagenome (GOLD analysis project Ga0105103, IMG submission 79107) | Freshwater sediment microbial communities from Prairie Pothole Lake near Jamestown, North Dakota, USA - PPLs Lake P7 Core (6) Depth... | ecosystem: Environmental > Aquatic > Freshwater >...
AACCCGAAGCTGCCGTCGCCCATGACAGAGACGCACTTGCTCCGCGGCTGGGCAAACCACGCGCCCATCGCCGCCGCCATCGAGTAGCCGAGCGCCCCGTGGGCACGGTTGGTGATGAAGTGACGGCCCGCCTCCCGCAGCTGGTAGTAGGCCGACAGATACGGACACGGCGTGCCGGGATCGGCGACCACGATGGCGTCGCGAGGCAGCACCCGGTTCAACTCCGCAATCACGCGCTCGGGCCGGATCGGCCGCTCGCGGCTGCTGGCCAGCTGCTGAAACACCTCGAACTTCGCCTGGCGGGCCCGCGCCACGACGCCGGCGCCATCGAAATCGGCCGGCGTCCGATCCGCGGCCAGCTGCCGCAGTCCAATCAGCAACGACTCGAGGACCAGCCGCGCATCGCCGATGAGCGCGTGGGCCGTCTTGTAGTTCGCCGATACCGCCATCGGGTCGACATCGATGTGCACGATCGTCACGTCGCGCGAGGGCTGCGTGCCCCGCTCGGTGGTCGTCGATCCCGCGCGGCAGCCGACGAAGACGACCAGGTCGGCCTGCTGCACCACCTCGCGGGTCGAGACGACGCCGCCGTTCAGCCCGACGACCCCTACCGAGAGCGGGTGGGAGTCGGCGAGGCTGCCCTTACCGCTCACCGTGGTGCAGACCGGCGCGTTCAGCAGGGTGGCGACCTCCGCGAGCACGTGGGTGGCGCCAGCGGCGACGACGCCGCCTCCGCAGATGAACACGGGTCGCCTGGCCTGGAGGATCGCTTCGGCGGCCGCCCGCACGGCGACCGGATCGGCCCCCGAGCGCCACGCCGGATAGCGGTCGTGGCCTTCCTGTATCCAGATCTCCGCGGGGTCTACCGCCTGCTTCAAGACGTCGTAGGGCAGGCCGATATGGGCTGCACCCGGACGGCCGGTGGTCATGTAGCGGAAAGCCGTGCGGATCGCCTGCGGCACCTGGTCGGCGCGGTCGCACACGGTGTTCCACTTGGTCAGCGGCCGGTAGAGCGATTCCTGATCCAGCTCCGTCAGTGGGTAGCGGCCGCGCGACAGCACGGGCACATCGGAGGTGAGGCCCAGCACGGGCGAGCTCGACTCGTTGGCTTCGACCAGGCCCGGCAGCAGATAGGTGGCGCCCCCGCCACTCGGCCCTTCGCACACACCCGGCTTGCCGCTCACGCGCGCGTAGCCGTCCGCCATGTAGGCGGCGCTCCGCTCGTCGCGGGCGAGCACGTGCACGATCTGGTGCTCCATCCGGTAGAGCGCGTCGTAGAACGGCAGGCTGGTGTCGCCGCACAGCCCGAAGATGTGCCTGACGCCGTAGAGATCGAGCATGCGCACGGCGGCTTCGGCGCCACTGAACTTGTCCATGCTACGCAATGATCTCGTGCAGCACATTCCCCGACACGTCGGTCAGGCGGAAGTCGCGACCGCTGTACTGATACGTGAGCTTCGTGTGATCGATACCCATCAGGTGCAGGATGGTGGCGTGCAGATCGTGCACGTGCACCGGCTTCTCGATCGCCTTGAAGCCGAAGTCGTCGGTGGCGCCGTAGGTGAGGCCGCCCTTCACGCCGCCGCCGGCCAGCCACATGCTGAACCCGAACGGGTTGTGGTCGCGGCCGCTCTGCGCGCCAGCCATGCCGCCCACCTCCACCACTGGCGTGCGGCCGAACTCCGATCCGCACACCACCAGCGTGTCCTTGAGGAGGCCACGCGACTTCAGATCCTTGATGACCGCCGCAAACGGCTGGTCCGAGTCCTTGGCGTTCTTGCGATGTTGCTGAATGTCGGAGTGCGCGTCCCACGGATCGCCCTTGGCGTAGTAGACCTGCACCATCCGCACGCCCCGCTCCACCAGCCGCACGGCCATCAGGCACCCGCGCGCGGTGCTGCCGGGCCCATAGAGCTCCAGCGTCGCCTGGCTCTCCTTGCGGATGTCGAACACGTCCGGGGCCTCGGTCTGCATCCGGTACGCCACCTCCATCGAGCTGATTGCCGCCTCGAGCTGCGGGTCGGCAGGGGCGCCGCCGCGCTGCATCCGATCCAGCGACGCCAGCAGATCCAGCTCGCGACGTTGCTCGGCCAGCGTGAACGACTTGTTGTGGATGTACGACACCAGCTTCTTCGGGTCGAAGTCCTTGCCGACAATCTGGTCCGGCCGTTCGACCTTGCTCGGGATGTAGGTGCCCTGGTGCATCGCCGGCAGGAACGCACTGTTCCACAGCGGCGGGCCCACAGTGGTCGGCACGTCCGGGCACAGGACGACGTAGCCCGGCAGGTTCTTGTTCTCGGTGCCAAGCCCGTAGGTGAGCCACGAACCGATGGACGGGCGGCCCACCTGGCTGTGGCCCGTGTTCATCATCAGCATCGACGGCTCGTGGTTCGGGATGTCGGTATGCATCGACCGGATCAGGCAGATGTCGTCCGCGCAACCGCCGACGTGCGGGAACAGCTCGCTGACGTCCATGCCGCTCTGTCCGTACTTCTTGAACGCGAACGGCGACTTCATCAGCGACCCGGTCTTGCGCTCGGTGGCGACGGTGCCGCCGGGCAGCGGCTGGCCGTGATACTTCTCGAGCATCGGCTTCGGATCGAAGCTGTCCACCTGCGACAGCCCGCCGTTCATGAACAGGAAGATGACGTGCCTGGCGCGCGCGGGATGGTGCAGGCCCTTCGCGAGGGTTGGGACGGCGGCCTTCTGGTCGAGGCCCGCCGCCGACAATGACTGGCCCACCATGCTGGCGAACGCCAGCATGCCGAAGCCGTTGCCGATGCGGCACAGGGCCTCGCGACGGGTGACGGGCGGGCGAGATCGATGCGACATGGGTCAGCTCACGAACAGGAACTCGTTCGAACTCAGCAGAATCTTCACGTAGCGCCCGAAGGTGGTGATGGGCAGCATCTTCGCTTTCTCGTCGTCTTTGGCTTTCGCTCCCGGCACCACGCCCGCCATCATGCCGTCGGCGGGGGGCGCGGCAATATCCTCGCCGGCCGGGTCGGCCGGGGCAGGCTCCGGAACCGGTGGCGTCTTCTCGGCCTTCGCGGCGGCGGCCCGCCGCTCTTCGTACTGCTTCAGCGCTTCTTCCTGCAGGAACGCGCGGCCGGCCGTCACTTCCTCCGCCGTGGGCGAGCGGCCGAAGAGCCGCCGATACACCTTCTCGATCCGTGCCGCATCGTCGGCCTCGTCGGCGACCTGTTCGGCCAGGCGCTCGGCATGCTGCTGGACGAAGTCGCTGTTCATGAAGAACAGGCGCTGCAGCGGCACGTTGGTCGAGAAGCGCTGCTCCGCCGTCTGACTGGGGCTCGGGAAGTCGAAGAGCTGCAGGAACTCGTCCAGCTTGTAGCGGCTGACGCGCCCGTAGATGGTGCGGCGATCGCCGAGCGGCGTGAGGGGCGTTGAGGGGCCGCCCAGTCGTGGGTCGAGCGCGCCCGAGACGTGGAGCACCGAGTCGCGAATCTGCTCCGCGCTCATGCGATGGCGATTGGCGCGCCAGTAGAGGCGGTTGCCGCTGTCCTTCGCAAAGGCCGCCGCCTGATGGTCGGCGCTCAGCCGGTATACGGCGCTTCGCATGATCTCGCGGTGCAGCGCCTTGATCGACAGGCCGTGGTCGACGAAGTACTGAGCGAGATAATCGAGCAGTTCGGGATGGGTGGGGCGCTCGCCGTTCAATCCGAAGTTGCTCGGCGTGTTCACGAGACCAGTGCCGAAATGCTCCTTCCAGACGCGGTTGACGATCACGCGCAGCGCGACCGGCTGGGAGACGATGGTGCGCGCCAGGTCGAGACGGCCGCTACCGTTCGCGAACGTCACGCGGTCGCTCGGGCTGAGGACCGAGAGGAAGCCGCGCGGCACCTTGTCGCCAAGGCGCATGGGATTGCCGCGGAGGTGCACCTGCAGATCGGCCGCGGTCTCCATTTCGCGGACGCCGTGCACGTAGGCGTACTTCGTCGGCAGCGCGTTCTCCATCGCCGCGATGTCCTTGCGCAGCCCCTCGATCAGCGTGCGGCGATCGCCGCCGAGCCGCTGCTCCAATCCCCATCCGGAGAAGCGCAGCAGCCCCGGCCGTTCCGGCTTGCCCGGCGCATCGTCCGGATCCAGGTTGACGCGGAACACGTCGCGCCACAACGCGGTGCGGTGGGTGGTCATGCTGCGGAGCTCGAGGCCGCAGCCCGGGCAGAAGTCGTCGTTGGTCTTGAACTCGTTCGGCAGGTTGGCAGGTTCCTTCGGCTTGCTGGTCGGGAGCGCCCGCGCCTTGATGATGTCGTTCTCCTTCTTCAGCTCGCGCTCTTCGAGCATCACGCCGATCACCAGGTCCTGGAACTTCACCGCCAGTTCGTCGGCCTCCCTGGCCGTGCCGCCGCGCGCGATGAGCGCCTGCCAGTCCTCGAGGAACGGGTAGAACACCGGGCGCTTCTCCAGGAAGGCCAGCCAGCGGTCGAACAGCTCGTAGTCCAGCTTCTCGCTGTCGACGACCTTGAGCTTGTCCTTCTTCGACTCGCCGGTGACCTGCCACGCCGCCTTCATGTAGGTGGCGGCCTGGAACGCGAGCGTTTCGGAGAGCTGGCGCGCCTCGGTGGCCATGAACTCGCTGAGCATCTCGCGCTTCAGCTTCAGCTGCTTCTCCTTGGCCTTGTAGTCCTCGACCACCGCCTTCGGCGCGAGCGGGTACTCGTGGTACTCGGTGTTGAAGAAGACGCCGGCGAGCGAGTAGTAGTCCTTCGTGGGAATCGGGTCGTACTTGTGGTCGTGGCAACGGGCACAGCCGACGGTCAGGCCGAGCATGCCGCGGCTGACCGCGTCGACGCGGTCGTGCCGCTCGTCGGCCTTGGTGATCTCCACGGCGCCGTTGTCGTAGTACCAGGGGCCGAGGCCGAGGAAACCGAGCGCCGGCAGGTGGCGCACGCGATCAGCGCCCTCGAGCAGATCGGCGGCGAGCTGCGCGGTGACGAACTGCTCGTAGGGGAGATCCTCGTTGAACGCGCGGATCACCCAGTCGCGGTAGAGATGCGCGTTCGGGTACGGGTTGAAGCCGCGCCCCATCGGATCGAGGCTGCGGTAATCGTCTTCGCCATAGCGCGCCACGTCCAGCCACATGCGGCCCCACGCTTCGCCGTAGTGCGGTGAGGCGAGCAGACGATCGACCACGGTCTCGAACGCCGTGGGGGAGCTGTCGGCGACGAACGCGTCGACTTCTTCAGGCGTGGGAGGCAGGCCCGTCAGGCCAAGCGTGGCCCGACGGAGCAGGGTGACCTTGTCGGCGGCAGCGACCGGCGCGAGGCCGTCGCGTTCGAGCCGCGCGAGCACGAAGCGATCGATGTCGGTGCGCGGCCACGCGGTGTTCTGCACCGCTGGCGCCGCCGGCTTGCGAATCGGTTGGAACGACCAGAACGCGCGCTGCTCCGGCGTGATGGTGCGCTCGTGGGCCGCGGCTGGCGCTGGAGCAGCGGCGTCCGTAGCGGACGCGGGCCACACGGCGCCCTCGCGAATCCACTGCGCCAGGGCTTCGATGTCGGCGGCTGGCAGCCTGGCGCGGCCGCGCGGCATGCGCGGGAACCCTTCCGCGTGCTGCACCACCTTCAGCAGGGCGCTCTTGTCGGGGTCGCCGGGCACCACGGCCGGACCGGTTTCGCCGCCACGGAGCAACGCCTCGCGCGAGTCCACCCGCAGGCCGGCCATCGCCGCGTCGGCATGGCAGGCGTAGCAGTTGGCGGCGAGCAGGGGCCGGACACGTGTCTCGAACAACTCGCTGGCCTGTGCCGGTGGAGCGGCTGGCGAGGCGCCGGGCGTGGGCTGCGGCGTCGTCGCACCTGGCGGGGGTGCTTGCGGCGCCGGAGGCGCCTGAACCGCCCGAAGGGCCGAACCGAGGAGCAGGAGGGCGGCCACGACCAGCGCAGCCTGCCGTCGTCTTCGGGGGATCGATGACGCCATGGGGAGTTAAGTATGATGCGCGAGCATGATTCGGCAAGTGCTTTTCGGAGTGCTGGTCCTGGGGATGGTCACGGTCCAGCCGTCCGGTGGCCGGTCGTCTGCGCAGTCCGGCACTCTCGCCCCGGCTCGGCCCCCTTCCGAGATTCCGTTCTCCCGGCTCACGCCAGACGCGGTCATTCCGGTGACGATGGCGGCCGGGGCGACGGCCGGTGCGGACGCGATCTGGGTGCCCAGTCGGGCGGCAGGGACGATCGTCCGGCTGGAGCCGAAGACGAACACCGCCGGGACGCCGCTCTCGGTGGGGCCGTCGCCCTGCGCGTCGCTGAGCGCCGGCTTCGACAGCATATGGGTACCGCTCTGCGGCAGCAGTCCAGGGATCGCGCGGGTCGACGCTGCGAAGGCCACGGTGACGGCGACCGTGCCGCTGACGGTGGCTGGTGCGGAAGGGAGCACGGCGGTCGCGGTTGGCAGCCTGTGGGTGCTGGCCAGCCAGAAGGGCGTGTTGACACGCGTGGACCCGGAGACCAGCGCCCCCGTGGCGGAAACCTATGTGGCCGAGGGCGCGGAAGCGGTCGTCGCCGGGGAGGACGCCCTGTGGGTGACCAGCGGCAAGACCAGCACGCTGACCCGCGTGAACCCGCACAACAACGAGGTGGTCGAGGCCATCACGGTCGGCTCGAACCCGGGCCGGCTGGCGGTTGGTGAGGGCGGCGTGTGGACGCTGAACCGCGGTGATTCGGGCGGCTCCGGCCCTGGCGCCGCCTCCGTGTCGCGCGTCGATCCGAAGACGAACAAAGTGGTGGCGACGATTCCCGTCGGTGACCTCGACCCAGCCGCGGAGATCGCAGCGGGCGAGGGCTCGGTGTGGATCAGCGCACCCGGCGTGCCGATCACGCGCATCGACCCGCGGACGAATCGTGCCGTGCAGCGCTTCACCGGCGAGGGCGGCGGCGCCATCCTCGTGGCGCACGGCTCGTTGTGGGTCGCGGCAGGGGCACAGAAGACGCTCCGGCTCGATCCGGCCCTGGTGGCGGCGACAAGGCCGTGAGGGGGAACTCCATGGGAGTTCAAAGTTCAAGAGTTCAAGAGTTCAAAAGGTCAAGAGCCTCGCCATCGGTGGGTGGGCGCTCCAACCTTGACCTTTGAACTGCTGTGAACCACTTTGAACTCTTGAACTCTTGAACTCTTGAACTCTTGAACTCTTGAACTCTTGAACTGTCCCCCGATTGATCGAGGTGGCATATGACGACGGTGGGAAAGTTTGCGCTGGGCATGATGGGGCGCCTGCGGCCGAAGCCGGCACTCGGAGAGGCGGCGCCCGCCATCGTGCTGCCTCCGGTCGATCCGCATGGCGGGCTCCCGCTGATGGAGGCGCTCTCGAAGCGCCGGTCGTCGCGTGAGTTTTCGCCGGACCCGCTGCCGCCGCCGGTGCTGTCGGGCCTGCTCTGGGCGGCGTACGGTGTCAATCGCCCCGACGGCGGTCGCACGGCGCCATCCGCCCTGAACGCGCAGGAAGTCGACGTGTACGTCACGCTCCCGGCAGGCGCCTACCGCTACGACGCTGCCGCTCACGTGCTGCACCTGGTGGCTGGACGCGATGTCCGGCGCGTGACCGGCTATCAGGATTTCGTGGACGACGCCGCGCTCGACCTCGTCTTCGTGGCCGACTACGCGCACACGCGGCTCGTGCCGGTCGCCCAGCGCGAGTCGTACGCGTCGGTCGCGGCGGGAGCGATCACCCAGAACGTGTATCTGTATGCTGCGAGCAATGGTCTGGCGACCGTCATTCGCGCGTGGATCGACCGCGCCGCGATTGCCGAGGCGCTCGGTCTGGCTCACGACCAGCAGGTGCTGCTCGCGCAGACGGTCGGGTACCCGAAGCGTTGAGGGGGAGTCTCCGTGGGCCTGGGGCTTGGGGCCTGCGCGGCGGTCGCGCGCGGCGTCCTTGCTGGCGTCGGGCCGCAGACCGTGGCCTGCTGCCAGCGACGGTCTACTGCGGCGCCGCCGCGAAGCGCCGCACCCACACGGCGTAGGCTTCCAGGAACTTGCGGAGGAACGCCCGCGTCTTCTCGTCGGTGAGGCGCCCATCGGCGTCGAACTTGTCGCGCGCCTGACCGACGAACACCTGCGGCGAGGGCATCACCGGCGCGGCGTTGAACTCGAAGGCGGCCCGCAGGTGCACCTGCGCGCGCGCCGTGCCCAGCACGCCGGGCGACGCACCCAGAATCGCGATCGGCTTGCCGGTCAGCACGCTCTTCCCCGGCGGCCGCGACAGCCAGTCGATGGTGTTCTTCAGCACGCCGGGCACGCCTGCGTTGTATTCCGGCGTCGCCACGAGCAGCCCGTCCGCGGCCGTGATCGCGTCGCGCAGCCGCGTCACCGAGTCCGGTATGCCCCGTGCCTCGTCATCCTCATTGAAGAGCGGCACGTCGAGGATGGGCTGGATCTCGATCGCCATCCCTTCCGGCAGCAACTCGCCGATGTTGAACAGCAGAGACCGGTTGTACGAGCCCTTCCGCAAACTGCCCGAGATCGCGACGATGCGCATGATGCTAGATGGTGTGCGAGACTGAGACGCCTGCGCAAGCGGGAGCGCACGGCGGCCCGGCGCGGTTCACGCGATGCGGCCGCGAGCGGCCACCGGCAGCGGCGTGACCTCGTCGCCTTCCACCAGCCACGCCTGGTCCACCAGATTCGAGACCACGCACGAGTGATTCGGCAGCACGCGGACGAGATCGCCCGGTTCGAGCGTGGTGGTGCCGCGCGTGGCCCTGACGGTGGCGTGTTCCTCCGAGAGACGCTCGACCAGCAGGTCCTCGTGCCCCAGCACCACGCCGTAGCCTGACGCGGGTGAGAACCCGCGCGCGCCATCGCTGCTCAACGTCTTGCTGCCCGAGTCCAGGATCACGCGATCGGCGGCGGGCTTACTGACGACCCGCGCGAGCACGGTGAGCGCGCAATCGTCCAGCGATGCCGCGCCCAGTCCCACCTGCGTGCGATCGAAGTACGCGTAGTTCCCGGGCCGATATTCGGTGAGGCCGTCCTGCTCCAGCGAGAAACGCGCAATGGGCGTCGCCCCCGCGCTCAATTCCTCGATGCTCACCCCGGCGGTTCGCGCTGCCGCCGCGAGCGCGCGCAGCGTCGCGGCTTCGTCGGTCGCCATCTCGCGAAGATGACCGGCGGACGTCGCGTGATACGCCTGCCCGGCATGGGAGAGCAACCCCTTCAGCCGAAGGCCTGGAAGCGCCGCCACCGCCGTGATGAACGGCACCGCGGTCGCCGCATCAGGTGCGATGCCACAGCGGTGGAACCCGACGTCCACCTTCACCAGCACGTCCAGCGTGAGCCCCGCGGCGGTCAGGGCCGCTGACCACGCCGCCGCCACGCCGGCGTGATCGACGATGAACGAGAGCTGCGTCCGGGCGGCGAGCGCGATGACGCGGTCGGCGTTGGCGGGATTGATCGGGTAGGGGATGCGGATGTCGGCGATGCCGGCGTCCGCGAACGCCTCGGCCTCGCCGATCTTCGCGCAGCAGATGCCGACCGCCCCGCGCTCGATCTGCCAGCGCGCGACGATCGGGCTCTTGTGGGTCTTGGCGTGCGGGCGCAGGCGCAGGCCGCGAGCGGTGGCCGCCGCCTGCATGCGGTCGATGTTACGGAGCGCGCGGGCCTTGTCGACGAGGACGGCAGGAGTGCGGAGATCGGTGACAGTCACCGGCCGATCATGCCACGGCCGGCGGGACATGGAGTACCCTCTGCACGACGTGATGGCTGTCGCTTTTCATGCGGGATATCGGGAATGTCGTTGAACCTCGTGCCGGCCGTGGGCGTCGTCCTCGAGCGGATTCTGGATGACACCTATCAGCTGTGGCACGACGGGCTCAGTCGCGAAGGCTACGGCAAGTTCTGGGCGGCGCAGCTCAAGACCCCGTGGGGGGCCACCCACCTGGATCGTGTGGCGCTGCAGGACGGGCCGCACGTGGTGGCGAGCGCCAAGCGCTACGACCTGGCGTTCAGGATCGATGGGCGCGCCCGACGCGTCCTCGGCCTCGGTGCGGTGTTCACGGCGCCCGCGTATCGCGGCCGCGGCGCTGCGCGCGAGCTGCTGACGCGCGTCATGGAGACGGCGGAGGCAGAAGGCTACGAGTTCGCCGCGCTGTTCTCGGAGATCGCGCCGGCGTTCTACGAGCGGCTGGACTTCGTGCCCGTGCCGCTCAACGAGTGTCGTCTGGACGTGAACCGCAAGAGCGGCGGGCCGCCGGCCACCCTCGTGCGCGGCGGAGACGACCGCGACCTGCCGTTCATCGCCGAGATGAGCGCCACGCGGGCGGCTGGCGCACGGCTGTCCGTGGCAAGGAGCGAGGACTACATCCGATATGGCATCACCAGGGCCCGGCTGCTCGCGGGGCTGAGCCCACCGGGCCTTCGGCAGGTGGAGTTCTTCGTCGCCGAAGAGGGGCATCAGCCGGCGGCGTACCTGGTGTGCGTCTCGTACCAGGGCATCTGGACGATTGAAGACGCCGGCGACCGCGACCCGACCGGCGCGCGCGTGGGCGCGATGCTGCAGGTGATGCTGGCGCGCCACCCGGCTGAGGCGCTGCCGCTCATCCGCGGCTGGTTCCCGCCCTCGCTGCAGCCGCCGCAGGTGACGATTACCACCACGCCGACGCAGGAAGTGCTGATGATTCGCCCGTTGAAGGATCGCACGCTGCCGCTGCCGCCGCTCTCGGCCGAGCAGGTGGGGTATTGGAGGCTGGACTATTTCTGATCCGGTATCCGGTATCCGGTATCCGGTGTCCGGGAGACGGCAGACGGCAGAACGGCAGGCCCTCAAGCCCCAAGCCTCACGTCCTCGTTTACCTCGCCTTCAGCTCGAGATTCACCGTCTTGCTCTCGCCCTCTTCCATCGTGAGGCGAGTCGCGAACGGCTCGATCGAGGCCAGGAACTCCGGGTCGCCGGACTGGCCGTCTTCGAGCGCCTGGACCGCCACCGCCAGATATTCGCCCGGTGGGGTGGCTGTGATGCTGAACGTGCCCTGCTGATTCGGGCGCGCGGAGCGGATGAAGCGTGACTGGTATCCGCGCAGACGCTCGTCCACGGGAAACAGCACCACCGTCGCGTCGAGCACGGGCTGCTTGCGGGCGTCGGTGACGGTTCCGGTCACAGTACTGATTTGCTTCGTGAGCACGACTTTCACGCCGGTGACGTGTTGCCCCGGCGGTACGTCGAGCGGCACGTCGATGATGTCCTCGTTGTTCAGCAGGACTGACTTGAGCGTCCATCCCTGTGGCGCGTTGACCCGGATGAAGCGCGGTTCCGTGATGTTGCCAACCTCGAAGTAGCCCTCGGGCGAGACCCGCCCCGATGCTCCGCCGCCGCCCGGTCCGATGGCAACCGCGTCCGGAGACGCCGGCCGTGTGGTCACCTGCACGGCGCCCGAGGTCGGCAGCGGCGCGCCATTGTCCGTGACCACCGCGCCGCTCAGGTATCCCGCCGGCACCATGACCAGCGTGATGCCGTCGACGTCGTCGCGGCCAACGGAGAGCTCCATGCGTGCGAACTCGCCGCTGCCGCGCGGCCCGGTGCGCGCCTGCAGCAGGTAGCGGCCAGGCGCGACGTTGCTCATGCGGAACGCCCCGGTGGGCTCGATGCGCGCGCCGCCGCCCTGCATGATGGCCCGTCCCTGGCCGGCCCCTTCCGCAGCCGTCAGCATCACCGTGCCGCCACCGGCCGGTCCGCCAGTGGCGCTGATCACTTGACCGCTGATGCGAACGAGCCGCGTGGCGATGAGACCGAACGAGACATTCGCGTTCTCCGCGGCCAGCGCCAGCCGCACGCGTTGGGCCTCGGCGGGGCTCGACGTCCCGGGGAAGTAGGTAGGGGCATAGCCGGACAGGTCGCTGCTCGCGTCGGTGACTTCCGCGGCACGCAGCGTGGCACTCACCAGGTAATCGCCGGGCGGCAGGCCGAACAGGCGATAGCTGCCCTGGTCGTCCGTCGTGTCTCGCGCGCCGGCAGGCACGAGCCGGCGCGCGCCGCCAACAAAGGCATACCGCAGCGCGGTGACCGCGGCGTTGACCAGCGGCTCGCCGAACTCATCGGTGATGCGTCCACCGATCACGCTGCCGCGCGGCAGCCCCACCATCAGCTTGTCCAGCGCCTGCCCCTCGGCCAGTTCGAGCGGCGTGCCCGACGCGCCGGGCCGCCGCTGGCCGTACGGCAGGGTGACGAAGCCGCCCTTGCTGGCGGTGAGCGTGTAGCGGCCCGCGGCCATGTTGCGGATCTCGAAGCGTCCCTGTCCATCGGTGATGGTGATACGTGCCTCCCGCACGTTCTGTGCGCTCACACGGACTTGCGCGCGTCGGATGGGCGTACCCGTGTCGGCGGCCACGACCTGGCCGCGCAGCACGGCCGTGCCAGCTGCCGCCTGCGGGTCCACACGCCCGGCGCGCGCCGGCGTGCGCGCCTCGCCGCCCGGCCCAGCTGGGGTCTGCCCGGCGGCGACCCCGGCGCAGAGCAGAGAACAGAGGAGCGCGGACAGCGCGGGTTTCATGAGGGGAGTTTAACGGCAGACGATCGGGATCCGGTGTCCGGTGTCCGGTACCCGGTGTCCGGTACCCGGTGTCCGGTACCCGTGAACGCCACGGCGATCTGTCTCTCGTCCGCCTTCGCAGCTCGAAATCCATCTGGGTCCCTGGCGGAATCAGCGTTGCACTTTGCCATCGCGGTCCGATTCCAGCGAATCATGCAGACGGAAGAGCATCGCGCTGACGCGGTCACTCAAGGCCAGCGCAGCTTCGCAGGCGTTCGGCGTGACGAGGCCATTTCTGAGCGCGATCTCGATCTCGGTCTCTATCTCCGCCGTTGATCCGAGCGCGATCGAGACGTGATTCTGATACGCAAGCCGCCGCCCCCGTCGATGGCCTTCGGCGATGTTCGATGGAATCGACACGGCAGCCTTTCGGATCTGCCTGCGCAGGTCGAACTCGGAGGGCGGCAGGCCGCGAGTGCACTTGTAAGCCTCGTCGACGAGTTCCATGGCGCGCTGCCATACGTCGAGAGCTCGGAACGACTGGGGGTGAATCAGGGGCATGTCATCGCCAAAGCAGTGAGCATGCCAGGTGAAACGCCCGTCATCACGTGGTTGCGAAGCGACCGCGGCGCGAAAATGCCAACCGGCGTTGTCGTTTCGCGGGGATCTCGCTCTGCAACGTTGGTTACCTCGGATGCAACGCTGGCTGCATCCGCCCCGCCCGCACCTTGGCCCCAACAATTCTCCGGGTACCGGACACCGGGTACCGGGCCCCGGTTCCCGCCTCTCCTACTTCACTTCCCCCACCCTCAGATTCAACGTCTTCGCCTCTCCCTCGCGGATCTCGAACGCCGTCGCATGTTCGAGCGCGCGGGTCAGGAACTCGGGATCCGAAGACTGGCCGTCTTCCAGTCCACGCACGACGATGGCGCGATAGCCGTCGGTGGGGACCAGGCGGGCGGTGTACTTGCCGTTGGTATCGGGTCGCGTCGTGCGAAGGTAGCGTGAGCCGTAGGTCCATCGTGCCTTGTCGTCAGGGAAGATCACCACGGACGCGTCCGTCACCACCTGACCGCGGTCGTCGGTGACCAGCCCCGACAGCTCGGTGAGCTTGGAGGTGATCACCAGCTCCACGTCGTCAATCACCTGGCCGGGACCGATGTCCGCCGCCGTGTCCGCGAAATCCCTGCCGTCCTTGAGCGCGCTCTTCAGCGACCATCCACCAGTGTTCGAGTCGAGGCCCCAGCGAAGGCGCACGCGATCGCTGAGTCCCGTGAGCTCGAACGTCCAGTCGTCCCGGACCGTAGCGGGCATGACGCCCATCATCGGCCGGTCCGGCTCTTCCGGCTGCGCGAAGATCCGCATCTGCTGTGGCTTGAACGTCGGCACCGAACCATCGTCGGTGACGATGCGGCCGCGGATGATGCCACCCCGGCCGGTGACGAGGAGGACGTCGCGGACATCTTCGCCGTTGACGGCGACATCCACTCGGCCAACCTCGGCGTTGGCATCGCCGCGGTTGCCCATTGGCTGCACCGTCAGCGTGTAGTTGCCGGGCGCCAGTTCCCCGGTTTGATACGTGCCGTCGGGCCGCACCTGCGCGCCGACCGAGTTGAACCCCATCGCACCGGTCTCGCGCGGTGCCACCAGCAACATGCCGCCGACGAACGGTTCACCGCTGCTGGTGATGACACGTCCGCTGATGCGTCCCATCCTCGCCACCGACAGCGCGAATGTCACGTTCGGGACGTCCTGTCCTGCTCGCACCGTCAGGCGACGGGCCTCGGCCGCGTTCGACGTGCCAGGGTAGTACGTGGGCGCATACCCGTCCCTCGGTGTGCTGGACGCCGCGAGGTTGGGCGGCATGAACATGTTGCTGCGCAACGTCGCGGAAACGTAATACTCGCCGGGCGGAAGGCCGTACAGCCGGAACTGCCCGAGGTCATCCGTGCGATCGTTGCCGCCCTCCGCGCCGGCGGGCATCAACCGGCGCGTGCCACCCATGTAGCCATAGCGCTGAACGTTCACCTGCACCGACGATACCGGCTCGCCGAACTCATCGACGATACGGCCGCTGATGGCGCCGCCGCGCGCCAACGCGAACACGACCTTCTCCAGCACCTGCCCCTCGGCGACCTCCACCGGCGTGCCCGCCTGGTTCGGTGAGCGTTGGCCGAGTTGCATCGACACATAGCCGGCCCGCGTCGCGCTGATGACGTAGCGGCCAGCCGGCAGCTGCGAGATCTCGAATCGCCCCTGTGCATCGGTCGGCGCGATGCCTCCGCCCCCACCGGAGCCACCAGTGCTGAACGCGCGGACTTGCGCGCGTCGCAAGGGCATACCGGTGTCGGCTGCCACCACCTGACCACGGACGATCGCCGTGCCGGGCTTGGCCTCGTCGGCGCGGCGGTCGCGCGCGGGCACCTGTGGCGCAGATGTCGAAGGCGCGGCGACGCCGGGTACCGTTGCGCCAGAGACCGTATGCGGTGTCGGCGGCACGAAGGTCGTGCTCGGAGTCTGGGCGAACCCGGTACCGTGCGCGTGAAGCGCCACACTGGAGAATGCCAGGATGATGAGCAAGCGCGGCATGGAAACCCTCGCCGGGTTGAAGACGCGTTACCGGGGCGAGCCGATCCGAAGAGGACGAATTATAGACGCGTGCCGACGTCGTTCAGCCGGACCTGACCGGCTGGGTAATAGCAGGCGTAATGTCCAGAGACCTCCAGCCCCTCAGCTCACTCGTGTGGAGTGTCCATCTGCTCGCTGTTCCGTCGGGACGTGGCGCCATCGGTGGGAGGCCGGGCCTGATGGATCCCTACCGGAAGTGAATCGTGGGGTTAGAGCGCCGCGCGAACGTCGGTGGCGCGGAAGTCTTCGCCGACGAACAGCAGCGTGTCACCGGCGACCGTGGCCGTGGCGTAGGCGAGGCAGTCGCCGAAGTTGAGCGCGGCCTTGTGCCGGCCGCGACCGAACCGGCTGAAAGCGTCGAGGGCGGCGTGCCACTCGGGCTCGCCGAACGGGATGACGGTGATGCCCAATTCCCGCACCAGGTCATCGAGCTCGCGCCCCAGAGCGGTGCCACGCCGACCGGTCAGTACCATGCCGGCCTCAACCAGTGTCGGGGCGCCGACCCGCGCGGGCTCGGCCTCGAGGATGGCGTCCACGAGGTCGAGATAACCGGGTTCCGAGAAAAGGATCGCGACGAGCGCCGAGGAGTCGAGTGTCATGCGCCCCCGGGGCCATAGCCCAGGATGTCGTCCTCTTCCTGACGAGTGAGCCGCTTGCCCAGTTGGTGTGGCGGAATCGTCGGCCAGACTCGTGTCTTCAGGAACGCGATTACACGCGTGCGCCGGGCGGCTGATGAGGCTCCCTTGAGTCGCTGCCGGCGCTCCTCGAGCGCACGGCGGATGGCCTCGGTCTTGGACTCGCCGGTCAGGCGCGCCACCTCGGCGGCAAGCCGCTCGACCTCAGGATTCTTCAGGTTCAACGCCACGACTACACCATGGTATATCAGCCATGGTGTAAGGGTGTATGGCTAGGTGAGCGCTCCCGCGATCACGCGCGCGGCGTTCAGCCCCGACCCGCCTGTCAGGCCCGTCCCCGGATGCGTGCCGGAGCCGCACAGATAGAGTCCGGCGATCGGCGTTTGGTACCGTCCCCACCCGAGCAGCGGGCGCATGGTGAATGCCTGATCGAGCGACAGCTCGCCGTGGAAGATGTGCCCGCCGGTCAGACCCCACCCGCGCTCCATGTCCGACGGCGTGATGAGCTCGGCCTGCACCACCAGTGAACGCAGCCCAGGCGCGTAGCGCTCCAGCGTCGCCAACGTGGCCTCCAGTACGTCTGCGGGTGGCCGTCTGCCGGCTTCCGAGCCGGCCCCGGTTGCCGTCTGCCGGTTGCCGTCTGCCGGTATCCACTGCGCGTACGCCGACAGCACATGCCCGCCTGCGGGCGCGAGTGACGGGTCGGTGATTGACGGCACCGTGAACTCGAGCCACGGCTCGGGCGAGGACTCACCGTACTTCGCGTGGTCGTAGGCGCGCTCGAGGTACTCCAGGTCCGGCCCAATCCGCACGCGGCTGGCCAGCATCGCTCGCGTCGCGCCGGCAAACGCCGGTAGCCCGGACAGGGCGACGTTGACCTTCGCCAGCGTGCCGCGCACGCGGAGGTTCCGGATCCGCCAGAGGAACTCGGGCGGAAGGTGTTCCGCCTCGCACAGCGACAGGAACGTGCGCTTCGGATCCACGCCGGATACCACCGCACGCGACCCGAACGTCTCGCCCGACTCGAGCGCCACGCCCACGGCGCGATCTGCTCGGACCAGCACCTGCGCCACTGTCACTCCGGTCCGCACCTCCACGCCGTGCCGCTCGGCCGCGCGCTTCAGCGCCGCGGCCACCGCCGCCGGTCCGCCCACGACATCTGCATCACGGGTGACGCCCACCGACGCGTTCGCCTCGTGCATCAGCAGCTGCAGTCCACTGCCGGCGGACCACGGCCCGAGCATCGCGCCGAGCAGACCGTCGGCCGCGACCGTCGCGCGCAGCAGCTCGGTCTCGAGGCACTCACTCACCAGGTCCGCCACCGCCATCGGCCCCCACCGCAGCAGCCGCCACGCATCGTCCTTCGGCAGCGCCCTGAAGGCGCGCAGCGTGCGCATCAGGGTCCAGAGGTCGTGCGTGCCGGGATCGTCGACGTCTGGCGAGATGCGGGTGAACAGCGAGCCGACCACGTGGCCCAGCCGCGCGAGCGAGCGGGTGAAATCTGGCCATGCCGCGGCATCGCGCGTGGACCAGTCGCCAATGGCGGCGGCCGCCTGCGCGGGATTGGCGAAGATCGGCAGCGCGCGCCCATCGGGAGAGAGCGCCGTGCAGCGAATCGGCTGCGGCAGAAGTGACAGCCCGTGCTGCGCCAGGTGCAGCTGCTCGACCACGTCGGCGCGGAGGGGGCCGGTCCGGTGCGACAGCGTCGGCACGCGAAAGCCCGGCGCCAGCTCGTGCTCGGTGGCGCAGCCGCCCACCTGGTCGCGCTGCTCGAGCACCAGGGTGCGCAGCCCCGCCTGCCCCAGCATCGCGGCGCACGTGAGGCCATTGACGCCCCCGCCGATGACGATGACGTCGTAGCGAACGGCGGTCATCGGGGTCTCCGCCTTCCGGTGCCCGGTCTCCGGTCTCCGGTTTCCGGAGGACACCAATGCCAACTGTTCTCCGCCGTTCGACCGGGTACCGGAAACCGGACGCCGGGTACCGGTTCATTTCCCAAGTATCTTCTCCGCCGCGTTCTTCCCGGGCGCGCCCATGATGCCGCCGCCGGGGTGCGTCGCCGACCCGCACATGTACAACTGCTGGACCGGCGTCGTGTACTGCGCCCATCCCGGCACCGGGCGCAGGAAGAAGAGCTGCTCCAGCGTCAGCTCACCCTGGAAGATGTTGCCCTCGGTGAGACCGAAGTCGCGCTCGATGTCGAGCGGCGTCAGCACCTGCCGGTGGAGAATCCGCTCGCGGATGTTGGGCGCGTACTCCGCGATGGTGTCGATGACGGTGTCCCCGAACGCTTCGCGTTGCCGGTCCCACTCGTCCGCCGGTTGCCGTCTGCCGTCTGCCGTGCGCAGTTCATAAGGCGCGTACTGCACGAAGCAGGACATCACGTGCTTGCCCGGCGGCGCCACCGACGGATCCGTCAACGACGGAATCACGATGTCCATGTAGGGCCGCCGCGAGAACCGTCCGTACTTCGCATCGTCGTAGGCGCGCTCCATGTAGTTCACGCCGGGCGAGATGGAGATGGCGCCGCGCAGATGCGGCCCGGGGCCAGGCATGCAGGTGAAGTCCGGCAGCCCATCGAGCGCCAGGTTGACCTTTCCCGACGAGCCCCGGTACTTGTAGCGCTTCACCGCCGTGATGAAGTCGGGCGGCAAGTCCTTTTCGTCCAGCCAGCGCAGGAATGTGTGGTTCGGATCGACGCTCGACACGATGGTGCTGGCGTGGAACTCGTCGCCGTTCTCGAGCGCCACGCCCGTGGCCTTGCCGTTGCGCGTCAGGATCTTCGCGACCGGGGTCTCGGTGCGGATCTCCGCCCCGAACCGGCGCGCCGCATCGGCGATGGCGTTGGACACTGCGCCGGTGCCTCCGCGCGACAGGCCCCACGAGCGGAACGACCCGTCGATCTCGCCCATGTAGTGGTGCAGCAGGACATAGGCGGTGCCCGGGGATCGCACGCCCAGGAAGGTGCCGATGATGCCCGATGCGCTCATCGTTGCCTTCAGGACATCGGTCTCGAACCACTGGTCGAGGAAGTCCGCCGCGCTCATGGTCAGCAGCTGGACCTGATTGATGCGATCGTGCGCGCTCATGCCGCGGAACCGCTTGCCGATGGCGAGCAGCTCGAGCAGGCCGCGCGGGTCGAGTGACGTGGGGTCTGGCGGTGTCATCGAGAGAATGGGCTTGGCGAAGCGCCCCATCTCGATCATCGCCCGGCCGTACTCGTCGTAGGCCTCGGCATCCAGCCGCGAGTGCCGGGCGATCTCCCGACGCGTCTTCTCGTGATCGTTCACGCGCCACAAATGGTCGCCGTTCGGCATCGGCGTGAGGGTGCCGTCGAGCGGCAACAGCTCCATGCCGTGGCGAGGCAGGTCGAGGTCGCGGATGATCTCCGGCCTCAGCAGCGAGACCACGTAGGAGCACACCGAGAACTTGAAGCCCGGGAACACTTCTTCGGTCACGGCCGCGCCGCCCAGCACGTGCCGGCGCTCGAGTACCAGCACCTTGCGCCCCGCGCGCGCGAGGTAGGCCGCGCACGTGAGCCCGTTGTGGCCCCCGCCAATGACGATCGCGTCGTATTTCACAAGTGGTCTGGATTATAGACGGCTCAGGATCCGGTGTCCGGTTGCCGTTAGAATCCCCGGATGATTCGCCAACTTGCCGCCATCGCCGTCTGGCTCGCCGTTGTCGCCGCCGCCATGCCTGCGTTTGCGAAGGGCCCGTCGGGCAACGAGGCCGGCGTTCCGGCGCCGGACACGACGGGTGCGAGCGCGGCCGTGAGCCGCGTGGAACTGGAGGTCGTGGCCGCGGAACTCGCGCGCCTGCGCGCCGAAGTGGCGGCGCTGAGAGGCGAGCTCGCGAGCGTCCGCGGTATCGTCGCGGTGTCCGGTCCGGTGACGGCAACGCCGGCCGGCCCGGCGTCTGCGCCGGCCCTGCTGGCGGCCGGGTCTGCCTCGGCGGCCACCGTGACGGCCGCGCAGCCGGAACAAGCGGCTGCCACCGTGGACATGCTCCGCACTCAGGTGGAGGAGATGTCCCAGACGAAGGTGGAGTCGCGGTCGCGCATGCCGGTCCGGCTGTTCGGCGCCATCGTGTCGAACACCGTCGGCAACTCGGCCACGGCGAACTGGCTCGAGAACCCCAACATCACCGATCCGGATCCAGGAGGGATGTCACCCGGGTCATTCACGTCGACGTTGCGGCAGAGCCAGATTGGATTGAACGTCGGGCCGATTCCGGTCGGCGGTCTCACGGCCAGCGGCGCGGTGGTGGCGGACTTCATGGGGGGCGTGCCGGGCTTCGTCACCGGAACGGTGATGGGGCTGCCGCGCATGGTCTACGCCTTTGCGCGTCTCGAAAGCGAGCGCACCGCGCTGCAGGTCGGGCAGGACCTGAACCTGCTGGCGCCCCGCGACCCCACGTCGCTCGCGGCGCAGAGCTTTCCGCTGCTGTTCCGCTCCGGTAACCTCTATCTGCGGTCTCCGCAGGTGCGTCTCGAGCAGAAGCTGGGGGCGGGCCTGACGCTGAAGGGCGGCATCGCCGCGCCGCTGGCGGCCGACGCCATCAACTTCTATACCTTCGCGCCGCCTGCCGGCGCCGGTGAGCGCTCGCAGCGTCCGGCCTTCGAAGGACGCGCCGACTACACCGCGGGCAGTCCTGAGGCCTCGGGCGAGTTCACCGTCGGGGTGTCGGGACGTTACGGCTGGCGGAAGCCGCTCACCGAGCTGGAGCCTGCGGGATCCTACGCCCTCGACTTCAACGCGCGCATCGGTCGGATCGGCGCGGCCGGCGAGTTCTTCTATACCGACGATGCGGCGGAGTTCGGCGCGGGTGTGGCGCAGCCGCGTCCGGCGAAGGGCGGATGGGTGGAGGCGCGCGCGGCGCTGACCTCGCGCATCTCCACCAACGTCGGCGTCGGGCTGGACCAGGTGCGCGAGACGGTCCCGCTGGGCGCCCGCCGCGAGAACAAGAGTGCGTTCGGCAACGTCATCTTCGATCTCACGCCGGAAGTGGCGGTGTCGATGGAGTATCGATGGCTGGAGACGCAACTCGGCAATGCCTTCGTGAAGCGCGACAACCATCACGTGAACGCCGTGTTCGTGGTGAGGTTCTAGTGGGAAACGACCTTGCCGGTGCCCGGTTTCCGGTGTCCGTTGTCCGGTACGTTCAGGGGGACACCTCCCATCCCTCATCCAGGGCCAGGAATCTGAGCAGCCTGCGGGGCCTCGAAGGCGGGTACCGGACACCGGGTACCGGACAGCGGGTGTTACTGGCGGCGTGTCTTATCGCCACCGTGGTCTCTGTCTGCGCCGCCGACCCCCTCACCGGCCGCGTCGAGTGGAAGGCGCGCGGGGGCGCGCAGCCCGCGCAGGCGGTGGTGTATGCCGAACCGCTGGATCGTCCAGCACCCGCCACGCCGGGCAAGGCGACGTTCCAGCAGAAGAACAAGACGTTCCAGCCGCACGTCGTCGCGGTGCCGGTGGGCTCCACCGTCAGCTTCCCGAACGACGATGCGATCTTCCACAACGTGTTCTCGTTATCGCCGCCGCAGCCGTTCGACCTGGGCCTCTATCGCGCAGGTGCGACGAAGCAGCAGGTGTTCGCGAAGCCCGGCGTGCACCACGTGTTCTGCAATATCCATCCGCAGATGGCGGCATTCCTGGTGGTCGCGCCCACGCCGTACGTGACGGTGGCGGGCCAGGACGGCGCATGGCGTCTGGACGTGCCGCCCGGCAAGTACCGCGTGACGGCGCTCTCCGAGCGCGCGTCGCCGGTGGTCGTGGAGGTGGCGGTGTCCGGTGCCGCGACGACAGTCACCGGTCTGGTCCTGGACGAGTCCGCGTTCCTCGCAACGCCCCACACGAACAAGTTCGGCAAGCCGTATCCGAAGGATGCGTACAAACCCTGATGCAGGCATTCATCGACTTCATCCTCGAGCTCGACAAGCTCAAGGCGGTCACGCGCAAGACGCGGCCCCTGGGGCTCGATCGCTACGAGAACTCGGCGGAGCACAGCTGGCAGATCGCGATGCTCGCTGCCTCGCTGGCGCACTGTGCGGAAACGCCGGTGAACATCGACCGCGTCGTGCACATGCTGCTCGTGCACGACATCGGCGAGATCGACACCGGTGACACCATCGTCTACGACGAAGAAGGTGTGGCGGAACGCAAGGCCGCCGAACGGATGGCGGTGACGCGGATCTTCGGTATGCTGCCGCCGTCCCAGTGCGACCGGTTCATGGCCCTGTGGCAGGAGTTCGAGGATGCCGCGACGCCGGAGGCCCGCTTCGCCCATGCCGTGGACCGCGCCATGCCGGCGCTGCTCAACCTCGCGAACGCGGGCCAGAGCTGGCGCGAGAACGGCATCACGCACGCGCGCGTAGTGGCGCGCATCGGCCCGCCCATCAAGGCCGGGTGCCCGGCCCTGTGGGACTACATGGAGCAGCGGCTCGAAGAGGCGAGGCAGACCGGGTGGTTCGGCACGCTCTAGCAGCGCGGCCGATGCCGGCGTGTCAGGAGGACGAATGGTAGTGAACGAGATCGTGGTCGTGATTGGATATCAGGCCCAGCCCGGGCAGGGCGCGATGACCCGGCACGAACTGGAGCGCCTGATCGACGAAGTGGTGACGGCCGAGAGCGATTGCCTCGGCATCACGCTGCTGCAGGATCCGGATGAGGACACACGGTTCCTGCTCTACGAGCGGTGGACCAGTCGTGAGGCCTACCTGGGGCCGCACATGCAGACGCCACACCTCAAGGCGTTCATCCAGAAGGCGCCTGCATTCCTGGCGGGGCAGCCGGCGATCACCTTCTGGAAACAGGTGGGGGCGTAGCAGGCAGGGGAGGCAGAATCCGGCAGACGGCAGACGGCAGACGGCAGACCTGCCCGTACGCGGTATCCGGTATCCGGTGTCCGGCATCCGGTCGATGGGCAAGGACAACGGCGCCCCCGAACCCGGAAGCCCTGGAACCCGAGAACCTGAGAACGGCCAACCCCAAGCCCCAAGCCCCAAGCCCCAAGCCCCCAAAGCCCTCGAGCCTGTGGCAGAATCCCCGCGTGAGGGGGCTGCGATGACAACCGAAGGGGCAGCGGGCGCGGTAGCGGGACTGTGGCGATTTCCGGTCAAGTCGATGAGGGGCGAACGGCTTCAGCAGGCCGACCTCACCGAACGGGGGCTTCTTGGCGACCGTGCGTACGCGTTGGTGGACCAGGAAACCGGGAAGGTCGTCAGCGCGAAGAGCGTGCGCCTGTTCCCCCAGCTGCTCGGCTGCCAGGCGGCGTTCGTCGAGACACCGCGCCTGGGACATGCGCTTCCACCTGTTCGGATCACTCTCTTCGACGGCAGGACACTGACGAGCGACGCCGGCAATGCCGATCGGCTGTTGTCGGCGTGCTTCAAGCGCGACGTGACACTCGTCAGCGCGGCGCCCGCGGACTTCACGATCGATCAGTACCATCCGGACGTCGAGGATGCCGACCCGGCGGGCCACCGTGACACGGTGGTGGCGCAGAAGCTGGGGGCCGCGCTGTTCGCGGAGATGGGCACGCCCTCCCCGGTGCCGGAGGGCGCGCTGTTCGACGTGTTCCCGGTGTCGCTGCTCACCACGTCCACGCTCGCGCAGATGAACCTGCGGCAGCCGCAGAGCCGCTTCGACGAACGCCGGTTCCGCATGAACGTGATCATCGGCTCCGCCGCGCCCGGGTTCCCGGAGAACGACTGGGTCGGCCAGCAGATCGGGATTGGCGGCACCGCCCGCGTGCAGGTGACCATGCCCGATCCGCGTTGCGTGATGACCACGCTGGCGCAGGAGGATCTGCCGGCCGATACCGGCATCCTGCGGGCGCTCGTGGCCCACAATCGCCTCCAGGTGGCAGGCGGCCAATACCCATGCGCCGGGGTCTACGCGGTCGTCGGCGCGCCAGGCACGATCCGGACCGGCGATCGCGTGCAGCTCGGCGCGGCCTGAGGCAGGCCGGTGGCCCGACGCTCGACGGGCAACTCACGCCGTCGCCCAGGTTTCGTCGGGCAAGCCCGACTCCCGCGTCCGCCTCGGCTTCGGCGGGCAAGCTTGACCCCCGCTCCCCGACTCCCGACTGTCTACTTACCGCCCTATTGCCCCGCGCTCGTCCGCATCGCTGCCCGATCGACCGCCACGCCCTTGAGATACACCGCAGAGATCTTGCGCGTGTTCGTGATGTCCTGCAGAGGGTTCGCGTCCAGCACCAGGAAGTCCGCTGTCTTGCCCACCTCGATTGTGCCGGCATCCGTCATCTTCAAGAAGGCGGCGCCGTTCTTCGTCGCCGACGTGATGACCTGCGCGGGCGTCATGCCCGACGCCACCATGTCCGCCATCTCTACGTGCGGCGCCCACGGCGTGTTGCCGTCGGTGCCCACCGCGATCGTCATGCCGGCCTTCGAGAGCTTCGCGAGGTTGCGCGCCTGGATCCCGAATGACGCCTGCGCCTGCGGCCGATCCGTGGCGCCCGCTTGCAGCTTCTTCAGCTCCGCCTCGGGGATGCTGCCCGAGAGCCAGCTGTAGTCCACCGCCACGCCGCGATCCGGCATGTTCGGAATCAGCACCACGTTCGGGCGCGCCTTCACCAGCGCCAGCAGCTCCTCGTCCAGGTCCATGTCGCGGATGCCATGCGCGAAGGCGTCGATGCCCGCCTTCAGCAGGCCCTTCGCGTCGGAGAGGTTGAAGATGTGCGCGGCCACACGCAGGCCGTGCTTGTGCGCTTCGTCGATCACGGGCGTGTAGAGCTCGGGCGGCAGCTTCTTGTACTTGCCGTCACGATCGTCCACCCAGATCTTGATGAGATCCACCTTCAGCGCGGCCTGCTCCTGCACCGCCTTGCGGGCTTCGGCTTCGGTGGTCACCCAGTAGGGGACGTCGCTGCGCCCCGGTTCGGGCGTCGTGATGCCACGCCCGGCCAGGAAGTAGCGGGCCACGCCCGGCGGCGTCTGGGCGCGCATCTGGAACGGCAGGTCGCCCTTGTCGAGGCCCATGCTGAGTGCCGCGCTCACCCCGAAATAGGCGCGCAGGCGCAGGTCGCGCGTCAGGTCCTCGCGCGTGAGGCCGAGGTGCGTGTGCGTGTCGACGATGGTGGGCATCACGGTCTTGCCGGTCAGGCTCACACGCGTCGCGCCTGCGGGAACCTTCACGCTGCTGGCCGGGCCGATCTGCTCGATGCGCCCGCCGTTGACGACGATGGTGGCGTTGTCGATTGCCGGGCGGCCGTCCCCGACGATGACGCGTGCGCCTTCGAAGGCGGTGACACCGGCCGGCGCCTGGGCGCCAGCGGTCGTGGACCAGCCGGCGAGCACCACGGCCATGAGAGCAGCCAGAGCGGAAACCTGTCGAGTGCGGCGTGTGACGTGATGCATCCGAAACCCCTTTCGAGAGTGGGGAAGCGTAACGCGAGTGCGGTTTCGAGACAACTGGCCGTGCTTGCGCGCGCGCTGCTCGCCTCGGTGCTGCTCACCGTCGGGCTGCGGCGTTGGTTTGACAGCGACTGGTGGCGACAAGGCGAACAGCCGGCTGCTGCAGCCGGTCGCCGCAGCTCTGGGTGCCGGGCCCCGCCGATTTGGGAGCGAAGCGATGGGAGTTGACCCCATCGGGCCGCGCGGCGACGATAGCCGCACCATGAAGCGCATCGCCGTCGCCACCCTTCTCGCCTTCGGCCTCGCCTCGAGCCTGGCCGCTCAAACGTCACGCCAGGGCACGGCGAAACCCGCCGATCGCGGGGTGCGCGTCGAGATCACCGTGCCACCCTCGGTCAAGAAGGAGCCGATCACCGGCCGTGTCTACTTCATGGTCGCGCGCACCGACGAACGCGAGCCGCGCCTGCAGATTGGCCGCACCGGCACGCCGTTCTTCGGGCGGGACGTGGAGAAGCTGGCACCTGGGCAGGCGGCCATCATCGACGCCACCGACCTGGGCACGCCCGTGGCCAGCCTGAAGGATCTGCCACCCGGCGACTACTTCGTGCAGGCGTTCGTGAACGTCTACTCCGAGTTCAAGCGGGCCGACGGCCACACCGTGTGGATGCACGACGACCAGTGGGAAGGCCAGCACTGGAACGTCTCGCCCGGCAATCTCTATAGCAGACCGCAGAAAGTCCGCATCGACGCCGCCACCGAACCCATCAAGCTGGTCGCCGATCAGGTGATCCCGGCCGTCACCGTGCCGGCGGACACGGAGTTCGTCAAGCGCATCAAGATTCAGAGCGAGTTGTTGACGAAGTTCTGGGGCCGGCCCATCTACCTGGGCGCCACCGTCCTGCTGCCGCGCGACTACGCGACATCCACGATGAAATACCCCGTCCTCTACCGGCAGGGACATTTCTCGCTGGCGCCGCCCATCGCCTTCCAGGAGAACAGCGACTTCCACCAGGCCTGGATGCGCGACGACTTTCCCCGCATGCTCGTCGTTTCGCTGCAGCATCCGACGCCGTACTTCGACGACAGCTACGGCGTGAACTCCGTCAACGTGGGCCCGTACGGCGACGCGCTCATGCAGGAGCTGATTCCCGCGGTCGAGAAGCAGTTCCGTGTGATCGGCGAACCGTGGGCACGTATCACCGACGGCGGATCGACCGGCGGCTGGATCTCCCTCGCGCACCAGGTCTTCTACCCGGACTTCTACGGTGGGGTCTGGTCGTACTGCCCCGACTCGGTGACCTTTACCGACGTCGAGGGCATCAACGTCTACCAGGACGAGAACGCCTACTACCGTCAGGTCGACTGGCGCACGGTGCCCATCATCAACACGCGCGAGATCAACGGGCACGTGCGGCTCACGTCCGAGCAGCGCAATCACATGGAGCTGGTGAACGGCACCAAGGGGCGCTCCGGCGAGCAACTGGACATCTGGTCTGCCGTCTTCGGCCCGCTCGGCAAGGACGGCTACTTCGAGCCGCTGTTCGACAAGCGCACCGGCGCCATCAACCGCGCTGTCGCCGACTACTGGCGCGACAACTACGACCTGCTGGAGTACATGAAACGCAACTGGTCCACCCTGGGCCCGAAACTGGTGGGCAAGATTCACGTCTACACCGGGACGATGGACAACTTCTTCCTGAACAACTCGACGAAGGATCTCGAGAACTGGATGAAGACAACGGAGAACCCTCACTACGAGGGGTACTTCCTCTACGGTGACGGCAAGGGCCACTGCTGGCAGGGCCCGGAGACGCCGGCGGAGCGGCTGAAGCAGATGGCCGCGCACATCGCGCGGCACAAGCCGGAGGGAATGACGACGCCCTGGTGGCGCTACTGAGCGCTTACCAGCTCCTCGGTGGACGCGGCCCGGCGGCCGCCCGACGAGCTACGCCTGGCTGGAGAGAAACGCCACGAAGCGCTTGAACAGCTGCGACTGATAGCGCATCCGGTTCCAGGCGACCGCGATCGTGCGCGTGGGCTTGTCGCCTGACAGGGAGCGATACACACGTCCATTGTCCGGTCCCTTCGGCACCGCCATCGCCGGGATGAGCGACACGCCGTGGCCCAGGCGGACCAGTTCCAGCACGGTCAGCAACTGATGGCTGCGGCCCGTCACCAGTGGCGTCAGGGCGTGCCGCGCGCAGAAGCTCATGGTGTTGCCGGTGAGGCAGTGGGCTTCGTTCAGGATCACGAACGGCTCGGCCGCCAGGTCCTTCAGCCCCAGCCGGGGCTTCCTCGCCAGCGGGTGATTCGTCGGCAGCACCGCCACCAGTTCCTCGGTGAAGAGCGGCTGCGTGTGCACGTGGTCGGCCCGCAGGGGCAGCGCCACGATGGCCATCTCGATGTCGCCGTCGGCCAGCTGGCGCACGATATTCGCGGTGGTGTCCTCGACGATCTCGACCTGCACCTTTGGGCACTCCTGGGCGAATCGCGTGAGGACCGGCGGCAGGAAGTAGGGCGCGACTGTCGGGATCGCGGCCAGGACGATGCGCCCGGAGTCCGGGTCGTCCGCAACGCGCGTGCGGGCATCCTCGGTGAGGCTCAGGATCTGGTCGCAGTAGCGCTTGAACAGCGTGCCGGCGTCGGTGAGACGGACGCCACGGCCCAGCCGTTCGAACAGTGGCTGTCCCAGTTCGCGCTCGAGCTTGGCAATCTGCTGGCTGAGCGATGGTTGCGACACATGACAGGCCTCGGCCGCCCGCGTGACGTTACCGAGGTCGGCGACCTTGGCGAAGTAACGAAGCTGGTGCATCTCCATTCAGGGCGGCTCCGGCGGCAACCACGAACACATAGGCGGCGCCTATGGGCGAGATGGTAATCAAGGTGTGGGCCTATGTTGTCAGACGACGTAACTCATCCGTCGGCCGTACCGGGAATCCGGAATCCGGACACCGGACACCGGATCAACCCGTTTTCCGCTTCGGGTTGAAGAACGGCGTCGCGACCACACGCGCCGGCGCGCGGCGGCGCACGGCCTCCACGGTCACTTCCATCTCGACGCGCGCCCCTGTCGCGAAGTGCGGGCGGTCGATCGTGGCCAGCGCGATCATCTTCTTCAGGGTCGTCGACCAGGTGGTGGAGGTGGCGCGCCCCACCTGCGTGCCGCCCTTGTAGACAGGCACCGCGACACGGGAGGTCTGCGCCGCGACCGCCGGCGGCAGGCCGACCGCCTCGTACAGCGCCTCCACCGCGGTCCACTCCAGTTCGAGCCCGACGATCTGCCGCGCGTGCCCGCGGCGGTGTTCGTCCAGCAAGGCCCGGCGGCCGATGAACGCCGGCTTCGAGAGGTCGACGAGCCGGCCCAGCCCCAGTTCGTACGGTGAGTACTTCTGCGACGCGATCAGCGCCTTGCGGCTGCTCTGGAAGTCCACGTCGATCAACAGCAGCCCGGCCTCGACACGCGCCACGTCCAGCGCCAGCATGCCGGCGGCGTGCAGGTCGAAACGTGCGCCCACCGCGACAATCGCGTCCCACACGGACAGCGCACGGTCCCAGGGCATCCAGATCTCGTAGCCCAGATCGCCCGTGTAACCGGTGCGCGATACGTCCACGGGAACGCCACCGATCTCGTTGTGCATGGCGCGGAAATACTTCAGGCCATCGATCGGCGCGGAGCACACGGCCTGCAACAGCGCGCGAGAGGTCGGGCCCTGGAGCGCCAGCGCCGCCACCTGCTCGGAGAGGTCCTCGATCTCCACATCGAGCCCGCTCGCGTTCGAGGCGAGCCAGCGCAGGTTCGGATGCGCCGCTGTCCAGCGGTAGGTCTCCTCCGCGACCCGCGTCACGGTGCCGTCGTCGATGACCGTTCCGTCCTCGTCGCACCACGGGGTGTACCAGACCTGTCCCACAGCGAGCTTCGTGGCGTCCCGCGTGATCACGCGATTCACCAGCCGGGTGGCGCCTGGGCCGCGCAGGCGGTACTTGAAGAGCGGCGAGATGTCGATCAGCGCGCACGCGTTGCGGATGGCGTTGTACTCGTGATCGTGGTGCGTCTCGTAGGAGCTGACCGCGTAGTAGCCCGCCCAGTCGCGAAAGCTGAGGCTTTCGGCGAGCAGCGCCGTCCGTTCGTGAAACGCTGAACCCACAGGCATGGGGGGATTATAGGTATCCTGCTCGTTCCATGCGATTCCGCTCCCTGCGCGGCCGGCTGCTGGCCACCACCGGCGCACTCATCGTCGGCGTGACGGCGGCGACCGTGGCCTACGTCAGCCTGCTGGCGAACCGGACCGTCGACGGCCGCCTTGCGGAGGACCTGGAGCGCAGCCGCCGCGCCGTAGCCGCCGCCGAAGCCGAGCAGTTCTCGCGCCTGCAGCTGCTGGCGCAGATGGTGGCCTCGTTCCCGGAGCTTCGCGCGCTGCTCGCGACCGACGCGGCGACGGTGCGCGATTTCCTGAGCGACTATCGCGAGCGGCAGGGCCACGACGGCGTGCTCATCGCCCTCGACGGGCGCGGACAGGTGGTGGCGCGGAGCGACACGTTCGCCCCGCTCACGCTGCCGGACGTCGAGCAGTTGTGGCTGGCCCCGCTCGCCGAGGGGCGGCCGGCGCGTGGCTTCGTCACCATCGACGGCCGGATTCACCACGCCGTGGCGTCGGCGGCCGAGTCCGGAGGCACCGTCTTCGGCGCGGTGCTCGCCGCCTCGCCGATCGACGATCGCTGGGCCAGTTCGATCCGCGACGCGGTCGGCGCCGACGTCGTCGTGGTCTCGCCCGCGAGCGTGGAGGGCAGCTCGCTGCCGCGCACGCGCCTCGCCTGGCGCACGGGCAGCGACGTGCCTGCCGAACTCGACACTGGTGCGCGCGAGATCACGCTGACCGGCGAGCGCTTCCAGGCCGTGGCCGCGACGCTGGAACCGCCCGGCCCGCGGCGCCTCATCGTGCTGCAATCGCGCGATCAGGCGCTGGCGCCGTACCGCAATCTTCAGCTCGGCCTGATCCTGCTGGGCGTGGTGGCGGCGGCGCTGGGCCTTGCCGGCAGTGCCTGGCTCGCGAGGTCCATCTCGGCGCCGATCGGGCAACTGGTGGGCGCGACGCAGAGCGTGGCGGACGGCAACTTCGACGTCCGCCTCGACGTGCCGCGCGCGGACGAGATCGGGCAGCTCGCGCGGGCCTTCAACCAGATGACGGCTGGCCTGCGCGAGCGCGCGGACATGACGAAGTTCGTCTCGGCCTCGACCATGGAGATGATCCAGCGTCGTCCCGAGCCTGGCGCCCGGGCGGGCGAGCGCAAGGTGATCACCGTGCTGTTTGCGGACATCCGCGGATTCACCAGCTTCGCGGAACGCCGGGCGCCGGAAGAAGCGGTGGCCGTGCTGAACCGTCATCTCAGCCTGCAGGCCGATCTCGTGAAGCGTTTCCACGGCGACGTCGACAAGTTCATGGGCGACGCCGTGTTCGCGCACTTCACTGGGCCCGACATGGCGCTGGACGCCATCCGCTGCGGCCTCGAGATCCAGCGCGCGCCCAGGACCCTGTCCGGTGATGGCGCAGGGCTGCTGGTGGGGGTGGGGATTGCCACCGGCGACGTGCTGGTGGGCAGCATCGGCAGCGACGACCGGCTGGACTACACCGCGATCGGTCCGGCCGTGAACCTGGCGTCGCGCCTCTGCGCGACGGCTGAGCCCGGGCAGATCCTGATGTGCGCGGAGACGTTCGGCCGCGTCAGCGGGCTCGTCGCGGCCACGGCCCTGCCGCCGATGATGGTGAAGGGCTTCAGCACCCCGGTCGCGGTCTACGCGATGTCAGCGGGCGACACCACGCGATAGCGGTCGCGGTTCGCCCCGCCTACGCCTTGCGTGCGCGCCGTGCGGCAATGAACGACTGCACGCCCATCACCACGTAGAACCCCATCACCAGCGCCGTGACGATCTGCGCCAGCACGGCAGGCCGGGTCAGCTGACCGCCAGCCGCGGCCGGAATCGCGCGTGCCAGCGAGGCAATCGCCCCCACCAGCGCCAGGGCGACCGCGACGTGCATGGCGTGCTTGCGGGCCGCTTCGTTGCGCGCGACATAGGCCAGGACGACGAAGATGACGCCGAAGAAGGCGGGGATGAGGGCGGTGACGCTGGTGCGGCCGGTCAGCACGTAGCTGGCGATACCGATGACCATCAGGAAGAGGCCGACGTAGCGGGTCGTTGCGGGCATGGGGGAATCATGACACAGCAGCCGATCGCCGAAAGCTTCTACAATCCCCCGATGCGTGCGGCGCTGACCGCCCTGCTCGTCGCCCTGCCCCTGGCCCTGCCCCGGGCGCAGCCGAGCTTTCGCGCCGGCGTCGAGCTGGTGACGGTGCCGGTCACCGTTAAGCACAAGGACGCTGCCCGCGCGGTGCCGGCCATCACGGGCGCCGATTTGCGCGTCTTCGAGAACGGGACCGAGCAGCGCATCGACTTCATCGAGCGCGACACCCGTCCGCTGAGCCTCACCATCGTCCTCGACGTCAGCAGCAGCATGGCGGGGTTGTCGCGGGAGTGGGCGGCCGCCGCGATGGATGCGGTGTTCCAGCGGCTTCTGCCGACCGACGAAGTGTCCCTCGTGGTGTTTGGCGGATGGGCGATTACCCCAATCGGGTGGTCCTCCGTCGCCACCCTGCCCGGGCTCGGCTGGGCGCAGTGGGTGATGTCGCCTGAGACCGCTCTCCTCGATGCGGTGCACGCGTCACTGGAGTTGATGGATGGCGCGTCACACGGGCGAGGCGTGGTGCTGATCTTGTCCGACGGCCTGGAGATTGCCAGCACGACCCCGCTCTCGAACGTCGTCACGTCGCGGCGTCAAAGCGAGACCGCGGTGTACGCCTTCGAGCTGGATCCACCGTGGGATGCGGAGGGCCACCGCCAGTTGCCGAGATGGGTGCAGCGGCTGGCGGGGCGCGCGATTGGCCCCCGCTACATGGAGGAGCTGGTGGGCGACTCCGGCGGCGTACGCCAGATCATCAGCGAACAGAAGGCCGTGGTGGCCAGCACGGAGGCCTTCTTCACCGATCTTCGCAGCCAGTACCTCGTCGGCTACGCGAGCACGCGCCCGATGGACG
>Ga0105103_10000217_pt1 | contig 31967 bp, 34 predicted proteins | sample PPLLaktember2015_2_FD_79107 | JGI IMG/M metagenome (GOLD analysis project Ga0105103, IMG submission 79107) | Freshwater sediment microbial communities from Prairie Pothole Lake near Jamestown, North Dakota, USA - PPLs Lake P7 Core (6) Depth... | ecosystem: Environmental > Aquatic > Freshwater >...
GACCGGTTCTGCGGCCGAACCGCTCTCGACTTGTATCGCTATGGCAAATTCATCCCGTGCACAGGTTCTTGCTGCTGATGTACCCTCCCCTGGCATGCGGGCAGACCGGATATGCGCATTCCACCGGGCCAAGACTGCAGGGTCTGAGGTTATTGATATCGGGATACCGGTTGAAGCGGAATGCTGTGTCGGCCCCGGGGACCTCACCATGCTCCCTCGCCGGCGGAAAAAGGCGCACAAGGGTTATGGGGGAGAAGTTCTCGTCATCGGTGGCGGTCCTTACCAGGGTGCACCCTACCTTGCAGGACTGGGTGCACTCCGGGCCGGAGCCGATATTGTCCGTATCGCTTCTCCCGTCTTTGAGCCCATTCCCGACCTGATCTTCGAGCGGCTGGAGGGCAAGGTGATCGACCCTGAGCACACCGAACGGCTTATCGCCCTTGCAGAACGGGCTGACGTAGTCGTCTGCGGGAACGGGATCGGCACGGGGAGCCAGGCGGTTGTGGAAGCGGTTGCCCCGCACTGCAAAAAGGCGGTCTTCGATGCCGATGCCCTCCGGCTCCCCCTCCCTACTGCCACCGGGGAGACGATTTACACGCCGCATGCTGGAGAATTTGCACGGATCACCGGAAAAACGCTCCCGGATGATACGTCTGGCCGGGCACGGGCTGCGAAGAAGGCTGGCATCAAAGGCACGGTACTCCTCAAAGGTCATACTGATATCATTACGGACGGCACCCGGGTCCGGTTCAACCGGACGGGTGATCCGGCAATGACCGTTGGCGGGACCGGCGATGTGCTGGCCGGTGTTGCCGGTGCGCTCCTCTGCAAGCTGCCGGCTTTCGAAGCCGCCTGCATTGCCGCATATGTCTGCGGGAGAGCAGGAGAGTCGGTTGCAGCGGAACGGGGGAGCGGGATGCTGGCATCGGATATGGTGGACAGGATCCCGTTGGTATTGTTCAGGAAAGGATGATTGCATGGTGAAATTCACGCACATACAGGACGACCGGGCACAGATGGTGGATATCAGCGGGAAGAACGACGTCACCCGCGAGGCAACGGCAGCGGGGAAGATCTACCTGCGACCGGAAACGCTGGCTGCCATCCGGGAGGGAAAGGTCGTGAAAGGAAATGTCCTCGCAACCGCCCGCGTTGCCGCCACTCTTGCGGTCAAGAACACGGCAACCATCATTCCGATGTGCCACCCTATCCCGATCAGCTCGATTGCAGTGGATTTCTCTGATGGCGAGGGGTTCATCGAGGCAATCGTTGTCGTGAAGATGACCGGGAAGACTGGTGTGGAGATGGAAGCGTTGACCGGCGTATCGGTTGCTTTATTGACTGTGTGGGACATGGTTAAATCGGCCGAGAAGGATGCCCAGGGGCAGTACCCGGTGACGCGGATTACTGATATCCGCGTGGTTGAGAAGAAGAAGGGGAAGTGAACATTCGTCTCTTCTTATTCATTCAATTTCAATGATGGGGGCTGATGCCCCCATACCCCCGATGATGATTCATGCCGCCGCCCCGAAGGGCGCCCCGCGGCGGCTTCAATTTCCGGTTTCCTTATCGTGGCGTACTCTAACAATCAACCGTACTTGCCCCGCCGTGCCTCATGAGGGGCCCTGAGGCGGGGAACCCTCATAATTTCTCCCGCAAATAATCCTCGAGGGAAAAAAATGAGTATCCCCGCCCCCAACTCTTTATTACCCCCAATGTCGTAGTATATAGGAATGCGGGATACGTCCCGTGTGAAAAGGAATGTAGCCCTCTTTGGGCCGAACCTTAGGTGATTACCATGGTAAAATCGATGTACGCCTTTGTCAGGGAGGCATGGAAGAGACCTGATAAGTCAGAGGTCGGAGAACTCCTCTGGAACAGGATGCAGGTATGGCGCCGTGAAGGCAGCGTTGTCCGTATCGAGCGCCCGACCCGTATCGACCGCGCACGCGCTCTCGGCTACAAAGCCAAGCAGGGCATTGCCGTTGCCCGCGTTCAGGTCCGCCGCGGAGGCCGCCGCGCATCCCGGTATGTCCGCGCACGCAGGTCCGCACGCATGGGCAAAAACCGTCTCACCGCAGGAAAGAGCATTCAGCGGATTGCAGAGGAACGTGCCTCCAAAAAGTTCCCGAACATGGAAGTCCTCAACTCCTACTGGGTGGGACAGGACGGGAAGCGAAAATACTACGAGGTCATTCTCGTTGACGGTCACCACCCCTCGATCCGGGCGGACAAGCACCTCGCATGGCTCGCAGACCCGGTACACCGGGGCCGTGCCGAGCGCGGAAAGACCTTTGCCGGCCGCAAGGGCCGTGGTATGAGGACACGGGGTAAGGGAACAGAGAAGACCCGCCCGAGCATCCGATCGCACGCGAACCAGGGCAAATAACCTTATCTTTTTTTAACCGAAGTTACTCTCATGAAGATCACCGATGCCGCTGTCTTTCCGTACCCGTGCGGGGACACATCGGTGAGGCGGCTGGCACTCGAAGCAAAGACCCTCGGGTTTGACAGTCTCATTGCTATGGATACCCCTGCAGGTTCCTTCGAAGGCATAGAAATTATGAGTGGGATCAATGTACAGGATGTCCCCATGCGGGACGTAATTGCCCGGGTTAAACGGGAAAAGGACACCAGAAAGGTGGTTTCGGTGAGCGCCCGGGACAACGGGTTCAACCGGGCAGCAATAAGCCTCAAAGGGGTCCATATCCTCCGGGGCATCCTGGCAGCCGATAAGACGGCGTTCGATCACGTGACCGCAAAGATGGCGGCCGACAACAACGTGGCAATCGATCTCGACCTGTCCGTTCTCATTGCGGCACGGGGCATCGCCCGCCAGCGGGCGATCCAACGGTACAGGGACGTGCTGACCTTTGAACGAAAATTTGAGTTCCCGGTTTCGCTTTCATCGTATGCCCGCTCGTACCTTGACCTGCGGGCTGTCCGGGAGATCACCGGGCTCTGCTCCCTTATTAACATGGATATGCAGGGTGTTGAAAAAGGTCTTGATTCTGTCGCACGGGTAACGGCATCCCCATGGTCTGCAGTCCGGGTGGTATCATGAGTCCCCGTCCGCCTACCCTGCGCGAGAACCGTCGCTATCTTCTCGTCAGGGTCGAGCCGGCCGGTACTGTCATCGACCAGAAGGAGCTCTATTACGCTGTCTCGGATGCTGTTACATCACTCTGGGGAGATGCCGTTGCCGGCGTGATTACGCAGGCCGTTGTCGCTGCAGAGAACGGGCACGTGATCATACGGTGCCTGCGGGGGACTGAAAAGGAACTTGCAATTGCTCTTTCGACCGTTACCACGTGCCATAACGTTCCTGTTGCCCTGCGGATCGTGGCTGCTTCCGGTACGATCCAGACCCTGCGCGAAAGGGTCCGTACCAAAAAACCGGTCCCGGAACCCGGTTCAGAACCGGGAACGGAACCGGTCGGAATCTCTCGTGCCGAAGACGGTGAATGTGTTTTTTTGGAAAACCCGTTCCTTATCCTGAACTGTAACGGTCAGAAGGTTGATGTGATTGAAAAGGGATTTAAAAATGCACACCGATTGTTCTTAACAAGAAGTGATCTGGAGAATTCATAATGCAGCCACAATATCAGATGGGATATGACCGTGCAATCACCGTTTTCTCACCCGACGGGAGACTCTACCAGGTGGAGTATGCCCGGGAGGCCGTAAAACGGGGGACTACCGCGGTCGGTATCAAAGCAAAGGACGGCGTTGTTTTAATCGTCGACAAGCGCGTGAGTTCCAAGCTCCTCGAAGCGTCATCGATAGAGAAGATTTTCAAGATTGATGAGCACATCGGGGTCGCTTCCTCGGGTCTTGTCGGTGATGCACGGGCGCTGGTAGACCGTGCACGGGTCGAATGCCAGATCAACCGTGTCTCCTACGATGAACCAATCGAAGTGGAAGCCCTCTCAAAGAAGATCTGTGACCATATGCAGTCCCTCACCCAGTATGGCGGTATCCGTCCCTACGGAACCGCCCTCCTCATTGCCGGTGTCAGTGACGGTGAGGTACGGTTGTTTGAAACCGATCCTTCCGGCACGCTCCTTGAGTACAAGGCAACAGGTATCGGCATCGGTCGGCCGGCAGCCATGAAAGTTTTCGAAGAGGAATATACTTCGGAGATCGAGATCAAGGATGCGATTCCTCTCGGCCTGAAAGCGCTCCATTCGGCTACCGAGGGCAAATTCGATGTCGACCAGGTTGAGATCGGCGTGATCTTAAAGGCAACCCCGGTCTTCAGGAAGATGAGCCGGCAGGAAGTTGCTTCCTTTGTCGAGCAGTTCAAGCCGTGATCGTTTATGATCTCGCTGGACCACGCAGTAGTGGCGCGGCTCGACAGTCACGGGGAGCGGTTCGAGATTCTCGTCGATCCCCGGCAGGCCGGCCTGGTACGGCAGGGCCAGGCAGTCAATATCGAGGACGTTGTTGCCGCGCTCAATGTCTTTGCCAATGCATCGAAGGCAACCCGGGCATCGGACGAAGCCCTCGTGAAGGTCTTCCAGACAACTGATTTCGCTACTGTAGCACGGAAAATCATTGAAAAAGGTGAGATCCACCTCACGGCCGAGCAGCGCAAGCAGATGATCGAGGAAAAGCGCCGCCAGGTCATCACATTTATTGCCCGGAACTCGATCAACCCCCAGACAGGTCACCCCCATCCCCCGGCCCGGATTGAAAGGGCCATGGAAGAGGCGCGGGTCAATATCGATCCCTTCAAACACCTCGACGAGCTGGTGAAGGAGACGGTCAAGGCCCTCCGCCCCCTCCTGCCTATACGATTCGAGGAACTTCGTCTCGCCATCAGGATTCCCCCGGACTTTGCCGCAAAGGCATACGGGGATATTGCCGCCGGATCTGTCATGGAGAAGGACGAATGGCAGAAGGATGGTTCATGGGTCTGTGTGGTTCGGATCCCGGCCGGGATCCAGGGGGAGTTTTATGACCTCATCAACAAGCTCTCGAAAGGCGAGGGACAGGTCAAGATCCTCAATCAAGTATATTAATTCAGAGGACAAATAAAAGAAGACAGATCGGTAGGTATCCAATATGGCAAATACAACGCAGAAAGCAAAAGGGAAAGTAACCGGAAGTTCAGGACGATTCGGGTGCCGGTACGGAAGATTCGTGCGTAAGCGCGTGAACGATATCGAGAAGATCTCACGTGCACTCCACCGCTGCCCGAAATGTGATATGGAATCCGTGGCGCGCAAGGGGACTGGTATCTGGGAGTGCCGCAAGTGCGGATACAAGTTCGCGGGCGGCGCATACCAGCCAACGACCCCGACCATGAAGATTGCCCAGCGTGCAATCGACCGTACCGTTGTTGAAGAAAGCAGGAAATAACGGATACAGCATGGCAAGTACCTACAAGTGCGCACGGTGCAAGCAGAAAGTCGAGATCGATGTCAATGTCCGGTGCCCGTACTGTGGTCACCGTATCCTTTTCAAGGAACGCGGGGCAGCGATCAAGGAACTCAAGGCCCGGTAAACCGGCATCCGGCACCTGCCAGAATACCATACTTTTATTACTCTTTTAACCCAATTCCGTCGTGAGGAATCCCTTGCCGCAGCATGAAGCGCTTTTCCGGTTCTTGACTGACCATGCAGAGCAGATCTACCGGGCACTGGAACCGGAACTCCCTGATGAGGTGAATACCCGCTCTGCCACCCGCTGCTGGCTCGAGGGGAACACGACGCTGGTCCTGGAGGTCGTGGCCGAGGATTCCGCTGCACTTCGGGCTTCCCTGAACATGTATCTCAGGCTCATCAATGTTGCCGACGAGGTACAGGAAATCGTGAAAAAACCGTAACTATGGTTCATGTTCCACGGCCCTGTACAAGGCAAGCCGATCTTTCATCAACCGGTCTTCTTGAATAATCCTTTTTATCAAAGGACGCCGATATAGTAGCAGGAGTTTGACATGAATACTATCTCACCCAAAGTCCAGAACCAGCTCAGTATGCTTCAGCAGCTCCAGCAGCAGCTCCAGACCATCCTTCAGCAGAAAGCCCAGTACGAACTGGCGGTCCGCGAAGCAAAGCGGGCGCAGGAAGAAATCAAGGATTCCGCCAGCGATGCGGTCATGTACATGAGCGTGGGCACGGTTATGATGCAGAAGAAGAAAGAGGTCGTGGATGCCAAGCTTACCGAGAAGGTCGAGACCCTTGAGCTTCGCATCAAGTCCCTTGAGAAGCAGGAGAAGATGCTGCAGGGAAAGTTCGAGCAGCTCCAGAGTCAGATCAAGGCAGCGATCGAGGGCAAAGGTTCCCCCCAGGCTGCATAATTTTTTTCGTCTCCCTTACCTGCAGTGATAAATCCAAACACTGATGGTGTCCTGCATTCCAGTCCTGGTATGAGTCCGCTGGCAGACTTCATGACCACGGAACCGGCCCGCCGGCTTCTCGTTATCAAGACAGCTGCGGATCATGCATCCCGTGCTCACAAGGGCCAGTTCCGGAAAGACCGGAGAACGCCATATATCATTCACCCGGCCCGTGTCGCCGGCCTTGCCGGTATCTTCAACGGATCGCATGTTGCCGTTATCGCAGCGTGGCTCCATGATGTGTACGAGGACTGCTCCCCGGAATGGCTCCTGAAAACCGATGCATTGATAGCGGGTTTTCCCCTCCCCGAAGACGAGCGCCGGGACATTGCTGCAATCGTGGAGGCACTGACCAAGAAGAATACTATAAAGGGCAAAGCGGACCGGCTCTCCGACAGTCTTGACCGTATTCTTGATGCCCCTCCGGAGGCGTCACTTGTGAAGCTCTGTGACCGGATCGACAACCTCCTTGACTCTGCGGACCGGAACGGGAGATTTACGAAGCGCTACCTTGCATCAACCGATGAGGTTATCGAAAAATTATCCGTGCGGGCCTCGCTCTACCGGTACGATGCAGCCCTCGATATTCTGGTCCGGATCAGGGATTCAAACCTGAAAAAATTGTGAAGATTTCACGCCCGGTTGATTGTGTTCACGGCATTGACCATTGCCTCGACGGATGACAGCACGATATCGTCACCGCTCCCGCTGGCATCGAAGATCCTCCCGTGTTCATCCTCGACAGCGATCGTGACGTGGCACATGGCGTCAGAGCCGCCCGATATCGCCTCGATGTTGAACTCCTTGAGCTGAATCTTCGTGGGCGTAATCCCGAGGATGGCGTTCAGCGCCGCATCAACGGGCCCGTTCCCTACCGCGGAGAAGACATGTTCTTTTCCTTTTACCATAGCCCTGACGCTTGCTGTCGGGATGACATGGTTGCCGGTCATGATGGCAATGTCGCGGAGGTCGAGTACCTTGTGGTTCAGCTCAATACCCATTATGGTCTCTGCAATCTCGTAGAGATCGGCGTCCGTCACCCGCTTGCCACGGCTGGCAACGGCTTTCACCCTCTCGATGATCGCGTCCAGCTGGGTGTCGTCCGGCTCAATATGGGCGTCGGTCAGCATCTGCCGTACCGCATGCCGGCCAACGTGCTTCCCGAGGGTCAGTCTCCGGCGGTGACCGACCATCTCCGGCGTCATGATGCCCGGTTCGAAGGTGGCCGAGTTCTTAAGAACACCCTGTGAGTGGATCCCGCTCTCGTGCGAGAAGACATTCTCGCCGACTACCGGCTGGATGGGCAGGATACCGATGCCACTGAACCGGGAGACGAGACGCGAGGTCTCGACAAGCCGCGCCAGCTGGATCCCGGTTTTTATCCGGTACATCGACTCCATGATCATCACGGACTGGGCAAGGTCAGCATTGCCGGCCCGCTCCCCGAGTCCGTTTACGGTTACCTGGACCTGCGATGCTCCGGCCTCCACGGCGGCGATCGTATTCGCGACCGCGAGCCCGAAGTCGTTGTGGCAGTGGACATCGATGGGGCACCGGACTTCCCTGTTGATGCGGGTAATAAGCGTCTTCATCGCTGAAGGAGAGATGACGCCGACCGTATCCGGCACATTAATAATCGTTGCCCCGGCATTGGCGGCCGTCTGGAATACTTCTATAAGATAGTCCCAGTCTGTCCGTGTGGCGTCCATCGCTGAGAACATGCACAGGTCCGAGTGCTTCCGGATATGGCCGATGATGTCGGCCGTGATCTCGAGCACCTCCTTCCTCGTCTTGTTGATGGTGTTCTCCCGCTGGATATCCGATGTAGGGATGAAGACGTGTACCATGTCGACATTGCAGTCAAGGCAGGTGTCCACGTCGGCTCTTGTGGAGCGGGCGAGCCCGCAGATCACTGACTCAAGACCGAGCTTTTTTATAGCGGCAACCGTCTCTTTCTCGGCCTTCGAGGATGCAGGGAATCCTGCCTCGATCGCGTAGACGCCGATGTCAGACAGCTGGTGTGCGATCTGGAGTTTCTGTTCAAAGGTGAATGCAATCCCCGGGGTTTGTTCACCGTCCCGGAGCGTAGTGTCAAAAACAGTCACTTCTTCACGAGCTGCGCTATCGGTGAAGAAGACGATCCCCCGCAACATCCTTGCGAGCAGTCATACAACTACATGTGCATGCGGATTATATAAACGATCGCTGCACCACTCCTGTTCCGCCATTTTTCTCCTGAAAACCCGGTCGTATTACGATACGTTTAATACTGATTTACCCCTACACTATAAGGCAGTGCCCCGCCTTAACTCAGCCTGGTAGAGTGCGCGGCTGTAGATTGGTTTACCGTTCAAGGTAACTGCGCGGCTACCGCGATGTCCCCGGTTCGAATCTGGGAGGCGGGATTAACTGTACCAAAATGCCCAGGTAGTGTAGTGGCCTATCATGATTGCCTGTCACGCAATCGACTCGGATTCGAATTCCGACCTGGGCGTTGCTGCGATTTTTTACGTTTTTAAAATCCCAAAAAATACACCGTGAATCTGCATTATCTCCCTATATTGCGTATACAGATACATTATAGCAAGACTCCGGGGAAATCATCGAACGGCTATGATAATCCAAACCTGCTTTTCTGGATTATTATTTTCAAGAAGGTAGAACCTTATTTTTTTCAGAGTACGCAAATCGACATATGAGTGATTGTAAAGATAAGAAGCAGACAACAATGATTTTTTAAAACATTCTCGATAATTTCAACACTCATTCAAACAAAATTCAATTATTGTTGAAGGATTCAGATGAAGCAATCATTTTAACAGTAGTAATTTTTGAAGTTCTCCATAACAATATTTTTGCTCTGGAGAAACCTCTTTTTTTATATGAAGCCCCCCTCCTGCGCCACCAGTCCCCCGTCGGGGGACAGGGCGCATTGGGATACAACGATTCAGATATACTGGAAAATGTGTGATCTCTCGTTCCGGTAATACTTCAATATCCCCTGATGGGGATGCCACAGCGGCGGGGGCATGCCTGCATGCCCCCAGGAGCGTAATGGTTTCTCCAGCGCATAAAATAGTTGATTCAAGTGACGATTCATCTTTAAAAAATGGAACAAATTAAACGAATTGACAAATCAACGCCCTATGATTGTTCATACAGGATCATCTGCAATGAACAGGATTTCCCTCGTTCTTATGGATAGATCATCTCACCAGCAATCCATAAATACGTACCGGAGTTTAACCGGGATGAAGGATTTATCGTTCATCCGTGACAACAATTCTCCCATGTCGCTGAATTATCGTATGCCGGTTATTTTTGGCATCCTCATCATCGCATTCCTCACGAGTGCCGGCTGTACTCAGTCGTCCCCGGCTCAAGTTCAGGCACAGGCACCGTTATCCTCAACGGTAACAGCGGTTATGGAAGCCACCCCGCCTGCAGCAGCGTCTGCTCCAGCGACCACGACAAAAGAGGATATGGTCGATTTCGTTCGGGAGGCGGTTGCGTATGCAAACCAGCACGGGAAAGAGAAAGCCCTTGCCGAGTTCTCCAATCCCAACGGGTCGTTCTTCCGCGGCGTGCTCTACATCTATGCGTATGACTACAACGGTACCACCATCGCCCACCCGGTGAACCCGGAGAAGATCGGGGTCAACCGCCTGCAGGAGATGGATGCGGAAGGCACCTGGTTCATCACGAACCTCCGCGAGGCTGCGTATAACGGGACGGGCTTTACCACGTACACTTACATCAATCCCGTGCACAACAACACGATGGAGAAGAAGCTCGGGTATGTGATGAAGGTCGATGAGACCTGGTGGCTGGGTTCGGGGATCTATTCCGGACCTGCAAACGCTCCGGTAACTGTTGCAACAACACACCCGTAAAAAAACATTTTTCCATGTTTTCCCTTCAGTCTACCCGGTATCCCCTTTCCCTCAGGAATGCGGCGATCCATGGCTCGGCCTCCGTGTCCTCCTTTGGTCGTTTCCGCACTACCTCTTCCCAGACCGCCCGAAGCCCCGGGTCGACAGAGTGGAGATCGAGCGTCCCCCTCACGGTTCCGAGAAGCAGACCGTGTGCATCCGTCACCCGCATCACCACACAGCGGTAGAACTTGCACTGTACAGGGCTGTCGCGGTGGATTGTGCAGCGGAGAAGGCTCCCGTCCGGGCGAAGGAAACGGCATGCAGCCGGATGGCGCCTGGGAAACGTGAAATCTTCAAATATGGCGCGCTTATCCTCATCCACTTCTGCGGTGAACGGGGTGCCGGTAGAGACCGATTCGCATTCAAATGTGAACGGCCCGGTCTGGCGCTCGATTACGATATAATCGCCAAGGAACATGCAGCACGAACCGCACTGCCTGCAGTCAAAGGCCATAGTCTGTTTGTACTATCTGTGCCGGATCCCAAAAAAGGAACAGGGCGTCAGGGTAGTTATTGCACGAGCGCTTCTGCCCGCTGTACCAGACGCTTCAGGGTCTCGTAATCCGTATTGGTCCCGGACATGGTGATCTTCTCGAACACGTTCTTCTTTGTAAAGATGACCGTGTACGTTACCGGCCGTTCCGGATCCACCGGGTTTGTGTCCCGGAATGCGATACTCCTCTCCCCGACCGCCGGGAACGGGATCTCATACCTCGTCCCCGGAGACATCTGCTGGTCTCTGAGTTCCTCTTTCTCGAGTAAGAAAACCCCGTTAATACTATCGGTGGAAAAGATACTGACAGACTGCCGTATCCGCGTGATATCGTTGGTATTGCTGTTCCTGCGGTAGAACGAGACGAAATACCCCTGACGCCAGCCAAGCTCGCGTGCGAGCTGGGACACTTCCTGCACTGCCATGACCGAGCGATCCTGCAGGATATAATCAGAGGGAAGATCAGAAGGCTGGAGTGCCATATCGGAAGATTGTTCCGGCAACCGGGGTATTTCTGTTGTCGGGATGGTTGTAGGAGCCGGAGTATCGGTCTTGTACGGTGGTTCGCCAAACAGGGTATCCAGACAACCTGTGGAACAAAGGAGGACGGTCACAAGGATAAGAGCAGCCCATGAGTGTTCCATACGGTACACCATGGCACAGGGTGTTTAAATTGTTACCGGTACCATTCTGCACATTGCCCTGCGAACCGGGCAATCTTTTGTCCGCCACCGGGAAATCTGTGACCATGAGCAGCTCGTTCCCATAAGGCAACACTGATAAATATCTTTTTCTTTATCAAGGATCAACCACTACCGGATAGCAGGCATTACGTGGTACCATGGGCGATCCAGAACTCCGCAGCGATGAAAAAGTACTTGTAAGGACCCCGGGGGTCTATGTCAAATCGATCCCTTTCGAGGGTATCCTTACAAACAGGCGGATCATCCTTATTGACAGGGCAAAAAACCTCCTGCCACCCAAGGAGATCCCGCTTATTACGATAAAAGAGGTAGAACCGGGCGAAAACGCAATACGGGACCAGATAATTACCCTCTCGGTGATGGCAAAGACCGGTGAGATACGGCAGATGATCCTCACCTTCTCCCGCCAGGCTGGAGGGAACCGGATCAAGGAGCGTGATGCGTGGGCGCGGATAATAAAAGAATACGCCTCCACCTCCTTTGACCAGGTAATCAGGAACGTGATCCCCGGGCCGGAACCGGCCCCGCGGAGAGCGGAACCGGCAGCAGGCCCGAGATATGAGGTTGTCCATTCCCGTCCCCAGCAGGCAACCCCTTCTGAAGAGAGCCGGCTGGCAGGAACCACGAGAGATGATATGAGCCCTGTCCGGAGACCTGTTGCAACCAGCCCTGTTGCTGTGGTCCCGGTATCCCCCGGGGTAAGCCAGTATGACGCATCCCCCCGTGGTGCGAGTATCTTTTGTTCGAAATGTGGGAACAAGGTCCCTGCCGAATCGGTTTTCTGTAACCGTTGTGGCTCTCCGATCGCCCAGACCCTGACGATCTCAACACCCGTGCAGCCTCAGGCAGCACCTCCGGTCGTAAAAACACCTGTTGCCCGCCCTATCGATGAGGATATCCAGTCCATTGAACCGCTCATCGAACCCTCTTCGGTAAAAATACCAGCCGATGCATTGCGGGCTTCATCGATAGATCCCACCCTGAGACCATCCCTCTCATGGGACGATAAAGAGAAACCAGAACCGGCTTCCCTTCCCGCGGAGAAGATTCCTGGAGAGAAACCCGCCGATGCTGTCACCGCTGTTCCCTCACACGGGAGCACCAGTGATTCACCCCCTCCGCCAAAACCCCCGAGAGGCAGCAGTTTTATCCCAGATACACGGACTCTTCTCACTGCAGCAGGTGTGATTGCTGCAATCCTGATTGTCGCAGCCGGTGCTTTCTTCATCTACCCGATGCTGACCGCGGGTGAAACAACCATACCCGGCGGTGAAACGACAACACCGGTCACCTCCACCACAACACGCCCGGTTGCGATCGGCACTATCATCCCCTATGTACCAGCAACACGGCCTATTCCGACAACCGGAGTATTTATCCACGTCAATTATCTTGGTGGATTTGAAGGGAGCTATGGTCTGCCGGACGCTCTCACAACTGTACCCGGTAATTCAGGTGACCGTGTCTGGGAAGTGGAGAATGCCAACGGGACTGTACAGGCAGAATTTGTGAAGCAGGATGGGTCAGCCCGCGAGCTGATGGTAGAGATCTACAAGGATGGTAAATCCTTAACGAGCGGAATTACAACGATAGGGCACGGATCTGTAGCCCTGTCCGTGAACCTCACCACCGGCATTGCCGCTGCACCTGTAACCAGTGGCGGCGGCACCACAAAAACAGCGGCTGCGGTAACGAGCGCTGCAGACACGACAACAGCAACAACGATACTAACAACTGCAGTGGCCAGTACCACCACAGCAGCGTCTTAACTATTATTATCCTTTTCTCTTGCGTGTCTTCCTATCATTTATTATCTGTCGGTGTTCACACTGTTCCGGTGTCGTATGGTCTCCAGTAACCATTTCTCCTTAAATCAGCCGTTCAAGCCGGAACCTGCCCTTGTTACCTGGCTTTCCGTGAACTTCGTCCTGTTCTTCCTGCTCATCATGAGTTTCACGGTATTACCCGTCCTGTTTGCGACGGGTCCTGAACCCCTGGTCCTTGTCATCCTCGCCATCATTGTTCTTGTCCCCGTTCTGGTCTTTTTTGTCTGGGTCGGGTTGTATTACAAGAGTATGTGGTACGAACTCCGCGAGGACGAGATGAGCTGGAAGCGGGGCGTCTGGTTCCGGAAAACCGGTATCGTCCCGTATAACCGGATCACCAACATTGATATCCGGCAGGGGCCGGTCATGCGGGCGCTGGACATTTCCACACTCTCTGTCCAGACCGCCGGATATTCCGGCCAGGCAGTTCCCGAAATCCGGATTGAAGGTATTGAGCATGCAGAAGAGCTTCGTGAACTGATCCGTTCACTGGTGCGCCAGCCTGGTAACGGCGGTGACGGGACCGGGGGAGCACCGTTCCGGAGCACGGCAGTGCCGGTAACAACCGACCAGAAGATCCTCGATGAACTGGTAAGAATCCGGCAACTGCTCGAAATGCAGCAAAAATAAAAAATTATTTCTTTTCTGTTAGTCCAGCAGGCGCTTTTGCCGGTTGCTTTCCTTTTCTCCAGCGATAAATACCGTATCCGATTACCCCGAGAATCAGAACCGGAAGCAGGGTAAAAAGAATGACGATTAAAGCGTATATCATGCCAAAGAATCCGGAAATCCCTTCATTTATTGCGCTGATAAATGAAGGGCCTGATTCGCCACCCAGTGGTTCAGGCTCCTGCAGGTTGACCGTGATGGTCGACAGGTCAATGCGGCTGTTTAAGTACTTCAGCCTGCCTTCGAGCCGGTTCAGTTCCGTCTGGACACGGTCGATCTGCTGCTGGATCACGATGACGTCGCTGACGTTGACGGCCTTTTTCATGATCTCGTTGTACTGGGTAAGCTGGTTCTGGTACGAGGTTTTCTGTGCCTGGATATCGACATATTCTTCGGTAACGTCCTCTCCCTGCGTGGAGACCGACTTGACCGTACCGATAGCCTTGACGCCGGAAAGGATAGTATCAAATTCAGCCTGCGGGACGCGGAGAACGACCGTTCCCGAGAGCCGTTTGTTATTTCCTTCCGAGATGCTTGAGGAAGAGAGATACCCGCCTTTTGCTGTTACCAGGCTCTTGAGTGTATCAACAGACCCGGGCACATCCTTTACTTCAATCGTGATATACGCGGTCTTGATAATTTTGGTGTCGGTACCGGAACCGGCAACTGGTGCAGATGCCGCTTGCGGGGCCGGCGCTCCGTAGGACGTCTTTTCATCCGATGAGACCCGGGCTGCATTGCTGCCGGGATAGACATTCGAGACATCCGATGAGCCTGATGACTGGTCCAGAACCGTGGAAGGGACCCCCATACAGCCGGCTGCAGCAACCACTGCGATACACACGAGCATGAGTGCAATGACCTTGTAGTTCATACAAACAGCATCGCTTCCGAAAATATAAAAATTACATGTTGACTGCGAAGTTTTTGGGAGTAATTCCCGTGTTTTCACTCCTCTCCTGCCATAACCTGCAGGTTCCATCATCCAACCCCGGCGATGTTACACATTTAAGTGAGGAGCTGCCGACCGTCCTTTTCAGTATTCCGCTATCCGGAATATCTCTGACAAAAGTTTCCCTGAGGTTTCATGCAAATACTTGATAAAAAATCCATGCTCCTGTTTGTATCCTGCTGGCTGCTCCTCGCAATCCTGTCCCTCCCATCCGGCGCATCTGCAGCCCCTGGCCCGCAGGTGTCTGATGCAGGAGCAGTCTTTTCTGACACATTCCCCCTCATAGAGAACCAGTTCGCTGTACGGCAGGCTCACCTGGCCTATCTTGCCGTCAAGGAGGAAGTCGGGATGCAGGCCACGATCAGATACATCGCGGCACACAACGGATCCACGGGCACCCTCTCCACCCTGATGATGAAGACGGGCACGTCGGGGCTGGCCATAATCTCGGCAGGTTCCGACAGGGTGCTCGATGAGGAACTGGAGAACCTTCGCGGCTTCACCCGCTCCTTCCGCGGAGAGACTGACCTGCAGATGACGGTCATACACGGTCATACCGATGAACTCCGGGCATATGTTCAGTCCTCTGTTGAAGGGAGTGATGAACTGCAGCTGCACCTCGACAAGTACTGGAGGGTACGGGAAAACACCGAACTTGCAGCTTTCGATCTGCGGGTGAGCCGGGTTCAGGAAACAATTGCCACGTTACGGGAGAATGGATATGAAATTACCCCGGCACAGGAAAAACTTGAGGAGATCGTTACCATGCGCACAGAGCTTGCAACTGCACTCAGGACACGGAATAACGCCGGTATCGAATTGTCACACAAGAAAATCCACGCTATTTCACTCGAATATGCCCGGATAATTCAGATTCTTAAAAGCACGGGCTCATCAGACAGCCGGCTTGGGCAGAACATAGACCAGGGTATACGTGTAATGACCCGTTCCGGCATGGTAAACGCCAACCTGGACCAGAACGGGATAAACACAACCCATGCAAAAGAACTTGTCATCCAGGGAAAAACCCAGATCCTTGCAGCCCAGAATTTCTCCCGGGACCATGATGAGGACGGTGCAAGAGCAGTCCTCTCAGACTTCCGGGATACTCTCAAGGCCCTTCGTGACACCTACCGCGGGATTCTTGTGAGGGAGGACCTGTCGCAGCCTGTTGCCCAGGGCGTACTGTCAGTAGCGCAGGCACTCGATATCACTGCAGCCCAGATGGGAGCGGAAATACGGTGACACAAAAAAAACCTTACCCTGATGAGGGAGGTTATCGCAATCCCGTGAGCGAGGGCATGAAAGACACTGGTAAAACCCACCCATCCATTCACAACGATTCTCGTCGTCAAATGCAGTAGTACGACAGATACCTGTCTTCACAGAACGGCAGCGGAACATTCTTCCAGCCATTTTTGTTATCCCCCCGGCGTATGGTTTTAATCACGACCGGATACTTTGCTCGCTCTTAAATAACTGAACAGGTGATAAATCAATGAGATTTATGGTTGACGCACCTATTCCCCAAAAGCCAGAAGGGGCAGAAAAACTCGAGAAACAGGGGATCAGCGAACTGGTAAAAGCGCTCCATGACCACACGGATCCCCAGGTCCGGCAGTATGCCGCATATCTCCTGGGACAGGCAAAGAGCCCCCGGGCTATTCAGCCCCTGATCGAAGCCCTTGCGGATTTTGACAAATCCGTCCGCGAACAGGCAATGCTTGCTCTGTCTGCCATTGGCAAAGCTGCCATTGAACCGCTCGCGGAAGCCATGAAAGAACCCAAATGGGAAACGCGGTACCGTGCTGCTGAAGCACTGGGAAAGATTGCGGATGAAAAAGCGGTCAGGCCGCTCATCCAGGGTCTCAGGGACAACCGCGACCATGTCCGTTACATGGCGGCAAAAGGGCTTCACGAGATTGGGGACTCCGACGCTGTTGACCCCCTTATCATGCTCTTAAAGGATGAGAATGTCTATGTGCGGCTGATGGTGGTTCACGCACTCGCTGCTCTGGGAGGGAAAAAAGTGAACGCGGCCCTCACCGCCGCGCTTGAATCCGAACAGGAGGAGAAAGTAAAAGCGGCGATTAATGCCGCACTGCAATAAATCAGGCGCCAAAATAGCGTATCCTTTTTTTTTACCGGCGATCTGCCAGGTATTTCCTGCCTTAACAGAATGAAACAAATAGAACATCGTCATACCCATTATCCAGTCAAGGAGGTTTCAGACGAATGGATGGAAGTACATTTTACTCATTACCGAAACTGCCATACGACTACCGGGCACTTGCACCGGCTATCTCTGAGGAGCAGCTGACCCTGCACCACACGAAACACCACCAGGCCTACGTCACCGGGGCAAATGCGGTTCTCGAGAAGCTCGACAAAGCCCGGAAAGAGAATACCGATCTCGACATGAAGGCAATACTGAAGGAACTGTCATTTCATGTCGGGGGATACCGTCTCCATGCGCTGTTCTGGGAGAACCTTGCACCCGCAGGAAAAGGGGGAGGCGGCGTGCCGAAAGATGAACTTGCAAAGGCAATTGATACCGAATACGGATCCTTTGCCCGGTTCAAAAAGGAATTCACACAGGCAGCATCCAGTGCCGAGGGTTCCGGGTGGGCGGTGCTCACCTCCTGCATGCAGACAAAACGGCTCCTTGTCATGCAGCTCGAGAAACATAACGTGAATGTAATCCCGGGATACAGGATCCTCATAGCCCTTGATGTCTGGGAGCATGCATATTATCTGGATTACAAGAATGACCGTGCAAAGTTTATTGAATCGTTCTGGAATATCGTCAACTGGGACGAGGTAAATAAACGACTGGTATCCCATCTGAAAAAGTAAAACAGGGAATTCCTGCCGCGTGACCGGAGTTCCCTTAACAAACCATTTATCGGGTTGCCAGCCTGTCGATACAGACAGCCTGTGCTCATACTTTAGGGTTCGTTGAGGAAACCCGGCAGGTTATGCGAAGAAATTCTGCACTTCTGTGAATTTCTGCGTTTCCGCAAAGGGGATTTTCAATACCTTCGGATTTACCCGCCATCCTGTGATCTGTCCATCCCCGCTTCAACACGGCGCCAGATAAAAGACTCCGGCACGGAATACAAATATCCGTCATAAAAAATCCTCAAGATAGAATTTTCGAAAAAATGGGATTTCAGGTGACAGGAAGGACGATAATTGGTACTGCTGTCAGGTGGAGTGATACAATGGGCCGGTTATTGGTTATGACTAAATATTTACAACACTAACATCATGTAAAGATGCATGACGCTGCTGAGGTTGCCCGCCTGCTCGATATTCTCGGGAACCGGAACCGCAGGCGAATCATTGAACTGCTGCGGCAAAAACCTTGTTTTGTTACTGAGATATCAGATACGCTGATCCTCTCCCCCAAGGCAGTCATCGACCACCTGCAGATGATGGAGCGGGAAGCTATCCTGTCCAGCCAGACCGATGAACGGCGGAGGAAGTACTACTACCTGGCAAATGACATTCTCGTGGATGTCAGCACGAAAGAAGTGCAGATTTTCAGCGAGATTGATCAGGAAGCGGATACTGCGGATGCTCAGCTGCAAAAATCCATTTCCATGCTTGGACGTATGATCCGCGCCCATGACCAGATCCTGGAAAATCTCGAACAGATCAACCACGATATTGAAATAAAAATCAATGACATTGCCCGTAACCATAAAGATTTATTCAGAAGCGAGAGAGAGATACCGGTAATCATAGCACTCTCCCATGACTCCCTAACTGTTCCGGAACTGGAACAGGCCACAGGGATATCCGGTGAAATCCTGGTTTCGATCCTGAACCAGTTTGAGCGTCACGGGCTGGTGAAACGGATACAGGATACCTATACACTCCGAGGTGTACATGCAGAATAATCCGAACGGTCCTTACGATGATGTATTCAGCAACCTGGCAAAGATTGTTGAAGATATTGTACGGAACATGCCGGAAAACCAGCATGCCCGCATAGTCGGGTATACGATCATCACCCGGCAACCTGCATCCGACGATCCCCGGATCTACCACTTCGATTCCCCGGAAGACGATGACGACATACCCTATGAAGTGATGGAGTCCGACGACCAGATTTTCATCACGGCTACCCTGCCCGCTGACCCGAATAATGCTCCTTATGCCGATATAGGGACAGATCGTGTCAGGATTATTGTCGATGACAAGTCAGTCACTGTCATGCTTGACAATCCTGTTGATCGCATTCACAGTTTTTACCGTGTTCACCGCGGTCTGATTGATATCACGCTGAAAAAGGTGAGACAACCCCGGTAATTTTTATTTAAACCGGGTAAGCCGGGATGAATTGCTTATTGACGATTTCGTGACGTTTCGAAACGGCCGGATACTACAGAATGAAATGCATCACCCCAGTTTCCAGACGCCCTGATCCTGTGTGTTGAAGGGAATCCCGACATAGGTTTTTTCCGGGGTAAGCGATTGCGGGACCTCGTAGATTATATACCCGTCAACGGCATTGCTCCCCCCGGGGTAGAGATAGGCAAGTTCCGTTCCGTGGGAGAACCCGAAATCCTCTGCATATTCATCACCGTTGAGTTTCGGGAAATACTGAACCTCCTTTACTTCGACAGGAGTTTCCCTGAAATCTTCTGATTTATCCGGCTTGAAATGGCTCTGGTCCTGGTGATAGGCTGCACCATTATAGTAGACAATCATACTTCCGGCAGGCGGGAACCAGACCCGGGTGTCTCCGTTGTTCTGCATATGAACGAACACGAACAGGTACTTGTTCCCCGCTTCTGGTTTCTGGACATAATAGTGATTATCCATATCGTTATGCCACTGGTAGGTGTCGTTTATCCAGTATTTGTATACTGTTGCCTCGCCTGCAACCGTGCCAGTACCGAAATGGAGTCGTTCCTGTAATCTGAGTGCATCCGGGAACGGGTCGGTTTTTTGTGCCGGTAGGCTTACGGTCTCCGCTGGCACAGTCGCGATCGGGATGATGGTTTCTGCTGGTGTGGCCGAACCGGGCATCGGTTCCTGCGAGATTTTGGTCATTACCATTTCTGGCAGGATAAGAATACCGGCTCCTGTCACAACAATCAGGAGAAAAAGTATCGCAACGATTCGTATGGTGCGCTTTGTACTTTTCCCTTCTTCTGGTGAAGGGACGGGCGGTGGTATGCCGGCTGATAATCCAGCTGGCACAGCAGGTTGCTGGGGCGTCACAATCGATTCCTGTACAACTGGTGAACCGCAACTCTCACAGAATTTTTTCCCTTCTGATAATGCTTCGCCGCATGCCGTGCAGTACTTCGGTGCCATTACGAATTCTCCTGTTTGAATACTTCTCTCTTCTGTTCTCTTTGAACGTTGGTGTCCCTTTGCTACGCGGCCAGTTCCGTCTTACCCCAGTACCCAGAAGGCTTCGCTCTTATCCGGCAGGGTTACGGTCACGTACGTCTTTTCCGGTGTCATGGTTGCCGGAACTTCGTAGATGATGTAACCTTCAACCGCGTTGCTCTCCCCGGGTATTACATACCCGAGTTTCTGGCCGTGGGAGTACCCGTAATCCTCGACCAGCTCGCTGCTGGTGATCTTGCGGAAGTACTCGATCTCGGCAATGCGGGCTATACGCGGTGTTGAATCCATGTTTTTCATGGGAAGCGGATGTAATGCATAGGGTGGAATGACAGCATTCTCGCAGATAACATAGATATTTTCGTGTGGCGGGAGCGGAGCCCGATCGGTTCCGCGGTTGATTATGGAGAGGAATACAAAGAGATATTTTTTCCCGGCCGGAGCTATCCGTTTATCATACTGGAGTTCCTCGGGATTGTACCAGCGGTAGGTGTCATTGATCCAGATCCGGTTTACCGCGATTTCGCTGCCCCATCTCGTACCGTTCCCGAACAGAAAGACCTGTTTTAATTTCAGCGGGTGGAAAGATGCGGGCTCAGTCAGTGTTGCCACGGGGGAACCGGTGGAATTCAACGCCGGAATCTGTCGGGTGGCCACAGGAGAATCATAAATCACGGGTGGTTGCACGTTCGTTGGGATGACCGATGTCATCGGTATTGGTGTGGTGTCCGGGCCCGGAAGATCCTCATCAACGCAACCTGCAGAAAAAAGAAGGATGAAAGTAGACAGGAGAATAAGCATTTTTACTGGTTTCATAGTTCAACCTTATCCTTCGTATTCAAAAAAGGAGTGGTCTTGTGAAGGCAGGCTGGAAGCATGCCAGTCAGGATTTCTTTCATCCGTTCTCTCCTGCCAATTCTAAGCTTTAACCGGGAAATCCGTTGGTACCCACGGGGAGATGGATTTTTTACCGTCTTTCCTCTCATGGAACTGCCTGAGTGATACGGTGATGTCCCGGGTAAACGCGAAGTACCCGATCTGAGTATTCCGGCAGAGTTTCATGGCCATGTCCATGAGCCCCCTGGGGTCAGGACGGGCTTCGCCAAGCCAGATATGGAAGATGTTGCCGCCATCGACTATGGGGAAGAAGACATGTTCGACCTCCATGCGTTTTGTCAGCGGGACATTTGCCCCGGGTGCAACATGGGTGCCGTTCGTGTAGTAGATGGGGAGGTCCCGGCTCGTGCCCAGCCGCTCCAGCCCCTCTTGGAGGTCTCCCTTGATGACCGCTTTTGCAAATTCATGGTAACGCCGGTCAAGCAGATCTGCAACCGCAAACCGCTGCCCGGTCGTTTCGGCAGGTGTCCGAGCAAGCGCGATGGTCATGTTATTCCTGCGTGAGAGTTCCCGGCCATAGAGCTCCATCTCGGTCATGGCCCGGATCGCGAGTCGGAATGCTTCCCTGGATTCGTGGAGCTGTTTACCGGTATGGTGCTGGACCATTTCGTTGACGCCGACAACTCCTATGGTATATACCAGTCCTTCGAGATCAACAGCAAGAGCGCCGCGTTCACCCGTATTGGGGTCCTTCGGGCGTTGCATGGCGAACGGCATGCGGTTGCTGGCACGGATCAGGTCCATCCAGCGCCGCTTGATCTTGAAGATCTCGACCGCGACATCCATCAGCTTCTTGAGTTCAGCAAAAAGGCGGGCATCATCCCCTTCGGCGTTATAAGCTGCCCGCGGGCAGTTCACAGAAACAACCTGCCAGGATCCCATGGAGAAGTGACGACCGTTTTCGAACAACAGTTTTTTGTCAAAATCAGAGTCCTTGTCGGCAACGGCAGAGAACTGGTAGGCGCAGCACTGGTAGCAGGAGATGCCCTTGCCAGCTCCCCGGTATGCAGGCAGCTGGTTGTCGTAATAGGGGGTTCCGAACTTTGATGCAAGTTCGAAGGTCATCAGGTAGAGTTCCTGGTACGTGGGAAGGTCAGGGTTTTTCCGGTTGAACTCCTCGCGCTCGGTCATAAAATCGGGTTCGATAGAGATCTCAGGTTTGGGGAAGTTGAACGGCTTGCCCCAGTAATCTCCTTCAAGCATTACTTCCATCAGCGCCTTGAAGAGGAGCCGCACTTCGCGCTCGAATTCGCCATAGGTCCGTTTCGGTGCAGACTTTCCATCCCAGATCTTACCCTTATAGACACAGGGCTTGTCCTGCCAGAGGGTGGGAACTCCCGGGCAGAGCTGGATCGATGAGAATACCAGCTGGCCGCCACGGGCCACCATCATCTGGGTCATCTCGTATACGAACATCTGCACCATCTGCTTGATCTCATCGTACGGCATTCCCTCCATGAAGGGAGCAAGGAAGGTGAGGAAGTTGTAATAGCCCTGGCCTCCGGCAAAGTTCGTCTGTGCTGAACCGAGCGCCTTGACCGCGTGCAGGATTGCCACTTCTGCCCGCTTTGCCGGGCCTGCAACCGATGCCTTTGTACCATTGCCATCTGGCATCAGGCCATAATAGAAAAAGTAGCGCAGGTCCCAGTCCTGGCAGAATGGCCGGGTCCCGAAATATTCGAGGTCATGGATATGCATCTCCCCGGAGAGGTGGTGGTCGGCAAGGTAAGGCGGGAGCTGGAGCAGGTATTGTTCCTTGGATATTTTATCGGCTTTTTTCTTGTGGGAGGTCTCCGCATTCTCCTGCAGGTTGGCATTGTCGTGGGCTTCGAACCCTTTGCCGACATCTATCAGGTGCGCATCGTAGACGGGTGTACCAACACGGGTAGAGACGTTGCGGTACTGGACCATACCTCTCTCGAGCAGGGTGATATTGACAATCTCACGGATGAGCGGACCGGAGAGGGACTTGAGTTCCATGTTCTTGATCCGATTCTCGACCTCAAGAGCGATATCCTGCGCAAGCTCCTCGGATGCACCTTCGTACCCGTAAAATGTCTCGACAAGTTTTGTCTCTTTTACGAGCTGCCGGACGATGCGCTGCCGATCCCATTCAACAATATGGCCGTCGGTTGTGCGGACGAACGGGAGGGCAGGGACGGTTACTCCCTCAAATGTCAGCTGTTTTGTTTCCCTGCGGGCCATCATGCACCTGAAACCAGCCGGGAGAGGTATTCCGTGTCCAGGTTACCCTTCGGGAACAGGTCCGCTGATGTGTAAAACTCCTCATTCTTCTGGAGTACCGGAGCCTCGTTGACAAATATCCCGTTCACCCGAAGTTCCGTGAGTGATTCTGCTGACGACAGGTCGCGCTCGGAATACGTGAGGCCGTTTTCTTTCAAAAAACCTTTCAGCAGCTCGCAATTCGGGCAATGCTCAAGCGTATACACAATCAGTTGCGGATTTTTTGGCACAAAAAACACCCTCACTCTGTCAGTTATCCAATAGGTAGTATGTGAATAAAAAAATCTTGGTTTGTGCAAACGGATGTCATCGTTACCTGTAAGCGATTATCATTAGTAGGTGAATGGGATAATAGTACCGTAATGGTAAGGGCGTTTGTGGCACTTGAACTCCCGGTGGAGATCAGGGGCCGGCTGAAGGCAGCGCAGGAGAAGCTCAGGCAATGTTCGGCGCGCCTGAACTTTGTTGAACCAGCCCTTATCCATATTACCCTCAAGTTCCTGGGGGAGGTTGCAGAAAAAGACCTGCCATGCGTGAGTGACGCGCTCAGGAACGTCCCGTTCAGGCAGTTTCCCATAACTGTCGGCGCCGTGACGGTAAATAACGTGAAAAGACCGCACACCGTCTGGTGTTCGATTACCGATGGTGGGGAAGCGAAAAAGCTCTTCTCCCGGGTTGAGGAGGTTCTTACGCCGCTCGGGTTTGAACAGGAAACCCGTTTGTTCACCCCCCATGCAACACTGGCAAGGGTGAAGACACCAGATCCGTCACTTTTCCCGGTACTACGTGCCATGGAGGGAACAACCTTTGGTGACTGTACGATACGGGGTATGAAACTCAAGAAAAGTATCCTCACACCACGGGGCCCGGTGTACGAAGATTTGATGGAGGTTGTGTGGTGAAACGCCTTCCCCTTGAAGAAGAGGTACTTGCCACCCTCCGTCCTTCCATGGAGGAGCGCGACCATATCTGCGGTCTGGCCAGACACCTGCTTGCATCCATTGAAGAGAGCGGTAAAGCAAAGGGAATGGTCGTGGGATCCATTGCCCGGAACACGTGGGTGCGTGGCGACCGGGACCTCGACGTTTTCATGCTCTTTGATCCCTCGATCTCCCGTGAGGAACTCGAATTGCAGGGCCTGGCACTTGCGCGTTCAATCGCAGGTGCTTTTACGGACAAGTTTCATGAAAAGTATGCCGAACATCCGTACATCAATGCCTCAATCGATGATGTGGATGTGGATCTTGTCCCCTGTTACAATGTCAGCAGCGCGACAAAGATCCAGAGTGCGGTTGACCGCACACCCTTCCATACCCGGTATATCACGGAAAAAATCAACGGCCTTATCGATGATGTGCTGCTGCTGAAACGGTTTACCAAGGCCGGGGGGATTTATGGATCCGACCAGATGACCGAAGGGTTTTCCGGTTACCTGTGCGAACTGCTCATTCTTCATTATGGTGGTTTCACTCCTCTTCTTGAGGCAGCTGCAGGGTGGCGGCCACACATGATTATTGACATTGAACACCATGCGGCAAAGACATTTGACGAACCTCTGGTCGTTATCGATCCTGTTGATCCACGGCGCAATGTTGCTGCTGCCGTCTCTCTTGACAAGATGGCAGGATTCGTGGAGCTCGCCCGGGGCTACCTTGACTCCCCATCGGACGGGTTCTTTGCACATGCGCTCGAGCGCTGTATCTTAAAACAGGAACTTGCGGCGGTCATTAAGCAGCGGAGGACCTTTGTGTATGCGATTGTTTTTGCCACCCCCCCGTACATCCCTGAGGTGGTCGTTCCCCAGCTGAAACGCAGCCTTTTGTCTGTGCGTGAGCTTCTCGAGCGCAACGGTTTTCCTGTCCACCATGCGCACTATGATATGCAGACGGAGCAATGCATGTTCCTTTTCGAGCTTCTTATGGCGGAACTTCCTGCGGTCCGCAGACACCTGGGGCCGCCCCTCTGGAACATTGCCAACGCCGATAAGTTCCGTAAAAAACATCTTGCTGAAAGGACTGCCGGGCCCTATGTTGAAGATGGACGGTACGAGATGGAGGTGCCACGGGAATATACCACGGCAATGAGCCTGCTTTCGTCGCAGGAACTCCTCGCAACCGCAAGCCACGGCAAGCATGTCCGGCAATCCCTTGAAAAGGGATGGATTGTTCTGGAAGGGGCTGAGTGCTGGCAGCAGGAATTCGCGCCATTTTTAGCAGGTTTCTTCGACCGGTGTTCGCCCCTCATCAGGATTCTTCGGAAACGGTAGGCCGGTTCGGCATCCGACCAGACCCTTGAAAAAAAATACTTTATACAAAAGCACAAGAACGATAGTGCACACCAAAACGATGAAAACAGACATGATGCCGAATGGCCGCAAGCATACAAACACATGAAAATGGCGAAGTCATTTTCATATTAAATCGTTAAAAAAATGTAAATTTTGTGAGGACTTCCAGCCTCATGGCCTCGGTACGGTTCGGAGGGACAGCGCGGTTTTTCCGAATATCCTCCTAGTTACTGATCCGCTGCGGGGGCGCCCTGTCGGGGGTGGCGGCGTTAACCAATAACGTGAGAAGTGTGTTACTAACTCATACATCATATCAGGATTTTCTGATATGCATCGTCCGGCTGCGAACGTCTATTCATGTCTGTTTCTTATGAAAAAATTATTTCTTTGTATTTTTCCGGATCTTAGCCGTGGCCAGTTTCTCGACAGCCGCCAGATTAATACCCTTTTCGAGCATGAGTCTGCCGTTCCTGACCGCGCTGTCCACAAATCCTCTGCCTGCAGCCGTCCGGATAACCAGTGTTGTTGTTCCGGCCGGGCTCCCGACAGCTCCTGCTGAAATATCTGAGTGCACTGCCGTGAGATCGGTGCAATAGTGGCAGCCGTTCCGGATGCAGGTTTCCAGTTCAGCGAGGGGAACGGAGGTAGTACTGCCATCATATCTGAGGATTTCGAGTTTTCCTTTGACATCCAGTTTGCGGATCTCGGAAGGATCAAGATTGTACTGGGTCCGGAGTTTTCCCTGTACGAGGGCAGCGTAGTCAAAGGTCTCAGTACAGAAAAGGCCGATCACGAGGCGTATCGATTTTCCATACGGTTTGAGGAGATCGTTATCACTCGCGCGGATCTTTGCAAGCGCCTGGACTGCACAGGGAACTCCCACGACAGCGATACGATGGAATTTCCGTTCCACAACAGCATTTTTGAGTGCCGCAAGCAGGGGTACCCACCAGCTGTACCGGCTTCCAGCCTGCTGGATGAGGACATCCGATCGGGTGATGACAACCGACGTTGGTTTCAACGACCAGTGATCTTCGGTTATGGTCACAACAGCATCGATAAGCCCTTCATCGAGAGCATTTGCAAGAATTGCTGTTACCGCACCGCCGCTCTGCTTTCGTGGAATATCAAACACAGCTTTTGCCGGTACCAGTTCAAGGTATTTTCCAAGGGTTTCGGCGGGCTGGTCGCCAATGCGGGGGCAGGCTGCATAACAAGCACCACACGGGACATTATCTGTTACCTGTTTGCAGTATCCTGTCGTCACCGGACTTATGAGCATCTCACCTTCCGCAAAGGAGAGGGCGTCAGCCGGGCAGACTGCCACACAGGCACCGCAGCCCGAGCATTTCCCGGTCTCCCAGACCTCGCTTTTCAAATCGAGAAAACTTTTCTGTGCCATCGCTCTCACTCCCATGTATATTTGTTTGCAAACGGTCGTGCGCTTGCCGGGATGATCCTCGTATACGTGTCCGTGCGCAAGCAAGTCGGATCTATCCCGAATGCCTGTGCAAAATCCATAATAACCGGCAGGATAGCTTCTCGCTCTCTGATCGTTACAGGCTGCTGTTTTGCGCCCACACCGAGATTTTTCTCGTCAACCGTTCCCCGGATAATGATCTCTCCTCCATGGATCCCGCTCCCGATACCCCGTTCGCTGACCGGGGTGAGGCTGTTGAGGCCAAGGATGATTAAAAGGCCTCCGGCCATATACTCCCCGAGGAATGCCCGCGCTGATCCGCCGACAACGAGGATCGGGCGTTTCCCCTCGTATTGTTTCATATGTATACCGCCGCGATACCCGATGTTGTCCCGGACATAGACCCGGCCGCCGCGCATGCTATGGGCTACCGCGTCTCCGGCGCTGCCGTGGATGATAACCTTGCCCTGATCCATGGTGTTGCCAGGTGCGTGGTCGGCATTACCGTTGACGATGATGGTCGGGCCGCTCATGAACATGGCGAGGTCACCACCGGGGACTCCATTGAGCGTGATGGTCACCCCGTCGCCCCGCAACCCATCGCCGATGAACCGCTGACCGAGAACGTTGTCGATAACTATCTCTTTTGCACCGCTGGCGACAGCAGCCCGTACCTGCTGGTTAAGGGGGGTGTAATGGAGGTTTTTTGCATCGATGCGGACAACTGTCATGTTACGCCCCCACAGTTTTCACATCGAGCACATTCAACAGTCCTTCGTCCAGCATGTAGCCCCGGAGCCGGTCACGGTTGCCCCGCAGGCTTTCGATGCTGTTGATGCCGGCAGCTCCCATTAGTTCAGCAAGTTCGAGGGTCCAGCCATGGATCAGGTTTTCGACCTGGACTGAGTTGGTCTCAGGATCCAGGCGTTTTGTCAGTTCGGGTTTCTGGGTAGCAATACCCCACGCGCATACACCCCGGTTGCAGGTTCCGCACACACGGCACCCCATGGCAACAAGAGCGGCGGTCCCTATATAGACGGCGTCTGCACCAAGGCAGATGATTTTAGCCACGTCTGCGCTCTGTCGGATACCCCCGCTGGCAATGATGGAGACCTCGTTCCGGATTCCCTGGCTGCGGAGTTTGGCATCGACACTTGCTATGGCTGCTTCGATCGGGATACCGACATGGTCCCGGAAAACAACCGGCGCCGCGCCGGTACCACCGCGGAATCCGTCAATAACAACTGCATCTGCAGACGACCGGGCAATCCCAGCAGCGATCGCTGCCACATTATGGACTGCGGCGATCTTGACAAAGACCGGCTTTTTCCATTCGGTTGCTTCTTTCAGGCTCCGGACAAGCTGCTTGAGATCCTCGATACTGTAAATATCATGGTGGGGGGCCGGGCTGATCGCATCACTGCCCTCAGGGATCATGCGGGTGCACGCCACATCCTCACATATTTTCTCTCCGGGAAGGTGTCCTCCGATACCCGGCTTCGCCCCCTGACCGATCTTAATCTCGATCGCTGCCCCACGTTCGAGATAATTGATATCCACGCCGAAACGGCCGGATGCGACCTGGACGATGATATTTTTCTGGTACGGGTAGAGTGACGGATGGAGCCCGCCCTCGCCCGTACCCATGAACGTGCCCAGCCGGCTCACAGCTCTGGCCAGTGATTGCTGAGCGGGAAGGCTGATGGCACCATAACTCATATGACCGATCATGATCGGGGTTTCGATCTGGAGGTTTGGAGTGAGTTTTGTTAACAGCTCTGCGTCCCCCTTTTTGGATTCCCTGATCGCAAGCGATGTGGGTTTTTTTCCAAGGTAGGTGCGCAGCTCCATGGGTTCGCGGAGCGGGTCTATACTGGGATTTGTGACCTGGCAGGCGTCGAGCACGAGCCGGTCGAAGATCATGGGCCAGGGGAGTGCATTTCCCATGCCGGCAATGATAATTTTGCCGGTTTTTGCCTGATTGAAGATGTTTTCCCGGACCTCCCGGGTCCAGACCGGGTGACTCCGGTAATCCGTGGGTTTCTCGTGTATGCTGATGGCGTCCCGGGGACAGAATGCTGTGCAGCGGTGGCAGGCAACACAGTTGCGGGAATTGATACGGATCTTATCGCCTTCCTGGCGATAAACCCCGTAGGAACAATTTTCAACACATCGTCCACAGAGCATACACTGTTCGGGATCGATAGTGACTTTGTACCGGAGAGGAATGCTGCCTATACTCATGCAATAACCCTCCCGATCACGGGTTCACCGGCTTTTGGCATGGTTACATTTTCTATGTCAGGATCTATCGTCCGGATGGCTGCCTCTTCGCTGGAGATGAAGAGCCGGTCTCCGTGTTCAGCCGAGACGAGCGGACGGAGTTTGATACGGTCGGTGAAACCAACGAGGGAATGTTCATTGGCAACACAGATCGCAAACGGGCCGTTCATCATTGCTGAACCATAGGTCAGCCGTATGGCCCGGTTCAGTTCCTGTTCTTTTAAGGGCATGCGGTCTATGTCATCCCAGAATGGTGGGGCCAGCGCCCGTACTGCCATCTTTTCCGAAAGGCCGTGTTTCCTGACCAGCAGGTCTACGAGATACGCCACAACCTCCGTATCGGTATACATGGTGCACTTGTACCCATAGCTTTCGATATAGCGCCGGTTGGTACCGTAGGATGTAATCTCCCCGTTGTGCACGACACTCCAGTTCAGGAGGTTGAACGGGTGTGCTCCTCCCCACCACCCGGAGGTGTTGGTCGGGTACCGGTTATGGGCGAGCCAGAGATATCCCTGGTAATCCTCGATCCGGTAAAAGTTTGCCACATCTTCCGGCCAGCCTGCTGCTTTGAATACTCCAAGGTTTTTTCCGGAGGAGAAGATCAGGGCCCCGTTCCGCTCTGAATTCACTTTCATGACGAGGTGGGTGACAATGTCTTCATCTGGTGTGGTACTTTTAGGCATCAGGCTGCGGTCCGGCCGGAAGAAATATCTCCAGGGTGTGTGAACTTTGCGCAGGTTCGGTTGTACGTAGGTCTTGATCTGTTCATCGTGCACAATCGTACCCCACTTGTCCAGCAGGGTGTCAATTGCCCCTTTGTTCTCGCGAATATTGTCAAAAAAGACGTGCAGGGCATAGTAGTCCTTATACTCAGGATAAATCCCGTACGCGACATACCCTGCGCCTTCACCGCTGCCCCGCTCGTCCATCATGGCAAGCGAATCCCTGATCTTTCCGCCGTCCATGAGCCGGCGGCGCCTGTCGATTACACCTATAATACCACACATATTATCACAAAGGAGAATGATCCTATACTGTTGAACATATGTTCACGATTATATGAACATTCGTTCTGATTATTTAGTTCAATAGGTATAAATATGATTGGGTGGAACATGTCTTCCAGTATGTCAGCAGATGTAACAAAGATGCTCAAGAAAATTGGGGCCGATGGTGTCAAATTCATCCGCCTTCAGTTCACGGATATTCAGGGGATGCCTAAAAACGTCTCCATCCCAGCCATCCAGGCTGAGAAAGCGCTCACGGAAGGTATCTGGTTTGACGGGTCTTCGATTGAAGGATTTGCACGGATCGAAGAATCTGACATGATCTTAAAGCCAGATCCGGCTACCTATGCAGTTCTTCCCTGGCGGCCTCAGGAAGGAAAGGTTGCCCGGTTCATCTGCGATGTCCAGACGTACGGCAACAAGTCTTTTGACGGGGATCCCCGCTACATCCTGCGCAAGACCATGGCTGAGGCAGCCAAGATGGGTTACACGTTCAACACCGGGCCTGAGCTTGAGTTTTTCCTGTTCAAGATGTTCGATGGTACACCTACGACTGAGTTTGAAGATCATGGTGCCTACTTCGATCTCGCACCTACAGACTCAGCAGAAGATGTCCGGCGGGATGTTGTCCTTGCCTTAAGCGATATGGGCTTTGAGATTGAAGCCTCGCACCACGAGGTTGCTGACAGTCAGCACGAGATTGATTTTAAGTATGGCGATGCTCTCACCACTTCCGACCGGGTCATCACCTTCAAGTTCGCGACCAAGTCCATTGCACTCCAGTACGGCCTCCATGCGTCCTTCATGGCAAAGCCGATTGCCGGGATCAATGGCAGCGGAATGCACACGCACGGATCGCTCTCCAAGGGTGGAAAGAACGCATTTTACGATGCGAGCGCTGAATTGCAGCTTTCCGATACCGCGATGTACTACATTGGCGGTATCCTGAAACATGCAAAGGCAATTACCCGTGTTGCAAATCCGACCATCAACTCGTACAAACGACTTGTCCCCGGCTATGAAGCACCCTGTTACATCTCCTGGAGTGCAGCCAACCGCTCTGCCCTTGTCCGCGTTCCCGCGGCCCGTGGCAACAGCACCCGGTGTGAGTTCCGCAGCCCGGACCCGATGTGCAACCCGTATCTCACGTTTGCCTGCATGCTCGCAGCGGGTCTTGACGGTATCAGGAACAAGATTATGCCCCCGGAATCGACGAATACCAACATCTATCATCTCAATGCAAAAGATCGCAAGAGACTGCATATCGAGATGCTGCCGGCAAGTCTTGCTGAAGCGAATGCAGCGCTCCTCAAGGATGACGTGATCAGCACCACACTTGGCGACCATGTGGTTACAAACCTTACGCGTATTGCCGAGATGGAAACCGATGCCTTCCGGCTCGCGGTCCATCCGTGGGAACTGGACAGGTACCTGGCAACCTACTAAATTTTTAAAAATTTTTTGAACAATCGGTGATTTTCGGACTTGTAATCCCGTAAGGATCGGCCGATCGTTCTGTTAAACCGTCTCACTGGC
>Ga0105103_10000218_pt1 | contig 31855 bp, 25 predicted proteins | sample PPLLaktember2015_2_FD_79107 | JGI IMG/M metagenome (GOLD analysis project Ga0105103, IMG submission 79107) | Freshwater sediment microbial communities from Prairie Pothole Lake near Jamestown, North Dakota, USA - PPLs Lake P7 Core (6) Depth... | ecosystem: Environmental > Aquatic > Freshwater >...
GACGCCTCGGAGATCCCAAGCCGCCGCAGGCGCGATCGCAGGTGGCGCTCCGACATCCCAAGCTCGCGCGCGGCTCGCGTCTGGACGCCGCCGGCATGCGCCAGTGCGTCGGCGATGAGCCGGCGTTCGAACCGCGCGACCTGTTCGGTGAAGCTGCCGCCCGTTGCCTCGGGCTCGGCCGCGAGGCCGCGCACGTGCGGCGGCAGATCGTACGAGCCGACGAGGGGGCCCCGCGCCAGCACGAGCGCCCGGCGCACGATGTTCTCCAGTTCGCGGACGTTTCCTGGGTAGGCGTATTTGGTCAGCAGGTCGAGCGCCTCGCGGGACACGCCGGTCACCCGGCCCGCGGATTCGGTTCCATGGCGCTCGAGGAACTGCTCCACGAGTCCCGGGATGTCTTCCCGCCGCTCGCGCAGGGCCGGGAGCTCGATCGAGACGACGTTCAGACGATAGTACAGGTCGTCCCTGAACTCTCCGCCGGCCATCATCTGCTCGAGGGGACGGTGGGTGGCGGCGATGATCCGGACGTCCACGCGGATGGGGCGGTTGCTGCCGAGCCGCTCGAAGGTCTGCTCCTGCAGCACGCGCAGCATCTTGACCTGAGCGCCGCGCGGGAGATCGCCGATCTCGTCGAGGAAGAGCGTGCCTCCATCCGCTTCTTCGATGCGGCCGCGCCGTTCGCGGTCGGCCCCCGTGAACGCGCCCCGTTCGTGGCCGAACATCTCGGATTCGATGAGCGTGTCCGGCAGCGCGCCGATGTTCACCGTGACGAGCGGCATCTGCGCGCGTGGACTGGCGCGGTGAATCGCCCTGGCGAGCAGCTCCTTGCCCGTCCCGGTTTCGCCGCGCAGCAGGATCGCGGCGCGGCTCGAGGCCGCCCGAGCCGCCAGGTTGACGGCCTGCTCCATGCGGCTGTTCGCGGTTTCAAGTCCCTTCAGGCTATAGCGCGACTCCACGAGGCGCCGCAGCTCGCGGTTCTCCGACACGAGCGCGCGCCGGTCCAGCTCGCGCGCGACGGTCAGCTGCAGCTCGTCGAGATCGATCGGTTTGGTAAGGTAGTCGACCGCGCCGTGGCGCATCGCCTCGACCGCGCTCTGGACGGTGCCGAAGGCGGTCATGATGACCACGGGGATGTCCGGGTTGATCTGGCGCACGCCGCTGATCAGCTCGATCCCGCTGCCGCCCGGCATCCGCAGGTCGCTCAGCACGAGATCGACCGTGCGGCTCGATACCACGCCGAGCGCGTCCGACAGCGAGGCTGCCTGCGCGACCTCGTACCCACGGCGCTTGAGGAACCCGGCGAGCACCTGTCTCTGTGCCGCTTCGTCGTCCACCACCAGGATCAGCAATTCAGACACTGTCGGCCTCACCTTCGGGGATCCGGATGGTCATCGTCGTCCCGACGCCTGGCGCCGAATCCACGTCGATCGAGCCCCCGTGCGCCACGACAATCTGTTGCGAGAGCGGCAGGCCGAGGCCCGTGCCGGTCTCCTTCGTCGTGAAGTACAGGTCGAAAATGCGCTCGCGCTTGTCCGGTGGGATGCCAGTCCCGGTGTCCTTGACGCGAATCAGGATCTCGCCGCTGGCGGTGGCCAGGTCCACCTCGACCCGCCCGCCCGCCGGGGTCGCCTCCACCGCGTTGCGGACGATGTTGTGGATGGCTTGCGAGAGCTGGTCGGGGTCGACTCGTGCCTGAAGCGGCGGCGTGCTGGCCTCGAGCGTCACGCCATGTTCCTCGGCGAGCGGCATGAGCGATCGCGCGGCGGCATTCACCAGGGCATCGACCGACGTGGGCCGGCGTGCCACCGCAGGAGGGCGCGCGAACTGGAGGAAGTGCTGGACGGTGCGATCCAGGCGTCGGGCCTCGCCCGCCACCACGTCCACCAACCCGCTGAGCTCGTCGCGATCCCCTTCGGGCAGCTGCTGAATCGCCGGCGGAAGCTCCGCGCGCAGGCGTTGAGCGGACATGGCAATCGCGTTGAGGGGATTGCGGACCTCGTGGGCGACGGCGGACGCCAGCTCGCCCATGGCGGCCAGGCGGTCGTTTCGTTGCAGCGCTTCCTGCGCCAGGCGATGGCGGGCCTCCAGCTCGCCGTAACGGCGGCCAAGCCGTCGGCGACCGAATGCGAAGGCCATCAGCGCGGCAGCCGTGGCCAGCGAGCCCACGAGGTGCGCGAGCGTCCGTTGCTCCGCTTGCCGCAACGGCTCGAGTCGCAACCCGAGCTGAAGGCTGGCGACGTCTCCGTCTGCCATCGAGATGTCTTCGGAAAACACTTCAATGGGCTCCGTGCGGCCGGCTGATGGATTGCCGTGCACGAGACGAGTGCCGTCGTGCTCGAACACGACGTAGGCCAGCACCGTGGAGTTGCCGGCGATCTCGGCGAGCAGGCTGTCGATCGAGTATGGGCGCGTGAGATCCCCGATCTGGCTCGCGTCGGCGTTCAGTACGAGATAGCGGTTGCCGTCGAGCCGCACGCCAGCGGCGAGCCGCAGGTCGCCGAACCGGGAGGCATGTGCGCCGGTGACGACTTCCTCCTCGCCCGTGTCTCGCAGCTGCGTTGCGATCCGGGCGCCGCCGCCGAAGCCTTGAGGGCGGCCGGCGCCCATCAGCGGGTGCCCGCCCTCGTCGTACAAGGCGAGGCGGAACAGGCTGTTGCTGGCCACCACCTGTTGCAGCATCGGCTCGGTGAGGCGCTGCCGGCCGTCGAGCACCTTGAGCAGGCGCGCGTTGTCCAGCAACCGTCGGCCCAATTCCTCTTCCGCGGCTCGCGCCGCCGCGTGGTTGTTGCGCGTCGCGGCCGCGACGGCCTCCTTCAGTGCGGCAGCCTGCACGGCCGACACTCCGCGCATGGCGCTCACGGTTCCAGCGTGATCAACGACCCCGATCGCAACAATGCCGGCGGCGACGACCAGTGCCGCGACCAGCCCTGGTCCACCATCCCTGTCCCGCCATGCCGGCCGTGGTCCGGTCTCCACCGACTGAGAGATGCAGGGCACAGGGCGAAGGTGACAGGTCGCACATGCGCTGGCGCCCCTCCCGGAGCTATAATCCGCGCGCCATCTCAAATCAGGTGCCATGACCACTAAACCTTCGCTGCTGCTGGCCTTGCTCGTCGCCGCGTTCGCGGTCTCGCCCAGCGCGCAGAGCCCCGCGCCGCAACCTGACTGGAAGGCGGTCGAAGACGAGGCAATGCGCCACTACCAGGCGCTGATCAGGTTCGACACCAGCGTCAGCGAGAAGTCGGCGGCCGAGTACATCAAGCAGGTCTTCGACCAGAACGGCATCCCGGCGCGGATGCTGTCGAAGGACCCCGAGCGCCCCAATGTCCTCGCGCGGCTGAAGGGCTCCGGCCGCAAGCGCCCGCTCCTGCTGATGGGCCACACCGACACGGTTCCGGTCGACGCCTCGAAGTGGCGCTTCCCCCCGTTCAGCGCCACGCGCGACGGCGGTTACGTCTACGGGCGCGGAGCCATCGACGACAAGGACAACCTGACGGCTGCGTTCGTGACGATGCTGCTGCTGAAGTGGCACAACGTGCCGTTGGACCGCGACGTGATCTTCCTGGCCGAGTCCGGCGAGGAGAGCGCCTCGCAGCTCGGCATCGGCCACATGATCGCCGAGTACTACCCCGAGATCGACGCCGAGTACTGCATCGCCGAAGGCGGCGACACCATTCGCGAAGGCGGCGAGGTGCGCTATGCCACCGTGCAAGTCACCGAGAAGGTGGTGCGGGGCGTCGAGCTGACCGCGCGCGGCATCTCCGGTCACGGGTCGGTCCCCCTCAAGTCGAATGCGATTGCCCGCCTCGGTAACGCCGTCGGCCGCTTCACCACCTGGCAGCCCGATGTCAGGATTGACGAAACGATGGGGACCTACTTCCGACGGTTGGCGATGCAGGCGCCGCCAGAACGGGCCAGGTACTATCGCGACGTGCTGTCCCCCGATCCCAAGGTGTCGGGCCCGGCGGCCGACTGGCTGTTCGAGCACGAGCCCCGTCACGCCTCGATGGTGCGCACGTCGGTGTCACCGAACATCTTCACCGGCGGCTACCGCTCGAACGTGATTCCCTCCGAGGCGAAGGCCCGTCTCGACGTGCGCATGGTGCCGGGTGAGGACGGCCCCGCGCTGCTCGAACAGATCAGGAAGGCCATCAACGATCCCGAAGTGGACGTGCAGTTCACCGGTGGAGGAGGCACGCGCCCGCCGATTCCGGCGACACGGATCGACTCCGAGCTGTTCAAGACCATCGAGGCGGCGGTCACCTCGGTCTACAAGGTGCCCACGCTACCGACCATGAGCACATATGCCACCGACATGTGGCAGCTGCGCGCCCGTGGCATGCAGTGCGTGGGCATCGGGTCGGCGGTCGATATCGAGGATCAGACGAAGGGCTTCGGGATGCACAGCGACCAGGAGCGGCTGCTCGAGAGCGAGCTGCACCGCTTCGTGCGGCTCAACTGGGAGATCGTGTCGGAGCTGGCGCGCGCCAGGTGAGGACAAGCGCGACGCGCCTGCCCGCCGCCGGAACGGCATCGACACGGCTCTCCTCGGCCGGTCTTCAGCCGTCGCCGGACACCCTCCGGCCGCAGGGAGCCTGGGCTAGAGCTCCCGCGTCATGAACGTTGCCAGCCGCGTGGCAAAGCCGGCCGGATCGGGCGGTGCGGCACCCTCGGCCAGCAACGCCGTGCCCAGCAGCAGGTGCGCCGCGTCCGCCAGTGACGACGCGTCCGGGGAAGCCGCGTGCAGGTCCCGGAGCTTCCGCACCAGCTCGTGGCCGTCGTTCACCTCGAGAATCCGTTTCGTGGCCGGTTCCCCGTCCTTGCCCGAGGCCTGGCGCAGCATGCGCTCCATCGCCGGGCTCAGGTCGTGCTCGCCCGCCACGAGGCACGCCGGGGAGGTGGTCAGGCGCGACGACACCCGCGCCTCGCGGATCGTGTCCGCCAGCGTCTGCTCGAGATACGCGAGGAACGGGCGCAGCTCGGTGTCGCGGGCCTTGCGCGCGTCCTCCGCCTCCTTGCGCTCGGCCTCCGATCCCGGCTCGACGCCCGCGCGTGCCACGGACACGAGCGGCTTGCCTTCGAACTCCGGGATCGACTGCGCCACGAACTCGTCGATCGGATCGACGAAGAACAGCACCTCGTAGCCCCTGGCCTTGAATGCCTCCAGGTGCGGCGACCGCTCGGTCACCGCGCGCGACTCACCCGTGACGTAGTAGAGGCTCGACTGGCCCTCGGGCATCCGCGACACGTAGTCGGCCAGCGTCGTGGGTTCCGTGCCTTCCAGCGTCGACTGGAACAGCAGCAGCTTCAGCAGCCGGTCGCGGTGCTCGGTTTCCGCCGCTGCCACGCCCTCCTTCAGGACGTTGCCGAATTCGGCCCAGAACGTCAGGAACGTGGTCCGCCGGCTGGCCAGCATGGTCGCCAGATGGTCCAGCACCTTGCGCGTGAGCCAGGTGCGCATCTGCGCGATGTGGCGATCCTGCTGGATCATCTCGCGCGACAGGTTGAGCGGCAGATCCGCCGAGTCCACCACGCCCTTCACGAAGCGGAGGAACGGCGGCAGCAGCTGGCGGCAGCGGTCCATGATGAGCACGCGGCGGACGTGAAGCTGCAGCCCGTAGTCCTGGTCGCGGTAGTAGATGTCGAACGGCGCTTTCGACGGCAGGAACAGCAGCGCCTGGTATTCGAGCCGCCCCTCGGCCTTGAGCGAGAGGCGGTCGAGCGGGTCGTGCCAGTCGTGCGAGAGGTGCCGGTAGAACTCGGCGTAGCTCTCGTCGCTCACCTCGGATGACGCCTGCGTCCAGATCGGCTTCATCGAGTTGATGGTCGTCCATGCGGCGACGCCGTCCTTCACCTCCTTGAGCTTGATCGGGTGGGCGACGAAGTCGGAGTGCTTCCTGACGAGGGACTTGAGCACCTGGGCGCTCGTGTAGTCGGCCAGGCCGTTCTCCGGATCCACGGGCTTCAGGTGCAGGATGATGTCGGTGCCGCGGCGGAAGCGGTTGGCCTCGCTCACCGTGTAGGTGCCGTCGCCGGTGGATTCCCAGCGCGTGGCGGTGTCCTCGCCGACCTTGCGCGTGACCACCTCCACGCGGTCGGCGACCATGAAGGCCGAGTAGAAGCCCACCCCGAACTGCCCGATGAGCGTGGCGGCCGACTCACCCGCGCTGTTGGTCTTCAGCTGCTGCACCAGCTCGCGCGTGCCCGACTTGGCGATCGTGCCGATCAGCGCCACGAGCTCGTCGCGCGTCATGCCGATGCCGCTGTCGCTGATGGTCAGCGTGCGCGCCTGGCTGTCTGGCACGAGCTCGATCTCGACCACGGGATCGTCGTCGAGCAGCGCGTGCTGCTCGAGCGCCGCGAGCCGCAGCTTGTCGATGGCGTCCGACGCGTTCGACAGGAGCTCGCGAAGGAAGATCTCCTTGTTCGAGTACAGCGAGTGAATGACGATGTCGAGGAGTTGGCGGGTCTCTGCCTGGAACGGCAGGGTTTCGGTAGTGGTGGCCATGTCCTCCATTTTACGGAATGACCACCGCGACCGGTGGGGCCTGGCACGATACCTCAGAAAACGCTGCAGAAACTGCTACCCGTGCGTCGACGTGTCAACGCGCCTCCACGTAGGTCCGCGCGTGGCGGATTTCCGGTCGCTCCGCGTCGGTCTGCTTCGCGATCTCGAGCAGCATCTCGTAGAGTGCCCGCGCGCGTCCGCGATCGCCGGCGGCCTCCGCGGCCCTGGCGGCCCCGTTGACCCCGCGGAAGCGCCTGGGCTCCTTCGTCATCGTGACTTCGAAGGCGATGAGGGCGTCGCGCGGCTGCCCGGACTCGAGCAGCATCTCGCCGAGCAGCTCGTGCGCGGGCGCCAGCGGCCCCGGGGAGATGGCGGCCTTGTCGGTGGCGTTCTCGCTCTCGGCGGCGGCGCGCATCAGCTCGATACCCTCGGTCCGGCGGCCCTCGGCGAAGGCCACCCACGCGAGCGCGATGCGGCGCTGGATGTCCACCTGCTCGCCCCAGTAGTCGTCCTTGGCCGCCGCCAGTGCGTCGCGCAGTGCGGCCAGCCGCTCGATATCGGCGCCCGCGGTTGCTGGCTTGCCGCTGCGGGAGGCGCCGAGCGCACGCGCGAAGTGCGTGACGGCATCGGCATGCGGCACGGTGGACGTCTTCGGCGTGAGCGCCGCGGCTTCCTCCCACGCGCCACGCTCGAGCGCATACCGCGCGGGGATGGCGGCAGTCGCATAGACGCCCGCGGCACCCGGCGCCGCGCCGCCCATGGCGTTCACGTCGAGCCGCGCGGCGATCGCGGGCATGCGCTGCAGGACCGCGGCCGCCGGTCGATCGGCAGCCATCTGCAGGTAGGCGTAGATCTGGTAATCCATCGCGTGCAGGGCCTCGCCGACAACGTTCTGCTGCAGCGCCGACTGCTCGGAGGCGATGTTGGTCGCGACCGAGTCGGCCCAGTAGCCCACGCGCGTGAAGGTGTGCGAGGGCATGTGGAGCGCGTGCGGCGCCGAGGGGGCGATCGTCGCGTAGCGGCGGGCCGCGTCGAGCGCGCGATTCGCCAACGGCGGATGATCGTAGGCGTGAATGATGTAATGCGGGAGGCCGGGATGATCGGGATGCTGCTGCCATAGCGGCTCGAGCATGGCCGCGGCCTCGAGCTGTGCGGCGTAGGTCTTGTCGCTGGGCGCGGCCGTCTGGTTCACGGCCAGCGCGTAGAAGATCCGCGCCTCCATGTCGTCAGGGGACTCTCGCTGCACCGTCTCCATCGCGCGCGCGTAGGCAATCGTCCGGTCGCGGTGGGGCACCGTGTCGGCATTCCGATAGAGCTCGGCCACCGCCGACAGGTATCCACGTTCCCGCGGCGTCGGCGTGCCCGTCGACAGGCCCTTCTCGATGGTGGCGCGGCCGCGTTCGAGGAGCGGTCCCGCCTTGATGCCGGCGAACGGATTACCCCAGTGGCACAGCGCGATGCCCCACTGCGCCATCGCGCACGATGCATCGCGTGCGAGCACGGACTCGAACGCCTGCATCGCCGGGCGGAACTCGAACGAGTGGAGCAGGGCCACGCCCCGGTTGAAGTCGGCCGCGACCTCGGGATGGCACGACGTCGGGAACGACACCGTGCCGAGCCTCTCCTGGGTGGCGGGGTGCTCGTGATCCTGAGCCAGCGCGGTGCCGTGCAGGACGAGAACGACGGCGGCGACGAGACAGGTGTTGCACCGCATGCTGCTCCTCAGGTGGGGTCTGGCACGATACCCCCAAAAACGCTGCAGAAACTGCCAACCACGCCGCGATGAGAGCCTCGCAACACGGGCACTGCGTGCGCAGTGCGTGGGCGCGTCCGATCCGCGTCTCGCAGGCTACCTCCGCGGATCGCGCGATGTCCAGTGCGGTGCGCCGGCCGCCGCTCGACGGTGCCCGTCAGCGCGACCCGCCGCGCGGGGTTCGCGGAGGAGTGTTCGGCCCGGGAGGCCCCGGCCGTGACGACGGTTGCCCCGTCGTCCCAATGGCTCGTGGCCGGGCGGGTGCCTCCACGACGTGCGGGGACGGCCACACGCCGATGGGATGGGAAGGCCACAGTCCAAGCGGCTCTGCAGGCCACAACCCGAGTTGTTGGGATGGCCAGACGCCGAGTGACGGCGATGGCCACACTCCCGGTGGCTGTGGCGGCCGGGCTCGTCTGTTCGACGGCACCCAGGGCGCGTGAGACGGCCATGCCGGCTGGCCCCAGCCCCACACACCCCACCCCAGCGGGACGCTCGCGGCACTGCGGGCAGCCGCCGCTTCGGCTTCGCGCGCCCTGGCCTCGGCCTCTCGCGCGCGCCACTCTGCCTCGAGTCTGGCCAGCTCCGCCTGCCGGGAGGCGTCGCGCTGACGAAGCATGCTCTCCTGCTCCGCGGGCGTCACCCATTGTCCCTCGAAGGCGAGGAACCCCCGAGCGCGATAGCTCTCCTCTTCGGTCACCCACCGGCCGTCGAGCCGCATCCGTCCGAGCGCCAGGTTCGCATCGGCCTGATCGGGGTCCAGTGCCAGTAATCGCGTGTACGCCTGTCGGGCTTGCGTGTTCAGGCCCTGGCTCGACGACCACTTCGCCAAGCGAAGCCAGCCGTCGCGGTCGTCGGCGCGCAACCCGTCGGCGCGTTCATGGTAATCGTGGAGCACCGACCGTCGCTCCTCGATCCGGATCACGCTGCTCATCGGCACGGTGATGGTGCCGGGGCCGACCTCCACTTCGACGGACGTCGCTGTGCGGCTGAGGACGCGCCCCGAGAGCCTCCCGCCGCCTTTGAGGAAGACCTCGTCGGCGTGGGTGACCGTGGGAGCGAGGGCCAGAAGACAGGCCAGGATCAGGCAACGGCGCATCGAAGCTCCGATGACTCGACTCTACGCCCCGGGTGGGACCAGATCAAGGGTGGAGGCTTCGGCCCGACCACACAACGGCCGCGACGACTGTTGTGGTGGAACAGGCGACGGCCGCTCGAGCGCGGCAACCGGCAGACGGCAGACGGCAGACGGCAGAGGCGGGCCGAGCGTGAGGCCGGTTCAGCGAGTTGCGGCGGCGGTGCGCAACACGTCCGCGAGCGCGGCGACGCCAGCCTCGATGCGGTCGGGCGGCACGGTGACGAACGACAGCCGCAGCGTGTCCACGCGCGGCGCCTGGGCGAAGAATGGTGCGCCCGGCACGTAGGCCACGCCCGCGTCCACCGCGCTCGGCAGCAGCGCCATGGCATCGAGGCCGTGCGCGAGCTCGAGCCAGAAGAACATGCCGCCCACCGGCTGCGCCCACGTCGCGAGACCGGTCATGTGACGGTCGAGCGCCGCCGCCATCGCGTCGCGGTGGGTGCGATACCGCGCGCGGATCGACTCCACGTGCGCATCGAGCATGCCGCTCTTCAACACCTCGTGCACCACGCGCTGGTTGAAGATCGCGGTGTGCAGGTCGGCCGCCTGCTTGGCCTGCAGCAGCTTGGGAAACACCCCCGGCGGGGCCACCACGTAGCCGAGCCGCAGGCCCGGCGCCAGCACCTTCGAGAAGGAGCCGAGGTAGAGCACACCCTCCGGCCACCGCGAGGCCAGTGAGAGTGGAGGCGGCGCCTCGTACCACAAGTCGCCGTAGGGGTTGTCCTCCACCAACGGCAGTCCGGCACCTCGCGCCGCGTCGACCAGCGCGGCGCGCCGCTCTTCGCTGTACACGTGCCCTCTGGGGTTCTGGAAGTTCGGCAGCAGTTAGGCAAAGCGCGCGCCGGGCGCAGCGGCGGCGAGCGCGTCGGGCCGTGGCCCCTCCGCGTCCGAGGCGAGGCCTTCGAGGGCGGGCTCGTACGGCGTGAACGCCTGCACCGCGCCCAGGTAGGTCGGCGTTTCGACCAGCACGCGCGCGTCCGCATCGATCAACACCTTCGCCGCGAGATCGAGTCCCTGCTGCGAGCCGTTGGTGATCAACACCTGTGCCGGCGACACGTTCATGCCCTGGTGCGCGGCCAGGTAACGCGCTACCCACTCGCGCAGCGGTTCGTGGCCTTCGCTGGCGGCGTACTGCATCGCTTCGCGCGGCGCGTCGCGCAGCACGCGGGCGGTGGCCTCGCGCATCGCGTCCACCGGGAAGGTCTCGGCGGAGGGCAGTCCCCCGGCCAGCGAGATGATGCCGGGCTGCTCGGTGATCTTGAGGATCTCGCGGATGACCGACGGGTTCATGCGCGCGGCGCGGCGCGCCAGAGTGAACGGTGAGGCGGCGGTTTCGGATGGCATGATGTGAGGACTGGATCCGATCATACCAACCAGAGGCACGGCTAGCCCTTGATGCAGATGATCGGCTCGAGCCGTGCGACCTTCCGCGACAGCCCGGCCTGGTCTGCCGCATCGACCACCGCGGTGACGTCCTTGTACGCGCCCGGCGCCTCTTCGGCGACCCCTCTGGTCGAAGGGCTCCGGATGATGATGCCGCGATCGGCGAGATCGGCCACGACCTTCCGTCCCTGGAAGCGACGCAGCGCCTCGTGCCGGCTCATGGCGCGGCCGGCACCGTGGCACGAGGAGCCGAACGACCGCTCCAGGCTGTTCGGCGCGCCCACCAACACGTACGACGCCGTGCCCATCGTCCCGCCGATCAGCACCGGCTGCCCAATCGCCTTCAGCGCCGGCGGCAGCGCCGGATGCCCAGGCCCGAAGGCGCGCGTCGCGCCCTTGCGATGCACGAACAGTTGCCGTTCCTCGCCATCGACCACGTGGGGCTCCACCTTGCAGGTGTTGTGCGACACGTCGTAGAGCAGCGGAAGGTCGTGCTTCCGGAAGAACCGCGCGAACGCCGCGCGCACCAGGTGGGTGATGATCTGCCGGTTGGCGAGCGCACAGTTGATGGCGCCGCGCATCGCGCCGAGGTACTCCTGGGCGAGTGGTGAACGGATGGGAGCACAGGCCAGCTCCCGATCGGGCAGCCGCAGGCCGTGCTCGGCAGCCGAGAGCACCATCCGCTTCAGGAACTCGGTGCCAATCTGATGGCCCAGTCCCCGCGATCCGCAATGAATGCTCACCACCACGTCGCCCTCGCGGATCCCGAATGCGTGGGCCACGGGCTCGTCGAAGACCGTGACCACCTTCTGCACCTCGAGGTAGTGGTTACCGGAGCCGAGCGTTCCCATCTCGTCGCGCTGGCGCCGCTTGGCCTGACTCGAAACGCACTCGGGCCGGGCCTCCCGCATGCAGCCGTGTTCCTCGATGCGCTCGAGGTCGGCCACGTTCCCATGGCCGTGTCCGACGGCCCAACGTGCCCCGCCCGACAGCATCGCATCCATCTCATCGTCGCTCATCCGAATGGAGCCAACGCTGCCGACTCCAGCCGGAATCTGCCGGAAGAGCGCCTCGGCCAGGGCCTCCTTGACCGGCTCGATCTCTGCCGCGTGCAGGCCGGTGTCGAGCGTCCGGACGCCGCAGGAGATGTCGAACCCCACACCACCGGCCGAGACCACGCCCTGGTGCGCGTCGAAGGCGGCCACACCGCCGATGGGAAACCCGTAGCCCCAATGCGCGTCAGGCATGGCGTACGAGGCGCGGACGATGCCAGGCAGCATCGCGACGTTGGTCACCTGTTCATACACCTTGTGATCCATGTCGCGGACGAGGGCTTCGGTGCCATAGATGATGCCGGGCACTCGCATCGCGCCGTGCGGCTCGATCCACCATTCCACGTCCGACTTGCGCGCCAGCTGCTCGATGTCCATGGTCTCGTCCTTCCTACACGTCCACGACGCACTGTGCGATCCACTGGCCATCCGACCGCTGTCGGACCTCCAGCGCCGTGTAGGTCGCGCCCTTCACCTCGACCGCGGGCTCGTGCCGTCCGGCATCAATCGCTTCGCCAGTGGCCGCCGCCACCACGACGCCGTGCTCGAGGTGCACGCGAAATGCGCCGAACAGCATGTGCCGCGTCGCCATCTCGAACACCAGGGCGTTCAACCAGGCCACGAGCAGGTCTTCGGTGTCGCCGCCACTGCAGGTGATGGCGATGGCCACTTCGAGCCGAACGGCCTCGGGAGGGACGATGACCGCGGTCATGGCCAGAGCGGCCTGCTCGAACGCCTCGCCGACTGACGCGCCGATGCCGCGGACGCCGATGTCCGCTCCGTGCGCGAAGTGCTCCCAGGTCGCCATGCGTGCCTACTTCCTCAGCAGCGCCAGGAACGCCGCCAGGTGACGGATGTTGTGGCCTCCAGGTGCGCTCCAATCCCTGGGAGCGTCGACAGCTTGCCGGCGCGCACCGCACGTTCGCGTTGCGGGAGCGTGCGCACGCCGAGCGTCTCGTCGATCAGGCGGGCGCGTTTGGGGCCGAGGCCGGGCAGCGCTTCGAGCGCGCGTGGATCAGCGGCCAGCAGCGGGGCCACCGGTTGATCCAGCGCGCTGATGGTGCGGGCTGCCGTTCTGGCGATCTCGGGGTTCTCCATCGAGCCCCCTCGTCCCCACTCTAGCCGATCGCGGTGTCGCCGACGCGCGGGGGGCGCCACTGGCTGCTATCATCCCCCCGCGCATGTCCGCCAGTTGGCGCGTCACGTTTCTGCTGGGCCTCGTCTGCTTCGTGGCCTACCTCGTTCGCGCCGATGTGGCTGTCGCGCAGGAGCGCATGGTGCCCGCGGTCGGGATCACCATGGCCACGATGGGGGCCATCACGGGATGGGGCTTCCAGCTCTCATACGCCCTCTTCCAGGTGCCGGGAGGGATGTTCGGCGAGCGGTTCGGCGCTCGCACCGCGCTCGCCCTCACGCTGCTGGCCTGCAGCATGTCGTCGTTCGTCACCGGACTGCTGCCGGCCGGTGACGCAGCGGTGGGGACACTCATCGGCACGCGCGTGCTGCTCGGGATCGCGCAGGCGGCGGTGTTCCCGGTGGCCGCCATGGCCGTCATGACGCACGTGCCCGCAGGGGAGCGGGTGCGCGCCACTTCGGCCTACATCGCCATGTCGGCGTTGGGCGCGGCTGCCGCGCCGCTCGTGATGGCGCCCGTGATGGAACACTTCGGCTGGCGCGCCGTCTTCATCCTGAGCGGCGGCCTCGCCGCGGCGGCGGCGCTGGCGTGGGTCACGCTCATGCCGCCGGGGACGCGGCACCCGGAACTGGGCAGCACGCCCCTCAGCCCGGGGGCGCGTCGCGAGGCGCTGCACCTGGTGCGCGACGCCCGCCTCGTGCGGCTCTCACTTGCCTACCTGTTGCACTCCGCCACATGGTTCGTCTTCGTATTCTGGTTCTTCCGCTACCTCACCGAGGGCCGCGGCTTCACGGTGCTGGCGAGCGGCGTCTGGGGAAGCCTGCCGAGCATGGCCGGCGTGGTGTGCGCGCCGCTCATTGGCGTGGGTGCCGACCGTCTGGGACGGCGCATCGGCTCGGCGCGCGCGCGGCGTCGGGTGGCGATCGGCTGCCTGCTGACGTCGGCGGCGTGCGTCGCCGCGGGCGCCATGCTGCCGAGCGCCTATCTGGCCATCGCGGCGCTCAGCCTGTCATCGGGCTGCCTCAACGGCGCCGAGGCGCCCTTCTTCACCACGGCCACCGCAATCGGCGCCGCCAACCCCGGATCGGCAGCCGGCTTCCTCAACCTGTTCGGGAACCTGGGGGGCGTCCTCTCCATCTGGCTGGTGCCGCGCATGTCGGAGGCGTGGGGGTGGAATGGCACGCTCGCCTTCTGGTCGGGGGCGTGTCTGGTGGCGGCGCTCCTCTGGCTCACCGTTCCGGTCGACGACGCGCCGGCCACGTCATCGCGCGCGCGCACGTCACCCGATGGAATCGCGCGATGAGCACGGGCCTGTCAGCCGCCATCACTGCCACGCTGGCGGTCACGAGCATCGCCGCGTACCTGACTGGCTTGACCGGCGTCGCTATCCCGCCGTGGCTCGCCGCGGCGATCGGCCTCGTGGCGGGCCTGGCGATCGCGCAACGGCTGCGACGGCGGCACGAGCCGGACGTGGCGCCGGCGTGGCCGTGGTGGCTGATCGTGCTCGGGGTCCTGGCCCTCCTCGCGTCGCCGACCTGGCCCGCGCTGCTGCCACCCGGCGGCGCGTCCGACCTCACGCATCACCTGATGCTCGTCGACGTGCTCGAAAGGACGCGGCATCTCGTCGACGGCGCTGCCAGCGAAGCCGCGCTCGGCGAGATGGCGCACTACACCCCAGGGCTGCACCTGCTGATCGTGGTCGCGGGCTCGCTCGTCGGAGTGGATGCGTACCGGACCGCATACCCGCTGCTGGCGTTGACGATCGCGCTGAAGGCCGGGTTCGTGTTCCTGATCGCGCACGACGTGCTGGCAGGGATGCGCGGGCGGCTGCCGCTCGCGGTAGCGGCGGTCGGGCTCGTCCTGTTCGCGCCGCGTGCCTACAGCGTCGAGGGCTTCCTGCAGGCGGGCTTCTTCGCGCAGGTGGCCTCCGAGCTGTTCGTCGTGGCGGGCTGGTGGGCGCTGGCGCGCTGGTGGACGGCGCCGGGTGTAGCGTGGATGACGTTCGTGGGGCTGATGGGCGCTGCGGTCTTCCTCGTATGGCCCATCTGGATCGGGCCGCTGATGGTGGCTATGGGGATGGCGGTGCTCGTGCGGCCCGGGCTGACGTCTGGTTCCCGTGCGCGTTCACTTGTGACGGCAGCGCTCCCGTTCGCGATCGTCGCGGCGTTGCACCTGTCGCAGCACGCGGCCTGGCTGCGCATGGCCGGCACGAGCGGCGCGGTGCCGGCGTTTGTGGTGGGGCCCGCGAGTGTCGTGCTGATCGCCCTTGCGCTGGCAGGGCTGGCAGTCTCGTGGCCGCTCCGTGCCGCGCACGTCACGCTGTGGTTCGCGCTCGGCGTGCTGCTCCAGGCGGCGGCCCTCTACGCGCTCGCTCGTGCTCGAGGCGCCGAGACCCCGTACATGGCGATGAAGATGACCTACCTCGCTGCGTATCCCGCGGCGGTGCTGGCCGCGCTCGGTCTCGGCTCGGCCCTGCGTCGCGTGCCGGTGCCCTCGGTCGCGGGGGCCTGGGTGACGACGATGATCGTGCTCGGCGTGGGAGTGCGTGCCGTGACGACCTCACCCGTGCCTCCGCCGATCGTGTCGGTCGATCTCGACGCCGCGGGCCGCTGGGCGCGTGCGAACCTGCGGCCCGCATGTGTCGATTACGTTGTGCGCGACGCCGAGCAAGCCTACTGGCTGCATCTCGCGGTGATGGGCCAGCCGCGGTCTTCGCCGCGCACGGCCGAGATCGACGGCTACACCGCAAACCGCGCGGTCGGCCGCTGGATCGAAGGCACGGCGCTGCCGTATGCGGTCGCGCTCGGCGACCTGCTGCCTGGCGAGGTGCTCGGCAACGCCGAGGTCGTCCGCACGTTCGGGTCGGCTGTGATCATCCAGCGCCGTGGGGCGGGCTGTTGAAGCCCGCCGCGACGGCTGGCTGAGCGGCTCGTGCGGCCGAACCTCAACGGCCAGCCATCAGTCGAGGCGTACTTCCGTCTCGGACCCGCGAACCCGAACTCTAGAACACTGGAACCTGCGCCACCACCGCGTTTGAGCGATACTTCCGCCATGTCCATCCCCGCCCCCGCCCGGCTCAGGCTCACCGGAGCGCTGCTGATGATGCTCTCGGCGAGCGGCGCCCCGACGATGACCCAGGAACGCAGCCAGTTCACGCCCGACTACGACCCGCGCGCCAGCCTGCGCGCCCATCGGCCGGCCGTGCCTGGGAGCCGCGCCCTGGTCACCTCCGCGCACCCGCTGGCATCGATGGCCGGCATGGACGTGCTGATGAAGGGCGGCAACGCCTTCGATGCCGCAATCGCGGTGGCCGCGACGCTCAACCTGGTCGAGCCGCAGAGCTCCGGGTTCGGCGGCAACGGCTTCATGACGATTTACGACAAGAAGAGCGGCAAGGTGCTGTCGCTCGGCATGACCGGCGCGGCCCCCAGGGGTATCAAGGCGGAGGAGATGACGCCGGAGTTGCTGAACCGCGGCATCAAGGCCGGCATCGTGCCGGGGAACGTCGGCGGCCTGCTCACCGCGCTCGAACGTTTCGGCACGAAATCTGTGGCCGACGTCCTCGCCACGGCCATCGGCTATGCGGAGCGAGGGATTCCGATCAACGAGAACCTGGTGGGCTCGATTCGCAGTTCGCGCGAGTACTTCGCCAAGGTGCCGACCAGCGCCGCGGTGTTCCTGCCAGGCGGCCAGGTGCCGAAGGAGGGCGACCTCTTCCGCATGCCGGATCTCGCGCGCACCTTCCGCAAGCTGGTCGAGGCCGAGGCGCAGGCGCTGGCGAAGGGCGCCACGCGCGCGGCCGCGGTTCGCGCCGCCTACGACCGCTTCTACACCGGCGACATCGCCGCGGAGATTGCCGAGTTCTCGCGCGCCAACGGCGGGGTCATCACGAAGGACGATCTCGCGTCGTTCCGGGCGGAGTGGCAGGAGCCGCTGCACACGACCTATCGCGGCTACGACGTCTACAGCAATCCCTCCACCTCGCGCGGCGGCTTCGAGGTGGCGATGCAGCTGAACCTCATCGAGTCGTTCGACGTGAAGAGCATGGGCGCGGGCTCGGCCGCGGCCACGCACCTGATGGCCGAAGCGATCAAGGTGGCCAAGGCCGACATCTACCGCTACGTCGCGGACCCTAAGTCGTTCGCGGTGCCGCAGGCGGGGATGTTGTCCAAGGACTACGCGGCGTCGCGCCGTGCCCTGATCGACCCGGCTCGTGCCGGTGCATATCCCGCGTCGGGCGCACCGGCCGGCGCACCGACCTCGCAGGTGGCGCGCGGGCCGCTGCTGGCCGAGCACTACGCGCCCAGCTACGACACCACCAGCTTCTCGATCGTCGATCCCGATGGCAACGCCGTGGCGTGCACGCCGACTCTGGGCGGCAACTTCGGCAATATGGTGGTGATGGGCGGGACGGGGCTGCTTCTGAACAACGGCATGCGCCTCGGATCCACGTCGCCCTACCCGGACAACCCGAACTACGTGGCGCCCGGTCGCATCCCCATTCTCAACAACGCGCCCGTCATCGTGATGAAGGACGGGAAGCTGAAGATGATCTACGGCACGCCGGGCGGCGAGACGATCGGTCAGACGCAGTTCCAGGTGCTGGTGAACGTCATCGATTTCGGCATGGGCATCCAGCAGGCGATCGAGGCGCCGCGCTTCCGCGTGGACGCCGACCCGAGCTTCTACAAACCCGGCGCGGCGATGACGCTGGCGCTGGAGGCACGGCTGCCGAGATCCGTGCTCGACACGTTGAAGGGGATGGGCCACACCCTCGAGATGCTGCCATCGTTCACCGCCGGGGTCGGCGGCGCGCAGGGCATCCTGTTCAATCTCGAGGCCGGCACGATGACCGCTGGCGCGGATCCGAGACGTTCGGGCTACGCGATTGGGTGGTAGGGCTCTGGGGGGTTGAGGTTCCAGAGCCCCAAGCCCCAAGTCCCAAGCCATAAGACTTAAGACTCAAGACCTACGTCCTGCGTCCTACGTCCTCTCGCTCTCCACATACAGCACGTCCATCGTGGCGCTCGTGATGCCACGGGCGCGCAGGGTGTCGATGACGAAGGCGTGCACCCGCGTCTGTTGCTGGGGCGACAGCGCTTCGAGCGCGGCGCGGTTGCTGGTGCCGAGGATCACCGGCCAGAAATCTTCCGCCGAGGCGAGCGGCATGTCCCAGCGCTCGTGGGCGATCGCGGGACGCGGCAGACCCGCCTCGGCGAACACCGCGGCGATCTTGTCCGGCGTATCCAGGCGGCCGGCATGGCTCTTCGGCGCGAGCGAGGGGGCTTCCCTCAACACCGCCTCCCAGAACAACGCTTCCCCCGGCGCGAGCACCTCTTCACCCCAGGTGGTGATGCCGATCGCGCCGCCCGGTGCGAGCCAGGTGCTGGCGCGGGCGAGCAGGCCGGCCATGTCATCGATGAAGAAGAGGCCGAACACCGAGATGACCGCGTCGAACGACGCAGGCGGAAACGTCAGGTCCTCGGCTGCCGTGCGGTCGAACCTGACGTTGCGAAGCCCGGCGGCCGCGGCCTTCGCACGCCCTCGATCGAGCAGCGCCTCGGTGATGTCGACGCCGAGCACCGTCCCCGACGGTCCGACGGCCTCGGCGGCTGGAAGGGCCGAGGCCCCTGTGCCGCAGCAGAGATCCAGCACACGGTCGCCTGGCTTCAGCCGCAGCCGCGTGACGGTGGCGCGCCCGAAGTGCGACCAGAACGGCAGGTCGTCGAAGTGATCGGCTGCTGCGGTATAGGTGGCGGCGATTTCTGCGAGATCACGCGGCATGGGGCAGCGTCCTGGTTGCTCGGTTCCTGATTCACCGGATACCGGATACCGGATACCGGATACCGGATACCGGATACCGGAGACCGTCTATCCCTTATCCCCCAACACTCCCGTCCCGCCCTTGTACTTCACATCCTGCAGCTGCACGCGGATGCCGTCGGGATCCGTGAAGTACAGCTCCTTCGTCTCGCCGCGGAGCCGGATGCTCGCCTTGAGGCCGCGGTCGGTGAGCTGCTTCAGCACGGCATCGGCGTCGAAGTTCTCGATGCCCAAGCACAAGTGATCGATGCGGCTGGCGGTCGCGTTGGCCGGCAGGGGGTAGATGCCGAGAAACCCGGCGCCGCAATTCAGGTTGACGCCCGGGTCCTGGCGGGTGAGCAGCGGCAGCCCGAACAGGTCCTGATAGAACGCCACGGACTTCTGCACGTCGGGCACGAAGACGCTGACGTGGTTGAACGATGCGACCTTGCCGACAGGCGCGGCGGCCCCGGCGGAAGGCGGCGCCGCGGCAACGAGCAGCGCAATCGCTCCCAGCAGTTCGCGGCGCGAGAGGTGCCCGTTCTCGTACTGGTGCAGTAATCGATCGAGTTGCTGGCTCATTTCATCCCTCCTCGCCGCTGCGGCGACGGAGGCGAATCCTAGCACGTCCATCGGATACACTGCGCGGGCCAGCCTCGAAACGACCTGACGCATGTCCGATACCTTGCTTGAAGCCGCCGCCGCGAAGGTTCGCCGCCGCCTGGTGCCGTTCCTCTTCCTCTGCTACATCTTCGCGTATCTCGATCGCATCAACGTCGGCTTTGCCGCGCTCCAGATGAACGAAGCGCTCGGCTTCTCGTCGGCGGTATACGGCTTCGGGGCGGGCATCTTCTTCATCAGCTACACCGCGTTCGAGATTCCCAGCAACATCATCCTGGCGCGCGTCGGCGCCCGGCGATGGATCGCGCGGATCATGATTACGTGGGGGCTGATCTCGGCCTGTATGATGTTCGTGCGCGATGCGCCGACGTTCTACGCGCTGCGCTTCCTCCTGGGCGCCGCCGAAGCGGGCTTCTTCCCAGGCATCATCTACTACCTGACCCACTGGGTTCCCGCACGCGAGCGGGCGCGGACCATTGCGACGTTCATGACCGCCACGGTCACCGCCGGCATCGTCGGCGGCCCGATCTCCGGCGCGCTGCTGTCGCTCGACGGCGCGAGCGGCCTGGCCGGTTGGCAATGGATGTTCCTGCTGGAGGGCATTCCCGCTGCGCTGCTGGGCGTGGTCGTGCTCGGCGTGTTGAAGGACTCTCCGGCCGAGGCGAGGTGGCTATCCGCTGCGGAGCGGAAGGCGCTCGTCTCGCAGCTCGATATCGAAAGCCGGGTGATGGGCGGCGGCCGCGTGCACGGGGTCCGCGATGCGCTGCGCCATCGGTGGTTGTGGGTGCTGGCGCTCGTCTACTTCGTGGTGCCGGTGGCGCTCTATGCCTTCGGATTCTTCCTGCCGCAGATCCTGCAAGTGGCGTTCAAGGGGACACCGTTCCAGATTGGCCTGCTGAGCGCGATTCCCTATCTGTTCGGCGCGGCCGGGATGGTCGTGGCCGCGCGGCACTCCGATCAATCTGGCGAGCGGCGCTGGCATGTGGCCGTGGCCGCGGCGGTCAGCGGCGTGGCGTTTATCGCCACGGCGTTCGTCTCGGGACTGGTCCCGTCGCTGGTCCTGCTGTCGATTGCGATGCTGGGCCTCACCTCGATGCTGGGGCCGTTCTGGACGCTGGCGACCTCGTTCGTACACGGCCCTGGCGCGGCGGCCGGCATCGCCCTCATCAACTCCGTCGGAAATATCGGTGGCTTCGTAGGCCCCTACGGCATTGGCTACCTGCGGGACGCCACGAACAGCTACTCCGCCGGTCTCATCGCCATCGGCGTCATCGTCGTGCTCGGGGGTGCGCTGGTCCTCGCCGTTCCGGACAGGAATGAGCGTCGCCGCTGAGATAGGTTGCAGGATCTGCGCTGATTTCGAGGCGTTCGTGCCAGACCCCAAACTGGCCAATATGCAGCCACGTCTGCTACCGTGGAATCAGGAGTGTGTCGCCATGACGCGCCAGATCATCCGCTTCGTCACCGTGCTCCTGTTCGCCGTGGGGCTCACGGCCTGCAGCACGCCGCAGTCGAGCGAGAGCGAACAGAAGATCGTCGAACTGCAGAAGCAACTCGACGCGGCCAAACAGGAGGCCGCGGCCGCAAGGTCCCAGGTCCTTCCTGCCGAAACCGCGGCCGGGTTGCCAGTCGAATCCGCCGCAACGGTGCAGGACCAACCCGCCAGTGAGCCGTCGACCCCGTCGTCCCAGGGGGCAACCCGCGGCGGTCCCGGCCAGAGTGCCACGGCGCAATCTACCGCCCGCGAACGGGAACTGGCGGAGCAGACCGCCAGGAACGCGGAGCAGGCCTCGCGCGACCGTGCGGCAACCGAGCAGGCCTTGAGCGAGCAGAAGGCCGTGACTGCGCGCCAGGCCGATCAGAACGCGGAGCTTCGCCGCCAACTGGAGGAGATGAAGCCTCGTGAGCTCACGCTGCCCACGGGCACCACGATTCCGGTTCGCACGACGGCGGAAATTTCCACCAAGACCGTGAGCAACGGGTCCGTGTTCGAGGGGCTGCTCGAGCGCGATCTCGTCGTCGACGAGACCTTGCTCGCGAAGGCCGGTTCCCGCGTCACCTGCGTGGTGGTCGCCGCCGATAAAGGCGGCAAGGTGAAGGGGGTGGCCAGCCTCTCGGTGGCGGCGCGCTCCATTGCTGGCGTCAACGGCAACACGATTGCGATCCGGACCGACAGCTACGGCGTTGATGCAAAGACTACAGCGGGGAAGGACGCCAAGCGAACGGGCATCGCCACGGGTGCGGGAGCCGTCATTGGCGCCATCGCGGGTGGCGGCAAGGGCGCGGCCATCGGCGCCGGGGCTGGGGCCGCGGCTGGCGTGGGCGCCACGCTCGCCACGCGCGGGGACGCGGCAGTCATCCCCACCGAGACGCTGATCGAGTTCCATCTTGCCGCACCGGCGTCCGTCGTGTTCCGGAAATAGCGCATGCCGAGAATGAGGGACTGCTGCACTGATCGGTTGATCCTCATCGTTGCGCCCGTTCTGTTCCTCGTCTCAGCCGCCACCGCCGCGCAGGTGCCGGCTTCGGCACCGGATGCACAGCCCGCGCCGGAGATCTCCACCTCCGGGCTGGCGGAGGAGGTCGCCCCCGATTCCCCGCGCGCCTCGCTGAAGGCGTATCTCGATGCAGCTCGCGCCGCACGTTGGGAGGAAGCCGGCCGCTACCTGCTGGTTCCCGACGACCAGCATGGTCGCCGCGGCGAGCTCGCGGAGCGCCTCAAGGCCGTACTCGACCGCCATCTCTGGTTCGATCTGGAGGCGATATCGCCTGCCTCCTCGGGTCGCCTGGACGACGGTCTGCAGGAGGGCATCGAGGAAATCGGGCCGATCCAGGTGGGCGACGGTCGCCCGACGCCGCTGCGGCTGGTTCGTGTGTCCGACGATCAGGGCGCCCGCTGGACCTTTGCCCGTGGCACCGTGCAACAGATCGACGGGTGGTACGACACGCTCGAAGCGCGGTGGATCATCGACTGGCTGGCCCGAAACCGGCTCGACGGGTTCCTCCAGACCGGGCCATTCGACATCATGTGGTGGCAGTGGCTGGCCCTGCTCATCTCCACCATCGGTGCCTGGTTCGGCGGACGGCTTCTCGGCGGCGTGACGCGAGCCGTGCTCCGTCGCGTGTCCGGGCATACGTCCACGCAATGGGACGACCGGCTGGTGGACAGCCTCGGACTGCCCATCGGTGTCGCCTGGACGCTGTTCGTGTTCGCGGCGCTCGGTCACTCCATCGGGTTGTCGATACCGGCCGAGCGCGTGATCGGCCATGTGGTGAGGGGCGCGGCCGTGGCCACGCTGTTCTGGGCGCTCTGGCGCTCGGTCAACGTCGTTGTCGGCCTGACGCTGTCGCGTCCGTGGGCCGCGAGCAATCCGTCCACGCGCCACCTGCTGACGATTGGCGCGAACCTGCTGAAGGGCGCGATTGCGGCGCTCGGCGGACTCGCGCTGCTGGCCGCCTTCGGTTACCCGGTCACGACGCTGCTGGCTGGGCTGGGCATTGGCGGACTGGCGTTCGCGTTCGGCGCCCAGAAGACGGTGGAGAACCTGTTCGGCTCGATGGCCATGGCGGTGGATCAGCCGTTCCGCGTGGGCGACTTCGTGAAGGTCGAGAACTTCGTCGGAACGGTCGAGGACATCGGGCTGCGCTCGACCCGGTTCCGCACGCTCGATCGCACGCTGATCAGCATTCCCAACGGCAAGCTGGCCGACCAGCGTCTCGAGTCGTTCGCGGTTCGCGACCGCATGCGTCTCGCCACCACGATCGGTCTCGAATACGGCACCTCACGCGCCCAGATGCAGCAGGTGCTCGACGGCTTCGAGCGGGTCCTGCGCGATCACCCGAGGATCTGGTCCGAGGCCATGGTCGTGAAGTTCATGGGGTTCGGCGCAAGCTCGCTCGACATCGAGGTCATGGCGTGGTTCGACGTGCCCACCTGGAGTGACTTCCAGCAGTGCCGGCAGGAAGTGCTGCTGGGTTTCATGCAGGTGGTGGAGAAGACGGGGACGGCTTTTGCCTTCCCGACGCGGACGGTGCACGTCGTCAACCAGCCCAAGGACGCCGTTCAGGCGGCGTCGTCACACGGGTAGTAACCGCGCGCATTCGTCAGTCGCGCCGCTCTGCCACGATCGACGCCACCGAGCGGTCGTCCACGTCCCCTTCTCTCGAGCGCAGCACGACCAGCGGCGCGACCAACGCCGGCAATTCGCCTGGATGCAGCAGGAACGCGGGATTCTTCGGGTGACCGCGCGCCGCCTGCGCGATCGTGAAGGTCTCGTAGAAGAGACGCCCGCCCACAGCCAGCGCGTCGCGCAGCGCGGGGAACAGCGGACGATGCAGGTAGTTGAACACCAGCACGACGGCGTAACGGGCCTGTCCCAGATCGGGTGGCACACTGGTTTCCAGATCCATCACCTCGCTGGTGATCGCCACGCCGAATTCACGCCCAGCCACCCGGAGCGCCTCGATGGCGTCGGGATCCCGGTCGATGGCGTGCACGCGAAACCCCGCGCGCGCCAGAAACAGCGTGTGACGACCGCGCCCGCAGGCCAGGTCCAGCACGGTCCCGTCGCGCGGCAGCAGATCCAGGTGATCGACCAGCCACGAGGATGGGCCGCCGGGTGGAGTCGGGAGCGTCACGCCTTCTGTCTATCACGGTGCGCTCGCCGGCGCGACAGCCTCGACGTCCGCAATCGGCGCTAGAATGACCGCATGGCGGCCCTCAATCGCATGCTCCCTCTGATTCTGACGGTGAGCATAGTGGGTCCCGCTGCCGCCGCCCTGGCTGCCCAGGAGGCGCCGCGCGGCATCGCTCAGGAGATCTCGGCGGTCTCGGGCGTGGTCGAGGAGGTGGACCGCTTCGGACGCCAGGTCACCATCCGCGTCGGCAACACCATCCAGGCGCCGATCTACGCCGGGCCCGACATGCCGCTCTTCGATCAGCTGAGCCGGGGCGACACGGTGACGATCCGCTACTACGACGCGGTGATCGTCGAGGTGACTCCGGGAGCACGAATGGCGCCGCTGAAGGACACGACGAAGGAGGCGCAGGAGAAGCTGAACCGGCCTGATGCGCTGGTGCTTCAGCAGTTCACGCTCGTCGTGACGGTCGATTCGATTGACGCCAGGACCGGCATGGTCACGTACCACGGCATCGACAATCGTCGGGTGCAGCGCCAGGCGCAGAATCCGAAGCTGCTCGAAGGGCTGAAACCCGGCGACGTCGTGACGCTGCGCCAGACCCGCGCCCAGGCGGTGTCGATCGAGAAGCGGTAGCCACGTCCGCGTCCAGATCGACGAGTGGTCCCCACACCCGACGCCAGCGGACTGCAGAATCTGCGTCGTTTTCGGGGGTATCGTGCCAGGCCCCTCTACCTCACGGTCTCCTTCAGGGCCCGGCGCATTTCATACGCCACCCACCGGGCCTCGTCGGCCTTCAGCATCGGTGACGCGGACGGGTTCAGCAAATTCAACCCCGTTGCCTTGCCGATGTGGACGCTTCGGTCCATCGCGATCACCTTCTCGTACGGCGGCCGTGGATAGCGGCGCGGCCATGGGCGCAGCCCACGGTGGATGCCCACCATGTCTGGCGTGATGGTCACCTTGCGGACGCGCAGCATCCACGTCAAACCCAGCAGGCTTCCGGAAATCGTCGCCCCGACCAGCCACGCCATGGGCAGAGTCGCGGTGTAGCCGTCCACCATCGGCACGGCCGGCAGCGAGCCGGCGAGGGGGGCGAGCGGGCCGATGCCCATGGTCGCGGACGCGTCGACGACCAGCGTGCGTGCGGCGCTGACGGTGACGGCGACTGCAAGCGTCCAGCACAGGACCAGCACGATCATCGTCAGCGTCCCGCCATACGCGATGGTCGCGAGGCCCGGCGATCGCTCGACGACGATCGACGAGTGAGACGGGCGCTGGACCGGTCCCGCGGCGTCGTCGGGCTCAGAGGAGCCCACCGACGCCAGGGCTGCGCTCCACAGTTGTTCGGGCGTCAGCGTGCCCGCGTCCGCCTGCAGTGCCACGGCGTCCAAGCCGTCCGCCGGGGGCTGGTCCGGTCGCTTCAGCAGCGAGTCGTCCACGCCCTTCGTCCAGATCCGGGTATTGAGGTCCAGCTCGTGGACGATGGCTTCCGCGAGGGTGAAGAGCTGCGCGATGTCTTCGATGGCGGCCTTCGATGTGGTGCTCGCGATGCCGGGCTCGAACAGCGCCCGGTCGTAGTTGATGCCCAGGTAGGCGCGATTGTCCTTGAACGCCATGTACACCGGACGCCCAGTCAGGCTCCGCAGCGAGAGCAGCCGCTCCATCATCATGGGCGTCAGGATGTAGCGCGCCTCCACCTGGTCGTCCGAGTACACCGCGAACTCCTGTTCGAACTCCAGGCTCTCGAGCGGCACGGCATTCAGGCGACTGCGGTCGCCCACCCGGTACGACGGCGCGGACTCGGGCTGCACGATGGTGGTGCCGCGTACGGTCTTGTTGAAGTCCAGATGGAAGAACAGGCCCTTGAAGACGATGTAGGTGGTGCTGTTCTTGCCGCCGGTCGAGTACTGCCGCTGCACGTCGGCGGCTTCGAACGGCGTCTCACCGATCTTGCCGCGCACGCGATCGTCCGACCTGAACGAGCCCCGTGTGTTGAAGATCCCTGCACCGTCGAACATCGCCTCCGAGATGCCCTGGTTGGGCGCGTAGCTGGCGGTCGGGCACACGATCCTGAAGATCTCGGCTACGACCTCGTGTTTGAAGCGCTGGCGGTAGTTGATGTAGGCGGTGAAGCCGGGGATGAGGTAGCGCACGCCCGCGAACAGCACCGCCGCGAACACCAGCAGCATGCCGATCGCCGACGTCAGGAACCCGGCGCCGACCGGCAGCACGAGCTCGACCAGATCGCCGAACCAGACGAGCAGGAACGGCACGACGATCAGGACCAGTGCTTTCGCGATCGTCTTCTTGAGACCGAGGCGGAGTGACTCGAGCTCGGCGATCTTCGGCGCGAGGACGGAGTCGTACAGCCGATCGACGTCGGCCTGCTCGACGCTCATCGCACGAGGCTCCCGGTCTGGGGCACCGCACGGTCTGTCGCCGAGGCCTCGAACAGCGGACGCCTGGCGAAACCGAGGGTGCTGGCGATCAGGTTCGCGGGGAGCGACTCGATGGCCGTGTTGTAAGCGGTGACCGCCGCGTTGTAGGTCCGCCGCGCGGCGGCGATCTGCGCTTCGACCTCGTTCAAGGAACGCTGCAGCATCACCACCGTCTCGCTGGCCTTCAGGTCCGGATACGCCTCGGCGCGGGCGACGATGCCGTGGAGCAGGCCGGCCATCTGTCCGTCGAGGGCGACGCGCTCCGAAGGCGCAGTCCCGGCAGCGGTGGCGCGAGCGCGCAGTGCGGTGAGCTCGGCGAGCACGCCCTGCTCGTGCGCCATGTAGCCGCGCACGGCGTCCACGACCTTGGGAATCAGGTCACAGCGCTGCTTCAGCTGCACGTCGATGGAGCCGAAGGCGTTGTCGGTTCCGTTCCGGAGCCGGACCAGCCCGTTGTAGAGGCTGGCGACGAACAGGACAATCAGGATGAGGACGAGGGCCGCCAAACCGATGCTCATGGGGCATCATAAGAACATGTCAGCCATCGTGTCGGTCAAGGTATTCAACGCTCAGGGGCAGCTCGTAGGCCCGGTCGACGTGCCGCGGATCGTGAAGACGGACGCCGAGTGGCAGGCGCTGCTGACGCCCGAGCAGTTCGAGGTGGCGCGCGCCCAGGGCACCGAGCGGCCGTTCTGCGGCACGCTCCTCGACAACAAGAGCCACGGCGTCTACGCCTGCGTCTGTTGCGGCTTGCCGCTATTCGCCTCGAACGCGAAGTTCGATTCGGGCACCGGGTGGCCTAGTTTCTTTCAGCCGGTCGCCGACGAGAACGTCGCCACCAGGCCGGATCGCAGCCACGGCGTATTGCGCGTGGAGGTCCTGTGCGCGCGCTGCGACGGCCATCTCGGTCACGTGTTCCCCGACGGCCCGCCCCCGACTTATCGCCGCCACTGCGTGAACTCCGAGTCGCTCACGTTCGTGGACGTGGAAGATCTCAAGTCGCTGGCCGATCCTGCCGCGCCGTGAAAACGACCACCGTGAGCAGCGGAAGCGGCGCGGCTGAATGGTGAGAGTGACGAACCGGCAGTAGCGGACGCCCGCGCCACTTCCGTCAGTGGGCCGCGATCGTCGAGTTGTCTCGAGCCACGGTGCTTGGGCTTAAGTCTTGGCGCCGGCCCCACTCTCGCCGCGTCCGGAGGCAACCCACCAAGGCACGACCTGTTCGTGCATCAGCCCGTCGCCTCGGCTTTTCCGCCATCGGCGCGAGGTCGTCCGGGCCTGGCTACCAAGGCCCAAGACTCAGTCCCAAGCCCAAGCCCAAGCCCCAAGCCCCAGGCCTCACGCCTCAAACCAGATGCCGGCGGATGCCGAGCACGGTGACGCCGGCCATCAGCCACGGCGCGTAATCCACGGACAGGGTGCGATAGTAGCTGGACGACAGAAAGACGAGGCCGTCGGTGGACCAACTTCCGAGCAGCGTGAAGCGCAGTGCGCTGACCATCCAGGTGGCGAGCACCCACAGCAACGGCACCGCGATCACGGCGACACCTGTCTGCCGCCACGCCTCGGCGGCGTCATGAGGCGCGCGCGCTTCGTTGGCGCCATCCCCCCGCGATGTCACGGAGGGCGCCAGCCGCCACAGGAGCGCCGCCAGTGCCACCCACCGCCCGCGCTCGGGCAGGTTGGCGGTGATCCACCACGGCGCGCCCCCGCCGTAGGCCGACACGGCCACGGCGTCGAGGGCCAACTGCAGCACGGCGTCTACCACCAGTGCCGCCAGCGTTGCTGCCAGGAAGGCAGCGCCGTAGTCCCGAATACAAGAGGGCGGCAAGGTGGTCATCGTATACCGCGGGCAGCCAGCGGCTGGAACGGGCCGCTCAGCCCGGGTCCGGAGCGGCGTGGGCAGGACGCGCAGCGGGGGACCGGAGCGTCGTGGCAGGACGCTTCACGCCCGGCCGTACTTCCAGTTCCTCGACTTGCCCTCCGCCACCCATTCCAGGGTGGTGGCCAGGCGACGCTCCCGGGTCGCCTCGGCCTTGGCTTCGGTGATCCACTCGATGTACTCGCGCCGCTGGCTGGGTGGAAGCTTCTCGAAGCCCGTTTTTGCGCGGGCGTCGAGGGCCAGAGCGGCCTTCAGGTCGTCGGGGACCTTGACGGGAGGCTTTGGTTTCTTCGCCGGCTTCGGGACCACGCTGCCGTCGGCGATCCGCTTCGCTGTCGCCTTCACCAGGGCACCGAGCAGCCGCGGCGAAGGCAGGTCCTTGACGCTGGTAATCCGCCGCAGCTTCGAATGGTCGGCCTCGGGAGTCGCGCTGTCCGCCGTCTTCTCGGTCTCCCGGGTCCACAGCACCAGGGCGCAGTGCGCCTTGAAGGCCGCAATCATGCACAGCAGCTTCCCCTGGTAGACGAAGGCGGGAGACCCCCACTTGATGGTTTCTTCGGCGGCCGGGCAGGCGTCCGAGATGACCGCACGAAGGTGGTGGAGGATCGGCCGCGCGAAAGGCGCGGACTTGGCGATGTAGGCGTCGATGCGCGGGTCGGTGGCCATTGTCTCCCCTGACACTGCCATTGTACGGGTCGGGCGGCCCAGCAGCCTATCGATAGTGCCAACGTGCGCACGTCCCAATCCTGGCGATGAGCGAGGAGTCCGTACCGGATCACGCGCGCCCCGACCTCACTGCCTGTGTGGTCGGCCAGGTCGATTGCATCGCCGTCGGAAAGTTCCCGAGAACTGGACGACGGGAACTGGTCGCAAGAAGCGGTTGGTGGGGCAGTACCGGCGCCGGGATTCCGGCTGACTTCGCGACGTCGCAGCCGGAGATGACCAATGACGTGGGACACGTGGACGGAACGGCCGGATCCGAAGGGCGTGTCCTGGCCCAGCCATTGCAATTCGGTTGACAGGGTCTGGCTCGCTCCGGGGGGCATGGAGCGCCCAGGTTTCGTCTGAAAGGGGGGCGTTCGTGCGCGCCTGGGTCCTGGCTCCTCGCCGGTGGCCACCGTTGACGGGACGGGAACGGTGACTGCGGTCTGGCACGCCGGAACTGTGCGAGCCGCACGTCAAGCCCCGGACGGCGCGGCGCGGAGCGAGCCGGCCGTGATTGCGTCCGCTGCCGAGGGGCCGGGCAGTTACACCGTGAGCGTCACGGCGGCCAACGCGTGTGGCGTGGGACCGGCCACGCCACCGCCGGTGGTGATTCCGTAAGGGAGGAAGTCATGCGGACGAACTCTGCCGAGACCAGCTCCACTGCCAGATTCACGATGGCGGTGGCCGTCGCGGCGGCGGTGGCCCTGGGACAGCCAGCCCTGGCTGACGCGCCGCAGCTCTGGTCCGGGACCGTCGTGAACCTGTCGGATGCCGGGGAGGTGATGCAGCCGAAGGTGGGTGTCGATGGCGAGGGCCGTGCGATCGCCGTGTGGCACGAGTACTACGCACCGGGCCAGGGGCGGACCATGTCGGCGCGCCGCACCTCGTCGGGTTGGTCGCCGCCGCGAATAGTGGCCTCTCCGGGCACACCGTCCCCACCTGAACTCACGGTCGATCCGCAGGGGTACGCCACGGTGGCCTGGGCGGTGTACAGCCCGCCGACCTACCCTGTCCAGGTCTCGCGCTACTCGCCGATCACCGATACATGGAGCTTGCCGGTCACCCTGACCTCGGTGGGCAACGTGCCCCATGTCGCGGCCGATGCCGCGGGGAACGTTCTAGCCATCTGGATTGGCGCGTCCGGTGTCGAGGCGTCCCGCTACAGCGTGACCACCGGCGTGTGGGGACCCGCGGCGACTCTGGGTCCGCCCGGGTCGGAACCCAGCCTGGCCGTGAATGCCGCCGGCGACGGTGTCGTGCTGTGGTCCACCGGGCCCGAACTGGTTGCACGGTACTTCGTGGCGGCCGAGAACGCCTGGTTCCCGATGCCGGCCGTCCCGGGCCCGCCGTCGTTCCTGGCGGCGGTGGCCATCGACCCGGCCGGCAATGTCGCGGCGGCGTGGAGCATCAGTTCGCCGGTGTTCGGCGTCATGGGCGCCTGGTTCGACAGATCCACCGAGCGCTGGCGCACACCGGTCGTCCTCAGCGAGTCCGCCTCTCTCCCTGCCGCTCCGCAAGTGGTCGTGGATGCGGCGGGCCACGCCACCGCCCTCTGGTGTGTCGACCAGCCCGCGGCCCAGACGCTGGTGCAGGCCGCGCGGTATTCGGCGACGACAGGGGTCCTGTCGGCGCCGGTGACACTGGGTTCCGGTGGCTACCCCACCGCGACCGTCGATCCCGCCGGCAACGTCGTCGCGGCGTGGGCGCGGGGGCTGAACAACGCGCTCGTGATCGAGAGCGCACGGTTCGATATCCAGGCGGGCACATGGACGGCAGCGGAGCAACTCTCCGATCCAGGTCTCCTCGCCAACGAGCAGCACGTGGCCGCCGATCCGCTCGGGAACGTGACGGTCGTCTGGACGGCCCGCGCCCCCATCGTCGCCACCATACAAAGCACCGCCTGGCTGAGCAGGCTGGGGCCTCCCGCGGTCACCGCCGTGACGCCCAGCGCCAACACACTGGCCGTTGCCTTTACGCCGCCGCTGCTGGTGGACCTGGCCTACGGACCCACAAACTACGAGTACTCGCTCGACAACGGCGCGACGTGGACGGCGCGCGACCCGGCGTCCACCGCGTCGCCCGTGGTGATCGCGGGGCTCTCGGACTATGTCCGTTACCCAGTGCGCCTTCGCGCCGTCAATGCCCTAGGCCCGGGCCTGGCCTCCGCGTCGCTCGAGGCGATTCCCGGCGTCGGCTGCGCGGGCCCCTGCGCCCTGGCCGTGACCGACGTGCGAGGCAACCAGGTGACGCTGGAGTGGGTGCCGCCAGACGTGGGCGCGGTGCCCACCGGATACCTGCTCGAAGGCGGCCTCAACCCCGGTGAGGTCGTGGAAAGCATTCCGACCGGCAGCGTCGCACCGCGCTTCACGTTCGCGGCGCCGACCGGGTCGTTCTACGTGCGCATCCACGCCCTGTCGGGTGCCATCCGCAGCGGGCCGTCGCCCGAGATCCGCATCGCCGTCAACCTTGCCGCGCGGCCATCGCCGCCGACGAACCTGCGCGGGCTGGTCAACGGGTTGAACGCCTCGTTGTCGTGGACGAACTCGTTCGACGGCGGCACGCCAACGAGCCTCTGGCTCATCGTCAACGCAGTGGGCACGGTGGTGCTACCCATGCCGGTGGGGGAGTCGTTCGCGTACGCGAACGTCCCGCCCGGCACGTACCGAGTGAGCGTGTCTGCGGCGAACGCGTATGGCGTGAGCCCGGCCTCCGAGGCCGTAACGCTGACGTTCCCGGGCCCCTGCAGCGGCGTGCCGGAGGCGCCCGTGAACGTCCAGGCGTGGACAGCGGGGACCAC
>Ga0105103_10000220_pt1 | contig 31776 bp, 60 predicted proteins | sample PPLLaktember2015_2_FD_79107 | JGI IMG/M metagenome (GOLD analysis project Ga0105103, IMG submission 79107) | Freshwater sediment microbial communities from Prairie Pothole Lake near Jamestown, North Dakota, USA - PPLs Lake P7 Core (6) Depth... | ecosystem: Environmental > Aquatic > Freshwater >...
CATTCAGATAATCTACTTCTATCAGCGAGAAGGCGTTGAGCCGAACATGGTCTTAAACGAGATCGCCGCATGGGGCAGGCTGATGGGGGTTCCAAGGATCGAAATGATGACGAACGATTACGAGAATGTCGGCAGGTACGGGTTCAAATTGAAGTGCCATGTAGTTTCGATGGAGGTATAATACGATGGGCTTTTCATGGAAATCGATAGGGGCTGTTCTTGGCGCGGTAGCCGGGGTTGCGCTTGCCTGGCCAACTGGTGGATTATCACTTGCGCTTGCGGCCGGGATGACAGTCGGAACAGTAGGCGCTGCGATTGTCGGGATTGGCGGGGCGGCATTACTCGGCGGGGCGGCAGGATACCTTATAGGCTCGTCTCTTGATTCGATGATCCCGAAGTTGCCTTCCCAAACGTATGACGGCAACTATCCGATGCTGACCGTAAAGAACGAAACCCCCATTGCCGAAGCGTATGGAGGCCCGCTTGCGATTGCAGGAAACCTTGTGAGGGTGAATGACCCTACTGAAGCCAGTTGGACAAAGATGATCGTGTCCCATTGTCTTGGCCCCATTGAGGAATACCTGGCGACGTTTGTGAACGACAAGGAGTTCTCATCGTTAGAGAAAACGCACTATATGGTTCACGGTTACGGTACACCCGGTCAGTTGCCGTTGCAGATAAACGGTGCTGACCTGTTCACAGATCGATATTGTGCCTTCAAGGGGCTGGCAGTTACCGGGTATGAGTTCGACAAAGAATCGTCTGATATTGGTGCGTCAATCCCAACAACGTATGAGATCATAAAAGGTAAGCAACTGATCCCGATTGCTACGAACGCGGTTGAAGGTGTGAAAACATGGTCGAGAAACCCGGCTGATGTTCTCTGGGATTATTACAGGCGGTATGACAAGCCAGCGATACTGGACGAGAACCTAATAGGGTACTGGTCGTTTAACGAGTCTACCGGAACAACGGCGGCTGATTCGAGCAAGTACAAGAATAACGGAACGCTCACGAACTTCCCCGCTGCTGATGGAACAAAGTGGGTTACGGCCCAGGTTGGGAATGGCCTCAAGTTTGGCGCTGATGGCGGAACAAACGATTATGTCAACATATTAAACCCTTATCCTTTAAGCCTAATCGGGAAAACCAGTTTTTACATTTCATTCAAAATCAGATGGTCGAGTGTTGCAGGGTATCAATATATTGTAAAGAAATATGTCGATGCAAATACATACTTTGTTATTAGTCTGGACGGGGAAAAGATTTATGCTTTAGCGAAGAAAACAGGAAAAACAGTTTTTACAGGAGCTTTTACAACAACTTTTGTTGCTGATAAAAATTATCACATAGTGATTGTTTTTGATAAGGAAAATCAGGAGAACTATCTTTATGTCAATGGTGTAAAGGACGCAACTGAAAGGGCATGGACAAACAATATCGATTTTTCTGCTTCATGTGTAACTTTTTTTGGCGATGATGGCGGCAATTCAATGTTAGCAACTTTAGACCAGGTGAGGATTTATAACAATGAAGTTCCGTCATATAAAAAAATAGACGCCCTTTATAATGAAGGGTGGCTGGATGAAGGCTCGTTCAAGTCCTTGCAGGCGTACTGCAATGTTTACCCTGACTCTGACGGATCTCCGATGAGGCCGCCTGGCCCATGTTCAAGAACTGTCCGGGCTTCGTCAGCCTATGGCGAAATAGTTATCGGATCGTATGTAAGCTATTATTCTGAGATGATACTCGGGTTTGATATTCTTGGCGGAAAAGGGCTTACGATAGCGAGCGATACGCCGGGGCATTACGCCCCTTATTATTCGTTTGACATTACAAAGGACATTACCGGGAACTGGAAAGATAACCAGTGGCTTTGTGCGGCAAGACCGACATTTGTTGGCGAAAGAATCAACTTTGATCTCGGGGTTGCCGTTATCCCTAAAAAACTTGAGCTTATAAATGCCCATTGGGACGGCGGATATACAACGGCCGGGATCAACACCTTTGTAATTCAGGGCAGTAATAGCAGGAGCGATTTTTCAAACTCTACTTATGCTGGTGCAGGAACCACCTGGGTTGATTTAGGATCCACTCGAACTGCTGATCAATATTCATCAGGTACGCCCATTCAGTCGTTTACAATAACCGGTATAACAACCGCTTACCGGTATTACTCAATTAAAATTACATCTTCTCACGGTCGGGACATAGGCGGTATAGGATTCCGAGACGCTGTTCTATATGGGGCTCATCCAAGATTTGTTTTTGATCATGTATTTGATAACGACATTAAGAAAAATGACGCCAAGAAACTGATATTCAGTTCTTTCTTTGGTCGAGTTTTCCGATCGCAAGGTAAATATAAAGTCGGTTGGGAGGGCAGTTATGAACCTGACGGATCCGGAAGTTTACGGGCTAAAACAGTTATTCACGCCTTCACGTCCGACAATATTGTTTCAATATTCAGAACGCCTACGCCTCGATACAACAAGGTTAAGATCAACTTTGTCAACAGCCATGAGAAATACAAGAAGGATTACATTGAGGCATTAGACGAACCGGACATAATCGGACGGGGCGAAGTTTTGTTTGAAGAGACCTGCGAGTTTATTTACCATGAGCAAACGGCCAGGGTTAGGGCAAAACGGCATTTGAAGAAGTCCATGTATTGCAGGTGGGCGGTTACGCTTGAGGGTAAAGACGATTCGAGCGATGTTGAGTTGTTCGATCTGGTGTCGATTACATGGGCGAAGTACGGCTGGACGGCTAAAGAATTCATTGTCATGGAAAAGAAGGAGGACCTGCTCGGGAGAAGCACGTTCCTACTCCACGAATATTTTGCGGGCATATACGACGACGAGGACCTGCCTGCGAAACAGTCTTACTTTTCAAGGCTTGAACGGCCAAGCTCGTCACCGAAAACGGTTGACGATCTCAGCATAACTGACGCTTCATATTGGGACAGCCAGGGGAACTATGTCATGCAGACAGGGGTGACATATACCCCTCCTGAGAACAACGCATATTGGGCAAATGTGAAGTATCAATACGGTTATTTGACGACCGGTGAGTTGCTGTCAACGTCCGGTGAGTCAACAACGGTTTACATGAAGCCGACAACCTACGCCTTGGTAAGCCCGGGTTCGCTTTTATACGTGAGCGGGGAATACCGAACGATCATGGAAAAGACCGGCGTTTCCAGTTCGGTTGTTGTCGGGTCGAATATTATATTGGACGCTTCCGGGGAGACTTCTCAATATGTGAACTTTGTTGATTACCCTGGGCAGGATACCGGGGCAGGATACTTCACAATGGAGGGGAGGTTTACCGAACCGTCTATCGGAGACACGCTATTTGCCAGGGCTGTTTCAGTGAGCAAGAAGGGTATAATGTCTGATCAACTGACATCCCCATACGATTCACATTCGTTTGATTTGACGTTTGAGAGCATCATCAACGGGATTTCAGCTACAGGTGGGTGCAGGATCATCCCTGAAGGGACATATACGCTATCTGATGAGCTTATTATACGAAATTCAAGCCAGAACATGGACATTATCGGGGCAAACCGTGACTTGGTTACGGTCGTTTCAGCGGTCAATAAAAGAGGAATATCTTTTATTAATCCAAAAGGCGCTGTTAGGTTTAAAGACCTTTCTTTTTACCTAAATGATTCAAATACAGCATCAAAGACATTTTTCGGAATTTCCGGCGAGTCGCTTAATGTTAAAAACAATACAAGCGATTTAGTTTTTGACGACATATATTTTGAAGGGTCATACTCAACCGGAGATAATTTTTTAGTCGCTCAATATGGAAACGCAAACTTAGAAATCAAAAACAGCCTGATTGTAAGTGGCGAAACATATATTGAAAAATATAATGGTAAGATTTCATTTGTAAATAATAGCGTTTATGAAGCGGATATTCCTTTGCTTATTCAAAATGTTAGCGGTGAATTGTCAATAACTGAATCGTCAGCATTTAATTTTAAAACAAGGGGGTTTTCAGTAGGAGAAATAAAAGGATCGTGCCTTATTACTGATAACCCTATGTTGAAAACTAATGCAGGGCCAGCAGCTCTTCATGGTATTTACGCAAACATTGTTGAAAACTCAAAGATAACCGGGAATTGTGTTGAGATAGACAATACAAATATAGGATCACAGCTTTACGGTATTTATCTGTATCAAACTATCGGTAAGTTTGAGGTTAATAGTAACAATGTTTCAATCAAGAGTTCTGATTTTGGAGAGGCTTCAGGGATAAGGATCGGCGTATCTACAAACGGGAAAGCATCAGGCAATATTGTTTCCGTAGATATTTCTGATGAGGCATTTAGTCACTACGGTATCCAATTAGTAAACGCATCAAATATAGTTGTTGATAATAATTCTATTGATATGGTTAATAATCAAGCGACAGACATCGGTATCTTATTATCATCTGGGTCAAACTACAACAAAGGCTCAAATAATGTTACAATAAATTGTGGTACTGGCGTTTCTGATTCAGGTACAGGTAACGAGGTTGAATCTTTAGACGTATAAGGAGGCGCATGAACCTAATCTTATGCCCGAAAGGTAAAAGCGAGATATTCTATTTCATCAAGAACGCCGTCAAGAGAGGCAATGATGTGTATGGCGACAACATCAAGCTGACCGGCGTGAAGGATAAAACCTGGGACTTTATCTGGACCGAAGACGAGGTTAAAGAAAAGGTTGTCGATGGCGACAAGAAGGGCTTTGAATCTGCCCGGGATGACGTGAGCGTTATCGAAACAAACATTGACATCATTGACCAGATCACCAAAGACGACGTGAAAAACCTGATGGCTTTGTCCCGATCTGACAAAGAGTTGGACTCGAAGGAGGTTGATTTTTGTATCAAGGCCCTGTCTTCAATTATTTTGGCAGAGCTGAAACTTGGGGATAAGAAATAAAAATATGTTGACAAAACAGATGTTTTAATGGACAATCCGTACCCAAGATTGAACTCAATCTCATAAGTATTCGAGAACAACATAAAACCTGTACCCATGGCCGTGTGCCAAGTACATAATTTTTAATAGGGAGGGTTCTCGAAATGAGTGGAGAAATCACCAAATATCTGCGTTATCTCATCAACGGTGACAAGATTGGAAAGATCACCGTTTTAACCGCCAAAACAGCCTCAACAGAATTCACCACAAGCCTTGACACGACTCTTTACACCCGAAAGCGGATCACGGTTTACAACAATTCAAACTCTGCGTCCGGTGAATGCTATTACGGCTATTCCGGCGAGTTGAATTCGGCCATTGGCAAACCTATCCCGAAGGGTGCTGAAGTCGAGGTTCTGGTAGCCCAGACGATCCCGATTTATTTCTGCGCCGCATCCGGCGAAGTAGGGGACCTGAGAATCGAGGAGGTGGCGTGATGACAATGCGAACTTTAAAAGACTATGACGTTCCGTATGTGTTGAAAACAGCGGCCCCAACGACCGCAGACAACAGCTATGCCGTGCCTACAATGTGGATTAACACATCGGCCGGAACTGCTTATTTATTGGTAAGCGTTACGGCCGGGGTGGCTGACTGGTTCAAGGTCGAAAGCGGGACAGCTCTTACGTTCGCCGCTGATATTAAAAGAGACGGCTTTGTTGACAGGTCGGAAAGCACATTGTCTTTCAATGCAACTACATTTACCCTTACCCTGACAGATGCAGGATCCGGGTGGTCTTATTATCGAGATGGTGTGAAATACACCATGTCCGGCAATAAGACAAAGGCGTTAACAGGGTCGCCTCCTTCAACGGATACGTACTATTTTTACATTGACGATGCGCTCGGGACTATTACATACTCAACTACGCCTTGGACGTTTACCAGCTCGAAGGTCTTTGTGGCGATCTTGCTTTGGGACAATTCGCTTACGCCCAAGTATCACCTGATTGATGAGCGCCATACCTGCCTGATTGACAGAAAGCTCCATGAGTATCTGCATGAGACAAGAGGCACTCAACTTGAATCTTTGGGAACGGTTGCTGATTATGTTATTCCTGTTGCTGCCCCTTCTGGTGATGACGACAACACGTTTTCTGTCGGTGAATCTGTAATCTATGACGAAGATATTTCTCATACGATAGCGGCACTGTCTGATCCAGACGGTGCGACTCCGGCGTATAATGTATTCTACAGGACAGCCGCAACAACTTGGGTGTGGGAATATGCCAATGTTCCGTTTGACTTCACTGCTTCAGGGTATATCAATTATGATAATGCTGGAACAATGACTCAAGGGACTTCAGGCAAGTGGTATAATTCATATCTTTTGGTAACTCCATTTGGGTTTGCTATTATACCCGGTCGAGATCAGTTTGATTCTTTGGCTGAAGCTCAGGCAGAAGATCCGGCTACATTTACTTTTACAGGCTTTGAGATTTCAGAAAGCGTAATCGTAAAACAGTTTACGTGGAAAACTCTTTCGAGTTACACCACTCTTGGAAAATGCAAGCTGGCTGCTGAACCTGAAACCATGTCAACCTCTGTCACTTCTGCTGTTGTAACTGTTCCTGGGGTTGGTACTATTGCTGTTCAGGATGCTGACAATGTGAGTATCACTGGCGGGGAGATAACAGGCATAACGAACTTCTCTCTTACCGACGCCACCGACACCCACATAATCAAAGCCGTTCAAGAACCCGGCCTCGGAGGTCGTTTAACCATCGGCCTTGACGAGACAGCGCGGACGTTGGTTCTCTGCGATATTGGGGATATTGATACGGATTTGGGGCTGAGTGCGGCTGCTAATCCGTTGTTTGGAATTTTTAATGCAGATGGGACATCTTATTTAAGTTTAGCTAACGGAGCAATTACTGGTTATGTTGGTTCTGCGCTTACAATAACCGGTGGAACAACATTAAATTTAAGAGGTAATAATATTGACAGAAACGCCGGAGATTGGGTTAATGTTAATTCAGGCGTGGGAGTCGAACTCACCGACACCGATGGCGAGCAATCCTGGCTTTACGTAGAACCCAAAGTCAACCAATCCGGCACAGCTGGCTACAACGGCCTGAAAATTAAAGTCACCGAGACGGCTTTGGGTACTGCTGCGGCGGCTACGGACTCGTTGAGTAACAACCTGATTTTAGCTGGTACTTCCACTGACCCGGATAAGTTTAAAGTGGATAATCTTGGGAATGTAACCGGCGCAAACGGTACGTTCACTCCCGTAATCAGCAAAGGCCCCGCGATTATAAACGCCGGTTTCGTCGGCACAGTAACAGCGGCGGCTTCAACCACGGTGACCTTTTCAAGCGCCGCCGATGCGATCCTTGCGGGCTATCACGCCACGAATCCGGTTTTGGGGACTACGCTTATCAGTAACGCTTTAACACGGTATATTCAAAGCTGGACTAACTCAACTACTTGCGTGGTGGACAGTTCGGTTACTTGGGCGGGTACGGCTATCACTTCGGCTCAGGGGCCGATTGCTACTTTTGTGGATTCGAGCGGGGTTGTTGCGGGGTATATACTGGCAAGCAAGGCTATTTATATAGGTGCAGATGGCATGTTCTCCGGTAAGGGGATTTTTGCGAGTAGCACAATGCCAACAGCAGAGCGGCTTGGCATAATAAATATATATGCTGCATCTCCGTCTTTGTTGTTTGATTATCTGGGAGGGTTCTCTGCAACAAGGCGGATTTTACTAAAAAACAGTCTTGGAGCAAGTGCTAATAAATTAGATTTTGAGGTCTATGATAGTTCAAATTTACTGTCATTATTGATGTTATCACTCGACGCTGGAGGTGGGAATATAGGGATAGGAACTGATACTTACGGAACCTCCGCCGCCAAAGTCATCGCTCAAGTCGTCGGCACAGCCCCCACAACCTCCCCCGCGTCTATGGCTCAAATGTGGGTTGAGGATTTGGGCGGTACGGCGGATAAAGCAACTTTCCACGGTAGAGATGAAGAAGGTAACGTATTTGCGCTTGGCATGAGCAGCATCACAGCCGGAAGCGGAACAGGTATCACGGTGAACCAAAACGGAAAAATCAATCAACAGGTCTACAAAGTCACCACGACTTACGCGGCGTATTCTGACTCGGACACAACCAAAGGCGTTGTAATCGCAACCTTACCGGCAAAAACAAAGATAGTCGGGTGCTATGCGGATACAACTGCGGCCTATACGGGCGGGGCAGTTTCGGCGGCAACCCTTGAAGTTGGCATCACGGCAGAAGGCGCGGCTGAAATTATAGCGGCTCATAACGTCTTTTCGGCGGCGATAACAAAGGGCTTGGCCGACGCGGATATGGGAACAAGCATGACGCGGGCGGCGGCTATTCAGGGCGGGTATCTGCCATCATGGACAGGCACAACGGCTATCTATGCAACCATTGACACAACAGACGGGAACACTAACGCTTTAACAGCCGGGTCAACTACTTTTTACATTGTAACTGAAAGGTATTAATCCATGAAAAAACTAATACTACTTTTATCAATCCTACTCATCGCTTGCGCCACACCAACGATCCATCCGAAAGGCGTAACCTACCAACCAACGGACTGGGAAGGGGTTCTCAGCATCTGTATCAGCGAGGCTAAGGTGGACCCGCTCAATGTGCAAGTCAAGCACCGGGGGACGTACACCCTGCCCACGGCCAAAGAGTTTTGGAGCTTGACTTACAAGGCGGCTGATAGCGAAGATGATCCACGGTATAAATATTTGAACGCAACTTGGACTGGTTGGATCGGGCTTGTGGATTGTAAGAAAATATCAAGGGAGTTTGCCAGCTTCTTAATCCAGATGCAACCGGACTGGCCGATTGGGATAGCGGAAAGCGGGATGCACGTGGTTGTGTGTTGCGTTACGAGCGATAAAGGCTTGGTCTATTTCGATCAGTCGCAGGGGCTACAATGGACGGGGCTCGTGGATTTTTACCCGCAGGAAATTTTTATCCAAAACAATCTGGACTGGCCGAAGAAGTGCGCGAAGATTGTTGACGGGAAGGTAATTGAGTTTTGAGCGTGATATACGGTGGGGGCGGTGCGGAATATGCGGGAAGCTGAAACCGCATAACGAATTTTGTGATTGTTGGAGGTTTGAAAATGGGGTGATTGTGGTAAAGTCGGAAAGGACGATGGGCGATGATCAGCGACACGGAAATAACGATTATTGGCGGGATACTGGCAATCGGCGGATCGTGGGCGACGGTCAAGACGAAACTCCTGGGTTACGACAAGGACATCGGCAAAATCGAAAGAAGGATTGAGAAAATGGAATCAGAGATTGTAAGCGAGGCCGAAATAAAAGAGAAGTGCCATAAGTTTGAAGCGGGTCTTTGTGAGCTTGAGACCAAATTCGAGCATTGCAAAGAAGCACGGGCCAAATGCCAGCACGAAGTTACCGAAGACGTGTGGAAGTATATCAAAGGCGACGATGAGCTTCCCCGGTTCGTGCCAATGAAGACGTATAACATTGACAAGACAACCGTGCAAAACCGGCTGACCATGATCGAGGACAGGAATACCAAACAGCACAAAGAAATTATGGCCGTATTGCAGAACATTCAGGCGAAGGTGGTGGGATGATCTGGCGGTTGATCGACATTTTGATCGATTGGTTGATGGGGATTCAATAACCATAAAATAAAAGGAGATTAAAATGGGATTAGATTTAGATAATATTTACAAGTACCATTCACCGAAGGAAGGGCAAGCCGAACGGTATCAGATTATCAGAGATACGGCGAAAGAACTAGCAAAGATAATTGATGCTTTTTGCCCAGACAGTCGGGAAAGAAGTGTCGCGTTTACTCACATTGAAACAGCCGTGATGTGGGCCAACGCTTCAATAGCGCGGAATCAGTAACCATAAGGGTTTGCGAACACGGCTTAGCCATTTGGCCGTACAGCCGACTTTTTTGAAAAGGAATGGTAAGGTATAGGGGGATTATGAGTGATATAGTAAGATGGGTGACAGGATCGACCGACGGCGAGTTGCGGGGATATAATTTAAAGACGGAGTTTGCCCGCCATAGAGAAATCTTGGATGGTCGGCGGAAGGCGGGCCAGAAATTAGAGGTCACTCCGCCAAGATATGATGACGTTTTTTTCGAGGGACTGGAGGTGCTTAATGGAAAATAGAACAGTAATCGGGACATGCTCGTTTTGTGGCGGGCCGGTATCGTGTCCGTCTGCTTGGTGGTCAATTATTCCGCCGGTGCCTACTTGCGAAAGTTGCGGGGCGGTTGCGGCTCAACACGGGCCGGTAATTCCGATGATGCCTACACAACAATGGCCCATAGTCAAGCCATATCACATAACGACAACGGACTGTACAAATCTTGTTGAATGGAACATTACTATATCACCAGAAACAGGACATATATAATATGAACCTAAGAGAAAAACAGTCTTTGTTTTTAAAGATGCTTGCGGAGCTGATCATTTGGGCAACTGATCAGGGCTATCAGTTTACGGTTGGGGATGCGTATAGAGATCCGCGACTTCATGGTAAGCTTGGCGAGAAGAAGGGGTATGGCCATAGAAACTCTTGTCATAAGCTGCGGCTTGCCGCCGATCTCAATCTGTTTATGGATTACGACCACGACGGCGATGATGATTACATGGAGGATACGGAAGCTCATCGGCCGATAGGTGAAAAGTGGGAGAGTATGGGCGGCTCCTGGGGCGGAAGGTTTGATGATGGAGACGGAAACCATTACAGCCTTGAACATAATGGGATTAGATAGAATAGTGGTTGACAAATATATTTTTCTGGTTTAAGTCTAACTAAAGGAGAATAGTAGATGACTATAACCAGAAAAAGAGAGCATAATTACGAGAAGTTTATCAAGCCAAAACGGAAAAGATATCTGCAATCTCATAAGTGTATAGACTGTGGAGTGCAGTCAGAAACGTTTAGGTGCGACTCTTGCAACGCAATAAGAACTGCATACGCAGCGGAATGGAGACGAAAAAACATTGACCATGTGCATAAAAAAGCAAAAGAGTGGCGCATAAAAAACCCTGGCAAGGTTAAAGCCACGAATAGAAGAACACAGGCTCGGCAATACGATCTTAGTGTTGATGAGTACGATATATTAATAAAATCGGCGTGCGGAATTTGCGGGAGCGTAACAAAAAAAAGAGCTATGGATCACTGCCACGTAACAAATAAAGTAAGGGGCGTTTTGTGCATCGGATGTAATGCTAAATTAGGGTGGTTTGAAAAAAACAAAGATAATGTTTTGTTTTGGGTGTCTAAAGATAACGAGGCGTAAAATGATCGACTTCGACAAATCAAAACGGTTTAGACGGCTGATAATATTCTGGGCCATGGCGCTCGTAACCGGGTTGCTCATCTGGACATGGATCAAGCCGCCGATAATTGGTGGAGGGACTGCAACTGTCCTGGGGGCTGTTATCGGATTAATCGCAACATCGTTCGGTTTTTATCAGGGGCATCGAATGAGGGAGGAGGATCGTGATAAAACAATATTTCATTATCGGCAGAATCGTTTTGGTGGTCGGGGTGCTGGTTCTGATTATGACCCTGTATCTGAGTGGGAAAGCGGCCAGGGCAGAGCGGGATTTAGCGATGGCGAGCCTGACGACAGTAACGGAAGCCAACGAATCCCTGAAACAGAGTCTTGATGCTGAAATTAAACAGCGGCAACAGGTGGAGCAGGTCCTCGCCGAACGGATAGCGGAACAAAAGAGGATTGAGGCCGATGCCGCTGAACGGTTACGGCGAAAGAACCGTGAACTTGCAGAACTGAGGAGAGCCAATGAAAAAGTCGATACTTATCTTAATTTGCCTGTTCCTGGGGAGTATCTTGATTGGGTGCGCCGCCAGTCAGCCGGTGATCAAGACGGAAACGATAAAGATGTACCCACCGGCCGGGCTGGTGTTGCCGTCCCCTGAACCGGACATTCCGGTGTTGAAAGACGGTGCAACAACCGGGGAGCTTCTCGATTGGGCGTATATTCGGGGTGAGATTTACCGGCAGTGGGGGCAAGAATCCGAAGCGGATAAGGCGGCCATCAGAAAATGGATGGAGCCATGAGACGGCTTCGGCGGGCATACATACGGTGGAGGGTTCGGCGGGCGATGAAACATATCAATAAAAAAGCCCCTGCTATTTGCAGGGGCTAAAAATTAACTATTGCATTTCATTTCAATTTACTTTCTTTTAAGCACATTCATAATGACGCCCTCCTGTTTAAGGTTTAATTAGTTTCAATAGTTGTCATAATATGCCTATAAAATAAAAAGAGTTGAAAATATCTTATCAAAATAACCTTATTGTGTCAACTGTTTTTTAGCTCATCCGCCACGAGCGGAAGGAGTTACGAGGTCGTCATCGGGCGGCCTTAGTTCAAATTGTTTTATTATTTCACCGTATTCATCATAAGTAAGTATCCCCATATCAAAACCCCTTAAGCCACACTTTTTGCATATCCATGGATATTGTGGAGGGTTGGAAGTTAAAATATACGAAGCGTAAACCTTCTCATGTTGGCATTTATTCATTATCATATTGTTCACCAATAAAATCGGAAAAATAATTGGCCTAATAAAATCCCTAAAAGAAAACAGATAATATCTATAACATCTGATATTTCAAATTTCATCATACCTCAATTTCCCCGATCATAGTTCCAATTCTCTTCTTTCCCGCACCTTGTACATTTGTGACATCCCCAGGCTGATCGCCACACGCCATTAAAAATATCTGCGTTGTTTAGGGTGTATAGTTCAATAAAGTCATGCCCAAAAATAAAACACCATATTTTTTTCATTCATCATACCCCTCAATTTTAAGTTTACCGATGTCGTCAATCGGCTTGACGCCTTGGGATTTGGCGATAGTGTCGAGAGAACATTGCTTATTACCATTGTTGACATAGTAAATTATCGCTGAATGTATAATATCTGCAAATTCGTTTTCAGAAATTACAGTGCCGTTTTGAAACGATAGGCTTTTCCCATTTATAGATTGTGGTGTTACCCAAACTCCTAATGGCGTTTTTTTACCGCCCTGTATTTTAACTCTGAAGTTTAGTTCTGGCATCATTCACCTCCCAAAGTCCTGTTAATCCGGGCTTCCATTAATCATATCTTTGATCCATTTTTTACGGCAGTCGAGTACAAAATTAAATTTTGATATGCACAAATAAAATAAACAACCGGAAAACATCTTGTAGAATAATAAACAGTTCCATTTCTGGAGGGGAAAATAACTAACCGATACCTTTCCGTTTAAAATTCGTCGTAACCCTAATTTTTTATTCATCATACCCCTCAATTTTAAGTTTACCGATGTCGTCAATCGGCTGAACGCCTTGGAACTTGGCGATGGCGTCGAGGTCGGAATCAACCCCCCCACATGCGGGAGTTCTGACAAGCTTTAGTGCCTCCCTTGCAATATCCCTCATATTGAGGGCGTCTTCACCATGCCACGGCGCAAAATCCTCAGCAATGCGCTCTAAGGCCATAACCAGAACTTTAATTCTTGATTCAAAGTCTTCGTTACTCATTATGTCGGATACTCCCTACGCTGCAACTCTTTAGGAAAATCGTTAATGTCTTTGACGACCCGGCCAGTCACGTCGTGGATCTGTTTTACAAACACCGGCACACCGGCATCGTCGCATTGTCTCACAACGTCGATCATCCATTCGATTTTACATGGGCGACGGCCTGGGCCGCTCTCCGCGCCAATAATCACAAAATCAAGGTACGGCGGGTTGATCGGTAGCCCAAGACATCCGCAATCAGTACCAGAACAGCAACGAATCGGAATATAATTTGATAAGTCAATAGCTGATAACATCGGCTCAATCGAGACAAACCGCACCGCAGCCGGGATATCCAGCAGTATCGGTATCCGCTCATCGGCGCATCGCTGATTTTCGGCGGTTACGCCAAGCCAGATATGCCGCCACGCCTTGCAGTTGTTTCCGGCCCCGCCCTCTTTCATCGACCATTTAAAAAAATCGGCCATGCGTTCTGGTCGCTTTGTCAAAATTAAAAAGGTGTGATGTAGGCAACCGGGATGGCACATTGTCTTAAACATGCCGTTTATCGTATCAAAATCGACATCCTTATGAAACAGGTCGCTCATCGAGCAAACGAATATCCGGCGCGGCTTTTTCCATTTCATGGGCGCATCAAGGCGTTCGGGGTGGAATTGGATTTTATCAAATGAAAGCGGCACATCTTGAACACCGGAATCCGTCCACTGGCCTCCAAAATGCCCATGCAGCGCCGGAAACCGTTTAACAAGGGCTTTTGCCCAACATTCGTCACACCCAGGAGATCCGGAATGGGAACATCCTGTGATAGGATGCCATGAACTATCCCAATAAAGACTATTTTTTTTCATTTTTTACTCCGTTGTTATGACCAGAAACATACCGTCTCTGCCTACCAAATTTATCATATTTTAAAAATAATTCTCCGCACCCGCAGAAACACGCTACTTTATAGTTTGACTTTAAATTAATATGCCGCCGTGAATTGTGACCAGGTCTGTAAAGGCTATTTATGGACTTTACGGTTTCGCCACACCCACACGCTGGTTCTATCGCCATCCTTATGATGAATGATTTCGTTCCGTTTTAATGGTCTCCCAAGCTTATTGATCATGGCAACCCTATGTTCATAAGCATAGCCGCTCCCATCTGCAATCAGATGGTCTCTGCCAATAAACACTTTAATGTAACCATGCTGAGAAATATGGCTTCTCTTTGGGTCGTAATTTATTTTTGTTTTATCAGCCATCATTCGCCTCCTAATCGGCTATAGCCTGTAGCTTTTGCAATATCTGATCAGTTCCAGACATTGCGGGCAGGTTATCTTTCTTACTGTACTGGCGTCGGTATATCCCCACTCTTCACATGCGATGCTGCATAGCGTGTGGTCTCCATGGACACCGTGAGAGTGATTAAAAAAATCATCGTTACAGTCGAGGTCGTAATGATGTTTTGAAGAGATGGGTTTTATTACCTCCATCATTCACCTCCCAAAGTCCTGTTAATATGCCGTGCCATGATCATAATCGATTCATGGATACCGGCCAATTTTATACTGTTTTTGTGCCATCATTCACTTACACTTACTATGTCAGCTCTGGCTTTAAATCCAGGCCAATCATTCTCAAATAACGTCTTCATAGCTCCGCATTTATTACATAAGAAAGTTGCTGATGGCGGGTTTGATAAATTAATAGTGTCATTTACCCTGTTTAAAAATAACCCGCCACAAGTACAAACAGAAACTTCATAATATAAGTTGGCTTCAAATATCTTCTTTTCTATCAATAGCTTTTCGCTCATCATTCACCTCCAATATTGAGATTCGGCGGTGTGTTTCATTCACAAAACTCCTCAATCCATTCCATGCTTGACTCGATTCCAACGAGGGTATGGTTCAAAACCCCATCAGCCTCTTCGGACATTAAAACAGGATGTTCAACGGCGCGGATACGATTGGCGAAATCCATAAGCCTCTCTTTATCCGGCTTCAGGGCTTCGAGCCGCTCAGCCTCTTTCTTATCGGCCTCAATCTTGGCAATCCTGGCCGCCTCTTCACGTTCAAGACGGGCTTTCAGTTCAGCTTCAGCCTTTGCCTTGGCTTCTTCGGCAAGTCGTCTCTCAAGGGCTTCACGTTCGATTCTGTCCTGTTCGGCTTTCTTCTCAGCCTCGAAGTCCGCCCGCTCCTTTTCGATCTTGCGGCGTTCAGCGTCTATCTTCTCACGTTCCTCGCGCTCCTTCGCCTCCTGCTCAAGCCGGATCGCTTCAAGCCGCTTCGCTTCGGCTTCCTGGGCCTCTCTTTGCAGCCTCAACTTTTCAGCCAGCGCCGACCTTTCAGCGGCCTCAGCCTCAAACTTGAGCCGGTTTTCAAGAGCGTCCGATGCTTGGCAAAAAACCTTGTGCTTTGTGGAGTTCGCTTCAGCGATAAACTCCTGGTACTCTTCAGGGGACAGTTCAACCGACTCTATCTCTGCTATGAGCGCCCTTAACTCGTTCGAGTTGAGGCTGTTCATACCGATTGTAATCTCGGCCATGGCGCTTATCTTGGACCTGATAATATCAACCCGCTCCTGCTCGATACGCTCCGCCTCAGCCTTTCTTTCAGCCAGGACCGTCTCCCACTTATCCCTCTTTTCGCCAAGAACGGTGATGATGGGGTTCAACTGGTTCTGGATTTTAAGGGAAACGTCCTTCACCTTCTGCATATCCGTTTTGATCCTGGACATTTCTTCCTTGAACGGAACCAGCAGTTCTTCTTCACGCTTTCGCACTCTCAGGTGAAGGCTTTTGGCGTCCTTATGGAACCGCTCGACATCCTTGTACCCGGATCCGTCAGCGCCTATTACCAGATCGTTCGCCTGTTGCGCCATAAGTTCAATGTTCGCCGTCGTCAGTTCTTGAATTCCAAGCGGTGCTATTTCTTTCGTTTCGATTGCCATGTTTTTTTAATCCTCCTCGTATGAAAATTTATGAAGCTCAACGTTTTTGCCATACCATTTTCTTGCAGCTCTTTTGGTTTTAAAGCAGAAGATAACACCTATAAACCCTTCAGGGTAACAAGGTTTTATTTCGCCAACCTTAACATCATCTTGTTCCACATCGAGAACGCCTGGGCTTATCCTGTTTGGGACATATCCATATTTTGTCATGTTTTAATCCTTGAATGTGTAGTTTTTATTTATGAGTGACCGCCCATTTCAACCGTCGCCAAAACGACATATCAGCCATTTCGTCAACCCTTGATTTATAACCATACATTTCAGATTTTAATAGTTCGTTTTGCCTGGTTAATGCGTTGTTGTGTTTGGATAGCCCATCAATTTCTGACGACAAGTTCTCCCATGCTTCATACGTTAAACCAAGTACTCCCTGGCATTTAACAGTTAAGCCAACAACAATATCTGTTCCGTCTGATGGCCTCCGGAACCGTCTTCCTCGGATAAACTCTTTTTCTAAAAACTGTCGGTCAACCGGCGTCCCTTTCGTTGGGAAAAACATAGGATGATCATAGGGGTTGTTGTCGTTCAAAAAATAGTTTACCTCATCCCGATCAGCTTCAAAATATTCAATGTTTGTTATGACTATCATCACGAATTCTCCGCTATAAAGGCATTGAAGACGCCCTCAAAGTCAGTGATCAGGTTGCTCTTGTCGCTGCCCTTGGCTATGTGCCATTCGGAAATCTTCTTTATCTCGTCGTCGTCAAGGGTATTGTCAAACTTCCGTGCGGCATCGGCGATCAGATCGCCAGACTTTTCTGGCGGCGGTGTGGGTGCTGCCTGCTTCGGCTGTGGCTGTGTTTTTGGCTGCGTCGGGGCTGCCGGTTGCTTTATCTTCTCGGTCAGCTTTTCAGAATCTTCCGACACGACCGCTTTCGGTACGCCGAACCAGTCTTCCCTTTTTGACATACCGTCCTTGATCGAGTTGAAAATCTTGCCAAGACTGACAATCTCCTGCATGACGATTGCGTCAACCTTATGCCCAACCCTCGACTCGATCATTTCTTTCGACACGCCGACATCCCTGAACTTATCCATCATACCCTTGATTCTGTCCTTCAGGCTTTTTCCATCGCCTTTTTCAAGGGTCTCCTTACATTTGGTTCTGGCGGCTTCGATCAGGTCCCCCGGGATCAGGTCAAGGATACACGCCCTGACACGCCTGGCCCCCAAGTTTGCGTTCATCTCATAAATATCCCTGGGATCATCAAGCTGTTTGATAACGCCCTTTGCCTTCCGCTCATGCTTGACCGTGAAAACCCTGGACTCTTTTACGTTGGCTTCAAGGTCCCACGCATAGGCTTCCATCTCCGACTCTCCGTCCGACTGGGACAGTTCACGGATACCATACTGAAGGTTCTTCCAGCACCTTGCGGCGACCCTGGCCAGATGAACGCTCGGCCCCTCTACCAGCGTACCGCCTCTTGGATAGGCGTAGTCTGACAGTTCTGCCAGCTTCGGGTTTTCACAAGCCGACATGAGCTTTTCATACGCCTCGAATTCATCTCTCGGAAACTTCCGTGCGATGATGATTGCGCCCTGAACTTCCTGGATTGCACGAACATTTTCTATTCCTGATGTTCCTGATTTTACTACACTGTTTTCTTCCATTTAGTTTTTCCCCTTCAGCTTAATTTTTTGTTTGATTAATATGCAACCTTAAATTCACAGATTGACATCTGCCCTGTTATCGCGGTAGCAAAATCTTGAAGCGATAGTTCACATAAAAAGACCAGTTTTGATTTGTTGTCTCTAACCATCACTGATATATAATCAGCCTCTGTGTTTATAGTTGATCGTGATATTACTATTGTACCGGTTGCCATTTTTACCTCCATGTTATGCCCATTCCGACACCCACATATCGTCAATATTATCATCGTACCCCGGCCATTCGTCTTTCTCAATACACTCTGCATACACCTCAACAAGCGGCCGGATACGCTCTCTGCCCTTTTCAACTATCCCCGCTGCGTTATGCACCTTGGTCAAATACGGCGGCTCTGCCTCGGTGCAGATGAACAGGAACGTCTTGTAAAACTTGTCCGGGAACACGCTGTTCACGCCCAACAGATACCACGGGGCCTGATAATGGTATTTGTTTTTACCGGCCTCGATTGAGAATCCGTTCTGGCTAGCATCCCCGCAGCTTTTCAGATCCGCCACAACCTCAAGGTCAGGCCGCAAAATATCCGGACGGCACTTGCACGGGAAATCGAATGTCGGTTCGTTCCAGAATACCGACTGCTCAAACAGCGCACCTTTAATAAGGTTGCTGGCGATCTCAGAATCCATAACCGATTTTTTCATGGCGAGTATGGCGTTATAATCGTCGATGGACAAGATGGTCTTTCTCGGGTTGGCCGATTGAAAAGCGTCCCATTTGGATCCGTATTTTCGGCCTTCATAGACCAAAACCTCGTCGAAAAATCGGTTTGGTTCCAAGACCGCCAGGTGAAAACACGTACCGAAAATCTGTGATGCTGTTGACGGCTTCGGGTTATCCTGCCAGCATTTGAAATGGGCAGGCGAGCGAGCGAGTTTTTTGAGCCCGGAACATGACAGCGCCTTTTCCCTGTGATAATCCTCAGCGGGATAGTTGTCGTATATGCCTGGTTCAAATTTACGTTTATCAAAAGTTCCAGCATATTTATCTTCGATTTCCGGTGGTGTTCCCATAGCTTTACCCCCTGTAACAGTCGTTTCAACGGTTCCGTTATTCCGCTTGCGCCCAAGTGTCAACGGCGTAACCGCTCCTATACTTCTTCGGCAACTCGATTTCAGCGGTTGCGATATTCTTCTTGACGGAATTCAGGCCCTTCATGCACCCGGCTATGGTTTTATATCCATCCCCTCCCGATGTCCCTGTGATCCTGCCATTGGTTGCTACCACCCGCCACCTGTATTCCGATCTTCTGTCTTTATAAATTTGGATTTTACCTTTCATGTTTATCTCCTTGGCGTTTCTGTCGTTGTCCCGGCCCCCCATGCTTTCCATAGGTCGGTTAAGTCGGGCTTGGTTGGTTTGCATACCATTTTAGACCTCCTGATCTGTAACGGTGATTTCGATTTTCCGCATCTCGACGCCCTCGATTGGACGCATTGTAGCGTAGCCGTTGATGATATATATTCCCATTTTTTACCTCCATTTTATTTATGGTTGAAAGTCCTGTTTACGGTTCTGCATATACAAAAAAAATAATTGACATGTCAAGAAAAAAATGCAACGGTATTTCACACTTTTTTTAAAATGTCACATAACATATCGAATCTATTATAAATAAAAACATGAAAAATATTTTCATAAAAAATACTTGACTTTTAAAAAATTACTCTGTAAATATCGAAACCATGAAAATGAATATACCAAAACTGAAAGCCCACATGAAGCGTCAAGGCTTAAAAATCAGGACGTTGGCATCTGCAATCGGCGTCACTGAAAGGGCTATTTATTGGGTCATTGCCAATGAACGCACGTCGTGGCAAACGCTCGAAAAAATAGCCGGTGCGCTTCATCTGGACGGTAAAGACCTTCTGAAATAAACAATCTTTTGGGGACAAAACAAAATGCCTCTCAGATGGTATGAGAAAATTTTTCTCACTATGATGCTTTCCCGTGCCGAAAAAAGAATTGACCTGTCTGCTTATGATAAAGAGTTGTCTGAAACAATCGATCTTTTGCGCTGTTTATTGAGGCTTTGATGAGCAACCTTAAAGAGGCTTTAAAGTATCTCGAAAAAGGCTATTATGTTATTCCTGTCCGCAGGGAAAACAAGAAGCCTTACATCGAATGGAAACAGTACCAGCAAGAAAGCCCGATGAAAGACGAGGTCGAAGACTGGTGGACAAAATGGCCTGAAGCAAACATCGGCGTCATTACCGGTAAAGCAACCAACCTTGTCGTCATAGACGTTGACGATGAAAACGGCAGGCGAACGATGGACACGCTGGCCCCTGGCTTAAAACCACACACCATATCCCCCCACGGTTTACATTTCTGGTTCAAATATCACGAAGGTATGGTGAACAGGGCAAAGATAATTCCTGGCATTGATGTCAGAACGGATGGCGGATATATCATCGCCCCGCCAGGGTCCAACGGGGATGGCGGCAAATATAGAAAGTCTCTTGTCGGCAAGGTTTACGACGAGATTCCACAGGCGTTATATAAAAAACTAAAAGAAGACAAGTCTCAGTCGTTCAAGAAAAGATCGGCTTCAGTCGAGCTTTTTAAAAGCGGGACCCGAGACGAAGACCTGTTCCGGCTTGCGAATCATCTGATTAAAGGCGGTATGGATTTAGACACGGCCTATGATTACCTTATATTCTGCGCTCGTAAATGCGACCCGCCGTTTCCTGAAAATGAGCTGAAAGCCAAGATCGAGTCAGCCATAAAGCGTCAGGATACAAGGGAAAGGAACGTGTCCCAGGAAACAAGAGAATATGTTGCATCAATCCAAGGCGTCTTCACTGCGTCAGAGTGCCATTCAGAAATCGGGAATAAAACAAAAGAGGAAAAAAAATGCACCCGGTCTGAGCTTTCCAGGCTTATCGATGTAGGGATAATCGAAAAGCACGGCAATAAAAACGGTACGTTCAGGAAAAGAGCCGATAATCCTGATAAGATCGATATATACGACATTGACAGAAAGGCAATAAACCTGTGGTATCCGCTGAACCTTCATGAATATTTTTATACTCAGCCAAAAAACATTATTATTTTCGCTGGTACGCCTGATGCAGGCAAGACAGCCTTCCTTATGCGGACAGCTATTATGAACGTCGGTTGCGGTCTCCCGATACGGTATATGTCAAGCGAGATGGGGGCGTCTGAGTTCAGCAGCAGGGCAGAGCTGTTCGCCGATGTTGATTATAAAGAATGGAAAACGATCGACATCATTGACGCAAACGCAGACTATCAAGACCATATCCTTCCGGACGGGCTCAACATCGTTGACTATCTTGAAATAACGGATAATTTCTATCTAATCGGCGAGGCGCTTAAAGGCATATACGCAAGGCTTAACAGCGGTATCGCCATTGTGGGGTTGCAGAAGGGCTGGAACACGCCGTTCGGACGCGGTGGATCCTTCTCACTCGAAAAGCCAAGGCTTTACGTCACCCTCACATCGAACCCGCCTGAAGGCAACCTCGCCAAGATAGAGAAAATCAAGAACTGGAAAACACCGACATCAATGAAGGGCAAGTCGTGTCATTTCACGATCAGGAACGGCAATCAAATCAACCGCGCAACGGAATGGGAGTATCAAAAGTAGAGACATGGGAAACGTAGACGAGAAAGAATTTGTTCAGCTCCCGGGGAAGTACGGCTATGGGCTATGCGTTGAGAAATACAAGAACGAGTTCTCGATAGGGTACGCCAGGAAGTCGGATAAGGGGGAAATCTGGAAGGTATGGTGTTTCCCGGTTGCCAAGGACAGAAAGCCGCACCCGAAGATGTTGCCGTGGAAACTCAAGTTGGGATTTAAAGAGCAGGCAATTCAGTACCTTGAAAAACTGATTTATATTATAGGAGGGATGAAATGAAATCTATGTTCTACAACTGGGTCTTATGGCAATGCGATTTGGATGCTGATGAGCTGATGGTGCAAGTTATGAGACTTATTTTTATGAGATCCATCAATTATTGGAAGCATAATCTAGCGATATTAACTAAGCACATAAGCGACAAGGACGCCAGCTTATGAGTACGCCATTAAAGTACAGGTTCGACTGCGACTGCGTCTATCTGGCTGAGGATGTCCCGGCAAAGTACGTTTGGGATAAAAGACTGAAGCGGACATATTGCAGAGTGATATGCCCAAAACACTTTGGCAGGTTGACCGAAAAGATATTCATCTGCCAGAAGTGCGGCGAAGAATTTTCAGGCGGGCCGAAAGCATCGTCAACTAAGTTCTGCCCTAAATGTAACCCGCGAAAACCGTCTGTTAAAAGAGCAAAAAGCCGGAACGTAAAAAACGATGCGGTCTGCTCGTTGTGGCTGAATAAAAAACAGCCGCTCATACTTCCGGCAAAGAAGCCAAACGTGCCGCCATGTGAGCGATGCGATTATGGAAACGGGGACAAGAACGGCTTGGTTTGCCAGAACTGCCAAGCAAGAGTTGAGTGGGTGCGAATACAGAGTTATTGGTAAAAAATTTAAAAAGGAGATTTGGAAAACATGAACGACAAGTTAATCAACGAAGTGTTTCAAATGGCAAGGGAGGCCCTTAATAAGCATACAGAGCAGATCATAGACGTATGGATGTCTGACGATGCGGAGGCCAAGAAAATGACCGTCAGCTTGACCCTGGGCTTTTCTGAGCAATCTGGCGGATTAAAGTGCGAGGCGGGAATCAGCTTCTCGAAAGGGAAGGTTTCCGAAAAGTCGCAGAAGTTCTTTGATGAAAAACAGATCAAGTTGTGGGAGTAAATATGACACCCTGAGGAGGGGGAATGGAAACGATTAAAAGCAACGAACGGCGCAAACGGGGCGGCGAGATTCACATTTCGACTGCCGACATGCTGTTGATAATCACGACTATTCAGAGCCTTAACGCACACCTAAACAAGGATGACTCTGACTACATGTCTACTATGGTCGAAAAAGCCCTTGCAGTTTTTGACCGGTGATTCAGGCTCGGTTGATATTTTTTGGGGGATTAAATGAAATCAATATCAGAGTGGTGCAAAGAAATTCACCAGAACGCCATAGATCATGGCTGGTGGGAAGAACCGCGTGAGGCCCCAGAGCTTCTATGCCTGCTTCACAGCGAGGTGTCAGAGGCACTTGAGGCTTATCGTATGAGCGATTCAGACGGCTTTAAAGAGGAGCTGGCTGATGTGGCTATCAGGCTGTTCGATATGTGCTGCTATTACGGGATTGATCTGGAAAAAGAAATAGCGGATAAGCACAAGAAGAATATTGACCGGCCGTATAGACATGGGAACAAGAGGTGTTGATATGAGTATGGTATGGATAAAAAACGTACCTGACGCTGTCAATGACGCGAATTACAGGAAGTTTCTTTGTAACTTAGGGATTTTGGAATTTTCAGTAAAAGAAAAGAGCGTCACTGGCTATTCAAACCGCGTAAATATGTTCTGGGTTTACACCGAACCGATGAGGAAGGCGCTTGAAGGAAGGAAGCCGCCGCACAGGATCGGCTTTTATTTTGTCCGCTCGAACATGAAGCACGGTTTTCGGCCTCTGGTTGCTGTCGGAATTATAGGTGAGCTTCTTGTGGCCCATAATATTTTAATTTCGGATGATGCTGAAAATTTCATCCCGGTTTTTATCCCGAACCAGAGGGGGAAGTTTTATCACATGGACAGAAAAAATCCCGGGGTGTATCTTTTCACAGAGCCTTTAGTTAAGATGGTGTATTGTTAAAGGAGCAAAAGGAGATTTAAAAAATGTTACAAGAAGATAGGTTGATCGATACGATTGACGTGACAGTTGAAAAAATATGTAAGCATTTGCCGGAAGGGCTTGAGATACAGCTATGCCTTGAATCCGGAGCGGCATGGGTGACGCTTATTGATGAGGATGGAAGATATAGACCGTTGCCCGACCAAACTGACAAAACAATCACGGAACAACTTAATGATGCTCTTTGCACAGCAAACGGTTTTTGTGCTGAATAAAGGAGAAAAACCATGAGTAAAATATCTAGGGAAGACGAATCAAAAATTATTGATGATATGGAAACGGCGGCGCTTATAAAAAAGATAAAGGCTCAGCTTATTTTGATCGCTGAATATCTCACTGAATTTCAGGTAGAAGAGCATGATGATGTAGTTTATCTGGGGTGCATAAACGCCCTAGACATTATCAGACAATACGAGGACATAAAAAAAGCCCGATGAACTTAATCACCGGGCTTTAATGTTATGCCTTCACAATTTTTATCAGCTTATGGCCTAGAGCTTCTGCTTCTTCTATGACCATTTTAAGCACCTCCATGGTGTGCTTGTGTGTTATGCCTATTTTATAATCGCCAATATCAAAGACGGCTTTATAGGCTTCTACGTCACGGCTATTTATTGATGCGATGAAGTCATTAGCGCACTGATTCATACGCCTCCTTTCTTTTAAAATAACTTGATTTGTTTCTTTTCGTACTCAAGTCGCTCAATATCCCTGGCCTTTTCTTCTTTTTCAGCCTCGAATATTTCCTCGACAGTTCTGGTATCATAATCATCTAAGCCGTATGGGTGATATCCGCTCCATTCAGACGGAATATATTCAAGGGGCGTGGCGTCAAGATCAGTTTCGTCAAGACTACTGAGTTCCGAATCCATATTCTCGCAGGCGACCTCGCGAGCCTCTGCTTCGCTCTCGGCCATAACGCAAAGAGTCAACATGGCTTCAACTTGGTATAATCTTTTCATACGCCTCCTTTCTCGATAACTGAAACAGCGATTACGATGCCGAATATGATGCCGGTTATGAGCCCCATAAGCGCACCGGCGATAAAGGTTTCAGCGTTTTTCCAGATTGGCGACTTGTAATGCTCGATCTGGTGTCCCCAAAGGTGGATGCCAATGTCTTCAAATTCAGGTCTGTTTCCCACTTCAGCCTCCTAATCGGTTATTATTATCTTGCCTGTTACGCATTGCATATACCAATCGTCCTTGAACCTTTGGATCGACCGTTGTTTATATTCCTCCGTGTTATACATCGGCCGCTGCCATGCGTCTATGACCATTGCCCTTGTTACAGGCTCATCGTCTGCTACTTTCATGGCGCTTGACATTGCTACACCGGACTGCCTGCACCCCATAATAACCTCAGCCAGGTCTTCTACTGACTTACATTTGTCGTCTCCGGCGTAACTGATGCCAATCGCCAAGCCCAATACCACCAACACAAACACCAATCGTCTCATTCGCCCTCCTCCTCCGTATAGTTTTGTCTTTTTTCTCTGTCGTCTGATGCTTTTTTTGTGCATCCACAGGATTCGCAACAGATTATGCCGTCCATGCTAAGCCGCCCAGTCGTGTTGATGTGGCCGCATTTTTTGCCGGTTGCGGCTGGAATTGCGTAACATTCCCATTGCTTCATTCGCCCTCCTTTCTTCCTCCAGGATACTCGATGTTAAGTTTGTCTTTGTCCCCGATTGCCTGCCAGTACCTTTCTCCAATCGGGTCTATCCCCGTCCTGAATATGTACGGCGCTGGCTGAGGGTGTTTTGAATACACTTCGCAGAACCCTTCAAAATTTTTCGGCAACTCGCCGCCTGTTATCGGATCGTTAAAAATTCCTGATCCCGAAAACGTGAACGCCGTAACCAGTATTTTCTTTTTACTATCCATTGTGGTCCTCCTCCATTTTGTCGAAGATTGATGAGTATCTCTTCAGAACCCATGACGGATCCGAAGCGTGAATGTACGTGCTTAAAATAACGTCCACCTTATCGCCGAACATCAGGGCGATCAGGTCTGGCGGGATGCCGTGAAAATACAGATACGAAGCGCAATAATGCCTCAGCGTGTGCGGCCCCCTCCCGTCCCTTTCTTTCTTCAGTCCGCAAGAAGCAAAGATATTGTTTGCCCGCGTCTGAAGCAGGTCAACCGACATATCGAAGAGAAGGCCCCTTGTCCGGCTGCTGTCGTCTATGTATTTCCTGACGATCCGGGCTGTCTTTTTTGAAAAGCAAACCCACCTGGGCATAGTCTTGGACTCATCGATAAACGCTGCTCTGTTTCCAATATCTATGTTCTCTATTTTCAGGTTCATCAGCTCGGATATTCTCATGCCAGTATCGATGAGCATGTTGATGATCAAAGACGTTTCCGGCCGCTCGTCTGCATCGGCTTTTCTGATAATAGCCCTTACCTCGTCTGTCGATAACCATCTCCCGGAATCCTTATGCCTCTTCATTTTTCTGTCAACCGAAGGTATCTTATGGGAGTATTGAAAAGGCTTGTCCGCGAACGCCATCCAATGTTTTACACGGTTGATGTAATACTGGATGCTCAGCTCGGCAGTTCTTGTTCGGCGCAAATAGTCTGCGAACTCCCCGGACACGACAACGTCTTTCACGTCGTCCAGATTATAGATTCCCTTCTCGGTTGCGAACCGTAAAAACTGCGACATGGCTGCTGAGTATGTCTTTTGAGACTTACGCGCCATGAACGCTATGTGATCACGGGTGTATTCGTTAATCGATTCTGCGATCTCGTTTCGCCAACCTTCCGCTTCCATAGTTTTTCTCCTTCCGGATTAATTTGCCGTGCTTTTTGATAAAGCTCAGCGCCCGTTCTGCGTTTTTGCTAAGCTGGATTATTTTCGGGAAATGAGCGGCGTCGATCTTGTATGCGTACTTCACGTCATTGACCCGAAAAATGATCTCACCGTCATCCATCAGCGTCATTATCCAGAACTCCATATACGCTCTCCTTCCGTACCTGTTTTAACCGCGTTAATATTTGGGACTTCTTGTTTGTCTGTGGGCTTTTCACGAACTCGATAAGCGGGTCTATGGCCTCTTCATTGAAAATCTTATTGATGAGGTTGAAGAAGATCGGGCTTTGATCGGCGCTTATTTCGCCCTTCAGCCCTGCGCTTATCTCGTAGGCGATAATGAACATCATGAATTCCACAAGGTTTTCCGCATCATCGACCGGGAGCGCCATAAAAACGTCCCGGCCAGCGTCAACCCGCTTCTGGCTTTGAGTTATCCTGAGATTAAATATTTCCGCCATTATTCTCCTTTTAATGAAATCGCCTGATAACTATGGATGCCATAGTGTTTCCCAAGATCGAACTTCAGCGACTCGCCATCGACACCAAGAAATTTATCAGGAAACCGTTTGGTTAATTCTTTCTTCATTTCGTCGAACGATTTAAGGTCGGTATCGTAAACCACCGTGTCTTTGAGTTCGTATTCAGGCAAAACACGAGACCCGAACGGGGCGTCCGGATCAGACTCGACCTTATTCCAGTATGTCTTGATAACCATTTTCATACATGCTCTCCCTTGACAAGTTTGTCCCACACTTCGTTCGCCGTCATTGGCTTGAACCACATATCCCGCTCAATCTTGAGCCCGAACTTCACCCGCATACTTTGAAGAACCTTTAAAGAGAACGATCCGATCTCGACCGCGTTGCCCCTCACGATACCCCACAGATAATCAGGGTCATCAGGGCTTTGATTCATCAGATACCACGTCCACTTTGAAGTCGGATCGAAAAACTTCCCGACAACCTTTTGCTCCATGCTCGAAGCAAGCGGGTATTGTTTTTGCGCCGCTCTCTCAATCGCCTTTGTCATCAGTTTCATCAGCCGCCTCCTCTGCAAAATGTATCGTTGCGAAAACCTTCATCCTTTCGTCCTTTTCAAACTCCAAGTACATACCCTTGCCATACAGGTAAACCCTGTCGGATTTCTCGTCATGCCGCCACACGCCGCCTGATAAAGCCTTCGCCGCGCTTGGCGTAAGGACTTTTCTGGTATAACAATAATACCTGTCCTTGGCATCGGCCATTGTTATCGGCTCATAATCATCCATTTTTATTCCCTCCGTTTTTTTATGGTTTGCATATAGCGAAGCGAACACAGCGTCCAGCTCTTCGTCAGACACGCCAGCTTTATCGGCAACTGGCCTAACAATTTCAAAAAACTGCGATCTCTCTTCGTCTTTTTTATTGGTCATAGCCCCTCCTTTTTTTTAAGGTCGATCTTAACTTCCCGGAATTGCCACATGACCCTCAACCACATGGCAATTATGTGAAATTAAAAATACTCAATCGAACAGTTCAGGATACTTGGTTTCCTCCTTCGGCGGTTTCGGCGGCCTTATAATCATCTTGATTGCATGGAATATGATCGCAATAAAGAAGCCGCCTGACATAAAGATGTCGGCACTGCTTATTTTCATTCCGCAACCTCCAGCCCCGTATAGTGAGATACTTTTTTGCAAAGTTGTTCTTTTATTTTTTCGTGCCGCTTCCAAAACTGAGCCCTATTGCCATAGTAAACTCCATTTTCTTCGGCCCATAACGCATAAGTAACGAGCTGTTCGTATTGTGTTTTTGTCAGATCAAGCGTTATTTTCATTCTGCCACCTCCAATATGAAACAGATTTCGTCAGTGTCTTTGTCAATCTTCTCGATTGCTGAACGTAAAATTGCAGCATCTTCTTCCGCAAGATCGTGGTCGTCTAAAAACTCGGATAGCCCGTCAAGCGTGAAGACCGCTGTGCTGCAATAATCCGTCACATAAGCGTAATGCTGAAGCTGTGAAAAAATATCCCCATTCACACCGATGTTTGCCGTTTTTGTGTAGCTTATTTCACCCATAAGCCATCCTCCTTTCGTTCGTTATCTCAGGCTTGGTTTATACCTCTTGCAGAAGGTTCTCAGCACCGGCAGGTCTTCCTCTTTCAGCACCGAATAAACCTTCTCGCTGAAACCCTCTGCGACCGACAGAGAACACGTTGACTCGAAGAAGTCGCCGAACCTGTCCCCGATCAGATCCATCAGCTCGTACTGAAGATCCGGATTCTCAAACACGGCGTCCTTGAGTTTCACGCTGTGCTTTTCATTGATCATGTCCGGATAGCGGTCCCCGAAAACCTCCATCAACCGCTCCTGGTCTTCCTGGCTGATTGAGTACCTGTTCGTGCTGACGTACTTGACGGTTTCTTTCACGCCCTCGACTTGATATGAACCGTGGAATTTTCCGGAGAACCCGTCCTTGTCCTGCTGTTCGTCAACCCACCCGATAATCATCTGGCCGTTGACATCCATTGCCCCAACCGTTTTCTTGTTGAGAATCGCCGCCTCGATATAGTCGTCCACCGCCTTTTTGATTTCGTCAGGCGGGGATAACAGCGGCATACTTGACTTGGTTTTCTTGGGTCCCTGGGCCACCGCCGTTTTCTTCAGCATATCGCCGAATGACGGGGCTTTCCTGAACTCTAAAACCTTTGCTGGCTCACCCATTTTTTGTCTCCTTTTTGTTGTTGTTTGGAAGGTCGTTTCTCCGGTAACAACGGGGGTTTAACCCGGAGTATTTTTCATGCCCCCCCGACCTTAGTTTTAGTTAATCGCTCAAGGATCAGGCCGAAGTTTTCGGCCATCACCTTCAAAAATTAACTCGCCACTTTTTTAAGTTCTGACGGCAAATGCGGAAACCACCACGCAGACCCACTCTCGTTCTGCTTATGCCTGACAAGATGGATAAAGCGGCCATAAAAACTTGTGCTTTCTGAAAATCCAATGATGTCCATATCGAACTTTAGTCCGTAATCATTGGTGAAAATTACCCGATCTCCAATGGCAAAGCCTGAGTCTGTATCAGCCGGTGGTTTTTCTTGCAGCCCTAGTTTCTGCCATAATGGTTCGGGTACTCCGTGTATGCGTTTCATTTTTCCCCCTCTCGCCACTTGTAGCAAATGCTACACCATTTGTAGCGTTTTTAAAGCCTGTACCTGTTGCTTGGAATCCGGACTTTATACATCCATGCCGATTCCATGTTCGTTTTTCTGCCAAGATTGAGCTGGCCTCTCAGGTTTTTGATAACCAACCCCTCGAACTCCGGGTCTTTCACCGCCAGAAAGTTGTTCCAAACAGACATAAACCCGCTGGCGAACTGAACCGGGGCGATTAACAGGTCATCTTCGCTGGTATCGACAAGAAGATCAATTATATCCCTCCGATAGCGAAAATCCTTCCCGATCAAAAGCTGGCCGGTCATAGCGATACAGTCATAGAAGACAATCTTGTCCTTTATGCCGCTCACCTTGTTGTTCCTCAGCCCGCAATCGAAAATGCAATACCCATTAAGCCTAAGCTGTTTAAGCCCGTCCATGAGTAAATCCGGCGGCCTGTACGAGAATTTCTCCCCGTGCCTGTTCCAAAACTGGAACTCGCCTTCAAAGTAATGAAGCTGGAGACGGTTCTCGTTATACTTCTTTTCAGCTACCCATAGCGGTTCATCGCTCATCTTCTCGAATATCGGGTGGCTTACCGCTATCAACCTCGGCGCTTCCGGGTAAAAGTAGGTGAACTTGTCAAGCCTCATACGCTTCCCCTTGCCTTATGGCGACATTAAGACATCTCAACACCCTTTCATCAACATCGTCCTTTGCAATACCGATAGCCATCAGCGCCGGTTCAGCGTCGTAGGTTATGCAGTATTCGTGATTCGCCAGCTCGTAGGCCAGGGCGTCGATTAAAAACAGATCGTCTTTCAGCGCCTCTTCCATTTCTTTTGAGTGCCTTAAAATCATATCGCAAAAGGCTTTAACGTCTGTCTTCCGGACAATACCGCCATGAGGTATGGAACAAACTTCGTCCTTTGTTGCGCCAAGTTTCTCTAAACCCTCGGCCAACTGTTCCTTGTTGAACGCGAAAAACATTGGAAAATCGTCAATGTCTTTTATGTGCCGATCCTTTAGTTCCAAGTATTTCATAAGCCATCCTCCCTTCTGTCCAGCATCATGTTAAAAACCCTTTCGGCAACGTCTTTTGTATGGCCGCCGATATGCCAGTCGGTGATTTTTATTACGTTTAATCCTTTCCTGCCAAGATAGTTTTTACCATCTTTGTAGTTATAGATCGTGGCAATTTGTCCGTCATCGAATTCGATAGCCCATTCAGCATCGCTGTCGTCAAAGCTGTCGAAGTCCGTAAACGGTTCGCCGAACACCTCCACAAGCCTCTGGTACGTCGTTTCGATATACCCTTGGAGAAAGGTGTTGTTGATCCTCTCATCGCAAGCGTCAATTCTTTTCATGCCTCTCCTTTCATTGTTGGCGTAGCGGTCAAGTGCCACCCGTGATCCCAGTCGGCTCCGCCCCTCACAAGCGGGCAGGCGGGACCGTATTTACCATAAATATCGGCCCCAATATCCCTGTCGTTTTCGATCTTGTTTTTTGCGTACTCCAGCCATTTATCCCAATCGTCTTGAAGGTGCTTTACAAAAGCATCTACAAGCTCCATGGATACGTGGCCATGGTTGCTTTTTCTCAAATAATGCAGCGCACCCACAACGTCTCTCTCGTATTCTTCTTTCGAGCCGTTGTATTTGTAGTCTTCGTAAGACTCGTACTTTGTCAGGTACGACATTCTGAACTCTTCCCCTGTCTCTCTGTCGTAAACTTCATAGTCCGTTTCGCCGCGATACGTTGATTTCGGCCTGAAAAAGAACCTCTCTCTTTCCATGTCACCACCTCCCTATTCCTGTAATAAATATTGGAACGATTCCTTCTCTAAACCGTACCAGTC
>Ga0105103_10000221_pt1 | contig 31698 bp, 53 predicted proteins | sample PPLLaktember2015_2_FD_79107 | JGI IMG/M metagenome (GOLD analysis project Ga0105103, IMG submission 79107) | Freshwater sediment microbial communities from Prairie Pothole Lake near Jamestown, North Dakota, USA - PPLs Lake P7 Core (6) Depth... | ecosystem: Environmental > Aquatic > Freshwater >...
CTACGGCTCCGGCTCCGGCTACGGCTCCGGCGACGGCTCCGGCTACGGCTACGGCTCCGGCTCCGGCTACGGCTCCGGCGACGGCTCCGGCTACGGCGACGGCGACGGCGACGGCGAAAAGATCAAGCGTATCAACGGAAAGCCAGTCTATTATGTCGATTCCATTCCGTGCGTGTTCGAGTCTGTACACGATACATGGGCGGCGGTCAACGTGATAAACCGCGAGGACTACACGACGAAACCGGCGTTCATTGCAAGGCAGGACGGATATTTCGCACACGGCGAGACGATACGAGAAGCGTTCGCCGCCGTTATTGAGAAAGTTATGGATAACATGGACTTTGAGGAAAAGAAAGCATCTTTCCTTGATAAGTTCCCCGCCATGGAAACTAAGTATCCGGCAATGGACTTCTTCTCCTGGCATCATGTCATAACAGGGTCGTGCGAGTTTGGACGCAAGCAGTTCGCCGAAGAACACGGCATTGATCTTGATGGCACGATGACTGTCAAACGGTTTTTCGATCTAACCCGCGAGTCGTATGGAGGCGACAGAATCAGGGAGCTTGAAGAACTATACGTAATATAGGTCTTTACAGAAAAGCAAAAAGCGGTTTATACTGCTATTGTTAACTTCCAGACAGACCGTGCCGGTTCGGGCGAGTTGCGCCGTTGGCGATGACAAGCAAAACCGGATAACGCCCGGTAGTTCAGTTGAAGAACAGCAGGAGAGATACCTGTATGGGCTGGTTCGTTACCAGCTCGGGCGAAACCCAGAGGACCCGTTCGACTCGGGTATAGAGTGTGACGGCCATAGGCACGCTGGGCATGAGTGAACCGAGCTTGTGCAAGTTAATTTCGGTATTGGTTGATTCCGGTCGCGAACGGATAGGCAGACGCGTTTTTCCGGCGATACGGAGATAATGAGCGAGGCCGCAAGGTGTAAGGCGGCACAGTCCTCGGAATAGGGCTAATACTGGAACACTGTTCGCTGGGTCAACGCCGGAAGCTCATTATAGCCCGTATGGGTGAACAAACTGGGGTAGCCGTTAGACCCGACACAAAACGCAAACGGAAAATTAATATATATACCGGCATGGCTCCGTTGGAGATTGCCGGAAGCCGGTCGTCAAGGGGCGCACTCGAGAGAGCGAAATGCGCGAGACGACACAAGGACTGTGGACGTAAGCGGAAACGTCACTGAGCAACGTGCTGAAATATCGCACGCGTTAAAGCCAGATGAATGCAAGATTCGATCCCTTGCCGGTTCAAGACCATCCCTGTGAAAGGTTTTACTCGATGTGGACCTTTCCGGGTGGTAGCGCATGATGCAGGGTGTGTTTATACGACTTTACACGTGGATAACACACAAGACATGGGTAGAACACCTTACTACTCCTAATCGGGTTCGATTCCCGATGTGCGCAAATACTTGACAATGTAAAGAAATCTGTTAGAATGGAACCATGAAAACGGTACAGGAAAAGCTTAAGCAGGCACGGTTTAGTAAAGGGCTTACAACCAGGGAGGTAGGCGCGGCGGTCGGGATCTCAGCAAATATGGTCAGCCTTGCCGAGAACACGAAGGCGCAAGAGCTTTCACCTCGGGTGATTCGCCTTCTTTCTGGACTCTACCACCTCGACGGGGAAAAGCTCGTCAGCCAGTACGCGAAAGAGCATTCCGCATATATGGCAAAAAAGAAGGCCGAGCCTTCGGCAAACACCGAGACGGCGGCAGGATGAACATTCCATCACCAATGCTGCTAGATATATTCGTCGAGATAGCAAACGAACGGGCCCGGCAGGATGAGCTCCACCCGTGGGACGGAATAAAGGTTGCGTTTACAATCGACGACGAGGCAGATAAAACACCCCAGCGCAACGTCCTTGACTCATACCGCCGAATAAACGATAACAGGGAAGCGCAGGGAATCATCATTGTGGATAGCCTTGTCTGCGAGGAACTACTTGAGGCACAAACCGAAGAGGACGAATTGAAGGCAGACGGCGAGATCATGCAGGCCGCGACAGTTCTAATTCGTTACCTTGAATGGAGAAAGGCGCGGAGGATAATTGGTGGCGACGCGAACAGGAAGGCCTGAAAACTTAATACCACAATCAAAGAGAACCCCGGAAGAAGCCCGAGAAATGGGACGCAAGGGAGGCATAGCGTCAGGAAAGGTTCGCCGCGAGAAGAAACGAATAAGTCAGATCCTTTCAGAATACCTTCAAAAAGAACATAACATCATTTTACGGAACGAAAACGGCGTAATAATAAAAACTGAGAAGCTATCGGCACCTGAACTGATCGACAGGACGATTACCGAAGTATTATCGCGCGGAGATTCGGCAAGCGTGTCGATGATTAAGGAAATCCGAGAAGCAACAGAAAAAGATAACGATAATGACGAGCTTACGCAAAAGCTTGATGCAATACTTTCCGGAGTAAAGGATCAGGCCGGTGCAGCTAACCGATAAACAGCGCGACTTCATCAAAAACGCTAGCCATCGGTGGAACATAAAGACGGGTGCGACCCGAAGCGGGAAAACATACCTTGACCTGAACTACACAATCCCGGCACGAATACGGGAGACGGCTGGAATGCCCGGCATGAATGTGATTCTCGGCTACACTCAGGGGAATATCAAGCGGAACATCATTTCCCCGCTTCAAGACATCTGGGGCGGGCTTGTATCGAACATCAACACGAACGGTATATCGTTCATGTTTGGGGAGCCGGTCCACTGCCTCGGAGCCGATAAGGTAAATGCCGTCAACAGGGTACGCGGTTCGGGATGGAAGTACCTATATGGTGACGAGTTCGCGACATGGAACAGCGAATTGTTTGAGATGGCGAAAAGCCGTTTGGACAAGCCGTACTCTCGAGCTGACCTCACCTGCAATCCAGATAGCCCGGTCCATTGGGCGAAGAAGTTCATAGACTCCGATGTAGACAAATACGTACAGGAGTATTCGCTCTTCGACAATACTTCCCTCGACGAGAAGGTCGTAAAGAATCTTTGCCGGGAATATGCGGGCACGGTCTATTATGAGCGTTACATCCTTGGGAAATGGGTCAGGGCCGAGGGGGTCTGTTTTCCTTCCTTCGGTGAAAAGAACATCCTCGACGATATGCCGAAGAACATTCTATTCGTCGAGATAGGTGCGGACATCGGTGGCAGCGGGTCGGCGACGGTCTACACGGCGGTCGGGTACTTCAAGCCAGCGGGAAGGCCGCTATCAATCGTCGTGCTTGATGAGTTCTACGACAAAGACAACTACAGCACCGAGTCTATACTGATAAACTTTAGGAAGTTCGTCGAACGTGTTAAAAGGCAATGGCAGTGTGTAGATGCTTACTGCGACAGCGCGGAGCAGTTGATCCTCAAGTCCATGCGTAACCTCGGCGTGGTAAACGTCGGAAACTCCGTGAAATACCCAATCATCGACCGTATCCGTTTCTGGGATATGATGTATTCGACCGAACGGGCTTTCATTATGCGTGGTTGCCAGAATGCGATTACTGCCGTACAATCCGCCGTATGGGACGAGAAGGCCGAAAAAGATACCAGACTGGACAACGGGACAACGAACATCGACAGCCTTGACAGCATGGAATACGCGGTTGAACGCCGGATGAAGGAGCTAATACTATGACGATAAGGGGAGTAGCAAAGATGATATGGAACAAGATAACCGGAAAGGACATCTCGAGCGACGTACTGAATTGTGAAAGCCGCGTCGATCTGTGGCGGCGGGTGTACGCCGGACGCGCAGACTGGCTCGAATACAGCTACCCGACGCTTACCGGGCATTTGCAGAAGCGCATCAGAAAGTCAATGAAGCCCGCTTACCTCGTCGTATCGGAGATTGCCGGTCTCATCTGGTCAGAACGCCCGGAGCTTACGGTTGACCCGTTCACCATGGACGTGCTTGTCCGCGAGAACTTCATTGGGACCATGCAGCGGGAGACGGAATACCTTCTCGCCCTCGGGGCCGTTATCCCGAAGCTCTACGTGGAGAATGGGAAAATCAAGATTGATTTCGTAGGTGCTGACCGCTTTATCCCGATCTCGTGGGACTCAACGGGAATCCATGATGCAGACATCATCGACCGCCGAATCATCAAGAAGCGCCAGTATATCCGCGTGGAGAAACACCGCAGGCAGGCAGACGGAACGTATATCATAACCTCGGAGACATACGAGGAGATTGGGGCAACGCTGGTTCCGGCACAGCTTTCACTGTTCGGCATCGAGGACGCGGAATCATATTCACCGGTAAAGCTCTTCCAGTACATCGGAGTGCCGGGCGGGAATAATCTTGACATTGAATCACCGCTTTCTATCTCCGTGTTTGCCAATGCGCTCGACACAATCGAATCGCTCGACATCGCCTTCGATGCGCTGCAGTCGGAAATTGTGCTCGGAAAAAAGCGCATCATTGTCCCGGCATCGGCGGTTCGGACAGTCATTGATGCGGAGACCGGAAAGCCCATCCGGTACTTTGACCCCTCCGACGAGGTTTATCAGGCATTCTCCGGCGATGACAAGGAGCAGCTCAAGATTACCGATAACACGCTCGACCTGCGAATCGAGGAAATACGTCTCGCCATCAAGACTCTCGTCGACATTCTTTGCATCCAGACCGGCGTGAATCCCGGCTATCTCTCCTTTGATGGCCAGTCAATGAAAACAGCGACCGAGGTGATAAGCGAGAACAGCAAGACCTTCAAGACGAAGAAGGGACTTGAGAACGCGATCGGTGACGGGATCGTCGAAATGTGCATGTCCATCCAGATACTCGGCGCATACCTCAAGGAGTCTGTTGGCTCCGTCGTCCCGTCAATCGAGTGGGATGATTCCGTGATCGAGGATCGGAACAGCGCGGCGACCTATTACCATTCCCGCATGACTGGCGGAACCATTGAGTCATGGCGGGCGATCATGAAGCTCGACGGTTGCACCGAGGAAGAGGCAAAAACGCGGGCGGCTGAGATCAAGAAGGAAAAAGCAACGGTTGACGTTGGGGCATTATTCGGAGGACAGGGATGAAAGCAAAGTTCATTGGTAAACGAATCAGAGGAAGGGCCGTCGGTTCTGTTTACCTTGAAATAAACGGCGAATATGTCGAAATCGAAAGAGTGACTGACATGAGTTTTTTAGCAGGAAGTAAAGACATCGGAAAAATCGAGCTTCTTGTTGATTTCACCGAAATAAAGATAGAGGGATAAACATGAAAGACGCAGGCACCGGGCAACTCACCGGGAAGCAGAATAGGAACAACAGCCGTGCGGCGCGGGCAGCGGTAATAGCCTTCGAGAAACAGCAGGCGGCATACTTCGGGTATCGCCCTCTCGGGTGGTATATCAAGCTCATGCCGACGAAGACGCTCCGGGCGTACATGGAAGCGCGGTACAACGAACAGCCAGAAGGTGCAAAGCGCCGTTTCGGACGGGCTGTTATCCGGCAGACGAACAACAACAAAAAGCGAATACGGAAGATGATCAAGAAATGACCGCCCTCGAATTGCTCTACCAGATCGAAACCGAGATGCTTGCCAATATGCTCCGATTGCTCAACCGTGGTGCAATCGGTTCGGCAGTCTGGCAGGCTGAAAAGCTGTCCCAGATCGGCACACTACAGGCCATGAACCGCGAGGCGATAGAGCAAAACCTACGTAAAGCGATAGAGGCGGCTATGCAGGAAATCGAGGCGAGGACACGGGAAGGGGCGCAGGTGGTCGATACCGAGGTCAATACCCGGAACCTCGCCGAAGTCCTGCCTATCGAGTCAAGCGCAAAGCTCAAGGCCGTTACGAGCGCTTGGGCGCGTATATCAGCCGACAGCATGAACCGCATGAGTGCAACCATGCTCAAGTCAGCCGCCGACGTTTACACAAAGACAGTCGAGACAGTTACCGCCGAAGTACTTACCGGGAACCTCACCGGCCGACAGGCAATCGCGCAGACATCCGCGAAATGGGCGCAGAATGGAATCAACGCTTTCGTTGACAGCGCCGGCAGGAACTGGACGACCGAAGCATACGCGCAGACGATCATCCGGACGACCACGCGCAATGCCAGGCGGGAGGCACAATTCGAGAGGATGGACGAATACGGGTTCGACCTCATACTGGTATCAAGCCACATCGGGGCCCGTCCCGGTTGCGCACCGTATCAGGGGAAGGTGTATTCGAGAACAGGAAAAACACCTGGGTATCCGACTCTTGCTACAACATCATACGGTGAACCGGCTGGTCTGTTCGGTATCAACTGCGGACATACTTCATCGATATACGTGCCCGGAACCGAAAAGGCATATAAGCCATATCCCGCGAAAGAGAATGCGGAGGCCTATAAGGAATCGCAGGTTCAACGCGGGCTTGAGAGGGCGATCAGGCGCGACAAGCGGGCCCTATACTTCGCATCGATTGACGGAGGCGATGACCAGATAGCGCACTACAAGAAGCAGGTGGCCGACAGGCAGGCAGTCATGAGAGAGTTTATAGACGAATCGGGGCGAACGCGCCGCCGAGATCGTGAGCAGATATACCAATAAGGAGGAAGTGATGAAAAGATTTTTTGAGAGGATGATACCAAAGACGTATCGTTCGCATTACAGGGACGGCGTTGGAGCGAAACACTTTGCCGTATGGTGTCAGTGGTTCGACAAAATATGGAACTACGAAGACGTACTGATAAAGTAATAAGGGGGAATGTATGAAGTTTGAAAGAGTGTTTTACGCCGCAGACGGTGCGGATGGTGGAAGCGGAGCGGGACCGGCCGCAGTTGTCGGAAGTGGTGAATCTGGAACCGCCGGCACCGCGGGCCAGTCCTCCGGAGCCGACACAGAGAAGCCAGCAGGACGGACGTACAACGATGAGCAGGTGAACGCGATGATTCTCCGCGACTCGAAAAAGGAAGTGGCAAAGTTCCTGCGAGAAGCCGGACTCGAGCCTACCGGAGACGTGAAGGCCGATCTTGCGGGATTCAAGGAATGGAAGGAAAGCCAGAAAACGGTAAATGACAAGCTGAAAGATCAGGAGACCGCAACGGAGACCGCCCGGCGCGAGGCTCGTGAAGCCAGAACGGAGGCAGAAGCACTGCGGCGCGGAGTATCTGACAAGCTCCTTCCTCGCTTCCTCAAGCTGGCCAGCGGGTACGAAGGCGAGACCGTCGCCGACCAGGTAGCCGCCGCGCTTGCCGATTTCCCCGAGTTCGCCGGCGCTGAAAAGAAGGACATTGGGGCCGGATCAAAGAATCAGCAGATCGACGGAAACGATGCCGCGTTGAACGCGCTGAAAAAGCAATATATGCACCGTTGACAGAAAAAGTATTCGGGTAGATAATCCGAATTACCGGCTCGGCGTATCCGAGGAAAGGGCTTGACCGATTATCAAGGGTTAATGCTTCCGTATGGGAGCCAATCACTTATATATTCGGGCAGGCTCTTTCTTTTTGCTTGCCCAAAGAAGGCAACATGGCAAACACTGTTGAAAAGGCGAAAGTCTACCAGACCTATCTCGATCAGGTCGTGCAGGCTTCGCTCACCTCGGGCGACCTCGTCGCAAATCCGAACAACATCCGCTTCAACGGCGGAAATACCGTATCCATCGCCACGGTGGAAACTACCGGAATGCTGAACTATGACCGCAACGGCGGCTATACTCGCGGCTCCGGCAACCTCACTTGGAAGGATTACGTCATCCCCTACGACCGCGCCTATGAGTTCCTTGTTGACGTGATGGACGAGGACGAATCGAACGGCGTATTCTCCGCCGGCGCACTCCTTACCGAGTTCGGCGCGAACGATGAAGCACCCGAGCTTGACTGTGTGCGGTACTCCGCAATCTTTCAGGCAATCGTTGACGACACCACCGCCCGCTTCGGGTACTACACCCCCGCCGCCGCGACCGTCGTACAGACCTTCAATAACGATGTCGCGAAGGTGCGCAAGGCAGTTGGCCGCGCTTCCCCTCTCAAGGCGAAGATCTCCGAAACCGCATTTTCTTACTTCACCAATTCGACCGAACTTTCGAAGCAGATGGTGGTGCAGGAAGTCAACGGTGATTCGGTATCTACCGAAATCTTCAAGCTCAACGGAGTGGAGCTGATGCCCGTGCCGGATGACCGTATGAAAACCGAATATGCCCTGCTCAATACGGGAAATGGCGGATATTCGGTGAAAGACTTCGCGCAGGAAATGAACTGGATTCTCTACTCTCCGCAGGCAGTCATCGCTTTCGAGAAGCACAGAAACACGAAGGTATTTGCCGCGGGTACGCACACCGATGGAGATGGCGATCTCATCCAGGGGCGGCTTGTGCACGGTTGCTTCATCCTCGAGAACAAGCACAATATGCTTTACGTCTCGCTCAAGACCGCAACAATCACCGCCCTCGGAGCGACCACTACCACAGGAGTGACGAACATCACCTACACCCTCGGCACCCTGTACACCAATCGGGATACCGGGCACAAGTTCTACTACATCACCGCTGCCACTGTTGCCGCTACCACGGCCCCGGCCTGCTATGACGACTTCGCGGTGACCTCGTATACCGAGATCACCACTGCGGACGCTGTAGCAAAGACGGTAACGTCTGGATACTTCGGTGCCCTGGTCGAGCTTGACGAGAACGGACGCGCCGTGAAGTTCGAGACCCTGAAAGCGGCCTAGCCGCTGACCGGCCCAGTCTTAAACGGCTCGGGCCGGTTTTCTCTTGAAAGGGACCCAGAATGAAAGACGAGAAGAAGCATGGCGATGAAAAGAAGCCGATTGATGTGAAAATGACTCGCGGAAGCGTGACGAAGATCATCCCGGCAAAAGATGTCGAGAAGAAGAAATCCGAAGGGTGGAAGGTGTGAGCGTCAGAGATTACGCGAAGCCCGGAGAGTTCTATAGTGCAGATTATTTGCGGTATGTGAACCTCGACGCATCGGCATCCTTTCAGACAATGTTCGGACTCATCCGAATGGTGCAGAAAAGCGCGAGCGATTCGGACGTGATCTCAGTCGACAAACGATTTCCAGAACTCGGCATTCCGGATATTTCACCGGTTTACCGTGTTTTCTCACGAAACACCGAAAAGTTTTGGCGGTCGTATGAGTTCAGCTCGAGCCAAACGGCGGCAGAGATTGCCCCGAAAGCTCCGGCCGGAACACAGATGATCGTCGAATATGCCTCGATAAGAACGGTTGCAAATACCGGAGAGGCGTACTTCCACAATGATGATTCGAGCATTGTTTTCGGAAAGCTTTTCATCTCGAATCGTTCTGACTTTATTGGTGCAAACGTCTATATCCCTATCGGAGACGGTAAGGGAATCTATCTCACTTCAACGCAAGGCGCATCGAAACTATACGCCGCAATCAATGTACAGTTTGAACAGTTAAGGGCATAACATGGCATACGCGACTCTGACCTATTACAAATCGACATACGGCGGGAAATCGGTAGACGATACCGAGACCACGAAATGGCTCAACCGGGCAAGCGATACGATCGACATGGCAACCGGCGGGGTAATCGATACTTCGACGCTCTCGACATACCAGAATGATATGCTGCAAAAAGCCTGCTGTGCACAGACCGAATACTACGTCGTAAATGGCGATGACTATAATACTTCAGGAGTCTCGAGTGCGAGCATCGGTAAGTTCTCGTATTCCAACGGCTCGACCACGAAAACGCCATCATTGGTTGATCGGGCGATGCAGTATCTCGAGTTGGCCGGGCTGACGTTCCGGGGTATCAACCGCGCCGGGGCTTACTATGTTTAACCAGATTCCTCGATCTCTTATGCCGCACTCGGCAACTTACAAGAAATTGACCGGACTAGATGCATGGGGAAAAAAGACATACGCCACAAGCGTTACGCTGAACTATATCAGGATTGAACGCGCAAAGAAAAACGCACTGACCGCACTCGGCGAGCAGAAAAATGACAGCCTGGTACTGTTTTTTGATTGCGTGAACAGTCTGCCAGTCGGAACCAGTTTCTCTCCGGGCGACGTTATTACATTCGGAACGCAGGACTACACGGTTCGGGAGCAGGTTGACGAATACACCGTATATGGAACGCCTCATCATTACGAGGTGGCACTCGTATGAGAATCGAACTTGACGAACAGGCGATAAAACACAAGATCGGGGCCCGCGTTGACCGCGCTCAACTCGCGCTTGATGAGGCAGTAGCCGCCGATAGCAATTACTTTTGCCCGGAGGATACCGGCGACCTTATTCAGTCGGTATTCCCGGTAGAAGGCAATGGAACGCTTGAATGGAACGCGCCCTATGCGAAGAAGCAATACTATGAAGCACCGAATAAGAGCCACGACAAAAACCCGAACGCATCGCCAAAATGGTTCGAGCAGGCGAAAGCTCGGTTCATCGAAAAATGGAGGAAGATAGCAAATGAAGCTTATTCTGGCTGACCTTTCCGCGTATATCACGGCGCATCTTACCGTTTACTCCTTGCCGATATACATGAATGTGTTTCCGACAAGCACGGGCGAGGCCGTCATGATGAGGGCTGACCCTGGGAACCCGGTCGAGACCCGCTACCTCGATGGATCGCGTACCGGCGCATTTCCGTTTTCCATCTTCGCCCGAAGCGCTGATTCACAGAAAGCGTATGATCAACTTTGCGATATGCAATCGGCACTCGACATAGCAGACGTTGACTTGACCGATGAAACTAGGGTATCAATCGTACCGACCTCTCAACCGACTCTGGTTCAGAGAACTGAGGCGGGCGAGAGTACATATACAGCCGGGTTCCGGCTGGAATACTTTACCAGGGGGTAAAAAATGGAGTTTGGACTGAATTACAAGTTCCTTCACATGATCGACATCACTCCGACCGGAGCGACGCGCACGTGGAAGCGGCTCGGAGTTGGTATCTCGTCAATGGTCGAAGGGCTCAATGACAACGTGGACCAGACGCCGTATATCAACGGAAACGGGTTCGGCTCGTCCGACAAGATCGGAATGCAGTACATCGTCACGGGAACCGGGCATCGTGTATTCGGGGATTCTGCGCAGGATTTTATCTCCTCGCTGAGGCTCCTCCTCGGCGACGACGTAAAGACCAATTACAAGATGTACAACCAGTACGGCGACCTCATCCAGATTCCCGTCACGGTGTGTAACGTGGTCGAGTCTGGCGGAGACGCACAGGGGAAGGTAGACTTCTCCTTCGAGCTGCACGGCAACGGAGAGCCTGCGGAGACTCCCGCAGCCGGAGCCGCCGCGCTTACCGCGACAATCGCCGCAGGAAGCGCCGCGGGGACGACGAAGTTCACCGCGACCGCAGGAGCCGGAAATACGCTCGGGTACAAGCTCACCGCCGCCGCACTCGCGCCGAACGGTTATAGCTATCCGGGCAACCTGGTTGCGTACACCTCTGGAAGCAACATTACCGCGAGCGTCGGTCAATACCTCAATATGTTTGAGATCGACGAATACGTCCGCGTGAGCAAGTTCGCTGTTGAACTGCTCGAGTCCGGGGACTTCCCGGTATAAGGGCAAGCACAAAGGATGGCCGGGGCTTAACCGCTCCGGCCTTTATTTAATTCCTAAGGAGGGAATACATAATGGCATCAATTCAGCTTAAAAGCGGAATAAAGACTCAAGAGTTCGTAAATGAAAAGGGAAAGAAGCTCTCGCTTTCGGTGAACATCGGTGACACCGACAAGTACGCCGACTGGCTCGACAAGGCCGACAAACTTGAATCGATCACAGAAAAGATGACCGACGCGGAGACCATGAGAAAGCTCAAGCCGCTTGCTCGCGACCTCGTAGCAATGATTTTTGGTGTCCGCTCGTGGCGCAAGATAAATCGCTTCTGCGGTAACAACATCTTCGCCGTAATGAAGATCATCGAGGCATTCTCATCCATCATCAAAGATGGCGTGATGGAAAATGTCGGCAAGTAAAAGCATTCTGACTGATGCCCTGCAAACGAAACTTTGCGGGCATCCGTTCAACTCTGATTACCGCTCGATTATTCGTTTCTTTGAGATTCAGGGAAACGAAGATATGAGCGAGGAAGAAAAGGCTCGAGAGATTGTCACCGTTCTTTTTCCGGCAGGCGCGCCGGATTCAGAAAAGCTCGGCGACGAACTTCGGTCTTTCATAACGATGGGCGAGGACACGCACGATGACGGTGAAAAGGTTTTCGATTTTAGGATCGACGCTTCCCGCATTTATGCTTCTTTTTATCAAGCGTATAAAATCGACCTGTCAAAAGAAGCATTGCATTGGTGGGCGTTTATCTCACTTTTCAACGCATTGCCCGAAGATACGATAATCCGAAAAGTGATTGACATAAGAACGAAGAAAATTGACCCAAAGATGAGCGAGAAAGAAAGAACAGCGCTCGTCCGGGCGAAAGATAGATTCTCGCTCAACAAGGCGAGCGATGATCACGGGCTTGGCGTGTTATTCCGGAGGAAGTAAATGGCAGATGGAAGCATTGTAATTGATACGAAAATAGACCAGTCCGGGCTCACGACTGGCTTGAAAGCAACTAAAACAAATCTGATGTCCACCTTCGGCATGATGCGCGATGTCATGCAGGGTCCTATAGGTGCCTTTAAGCTCGGAGCCGATGCAGTAATGAAAGTCGCGGATGAGATAAACAAGCTCACCGAAGCGTACAAGGGGCAGATCAGGGCGGAAACTCAGCTTATAAGCGCGGCACAAAATAACCCGTATCTTACCGCGGCTTCCGTAAAAGCACTCAAGGCATACGCATCAGAGATTCAGTCATATACGACATACGGAGATGAAGAACTGCTCCCGATGATGGCGAAGCTGGCGGCTGCAGGACGGACCCAGGACGAGATCATGAAAATCATGGCAACCGCTGTTGATATGGCCGCTTCCGGTGCGTTTTCTCTCGATGGGGCTGTCAATAATCTCAACAAATCTTACGGCGGTTTGTCCGGAGAGCTTGGTGAGTCAATCCCTGAAATTAAGTCACTCACCGAAGAACAGCTCAAGAATGGTGCTGCTGTCGAGCTGCTTGCAGAGAGATACAAGGGCATTGCGAAAGATGTCCGCGATAACGTTGGCGGTGCCGAGGCTCTTGCAAACTCCCTGGGCGACGCACGGGAAGAGCTTGGAGCCATGTTCACCGATGCAACCGAGCCGATGAATAATTTATTCGCGGCACTCATCGGGAATTGGGCAGCTGCAAAGAAGGCGCAGCGCGAATACCGGGAAGAGGGCGCAAAGGCAGTTGAGGCCGCAGGGCTTGATAAAAAGACCGAAGCGAAGATCAAGAAGGGATTGCAGGTATATTCTGCAGGGCTTTCAGCAGCCGAAGCCGCAGGAGATCAGGAGAAGGTTAAAAAGATTCTTGGAGAAGTTGCCGAGGCTTTCGGTGTAACCGACCTTGCCGTTGCCGGTGTGGCAGCAAAGTATCATATCCTTTCTGACGAGATTACGAACTTCCAGAGTAAATACGACACATTTGTTGCAACAACAGAAAAAAAGCCGCCGCTTAAAAAAGCAGAGGAATCTCTTACCGGATTCGCCATGGCAATTCGGCAAGGATTCGGGGAGACGATCGGAGCGGAAGAGATATTCATTGACCTCGATAAAAACCTCATGTCTCCGCTCATAAAGAGTTTCAAGACTGCCGGTGAATTATCCGCGAAGTCATTTATGACGGAGACAAAAAACGGCTTTCTTGAAAACCTACACATAGCCACGGCTCAGGCGAAGAAAGTAGCAATTCAAATAGGCGCGGCAATATCAAAAGGAATTTCCATAGCCGGTACAGTTATATCCGGAGCGATGTCTGTTATTTCTTCGCTTGTCGCGCTCACGCCGGATGATCTGCTTGAAAGCATGGAAGACATTCTTGATGGACTGACGACATTCTTCACGGAAACGCTCGGGAGCCTGCCGATATTCATTGATGCCGGATTGACAATGATTGAGAGCTTTATATCGGGGATTCTTTCAAATCTTCCCGCTATCATTGAAACAGCAAATAATGTAATTTCGTACCTTGCTGAACAACTAAAAACAAGAGGCGCGAAAATAGCGAGCGCGGCTGTAACCATAATCATGGCGCTCGCTACCGCAATAATAGACAATCTTCCTGAAATTGTTACAGCGGCAATTGCAATATCACTTGCTGTCTTGACCGGAATACTCGTCGGGCTTCCAGAAATAATCAAGGGAATTGCCACGGCTATGCCGCTGATTATAAAAGCACTTACAGACGCGGTGCCCTTGGTTATACAAGCACTCGCCGACAATATCGACGAAATACTGATAGCTTATGCAGAGGCATTACCGCAAATAATCGTTGCCTTGATGATGTATCAGCCGATGCTCATTGCCGCGATAATTTTGGCCGCACCTGATATTGCCGCGGCGCTTATTGAAGGTTTGATAAACGGTTTAGTAAACGGTATTCCTGCCTTAATATCTGGAATGATTAAAGCATTTAATCTGTTCATCAGTGCGGTAAAAGATTTCTTTGGGATTCATTCGCCTTCAACCATATTCGCCGGATTCGGAGTGAATCTCATTGAAGGGCTTATCGAAGGGATGCTTTCGGCCGGCGCGCTTATCTGGGATGCAGTGAAAGGTATATTCACGGGATTGCTCGAGAACATAAAGAATGTATTTGCCGGAATTGCCGATGTAGGATCATCAATCATAAACGGAATTGTTTCCGGAGTGACGAGTGCCGCTGAGTCGGCGGGTGGCATTGTAAGCACAGTGGGAAGTGCGATCGTCTCCGGTGTATCGACGGCTGCAAGTGCGGTAGGTAGCGCGGCTTCAACGGCAGGCAGCGCTGTTGTATCTGCTGGTTCAAGCGCGGTCAACTTCGTAAAAAGCTGGTTCGCAAATGGCACATCATCGGCACCGGGTGGACTGGCAGGAATAAACGAAAAAGGCGCAGAGCTTGTAACACTACCGTCTGGCTCGAAGGTTATGACCGCAGCGGCCACGGCAGAGATATTTGGCAAGGGCATAGCTTCAATACTTTCCGGAATCGGAAGCATGGGAATGCCGTCGATGACTCCGGCACTGGCTGGTGGCGGGTCAATCACGATACATAACCAGATTACCGCGCCTGTAACTATTGATGGATACCAGACGGCCCGCGCAGTATATGAAAATTGGGACAAGGTGGCGAGATGACAATCACTGTTGAAATAGATGGAGTTGAATATAACGCAGCGGATAATTACTCAGTCAGGCAGCAGGCCGGGGCAATCTCAACGACAAATATTGACATCAAGGTTGAACCAGGACAATCGGTACCGGTATCACTCGCCGCTCTAGTTTTTAAAGTTGACGGAGTAGCGCAGTTTACGGGAATAATCCAGACCGTCGATAGCCCTGGCTTCTCAACATCGAAAGAGGTCGCGCGTTACCGTGTAACGGTCAAGAGCAAGGAATCAATTTTCTCGAATCGCCTTGTCTCGGAGGCATTCGAAAATAAGCTGACACATGAAATTGTAGCATCTCTTTTTACGAACTACATCGCAGAAGAAGGCATAACACTCGGAACAGTTTCGGTCAGTACGCTTAATTATGAAAATTATAACTGCAGTTACACGAAACTTTCAGATGTGCTAGACGAACTGGCCGACGATATCGGCGCAAGCTATTACGTAGATGCAAATGATGTGTTTCACTTTATTACCCGGGACACGTTCGTTCAAGTCGATGCACCTGAGGCAATCACCGGGCTTGCGATTGCAGAGGATGCGACGGACGTAAGGACTGTACAGATCGTTACCGGAGCAAGCGAAGAAACAAGCACGCAGACCGAGGGTGCCTTCTGGCTCGAAGATCAAACCGCATGGGTACTCGGCTATCAAGTCTCGGCGGTTTTGGGATTTACAATCAATGGCGTTATCGTTGGATATGGCATAAAGGGTATCGATGAGTCAGATACATCAAAGACCTTTCTTTATGAGGTTGGCTCAAACTCTATCACGCTCAATTCAAGCGCGACAACAAAACCGGAAACAGGCGATGAAGCTGTAATTGTCTACAAAGGCTTCTATGACGTTGTGGTAACTACTACAAATGACGCGCTCGTCGGAGAAATATCTGGACTCAACGGCACGTCGGGAAAAATTGAATCTGTTTACACGGACGAAACGATAGACAACTATCAGGACGCAGACAGCAAGGCATCGTCTTTGCTCGGGCAATATGGCGAACGAACGAAGGAAGTAACATGCTCGACTCGTGATCTTGAATCAACCGAACTATACACCATGTGGCAAATATCGCGGCCAGACCTTAATATTGAAGGTCAGTTTGTTGTAGTCGAGCGAACCATATCGGCATTCGGGCCCAATGAGTTTTGGATAAAAGTAAAACTCAAAAATAAAGGTTTTTTCTCACGGTACGGAACAACACTCAAGACAACAACAAAGACGAAGGGTGCGACGACGAAGGTTTACAAGACAACAGTATTCGGTGACTCGGTATCAGTATCAGACTCGGTGCAGATAGATCATTGCGGATTGCTTTTTTGGCCGACTGATGGCACACTGCTGACAGATCCGGAACTTTCCGGATTTTATCCATTGGGGGATTCATGCTAAATGAAAAGGTAATCGTAAAAGGCCATTGGCTGATTGAAGGGTGCGACGGAACACGGCTTGAATGGGACAATGTTGTCGTGCAGGGATTTTTTACGAACGTCATTTCACGGCTTAACGGCGGAAGCGCCGCGCTCAATGTGACGCATATTGCTACCGGAACCGGGACGAACGCGGCCGCAAAATCAGACACCGCGCTGCAGACTGAGTTTTTCAGGAAAGCGCTATCGTCAAAGTCTACGACCGCAACAACATTTGTCGCAAAGCTTTCTCTTGCGCCTTCCGAGAGCGTGACGACCATACGGGAGCTCGGTGTGTTCATTGACGCGACAGACACGGCCGGAAGCGGTACTCTTCTTTCTCGGTGCAATGTAAGCTTTACCAAAAACGCATCTACTCAGTACCTCATGACTTATACACTCACGATACAATAAGGAGAAAAACAGATGGCTACATATATTAAGCAGAACTGGCTTAAAAGACTCGGAACCGGGCTTAACAAGTTTTTGAAAACTAATGAAAATCTTTCATCGGTTGAGCTGACGAACTCGCCCGACACGATCACGCAGGCGGGAACTCCGTTCAGTGAAACTCTCATGAACCACATGGAAGAAGGTATATATAACGCCCACGTCATCGGTACGCCCATCGACCGCACTTCAACAATCTTCGACCTAACCGGCGATGGAGTGCCAGACGACCCGGATGACCCTAGTGGCGTAATATATCGGCCAACGTTTTCAACAGTAGATGGATGGTATACAGATACAGGTGGAAGTGTTTTTGTTAGTAGTGGTGTATTATCGTCAACGGCAACAACTTCAAGCGTTAATGCCATTAAAGCAGGTGCGTTTGGTTCTGGACGTACTGTGTGTGGTCTGGTCAAGTCAACGTCTGCGCAGAATGGGTACATAGAAATTAAAGGCACGGTCGGAGGGGTGTTTAATGTCTTGATAGCCACGATACCATACACAACTCCGGGGGTGTTTGTTCCGTTTTCAGCCTATGTATCAGACTCGCTTGACGCGATTTATTTCTTACAAAGTTCTACTGTCAACGGTGACGTATTAAGCGTAAAGGATTTCTACATCGGCACCGGTGCATATCTCTCCAAAGTACCAAACAGGGCTGGCGGTGAAGGGTTTTCTAACTCAGGCGTCACGCCGGTATCTTCAATATTTGGCAAGGCGCTCAAGGGCAATGGCGCTGGCTATCTTGTTGGCCCAGCGATAAGTGGAGATGCTTGGACGCTGAATATAAAATATAAGCATACAAGTGCGTCAACTGGATTTCTCATTGGAAGCCCCGGTTCATTCCCTTATAATAACATTTATATGTATCTTGATTCAGGAGGAGTGACGACAAATATAGGGATGTCAGATTCGGATGAATCATGCGGTACTGGCATTGTTTCAGCATTAAATGCATGGAACACATTGTCATTTGTCTATCAAGGCGTGGGACAAAACGTACTTGTATATAAAGATGGATCATACATAAAATCATTCGCCTATACCCCTTCGTCTAACCCATCGCCATCTGCGACGTGGTTGTTTAATTCTGCGGGGTTTCCCAAATATGACGGCGAATTGATTGCCATGGCAACCGCTCGCGTCATGACAGCTGGCGAGATATACAAATGGTATGTTGACCCGACGAGTGTGGATAGTCAAATTGGAAAGCGCGTCACCCAGACTACCGATGGGCTGATGGCATTCTCCGACAAAGTAAAACTCGACGAAGCAACATCGGATGCAACTGCCAATAAACTCGCCGTGCGTGATGCCTATGGAAAGTTGCACGCTACCGGAATTGAATTGCCGTCAGGAACTCTTTATGATTATAGAACAGTTAGTGCGACGATAACTATAAGGGTAGGCATGACGAGCGTCGGTACAATCAGCGCGTCGTTTACGAGAATCGGGCGCGTTGTCTTTGTTAGCGGTTCAGGAGAGGCCGCAAAGGGATCATACTCAGGAATAATTTCTCTTTATGGGATACCTTTCGCCGGTGATGCGCAGAGAATGCTACAATTTACATTCGATGGACCATCAACGTTAAGCAGAATGGGTTCCGCTGCAGTTCAAGGAGATGGATGGGCACCGATGTATGTTAGTTATGACAATTCGGGCAACTGGGATGAGACGACGATGAATGAAACACACCTGCAATCTGGATCTGCTACGATAAGGCTTTTCGGGTGCTTCACAATTATTGAGTAGCTTTACCGTGCCGCCTGCCGGTGGTAGTCCTCCTTCTATCGCTGGCAGGTAGCGCGGTTTTTATAAAATAAACAGGGGATAAAATGGCACCGAAATCAGTTTGCGACGCACATGAATTACTGATACAAAACATTGAGCGGATTCAAAAAGGTCAGGGTCAGCTTTACGACCTCGACCGCGAGAAAGCGGCAGAGCTTGCGGATATAAAAGTCTCTCTAGCGAAGCTCACAGAAAATATGTCATCTGGATTCCAGGCGATGACAGAGCAGAATGAATTGCTTCGCAAGATGATACAGTCGCAATCCGGGCACAAGTGGAAGCCGGGGCACATGGTCGCACTCGCTGGAACATTCTTCGGCTCGGCAAGCGTGGTGGTAGCCGCATGGCTACAAAGGAAGCAATGATGCAGGACAAAATCAAACGGCAGAATGACCTATGGCTTATCGCTTACATCGGAAAATACGGGTGCTTTTTTATGTGCCTTGTGTATTACTACTCTCTATGGCTCAAAATGCCGGAGCTGGATCACTACGAACTGAACGACATCTGGGAAACAGCAATCAATACCGGGGTAATATCGGGCGACCTGAACCACGACGGAGATTTAGACGATGCAGGTGAATGCCTTGTTCGCGACAAGGAGGAGCTTCTCAGAATCGCCGGAATAAATGCAAAGTACGAACTTGCCGACGCAAAATATATTTCAAAGCTCGGAGATTATCTCATCGCTGAAATGTTCAACAAAAAAACAAACTTCACTCATTTTGTCGTTATTGACGGCAAGCGCAACGTTATCTATGATCCGATAAAAGATTCAATTACAGCTCGAGACGGAATTATCAAGACAATCCGCGTATTAAGGAAGGTATAAAATGTTTGACAAAATTATTGACAATTGGCTCCCTGTTCTCGCGCTTCTCGGCGGACTGTCTGCCATGGCAGTTATCGCAACGGCTTGTCTAATCGCATGGCGCAAGGCTGGCGGGGGTGACATCAAAGCGGGACCAGTAGACATCGACGTAGACGGGAAGGAGTGACGATGTGCGCAAGAAAATTATTTGCCTTATTGTTGCTTGCCTGTTGTTTGTTGCCTTCTTCTGCGCAGGCTTCGCAGTCTCCGAAAGAAACAATAAGCGCGACGCTATCGGGTATGAAAATAGACTTGCAGCTATTGCAAATCTCAATGACGAGCTACGAGCAGAAAATAAGCGAGTTGCAGAGCTTAATAAATCAATCAACGATCGACTCGAGCGAGCAAGCGAAATTGTTGCAGGACTCGGCGGACAAGTTGGAAGTGACAAGGATACAGTTCAGCGCCTTATCGACTCAGTACGAATCCTTGAAGAAGCATTCGCGGTTCTATTCCAGGGTGATTAAATACGGCGGGATTGTATCGGCGGCCATCATACTTACCGAAGGGGTTATCATTGCCATAAAGTGATCACGCAGATTATTAAAAAGCCCGACTCCGTGCGATGAACACGACGGCCGGGCTTCTTTCATTTCTCTTTGCTACAGTAAAAGACCCAGAACGCGGCAGAGAAAAAGTCACGGAAAAACTTAAACATGGTCGATCTCCTTCGTCGTCGAGTTGAGGCAGTTGTTAGATGTGCTTAAACCCTACTTGTGTTTTTACCGTATCTGCGCCAACTAAAAACTCATAATCACAGAACCAAGTCTCTTTATACGAACCGATTTCATAGTACGAAATACCGTATGTAATTCTATTATCTCTGATAGTAATACCGGTTATAACCCCAGAATATTCTGATCTTTTTAGAATAACTTCTGTTCCGCAAGGTATTAATTCCAACTATTTCTCCTGTTCGCAGTCCGTGTTTTGTATTCTAAACACGGCAAGAATCCATCTAACATTTGCTTAACCTGCATCCGTTAGGATGTCAGGTTGAAGCAGTTGTTAGAAACTCTTATTCCCCTCCGGACTTGAAGTTATAAACAGGCTTCACCATTTCGATTACGTCAACAGTTTCCTTGATATTTTCAAGGATTATTGCCATATCCTTGTATGCGTCTGGCGATTCGTCGAGCGTCCCGGCATTCGCGGTAGTCGTATAAACTCCCGCTTGTTTCATGTCTTCCTGAAAGTATTCAACGTCGAGAACCGCCTTTGCTTTTGACCGCGAGAGAATACGCCCAGCCCCATGAGGTGCGGAATAGTTACACTTCTTGTTTCCTTTCCCGGTGCAGATTGCCAAACCGTCGCGCATATTGAACGGGATAATTACGCGCTGGCCTTCATGCGCGGGGGTAGCGCCTTTGCGAATCATGCCGGATTCATCGATGAAGTTGTGAACGGATTCTATTTCGTCAACTGGTTCCTTGCCGAAAAATCCAGTCAATCGGCGCATCATCTCGAAACGGTTTTCGCTTGCATAACGCGCACCAATAAGCTGATCGTGTATATAATTTTGTCCTTCCGGTGAATCGACAACAAGAAACGGAATACCCTGTGTATCAGCGCCCCATTTCGTGCAAAGCTCCTTTGCTACGATTCCGTGATATTTTGCGACCTGCAAGCCGAAATTGCGCGAACCGGAATGAATCGTTACCCACAATTTACCGTCGTTTCCATAACCGGCTTCGATGAAGTGATTCCCGCCGCCGAGCGAACCGATAGAGCGAATGGCACGTGCTTCGTCCATTCCGATCTTTTTTACCGTTTCAGTGAAGAAGTCTTCACCGCGATACGGCTTGTCATTGACGGAAAAACCGGACGGGATATGCTCTTTTATAAACGCATCGAAAGCAGGAATGTTTAAACTTTCAGCATCGAACTTTGCAGAAAGCATGCCGCAACCGATATCAACGCCGACAACATCGGGAATAATCCGATCATTCATCTGCATGGTAAAGCCAATGCACGAACCAGCTCCCGCATGACAGTCCGGCATAATTGCTATATACGATCCGTGAAAAGACGGATTATTTACGAACCCCTGAATCTGCCCGCGCGTGGTTTCGTCAATATCGTCGATCATGACGTTCGCCGAATTGTACTTACCTTTGACTATCTGCATCTTATTCTCCTTTTCTTCCCGCGAAGCGTCCGCGTATGTCTAATACGCGGCGCAGAGTCGTTCTAACATTTGCTTAACTCGCAAGGCTATTCGCCGAGTCGAGTTGAAGCAGTTGTTAGGTACTCTTAATCTCAAGCTCGTCTTCAAAAAACATTATTCCGCCATTCTTTTTGTCCATGTCTATAAATTGAGCGGGAACAGAATCGAGATGTACTCGATATCGTTTTATCCTTAAACTTATTATCTCTGGTGGAACGCTGGTGACAACACCTTCCCCGTGAATCGTATTAACTCTATTTCCTTGTTTTAGCATTATGCCTCCCCAGCAGGTTTGTTTATTTCGCGATATTTGCCATAATGCAAACAATTTGCGGTAATCTCTTCGTTAAATTGAAAATCCCTAAACTTTGAAAGTGTGTTTCCAGGAGCCTCGATGGAACAAACAAGGTTGTGGCCGTCACCCGTACTTCTAAGAATTGTTGCGTTGTACCTTTTTAACAGCTTTTCTAGCTCATTAAAAAACTGTTTCATTTTTTCCTCCCGTTCGATGTCGGTCTAGTCGCAAAGCGGGTAGACCGCGAGAATCGACCTAACATTTGCTTAACCTGCACGAAGTGTCAGGTTGAAGCAGTTGTTAGCTACTCTTTATCTTTCTGCCTTATTCGTGGCTGTTCGTCTAAATCATTTTCAGTCCGTTCGTACCAACCGCCAATCTGCGCGAGATCGTAAGTATCGTGTGTAACCCATACGGTAGCGGAATCCCATTTGTGACTTTTTTCGTTAAAAGCGCGATAGCTTATGTGCCACGAGTCAGGATAGAAAAAGCACATTGGAAAGAGTGTTGTATATGTAGTTTTGCCAGCTGAGTGAACAATTGGCATTAAAATTACTGTCGTATGTGCCGGGTTGTAATCCTTTGAATATACTTCGCCTTCTTTTATTTTCGGTGTGCAAGAGGTAAGCAGAATGGTAAAAACCGCAACAATAAAAACCGCTTTCTTCATGATCTCTCCTTTTCTTCCCGCAACTTGTCCGCCTTCGATTTATTGAAGGCGGCTGGTTGTCGAGCTAACATATATTAGACTGAACAGCCTAACTTCCCGGAACACTGCCTATCTCCCGCCGTCAATCTTCTGCCGTTTCGCACGGCCAACTCTTGCCTCGCGCCTTTTCAGCCATTCCTCGAAAGCTTTACGAGCCATTATCCCGATTTCCTTCTCGTGTTCACCGAGTGAAACGAATCGTGAAACCTGTTCGTCTGTCGCGTCAAAAACCACCCTTCTAGCCATGTAAATTACCTCCTTTATGTAACTAGATGAATTGTACTACAAGATTGAAGGCCTGTACAGGGTTGCGCCTTATAGAGCGGCCTATGCGCAAGATATAAATGCTATTTGTTTGCTTTTTTCATATGTGCGTGAAAATCGTCAATAATCGCCTTGACGAAGCCGTCATTCCATCGGTTCCGGCCCATATCTTCCAGCTCGTCAATCTTCGCTTTTATCAGGTCAGAAAAGCGAACGGTGTCCCAGAAACTGGAAGTCTCCTGGAATACGAGGTGATACGTACCGTCGCCGTTGTCGATCTTCTTGACCAGGTGCCCGCGGATTTTGTCCTCTCCCATCTCCGCGACGAGAATGAAAGCTGAAACGAGGTTGTCCGGTACGTCGATTTCATGTATCGGCGCGTAGTCCTCCATGTCTTTGTCGTAAAGCTGTTGGACGGTAACTCGTGCGCGGGGATCTTCATGGTTCAGTATCTCAGCGATATTGGAATAGATTTTCCAAAGTAAGGCATTTTCAAGCACCGTCCGATCATCGTAGCGCGCCTTGATTGTGATTTCTAGCTCTACCGGCTCCTTTCCTTTCGCTATCCGCTTGTCATTTACATCAAACGTATTCTTGATCCAGTCACGGAATATCTGCTTATATCCCAGATCGTAGCGCGCAATAAATACGTTTTCAGCAAGCCCACGCGAATTGGTAGAAACGAAACGTCGGTAATCGTCGAGAGATAAGGTTCCACGAAAGAAAAGTTTTTTCACCGATTTCTCCTTGAATGCTCCCGCCCGGTATTGAGCGGGAGCGGTGTGCATCAGTACAGAATGTCATCCGGGAAATCGGAGGGAACTGAGTCATCAGGCGGAGCGTCGTTCTTTGTTTCGTTTGCCAGAGAACGCTCCTGCTGTGCAGAATTACCCTTAGCTTTATCTAAACCACCGAGAAGCTGGATGTTGTTCGCGTTGACTTCGATCTTTGATCGAGCCTGCCCATCCTGCTCCCATCGGTTCTGATGAAGCTCTCCTTCGACGGCGACCTGCTTTCCTTTCACCAGATACTGGTTAAGAGCCTCGCCGGTTTTCCCCCAGCACACGATGTCAAAAAAACTTGTTTCTTCAACCCACTGCTCTCCCTGCTTTTTGCGCTTGCAGACTGCGATAGCGAACTTGCACACTGCCATACCGCCGCTAGTGTATTTAAGCACCGCGTCTCGCGTAAGCCTGCCGATTAAAAGAACGTGATTTACGTCTGCCATATTTACTCCTCTACCTTTTCGTAGGTAATTCCGTTGTCAATCATGTACTGCCGCAAGGCGAACAGCACTGATTTCTTTCCCTTGAAGCGCATTGTGTAAGTCATTACCGGGTCAAGGTCTGCCGTGTCTCCATTCGCCTGCGCGGACAATGTTGCAATAGGCTCGTTTTCCTGCGCCTTGACCTCCTCGCGGCCGAGTTCTTCTTGAGCTTCGCGCCTTGACTTTGCTTCCTCGCGCTCTTTTCGTTCTGTCTCCTCGCGGGCAAGACGTTCGCGGTTTTCCTTGATTCGGTTCCACTTTTCGGAGGCCTTGCTGATGTCGAGCGTGTCAAGGAAAAAGGGTTTGAGAATTGCGAGTGCCTCTGTGTCGATTCCGAGCGTTTCGAGCGTCTTGATCCCGGCATAAATGTCGGAAATCTTCTTTTCGATCTCGGCATACACGTCTTTGTTTTTCGCTGTTTTATTCAACCAGCGGTCATCGAAAATCTTTTCGAGTGATACGAGATCGAAGTTTTGACACTCCCAAAACTGCTTTATCTGCGCACGCTTGACGGCCTTTTCTCCCTCTTCCCTTGTCTTGACGATTGCGTCAAGCTCAAGAGCGGCGGCATCGATGTCTTTTTCGACCTTCTTGCACCGCGTCTCGAAAGAGTCGATCTTAAATCGCGCCATTGCATTTTTTATGATCTCGATCCGCTTCATCGAAACGGTATTCTTTGAAGTGTTCAATGTAGCGCGGTCTTTTTTTGCCGCGTCTGCATCGCCCTTGTAGTTTTCCGGAGCATACGCTACCAGTTTCTCGGCAACGAACCTTTCAAGATCGTCGATGTTTGTTACCAGCACGCCTTCATTTGATTCGATCTCGATAAGCGCAATTTCTTTTGACTCGCTCATTTACATGTCTCCTGTTTTTTCGCCCAGTCAATCCACTGGATTATCTTCTCAATGTTTCCATTCTTTACCGCGTTACCGGCACGAATGGCATTTTCTGAATCAAACTTCCCTCCCGCAATTAGGGCCTCAAGTTCAACGGTGCGCTTTTCAAGCTCGACGTTTTTCTGATTCGGCTCTACATCGTCGGCGTATTTAGCGCCATCCCAGCGTCCGGAATAGATGTCAGCCGCAACTCCGAGCATCTTGAGTGCGGTTCCGAGCGCGTCGGTGATAGCCATTTTGTACCCTTCATCGTTTGGCTTTGCGCGCTTTGGGCCGTTCTGCTCGTATCCCTTGACCATATCGACAAGTGTGTTGCCACCTGCCGCCGGTATCGGGTCGCTCCATTTGTCACCATCCTTGACGAATACGTTTACCTGCGCGAATGCAAGTACCGTTCCGTCGGAGGTAGGATAGTCCCATAGCTTGACTACTTCATACTTCCACGCAGTTCCGCATGGGCCGAAAACCTTGTCCATTATCTCATACCGCCATTGAGGATTGATGTCGGTCTTGCCCTTGAGGTCGCCTGCCTGAATCTGGCGCAACGCGGATACCGGCGGGCGGCGCAACTTGTCGTAGTTCTCGCTCATATATCTACTCCTTAAAAAGTGAATCCGTTTTCAATAAGATGGCTGATGAAAGAAGCGATGGCAACCGTGACGGCGACGAAGCCCGCAGCGAAAAGCACCCTGAACACTTTCATACCGGCCGCTCTCCCGTCATGACGCGTCCCGTCTGGCTCTTGAGGTAAGAAATATCACTGGCGATCAATCCGGCAAGGAGCTCCTTTTCCTCCGGGTAGCGGAACAGCCGATCAGCGTGAACGGTATCCGACTCGCCTTTCTTGAAGCCGGTAACGTGCTTGATGTCAACACCGAATCCGAGGCGTGTTCCTGGATTCGCCACGATCTCGACCAGCTCGACAATGCCGGAAAGATGATAATTCCAGCACACTTCCCCGGCTTCCAATGCTTTTCCCTCGTCCATCTAAGTGCCCCCTGATATTTGAAAGTATAATACAACATTATAAACGTGTAAAGTATAAAATGCACAAATAGCAGAAATATATTAGCAAATCGGTTATATATAAGTAAACACGGTATATATAGAAGAGAAGCAGAAAAACGCTCAAAAATAGTGAAATAAAATGCTTATAATACTGGACGGAAATATATAACCGTGCTATATTTAACACATACAGGAAGTGCAGAAATGAAAGCAGTCAGCGGAAACATAATCGTCAATCACGTGGCAATGGCACTCTTCGGGAGCGCGGGAAGCGTCCGCCGTGTACACGCCGAACTTCTTTCCTACTCGCCAGACCGCTGGGGGCACAAGGTGGAAATCCGACTGGTTGACGGAACGTTTGTTTCCGGTCGGTACTCTCGCGGGCATCGGTTCAACGGAACGGTTACGAAAAACGGTCAGGTCAGGGCGCACCGCTCATTTCGGGCGGCATAAATACATAAACACGCCGGGAGCGCATCCCGGTAAAGGAAACACCATGAATGTAAAAGCAAGATCAATCGGATGGCTACACAACGAAGATGAAGGTACGGTAACGCTCACGATCGTTCCTGATGGCGGGACACTCCCAATAAGGAAAAAAGTAAGTAAACGTGATTTTTTTGCCGTAAAGGAAGACAAAAAACTGCTAGATTCTTTTATTAAGGCGTTATGATTTTATCAATTGGAGCATCAATATGACAAGTAATGATGAAGTACTAAAAGACCGGCGCGTCCGTTTCGCAATACAGAAAGGCGAGTATAGCCGTGCGATAAGTTTATTCTTACAGATAAAGTTTCCCGGCAAGGCACTCGAAGAACTTGCAAGACTCCCGAATGACGCGATCCGCGGAGCTCAGGTAGCAGTAGACAATGCGTTTCACGAAAAATGGACGAGAGAAAAAGAGATGGCAAAGGAGATGAGATGAAAACAGACGGCACAATACAGGCTTTTCCTTTTCAGTCAGTAAGCCCGAGCGGAGAACCGAATAGTCCAGAATTAGGCGTGACCCTCCGCGACTATTTCGCCTTACACGCAAGCGATGGAGATATTCTAGATATGCAGACAAGCAAGCCTTCTGGATATATAAACCGGCAGTGTGCGAGGTACATGGTTGCTGATGCCATGCTTGCCGAGCGCGAGAAGGTGGCAGAATGAAACGCGAGAAAGGGATCTACTACATCAAGTACCGTGGAGACTGGCTCTTCATCGGCGGAAACCTACATGACGCAATGGAAAATGCGAGGCTGTTTCTATGACCGGCAAGTGTCTTTATTACCAGTCAGGAAAGTGCGTTTTCGAGTACCCATGTGCCAAAAAGATCGGTGCCGGGCATCCGGTTCCGTGCAGGGTAAAAGGCAATCTCGACTTCGACAGAATACAGGCGGCAGAGAAAAAAGCCGGTATGTCCGCGGATGGTACGAAATAGGCGCAGTAGGGTATCGGCGATTGACGGCAGTATAAAACCGTGGTAATATTCAGAGGTCAGGAACGGCAATTCTTGACAACCGTTTCCCTGTACTGGGAAAATGACAGAGCCTTTATTGAATCTTTGGTGTGACCAGTACCACGCCTTAACCTTGCCGGGGGATTCAATAAGGGCTTTATTTTTTTTCCAGAGGTGGACGATGGACGAAATCATCAAGATCGAAGAACGCGAAGGAATCAAGACTGTCGTTTGTCAGCGCGGGCTTGATTTCATTCTCAAGGCGGTAAAGTAAATGAGCGATACGATAATCAGAAAAGCAGAAAAGACCGAAAACTTCACAATAGTCGATAATGAAGTACCGAGAAGGTGCGACATATCTGCGAGGGCAAAAGGCATTTACTTCTATCTCATGACGCTTCCGAAGAACTGGGAGATTCACAAAGAAGAGATATACACACACTTCATAGAGGGACGCGATGCACTCGATACAGCCTGGGCGGAACTGGTGAATACTGGTTATATTCAAAAAGAAATTGTAAGGGAAAAAGGCATAATAACTGGAACGCGCTGGATAGCCAATGAATCCAGCCGAATCACTGGAAAACCGTCAGACGGGAAACCAGTGACTGGAAAACCGAAATCGGATAATCCGCAGCTATTAAGTACTGATTCTTTACTAAGTACTGATAAACAAAGTACTAATAATATACCAGCAAAACAGGAAAGGCCGAAGAAAGAGAGAAAGTCATTCACTCCACCAACTCAAGAAGAAGTCATTGCGTATGTTCTCGAAAAGAAACTTGTAACAAACCCTTATACATTTTTCGAGTACTACGAAAAGCTCGACTGGAAAGACAACCAGGGAAATCCGGTGAAAAGCTGGAAAGGAAAGGCGGTGACGTGGGATTCACGTGAGAAAGTGAGAAGCCCGAACGCTCAACCGTATTCCCTTCCCGTCTCTTCCTCTCCGAAAAAGAAAATACAATGCCCCCGCTGCGGCGCGGAAGTCATCGCCGGTCTTTGCACGAAATGCCGAACGCCTGTTGATTCTGACGGAAAGGAATTGAAATAAAATGCAGTTCATAAATAACGAAGCTGAACGGTGCCTACTGGCATCGATGGTAATGGACAATTCGATCATCGAAAACGTGTTCATGAGCATCAACGATGGGGACTTCGGTGTTCAGGCGAACCGGGCGATATACGGCGCAATTCAGTCACTCAAGACAAAGCGCGTCGGGGTGGATATAACAACTATTTTCGAGGAGCTGAAAGGGTCGATAGTATCACCGGCGGAGATTGCGACGCTCACCGATATTGTCCCTTCCGGCGCGAACTGGGAATACCACGCGACTGCTGTGAAGGAAACATCCCTCATTCGCGGATACTTCGCGGCAATCGACGAGGCGCGGCAGTATGACCCGGTAGGCGGGAAAGACATTTCCGAGCAGATCATGCAGATAAATAAAACGCTTTCGATGCTTTTTGAGTCAGCCGGTACCGAGAAGATTGAAAAGACGATGTATCAGGTAATGCTTGCAACCGAAAAGAAGATTGAGTTTTATATCAAGAACAAAGGGAATCTTACTGGATATAAAACCGGATTCGGGAAGCTCGATTTCTACACCGATGGAATCCAGCACAATTTGATCATCATCGGAGCAAGGCCGAGTATCGGAAAGACCGCACTCCTCGAGACACTTTTAATCAACATCGCAAAGCTGAATAACGTCCCGGTCGGTCTATTCGAGATCGAGATGACGGAGGAGCAGATCGGACTCCGGGCAATCGCCGGCAATGCCAATATCAATGTCAGGCAGATAAAAAGCGGCCGGATAAACCCTATCGACAGCAAAGAGACTCATTACCGGATGAGCGAAACTATGGTCGAGCTTTCAACATTGAAGTTTTACCTGGACGATAAAACAAGCGAGATCCACAAGATCGCCGCAAGGATACGGTACATGGCCCGGTGCCTCGGCGTGAATGTTTTCGGGATAGACCACCTTTCAATCGTCGAAAACAAAAACAACAAGAAGCCGCGACACGAGCAGATGGCCGAAGTTGTCGAAACTCTCCGCGCGCTAAAGAAGGAATTGGGCGTGACAATCATCCTTCTTGCGCAGTTGACACGGGCGGCAGAGGGAGAAAAGCCCACGCTTGCTGACCTTCGGGAGACGGGCGTTGCAGAGCAGAGCGCGGAGGATGTCTGGATGCTTTACCGCGACCGGCAGGCTGGCATCGACCAGAAAATCATACCGACAAAGTTGATGATAATGAAACAGCGCGAAGGACCGTGTGGGGATATTGATCTCATGTTCAATACAGAGATCGTCAAATACTTTGAGTCGGAGGTGTAGGAATGAAAATAGATACAGTAGCAATCGGGTATCAGGCCTGTACCGCGACAAAAGAATGCGGAAAATGCTACCAGAGCGAAATAGCAAATGAATATACAGAAATGGGATGCACATTGACGCAATTATGGTGTCATCAATACGACCTTCCTACTCGACGCGGGATGATGTGCAAACTGTTTGGCTCAGGCAAACCGAAAGAAGAAAAGACGCAAGAAACACAAAACGAACTATTTGGAGATGAGAAATGATCGAATCAAACGAAAATACCGCCATTGTAGACTTCACCTACCGCGACCACGGAAATATGTGCGAAGGTACGGCGCTTATCCGATGCGAGCGCGGGGAAGAAAAGATGTACCTTGAGCGCGTGAAGCGAGTAAGAAGGGTTGAGATAAAAAACATAATTCGGCATATAAAAGCACTTTAATGCTTTACAGTATTATAAACATATAGTAATATATAAATGAAATAATACAAAGGAGCGTACAGGTGCCAAGGAGAAAAAAGACGGCCGACTTCACCGAAGCCGAGTTTGTCACGGTCGGCGGGATAAAGTTGCCCGGGCCAGACTACCAGACAATCAAGGAAGCGGTCAGGACGCTGGAAACAAACGCGGATACTGGGATGCCAATGAGCCTGTCGGCTTACCTTTCCCGGTATCTTCAATCAGTAGCGGCAGACATTCGCGCCGGAAAGCGGATGAAGAAATACTAAGGAGTTTCTATGGCAAACGATAAAGAGTGTGGGTTAGAGATAACAAAAGAGTTTGACATCATGGGCAGCATCGACAATCAAAAATGCGGAAAGGGTAAAAAACTCATCCTTACGCTTACAATCGATGACGACGAGGAAATCGTAAATATCCTTGACGCGCGTGGATGCGTCTGTATGTTTCATGTTGCGGTATCAAAGAGATTGCCGGATGTTGAAAGCAGCGATGGTCAACAGGAATTGTCATTGACCGACGCTCTTCCCGATTCGGACGAGGAATAAACACCATGATAATCAAGCCGCCGGAGAATCTTAACTTTGTGATTGTAGACCCTTCCTTGAGATCTTCCGGTGTGCTTGTGTGCCGAGACGGGATAGTCTCGACATACGCGATACAGCGAAAAGATGAACGACTGAAAGTACTTGGCTGGTACGTAAAGCACTTTGCATGCCTGGCGAAAGAAAGATCCTGGGATTTCATGCTGATTGAGAATTACGCCTTCGGGGCATCATCCAGGTCGGTTACAGGTCAGTCAGAGATTGGCGGCATTATCCGCGCCTGTTTCGCATCGTACTCAATACCGATAATCGAAATGGCTTGCGGAACATGGAAGTCAATAACGGGAATTAAGCTGAAAAAAAACAGTGTTACCGAAAAACGCGAGTATAAAAATGCAGTCATTGAAAAATATGGGATGGAACTGGATTCAACGGACGAGTGCGACGCATACCTGATGCTCGTCGCCATTTCCGCAATCTCGCGCGGTAACTTCAAGAGGACGCAGGAAGGCGCGGGAGTGATAAGAGAGGAGCTTGAACGGCTCAAGGTAGTTTTTTGATCTGCCAATTCTGCGGGCGGCCTATTAAATC
>Ga0105103_10000223_pt1 | contig 31591 bp, 19 predicted proteins | sample PPLLaktember2015_2_FD_79107 | JGI IMG/M metagenome (GOLD analysis project Ga0105103, IMG submission 79107) | Freshwater sediment microbial communities from Prairie Pothole Lake near Jamestown, North Dakota, USA - PPLs Lake P7 Core (6) Depth... | ecosystem: Environmental > Aquatic > Freshwater >...
AAAAAAACATTTCATGTCCTGCCCATGCTTTTACCATTTGCATTTCATAACCTTCAGCTAAATCGGCAAATACCCTATATGCTTTGGCATTTGCCGGAAGAGTTGGATCAGCTGCAACAGCATCAGCCGTAACAGGAATTTGTTCCACGATGATGTTTTCCAGACCTTGCGAGAAGATCGTTACATTGAGGAATAACATTAATATTCCGAGTAGAGTATATTTCATAATATTGGTTTTAATTGCGATAAAGTTATTTTTGTAATCTGTCTTAAATGTTAAGCCAACATTATATTTGGCTAAATATATATATGAGAATAGTTTAAGGATATTAAATAAATATTATTCTTAACAAACCTGCAATTTCAGTATTATATATCAGAACTATTATTCTATAAATAGAAATCTGTATATGCCTGATATGAAGTAGAAGGAAGATAATTATTGGATCATTTTAAGATTAAAAATAACCCCGGCAACAGGCCGGGGTCAAAAATATATAAAAACAATTACCAGTAACTCTTACTTCTTAACAATAGTCTTAACAGTAACAAAATTATCGTTAGAAACTTTCATTAAATACATTCCATCTGCCATATCAGAGATATTTATTTCCTGCATTTGGTTTGCTTCTATGTTAGTTACAGCTAAAACTGTGATACCTTTAAGATCCATTATTACTAAGTTTGCTGCTTCAGAAACTTTAACACCGAAGATACCATTTGAAGGGTTAGGATAAATATTGACCATTGGGGAAATAACCATCGAACCTTCAGTTTCTTTCACTGCCAATAAAGTTGGGTTACCGTTAACATAAGCAACAGCTGATTTAAGATCTGAACTGGTTAAATTATCCGATTTCTTTTCAAATCTGATAGTAGCAACGCTCTTGCTCAATTCATAGTTATTTAGGCTGTATGATGTATACCTCATTGTTTTGTCAGCAGCCATATGACTTGCAGACTGAACATAATCAGCTTTATTCATTATACCATTGATAACATCACTCTGAATAGCTATGTCTAATGAAGTAACTTCTTCGTCTGAATTGACATAAACAGGAGCATCAATATATTTACCATTTTCAACTGCGTTGCCTAGATCAATAACTACTGATGAAGAAGCACTCTTAAGAAGTGGATTTGAAGGATATGAAGAATAGCTGCCATTAACGTCGCCTAAAAGGATACCTTTATAAGTTTCGTCAACAATGATAGCGCATTCACCACCTGTTATATCAAGAGCAAAACATGTGTCGGCAACAGGTACTTTAAATTTTGAATAACCAACGTTATCATTTGCCGGGAATGTTGAAGAAATTCTATATTCGCTGTTATAAACTGATTTTTGATCAACAAATACCCAATCTTCAGATAAATTACCATTTATTTTGTTACCATTAACATCATAGTTCCAAACTTGTTGGAATTCAGCTATTTTAAGAACTGTACGATAATTGATCTGAGAAACGTCACCTGCAGATACTTGGCCATCGCGGTTAACATCCATTGCAATCATTTGATATACATTTGGTTTGTATGTAGGATCGTTAACAGCTACCCTGGCTGCAAGTTGAGCATCAGCAGCATTAATAATGTCCATTACATCAGTTGTACCTTCAATATCTCTTTCAATCTTAATGTTGTTCCCGTTTGCTATGTTATAATTAAATACACCATTTGCATTTGGTTGAACAGCAACTGCTGATTTATTGATACAATTTGTACTACCAAAAATGTTAGTAATAAGATTTGAATCGGCAGTGTATCCAATCGGGCTATTATCTTTCCAATATAATAAAGTACCTGTGAAAGTATTATCTGAATAGGTAATAAATGAACCAGGAGTTACAACTTTAGGAGCAACATTATTAGCATAACTTTCATAGATAAAATCTATTGAAAAATCAGCTGTATCTGAAGATTTGAAATTTTCAGTTTTTGCAAACTCTACACAAATTAGTTGACCGTTACCATTGAATTTAGTTCCAGCAGGAGCTGAACCATTAAGATAAAGAGAAACGTTCATTAAACTATCTAAAATATTAACAGAAGTTGCAGTCCAATTTTCGTTTGCTATAAGATTTTCAGATACAAAAATTATTCCTGTTGGATGAACTTTTGATTTGTCATATTTCAATGCCATGTCAAATCCAAGTGCACTGGTAACAGTAGAAGTAGCAATGATAGGTACACAGAATACATCAGAATAATTACAAACTGCAGATTGTGTTTCAATTCTGTAAGCTGCGTTTGGATCTTGTACATATATTGAAATAGCAGACGTGCTGTCTTTTGCCCCTAAATTATCAATTGTCCTTGCATAAATGCTGGCAGGTCCTTGATCAGCAATAGTAGTAGTCCATGTGTATGAGTATGAAGAGCCGCTTACTAAAGAGCCAGAGAAAACCTGACCATCAACAACAAATTCTACAGAAGCAATTGTACCATCCGAATCAGTTGCGTCAGCTGAAAGTATAACTGGGGAACCTATCATAACTGTAGTTCCATTTGCAGGAGCAGTAAGGTTTACTTCAGGATAAGCATTTGTTGGGGTAAAACCATTAACAACAACAGCGGCTGAAGTAGTAGTGTTACCATCATTGTCGGTAGCAACAGCAGTCAATGAAGATGAGCCAGGAACAACTGTCCAGCTAACCCTAAAACCATCAGCAGGTGTATTATCAATACCAATTGAAGAACCGTTTCTGAAAAATTGAACCTGTGTTACAGTTCCATTTGCATCGGCAGCATTAGCCTCAATATTGATAGTAGCAGGTAATGTAATTGGGCTGCTTATTGGAACTATGCTAACCGTTGGAGCTATAACAACTGAAGAATAAATAAGTTTTGGATATAAAAATTCACCTGCCTCAGGATCCCTGGCAACATAATTTTCAACTGTAGCTACAGGTGTAAAATTTACAGTATCAATTCTTCTTATCTGAACGTTCATTTCAAAATTGAAATCACCGTTAGTAGTGAACTGACCAATAAGTACAGTATTAGATGGAGTACGTCCTTTTTCATCTCCGTTTACATTATAGATACCAGAATTAGTTGACCAGGTTCCGGTATAATTTGTAGAACCAAAAGGTACTTCGAAATCGTCACCAACAGAAACCATAGGTAAAACTGAGCCACTGGCAACTGAAAGGAAACCATCAACAGTTCCATCAGTATCTTCTGAATAAAGAACACCAACGCGTGTGCTGGTTACTCCATTTACAGCGCAATATGAATCCCATCTTCCGGCAGGATCATTGAAAACGCCATTTGATAATGCACGACCATTCCATGCGCCATCCTCATGATTATAAAACTGGGTAGTTGTGCTAAATAATAATGTATGATTAGAAAGTGATTGTACCAATTGCATCCCCCAGTTAGGGGCCATATCAACGAATACCCTGTATGCCATTGATCCTGCTGGTAATCCGGCTGTGGCAGGAACTGGTACTTTTTCTACTATAAGGTTCTCAAGACCAGCTTGAGAATAACCAAGCATTCCCGATAAAACCAGGCAAGCTGTAAATAATAATTTTTTCATAATTTTAATTTTATTTTTATGGTTTAACTATTAATAACATGTAAGGCCAAATTGTCCAATTAATCTTGAAAAATCAGTACCGTCGGTTTTACCGTCGCCATTGTTATCAGTTGCGCAATCGACATCAGCTACACCAATACCACGTTGTGCGCTATATGTCCATGATTCTGTCCAGGGAGTTTTTCCTGGAGCAAATGCACCGCGGTAATCAACTTGTGTAAAGAAATTGTCAGCAGCAACATCGCATGAAGTTGGTTTAATATCTGCTACAGAAGCGGGAACGGGGTTAATTGTACCAGCGTTTATATTACAACCTGATGCTACTTCAAGTCTGTAATCAATACCTGAAGTGGTACTTATAATATTGGTAGTACCTGTTGGCAAAGTTCCGGCCGGAACATTAACAAATGTATTGCAACTTGCAACTAAAGAGGTTGTTCCACCCTGTAGATAACCTTTTTTAAAGTTGGCAAATACTGAATTAATAACCTGTCCTCCTGTTTCTGCTTTTGCATTGATACCAGCATTTTTTGAATTGTAATTACCAATTGCAGTAACATTTGCAAATATAGCGTCAGAAACAGGTGTACGGCCTGTAACATCTTGTCCGTCTAATTCCATACCATGACTGGTTTGTGAAGGAACGCTTACTGTATCGGGATGTTGAACTGTATAAAGGAACTGTCCTTTACCTGAATAATATTGATCCCAATCGAAAGCATCGTCACCCTGGAACATAGCTATCAGGTGGCTTACATTTACAGTACCACCGAAAAATTCGAAAGCATCGTCAAGGTTTGAAACAACTTCAACATAATCAACAGTAGTCCCTCTTCCAACTGAACCCATTGTCAGTCCGTTAATTTCATTTGCGGCACCAATAATAGTTCCACCATGACGGATGGATACATACTTCAAAATACCAGAATTGTCATCATCATAAAATACACCAGCTCCACCTACAGTTGTGCTTGGATATTTACCATAATGATGTCTAACATCTGGTACATCTAAACCTTCGATATATCCAACACCATCATCAAATGCTACAGGATCGCCACTTGGATGAGTATCTCCTAACTTAACATTATTATGAGCTTTCCCAAGGATAACCACTCCACCCCATGCATTGTTAGTACATGATGAAAAAGAACCATCAAGAGGATCAGCATCGGCAGTAAAAATAATCGGGCAACTTGGTGAACCAACTGCATTAATTTTACCACCCTGGCAAACGATCAACGATTTTGCATCCAGACCAGTTCCCGACATACCTTTAATAACGGTACCCGCTGGTACATTTAAAGTTTTTCCATCGGTTACATAAATCGTTTTGTTGAGTTTGTAAAGATTTGAACAACTTAATGTTGTTGTACCAGCTGTTAAATTTCCATTTGCATCAGCTAAAGTCGATAAGTTAACAACAGTTCTGCTGCCAACAGTCGGACATCCACAATCGGAATAGTCCACCTGGGCAAAACTTGTTTGTACTGTAACAAGTGCCATAGCGGCCATTGCTACGTGCAATAAATGTTTTTTCATTTTTAAGTATTTTTTTAGTTAATTATTAAACCATCTTATGATGGCAACGTAAATTTCCATTTTGAATCTATAATGCCCGTGTACCCAGCATAAAATAAAGTTTAATTATTACCCCCTGAATCTTACTTAATCATTACATTTTAGAATAATTAACGTTAAGTAGGTTAAACTAATGTTTCATAATCTTGCAAATCATCAGTAATAGCAAATGGTTCATTATAACCATCTGATAAAATAGATTTTAATCATTTTTATTACCGGTTATGATGTGCTGAAAATTTTTTACTGAAACAAATAGAAAACTTTATGGAGCAGGCTAAAAAAATAAGTTCACCCAATTAAGTAAAATTTAATTGGGTGAACTTATCTAAAATCAACCTGTTTTATCCCTGTATACCTAAAGGAACAGATTTTAGGGTTTCAATTGTTTTACTATTCCAATACTTCAACGCTAAAGCAATAGCTTTTTCTATATTCATCTGATATAACCACTAACTCAAAGTTTTTAACCCCAATTGAATTCGGACTGTATAAAAGGTATAAATCAAATTTAGTTTTATTAGCTCCTATATCCTCAGGTTTGAGGCTTACATAATTTGTGTTTTCTTCATACAATTTTATAGAATCAAGATCAGTCTCATAAGTCTTGATTTTGAATTTGAAAGTATCGGGTTCCAAAATTGACATTTGCATACTGACACTTTTTGGAATATCGGCTGAAATCACTATTTGTTCCGGATCGGGCTCATTACAAGAGGAAAGCAAAATAGAAACCAGGAAAGGGACTATTAATAAATATTTAAATATCGATTTCATAATGCGGCCTTTTATAACTTAATAATACGTTTTACTATAAAGTACTCATCAACATATAGTTTAAAAATATAAACACCTTCTGTATTGTCCGATATATCGATTGTACCGTTGAAAAATCCATTGGCGCCAAGAATAGCTTTATCTAAAATGTTTCCATAAATATCGCAAAAGGAGTATGAAACAAAAGCTTTGTCGGTAGTGTGAATTCTATAAAAAACCAAATCGTTAGCAGGGCTTGGATATAATTCAAAATTGATTACTGGTGTTTGTTGTACTGATTTGTTTACCTGATCTGAATTTTTATTGCAATCATAAATACAATCCGATGAATCAGTAGCAAATGGATTATAATTGCATGCTCCTCTGTCCATACAACCTGCTAGTTTGAGTATTTTACAATAAGAGCCATCATCGAAACAGGCCGAGGGGTCATATTCAATATATCTGTCATCCATGCACCCACCATCATAACAACAGGTGTCAATATCCGATGTGGCAGTTGCCTCAGGGTTATAATTAAGTGAGTTAGGATCGGTACAACCATAAACAACACCCTCGCAAATTAGTCCCAGATCGAAAGCACAGGCGCTATTATAACAACATAATCCAGGGACATTTTTATTTGCCCCAGGATTATAGTTACAGGCTGAAATATCTGTACAGCCAAGTACAATTAAAGTTTTACATGATCCGTCATTGCAAGGTGCCAAAGGATCAAATTCTAAATAATTTGGATCAGTACAGCCACATTTAGGTGGGTATTTTAAGAAAGGGCTTAATAAAGTATCTCCCTTTAATTCCCCACTGGCGACGTAAATATATGATTTATTATGTATTGTATCCTCGACCTCAATATTGAATTCAAACGAAAGTTCACCTTTAGTAGTAAGCTGTGCAATAAGTATTTTATTATCTGTTTCAGGAATGCATATTCCGGAATTAGACCTAAACGTTATGTCAGCACCATAAAAACTGCCAGAATTAGAAGGGTTACCAAAAATTGTTGTATCAATCTGTGTTATCGGATCAACAATCCCCTGATTGATAAAATCAGAAGAAGTAATGTCGGTTTGAAATATACCATCTTTTTCGGTAATTGGAACCCCGGCTAAAGGGTCGTTGTTTACCAAAAGTCCTCCAGGGATATGGTCACTGCCACCATTATTATATTTACCGCCGATAATACTGGAATCAGGATCTTCTGCTTTTAATATCCCATAATGTTTATTGCTTGCAAAACCTAAAGACAACCAGGTATCAAGGGCCAGGGTATTCATTTTTAGTTGGGTTTGTTTTATTTCGTTACCAAATGATTTTCCTAATAATTCATTATTAAAAAAACCGGAAGTGCTCGAAATTAATAGTGGATGACCTCCACTGCCAAAAATGGCCTTCAACTTAATGCCCGGTGCAAGATCAATAAATACACGGTAGGTAACCGAGCCAGGTTCGATTTTTCCTCCTAACGTATCGGTGGCATCATTTGAATCGGATACATAATACGTTTCCACAATCAGGTTTTCAACTATATCCTGTGCCCGAAGGTTAGAAAAAATAGTTAATAAAACCAATGAAAATAAAAGACAATATATATTCTTTCTAATCATATCCTGATTTTTAATAGTTATTGCTTACCCTAAAAATTATATGAAAGCCCCAGGCTATAGTCAGTACCGTATGTATAGTTGTCGTAATCAATAAAACCTACATGAGTATATTCGTATGATCTCCTCACGGGCTCATTTAAAATATTCCTTATTTTGAAACTCGTGCTAAAATGTTTGCCCAACGATTTTGAAAGTTTAAAATCAACCAGATGCTGTGGCATTTCATAAATATGTGAGTATTCAACATCATTTTTTGGTACACTTAATAATGCAAGTTTTTTACCTTGTACATTATAGCTTAATGCAACCGAGAGGCCCCATTTATCTAATTTATAATCCAGAATGGCATTTATAATGTAAGGGGACTGACCAAACAAATCATGTTTTAGTTCTTTTTCATAATATTTTGTTTTTGAATTAGAGCGGATTAATGTAAGGTTGGCTTTCAGGTTAAAATTCCATATTAATTGTTTTTGGCCTTCCAGTTCAATGCCATATGCTTCAGCAAATTCAGCATTTCGCCAGGTAGTAACATCAACCTGCAATAACTCGATATGGTTCTTGAAATTCTTGTAAAAAAAACTAATTGAGATATTATTACCTTCCGCAAAAAACGCTTCAAACCGTAAATCGTAGTTATCAATTTCAACAATTTTTAGTTTTGGGTTACCTAATATTTCCTTATCTAAAATGAAATCTACCTGGTATAAGTTGGTAATTTCCCTTATACTAGGCCGCGCAATGGTACGACTATAGTTTAGCCGGGTATTGATAGTGCCCGTTTCATTACTTTTCAGCTGATAAATAAGGCTGATACACGGTAAATAATTATATCTTTTTATATTACCGGGTTGTCCACTCTTCATAGCACCTACTACAGTCGTGCTTAATCTTTCAGGATCGTCAGGAGCTAGCCCCTTTTCATAATATAACCGAATATCGCCGAACATATCGGTATATTCAAGTCTTAAGCCACCTGAACACCTGATCGCCCGGTTAATTGAATAATCAAGCATTAGGTAGTATGCCCATATCTTACTTTCTCCAATACTAAAGTTTTTTGTTTGTTTTTTTTCGTAAGCATAGTAAAGATAAGAGCCATTATTTATATCAAATTTATCCTTTGTATATTGCTCGTTTACTTCAGAAAGATCATTGATATTAAATGACCCATCGTTTTTCATTTCAAATTTATAGATATCAGCAATTCGGGTATTTAACTGGTATGCCCCCCCAAATTTTAGTTTGCGCACCAGGCCAGGTTTATCATCCAGTCCGATCTCTGCAGATACTCGCGAGTCAAGTACCATTTCTGAAAGATAAGCAGATCTTTTTTCAGGAAAGGATTCTGAGGCAGCATACTCCAGATGATCGCCTAAATCATACATGCTAAAATTCTTGGTATCGGGTATTGAACTGCTGCCATCGGTATATGAAAGGTTAAAGCTTACCCTTAAGTTTGGTACAGGAAAATAATGCATTGAGCTAACCTGGTAAATAAGCTGTCTTCGTTCCTCATAGTATTGATCCATATATTGTTTAAGCGTATCAGGGCCACCACTGTTACCTATAAGAGCTTTTGCTGAACCCTGGCGGGCTATATTGGTACCGGTAAAATTGGGCATAAACATTATTGAAATATTATGATTGCGTGAAAATGCATAGGCAATATTAGCCAGTGCACTCCAACTAAAAGTTTCGGAAGAAGTCGCAAATTGTTTCTTATGATTATAATACTGCGATTTTACATTTTTTAATGAATCAGACTCAGGTGCAGTACTAATATTAAACTCTGCTGAAGGATCGTACTTAGTAGAACTGTTATACCGAAAGCCTAACAGAAACCCTATTGGCCGGTTAAATAATTGAACCTGGTCACCAATACTAAATTCCTGGGTGAAACTGAGTGGGGCTTTTCTCTTTATAGTTCCCCAATTGTTTGGTAAGGATTGCCCGAATTCAGAAGCCGGAGTGTTTATCTTCTTTATAGCATCTTCTCTGTATTCGCTTTTATATTTTTCTTCAGCTGCTTTTATTTTTTCCTGAACATCGATTTCACCTGGAGACAGCAAACCTAGTTCGACCAGGCACAATCTGAAAGCAATTGTTTTTTCGGGACTACTACCAGAAGATGGCAGGCTTCCCTGGCTAAGATTTTCTTTAGTAAATCCCATTTTGTCCATGTAATCAGTTAATCCTAATACAGAGAGCTCTTCGTAAGGAGTTATAGGACTATCGCTTGTCCCTTTAATCTGGGGATAGCTCCCATCATAGCCAGTGCGGTACATATCTCTATAGCCATCATCATAACCAAGTAAATCGGTACTGCTGCGTTTGGATGATACTATATTGTGAAAAGTTGTCTGATTGTTATAGCCTAAAGTAGTATTAATGCTTACCGATAGTTTCTCCGGGTAATCCTTAGTCTCAATAGAAACGTACGAACCTGCCCAGTCGCCCGGTAAATCGGGACTGAAAGTTTTAGAAATTATAATATTATCGACCAGGCTGGTAGGGAACATATCAAGTTTAATATTGTTGGTCAATGGATCGAGGGTCGGGATCCGTAAACCATTTACCGCTGTTTTTATATACCTGTCAGCCAATCCACGCACTGATATAAACCCACCTACAGTTGAAACCCCTGTAATTCTTTTAATTGCATCAGTAGTCTGTGAGTCACCTGTTTTCTTTATAGTTTCTGCTGAAATATAATCTATACTGACTGCTGATTTGGCCTTTAAAAGTTCCATGTAAGTATCATTAGCTTTTTTCGCTTTTCCGGTTACTACAACTTCACTTAGGCTAGTTGTTACAGGTATTAGATTATAATCGAGGATCATAATTTCATTCTTGCTTACCATCACTGAATCCTCAACATTCTGATAACCTACAAATGAGTATGTGATCAGCTGGGAACCCGAAGCAGGTATTTTAAGGCTATATTTACCTTCAAAATCGGAAAAGGCAATTAACCCCAACGAACGTATTGCAATGGCAACTCCTGTAAGGGGCTCACCATTTTCATCGGTAATCTTGCCCCTGACAGTGCCTTGACCAAATACAATTATTTGTAGTAAAAAACTTGCGAAAATTGCAATGAGAAAATTTTTCATCTGTTTAAGTTACCTGAAGAAGGCTTGTAATAGTAAAACTGAAAATATTATTCTTTAATGAACCTTTTTATTGTTTCATTTCCATTACTATCCATAGCCTTTATAATATAAACACCATGACTAAGTTGTGAAACATCTATATCTTCAGTATAATTATCAGTAACTGTAATATTTTTAGACATTAGTGCTTTCCCAACCAAATCAGTGATCATTAACTGATAATCGCTGTGAATTGAACAACCATTTATTTTCATTGTGAGATGGTTTTTTACCGGATTTGGATAGATTATAAATGATACATTGTTTTCATTGTTAATAATCCCTACTTCATCACTAATATTCACAGATATAGCAGTTGAGTTTGTCAACATATCATCTTTATCTGTTGCAATAGCAAAGATTTCAGATGAACCAACTGATTTAGGGGCCCAATTAATTTGATAAGGCGCTGTAGTATCTTCACCAATTTTTATACTGTCGGCATAAAATTCAACCATACTAATAATACCTGTGGTATTGACTTCAATACTTACAGTATCATTTAATGGGACATTGGCATTGTTAACAGGATTTGCAATATTAATGCTTACATGTGGGCCACTTGTATAGATCAAATCTGGGAATAAATATTCCTGTTCATTTAAAGGGTTTTTAGCGAAATAAGTTTCAACAATAGCATCTATCCTATTAAGCACCTTATTTGTATCAAATGTCCTGATCTGAATATTTAGTTCAAAGCTAAATATCCCATCGGTAGTGAATTGTCCAATCAATACCCTATTTGAAGCAGACGGGCCTTTCTCTCCACCAAGAACATTATAAATTCCTTCGTTTGTTGAGAATTTTCCAGCATAGTTATCAGTCCCGAAAGGAATACTGAAATCATCGCCAATTGTTATCAAAGGTAAGTATGATTTAGTGAAAAGGCCATCTTGTTTACCATCTGTTGTATCTTCCTTCATTAATAGGCCTACTTTATTTTTTGTGGCACCATTGATTGTGATATACGAATCAAAGGCAAGTGCCGGGGCATCGGTTATAAATGCATCAATTATTTCTCCGCTATTTGTACCTCCAAAATCTGCATTATTATAAAACTTGGTGGTAGTCTCAAATATCAATTCATGATATGGTGATGGATTCACAAGCTGCATTTCATATTCCGGTGCCATATCAACAAAAACCCTGTATGAAATTGCATTTTCAGATAAACTATCATCGCTTTCAACAGCTTCAGGGGTTACACGTATTTTCTCAACGATAATCTTTTCAAGGCCATTCTGAGAGTATGCTGATGTTCCTAATGTTATTAAAAACAGACATATGGCTGGTCGTTTAATACTTGCCAGTACTAAAGTAAATTTATTAAAAAGTGTATTTTTTTTCATGGATGCTGGTTTTATTAGTTATATTTTAACTTTTTTAATTCAAATTGTTCAGCAGTAGGGTTTTCATAAACATATTGTTCAACCCTTTTATCGGGTGTTAATAATTGCACATTAATCCCAAATGATATTTTACCAGTAGTGGTTAACTGGGCTACAAGAACATAATTTTCATTATTAAATCCCTTCATACCCTCTTTAACTGCCAGTACGCCATCACTGACAACATATTCTGAAAAACCAGAATGTTTAAATGGTAGCAGATCGATTTTATAAAGCTGAATATCAGGTGTTGTGCCTGCTATCAAGCCATCTTCCTTATCTAAGGATGGAATATTAAGTATTGAAGTATTTGTATCATCCTGCTTTAAAACCCCCAGATGGGCAGATGTTGCGGAACCAACTGTAAGCCAGGAATCAAGGGCTACCGATTTTTTATGTAGTTTATCAGGATTGATTATTTTTCCAATTTTAGCCCCATCAATTGTATCATTGAAAAAAGTGTTTGTTGTTTTGAAATACAATTTATGTCCTTCGAAAGCAAATAAAGCTTGAAACCTATAACCCGGGGCCATATCGATATAAACCCTATAGGTGGTTGCCCCTATTGGAACAATTATGTCATCATTATTTCCGACAGTATTAGTATTTTCATAATATTTCTCAAATATTATATTTTCTATACCCTGCCCAGTACCTAACTTTTTGTCAGATACATCATTCTGAGAATAAGATTTTATAGTAAATAAAAGAATGATAAAGAAGAAAAATCTAAACCTTTGCATATGATTACATTACGTTTTATAAAATTATAACTACTATGAAAAACAAAAGAATGAAATATTGAAGTTAAAGGAATGAAGCTGATCTTAAGTTTCTCTTAATATATTGTTATAGATTATACTGAAAAATGATTAAAAATCAACAATTTATTAAGATGGGCAGAAAAAAGACAGGGTTTACTTTAGAGTAACTTAACATTTAAAAACGACTATTTCATAATAAAGCCCTGACAGTTTTCAAAAATCTGTCAGGGCTTTATTATGAAATATTAAATAAAATTAATTTACAGTTTCCTTAATGTTTTCAGGTTCCTGGGCTATTGCAGTCGATCGTGATTTCTGTCCGGTATAGAAAAAGCCTATTTGTTTTCCGCCGTTGATATTGCCAACAGCATCGGCGGGTGGGCCACTGAAACCCAAGGGATCTGGTGGAATTAAAAGATCCTTAAACTTCCTTACATATTCATAATATTCTTTTGAAACCGATGTCAACTCAATCGAAATAGTATCTTTTACTAACAAATCCCCAATATAATAAAACACTAATTCAGTTTCTTCAGGATCTTCAGAATACTCATCATTCATCATTTCCATATCTCCTAATTTCTCAAAATAAGGGACCCCGTTTCTGTACATCTGTATCAGATAATAATTTACAATATTTTTAGGCTGATTTCCATTCATATAAAAGACAATGATTGTTGAATCTTTATCTTCCTCGTCACTAAATGCTACAAAAGGATTTTCATAAACATATACTTTTGCACTGTCGATGATAAATCCCTGGATCATCTGGTCATTTGCCGTCAAAGTGCTAATACCATCAATAGGCTCTTTCAGGTTGACATTCAATGAGTATGTATTGCCCGGAATTCCTGCAAACATTTCAGTTGAATAATAATCACCGGGAACTGTATCAGATTCTTTAAAAATAAATGTATGCGAACCATCCGAAACAATTACATCAGCGCCTGTGATCCTTGGAGTAGGGCCGTTCAGAAAATAATCAGCAGTCTGTGTAAGCCTTATCCTTTGATAGCATGTATCTGAAGTAATACTTCCTTCAACCACTGCTTTGGCAGGAATATTTTTTGTATCCCACGATATTTCTTCTTCCATATTTTCGCAACCTGCAAGTATGGTTAGAGCAATACTGAATAATAATATATATTTCATTGTAAATAATTTAAAAATTTAGAAATTGAAATTGTATGCAATTGTTGGAATTATTGGTAATAATGAAACCCTGTATGCGGCTGTCATATATTGATTGTCTTTTACATTTTTAAAATAGATGATAGTCGCATTTTTACGGTTATAAACATTATAGACAGAAAGGGTCCAGGAACTGTTATAGCGTTTATGTGGCTTATTTTTCCATTCCAGTCCAAGGTCAAGTCTATGGTACATTGGGTACCTAGAAGAATTTTTCTCGCCATAATAAATCCCAATTTCGTCGCCATATTCAAATCGACCGGTAGGTGCATTAAATGGCTTTCCTGATGTAAGGACAAAATTTCCTGACAGGCTCAGCCTTTTTGTAATGTCATAATTTGCAACAACCGAAAGGTTATGGGGAACATCATAAGGTGAACGGTACCAACCAGTTTCCTGGATATCTTTAATTTTTCTTTCACTTCTTGAATATGTATAGGAAACCCAGCCATTTAATTTTCCGGATTGTTTCTTGATCATGAATTCAACTCCATAAGCACGGCCAACACCAAAACGCAATTCTTCTTCAATGAACTCATTCAGGTAGGTCTGGGCAAATTCTTTAAACTCGATCTGGTTCTGCATGTATTTGTAATAGATTTCCACTGAAGTCTCGATAGAATTTTCATTCAGGTTCATGAAGTATCCCAACGAAACCTGGTCAGATATCTGTGGTTTTATATTCTTACTGGAAGGCATCCATGTGTCAATGGGTGTTCCTGATTCTGAGTTTGATGCCACCTGTATATATTGATTAGTGCGGGCATAGCCAAACTTAACAGAATTTGAAGAATTGATAATATACGATACCGAGAAACGCGGCTCAAGTCCCCAATATTGGTTATACACTTTACCCCCCGAAGCTGTCAGCGTGTCGGCAACTTCGTAATCTTCAAGTGTATAATATTTGGCTTTTCCTACATTCTGAAATAGCGATGCCCGTAAACCATATTCAAGAGAAAATTTTTCGAATGTCTGCTCATTTGACAAGTATGCTGACCATTCATAGCAATAGTATTTGGGTATCTGAAATTTATAATGCGAAGTATCAACAAGGGATGAAACATCTCCAACATTAAAATCGTGGTAGGTGCCTGAAATACCAAATTTAATTGTATTCCTGGGGTTCAGAAAATAACCGAAGTCACTTTTTAAAGTGTAATCCTTTAACCATGCAATCCATGATGTTTCGATGTGAACTTCGTCTTCATCGTCTCTTAATGTTAATTTGCTATCTAAAGAATAATCATATTTACTGGCTATTAACGATGTGTTGACAAATAGTTTTCGGTTTACAATGTGGTTCCAGCGAAGCGTGCCTGTATAGTTACCCCAGTCAGTGCTCATCGATGCATCGTCGCCGACAGAAGAGTTAAAAACATCGCGGCCAAAATAACCTGACAAATAAAGCCTGTTATTTTCGTTAATAATATAATTGGCTTTCGCATTTAAGTCGTAAAAGTATAAAGGGATTTCATTTGGGGCTCTCTCCGGCGACATTTTATGCATAGCCCTTGTGAAGAGATCCATATAAGTCCTTCTGCCCGAAATCAGGATAGCTCCTTTGTCCTTAACGATAGGAGCTTCAACAGTGAGCCTGCTGGTAAGTAATCCAATACTGCCCACTCCGGTAAATTTTTTAGTATTTCCTTCTTTCATCCTTACATCGATTAAAGATGCAAGCCGGCCTCCATATTGAGCAGGGATAATCCCTTTGTATAGTTGTACATTTTTTATAGCATCGTTGTTGAAAACTGAGAACAGTCCTAATAAATGTGAATTATTATATACAGTAGCTTCATCGAGCAGCAACATATTCTGATCGCGCCCACCGCCACGGATACTTATATTTGAACTAAGCTCACCGGTTGAAACAACACCCGGGAGAAGCTTGATCGTTTTTATCACATCTGCCTCACCGAATAAAACGGGTATTTTGTTTATAGTTTTGCTATCGAGTTTCTCAATCCCCATTTTTGACGATACAATATTATTGTTTTTCATTTCTGATTTTACCACAACCTCATTGAGCATCTCAGCACTTGGAGTAAGCTCAATAGAATGGGTTTGATCAGCCTGGAGATTTACCTTTTTTTCGGTTTCAGAAAAACCCACATAACTATATACAATTGTATATGGGCCGGGTTTAAGTGAGAGTGAATAGTAACCATAAGTATTGGTAATTGCGCCTGTCGATGTACCCTTAACAACTATATTGGCGCCAATTAATGCTTCGCCATTTTCAACATCTTTGACATATCCATTTAGTGTGATTTTCTGAGCCTGTAACTGCAATACCAGGCAGAATAATGCCAGAAGTACTGGCCATCTTAGTTTTGAATTCATTCCTTATCTGATTAAAATTTATGTTTTGTTTTGATAAGGACAGAAGCCATTATAATAACCCTACCTTATGAATTAAAAATAGGATAAATATGAAATATTTTAGTCTGAACTATTGGCTTCGCCGAGCTAAAGGTTCATAAATATTACATTTTTTCAATATTTATGAATAGGGCAAGTTAAGTTATTGATAAAGATACTTTTCGTCCAAAAAACCAAGAATTTTTTTATCAAGCGTCCAGAGTAATGATTTAGATTCAATGGTTGCATATATTATTGCACAATCGATTAGCCCCATACCTTTATCCCACAATTTGTATTCAATCGAATACATGCCAGCATAAAAACCAATTCCACTGATATTAACTTTTGGCAGAATTTCCCAAATATTAATAATCTTTGCTTTCTCGTGTTCTCTGGCACCTTGTAAAAGTTCGCCAAAGATAAAATCAAACGCTAACACCTTCTTCTCTCTCAAAAGATTATTAATTATCAATTTATAATCTTCATTCCTTTTAAAGTATTCAATCCAAATGGATGTATCGAATAAAATCATACTCTATTCCTTCTATTTACTTCTCTAATTTCTTCAGCAGGATTTCTAAATTGCAGAGGCTCATTTTCAATATCATTTATTAACCCTTCAATCTTTTTCCGATAAACATAGTCTTCCAAAGCAATGACCAAACCATCGGTAATATTTTTACCATGCGAAAGTTTAACAACGGTTTTAACGAGTTCATCATTAATGATGGCAGTTACTTTCATAAGAATACGATTTTTAATAATATAAATTTACGTTTCAAATATACGATACAAATATCGTATATGAAATAGTTAGTTAATTTTTCTTGTTCTTATTTTGAGAATTGACTGACAATTTAATAACAAGACTGATTTAAAACCTTGAATCCGCCCTTCTCATTAAAATTTAAATATTAAAAATAGCGAGATAATGCAATAATCTCGCTATTTTATCTATCTTGCATAAAAAAGGATAGAATATGATAGAACAACCTCCAGTATATAAGGAAAATAAAACCACTATTCCACTAATGGTGGAATTGCAATTTAATGGCATTTTAAAAAGTATACAAGATGAATACCTTTATTGGGATAAAGTAAAATATAAATCAAAGAATTACAATCCGGAAGAATTATGGAATGCAGTAAAATTACATCGATTACTGAAAGGAAATACTTGCAAATTTGGCATATACAAATTTCATTTTGTAGTAACTGATTATATGCAAAGAGCTTTACATCAATTTGATATGCATATTGGAGGAACCCTTGGAAGTAATATTGGAATTGCTGAAACAGATAAGACTAAATTTATTATTAGCTCAATCATTGAAGAAGCTATTTCTAGCAGTCAAATTGAAGGAGCAAACACCACTAGAAAGAATGCTAAAGAAATGATTCAGCAAGAAAAAAAACCTAAGAATAGGTCTGAACAAATGATTATGAATAATTTCATAACAATGAAATATATTGTTCAGCATAAAGATGAAGACTTATCACTGGAAAATATATTATATATACACAAATTAATTGCAAATCAAACATTAGACAATGCTGAAGATGAAGGAGGATTTAGAGAAAGTGATGATATACATGTTATAAATCACATAAATAGTATGATTGTTCATTCTCCACCATTAAAAGATGAATTAGACGAATTGATAAAAGATGTTTGTACGTTTTTTAATACTGATTCAAAAGATTTTATTCATCCAATTATTAAGGGTTGCATTGTACATTTTATGATTGGATGGGTTCATCCATTTTCAGATGGCAATGGCAGAACTGCAAGAGCCTTATTCTATTGGTACATGTTAAAGAAAGGTTATTGGTTAACTGAATATCTGTCAATATCTCGAATAATTAAAGATACTAAAAATCAATATGAGAAAGCTTTTTTATACACAGAATCAGATGGTAATGATATGAGCTATTTCATTACATATCATATTAAAACAATGGAAAAAGCGTTTGAAGCTCTTAGACAATACATAAGTCATAAGCAAAAGGAAGTTTTTCAAGCCGCAAAGTTTATGAAAATTCCTATGATTAATGAAAGAATGGCCCAAATATTAAAAATTATTAATGATGATTCTGATAGGATATTAAATACTAAAGCAATCGAATCAAGATTTAATATATCTAATTTCACGGCAAGGTCAGACTTGAAAACACTTGTAAATTTAGGATTCTTAGATGCAATACAAGTAAATAAAAAAAAGCAGAACTTCATTAAAGCCAAAGATTTTGATAAGAATCTAAAAAAATATAATTTATAGCCCAATTTCTGCTGAGGAAAATGATGATACCTGGAAAATTCCTAATGCCCCATTCGAAATATTAGTCTTTGGGTTTTTAGGAGAAAAATATACTGTGTTAAGGCTTCCATTTATCAGTCCAATCATTTCGTCATAATAGTCATATATTTGTTCCGATATCGAATATAACTCAACTTTAACAGTATCGGCAGTAGTAAATGTTTTTGGAAGGGTCAGATTATTAAACGATTCGAGATATGCATCGGAAACGATTAATAAATCGGGATAGCTATTATAAAGAATACCGTTTTTATAAATCCTGACAATATAATATGAAGTAAATTCCTCAGAAGAACGTTTGGCATAAACCTTAACTTTATATTCCGGCGATGCTGGAATATCATTACTAATAACTTTAGGAACCAGTGAATCGATTGAACATACAGGCAAAAGTTTCGATTTGGCGATATATTCAGTTTCCTGGTATGAAATAATTAGAGAATACATCGAATTTACCTTTCCTATGAAAGAAGAATGGGTATAGTAGCCATCGGATGATAGGTTAAAAGCATAGTTTATACTGTCATCTTCAACTATATTAACTACCGCATTATTAATATGGTTTATTGAAACCGAATCGCCATATGGTGATGTTAAACTCAGTTTGACAAAACTTTTACCTTGTGAATCGATTACCAATCCCTCGATTACGATATTAGTTACATATCTTTCAAAATCAAGTTCGTTATCAAGATTAACACAAGAAGTAAGTATTAGTATAGGCAGAAAATGAATTATTATTTTAATGTTGGTTCCCATTAGGTCAGAACTTAAAATTGTAGGATATAGACGGTACAAACTGGTAAAAATAAATATACCTGGGTTTCCATTGGTCAGTAGTCTTCATTTCAGGTATGTCTTCATTTTTTTCGAGATAATATATAACACCTAATGGGTTCTTCCGCATATATAGGTTACAGATTGACATGTTCCATGAGCTTTTCCACCTGCGATGCATATTTTTAAGGGGTATTAACGTAATACTCAGGTCCATTCGATGATATGGAGGTAAACGTTTAGTATTTACATGCTCAGGATCAAATTGCACCATCAACCGTCCATCGATATAATACATGCTAGACGGTTCGGTGTATGGTAACCCCGACTGAAATATCCAGTTAATTCCGATCTCGAATCTTCTGCCTGCTTTCATCGAAGCAAATGTTGTTAATGAATGAGTTATGTCAAATGGAGGTGGATATGGTCGGTTATTGTTTATGTTTCCTGTTTTGTACCTGGTGTTTGCAAAGGCATAATTAAGAATAATATCGAACTTATTTAGATTGCATGTTGTTGAGAATTCAATGCCATATGATTGCCCGCTAGATGGATGCATGAGAATTTCTACTCTGTCATCGTACAATAAACGGTCGTTTTGTGTAAATTCAGTCATGTTCGACATTTTTCGCCAATAAGTTTCAACCGAAGTACTTAAGTTATTATTAAGAAAGCCTCGATAGTAGCCCAATGAGAAGTTATCGGCTTTTTCAGGCGGAAATAACTTACTACCTGGTACCATACGGAATATAGGAATTAATATTGTCGATAACATTAATTTATGTGAAAAACTTGTTCCACGGGTATAAGAGGCTTTTATCGATGATTTCAGGTCGACCAGGTATCGAAGGCTTATTCGGGGTTCAGGCGATAAATATGTATATACAGTTTTATTTTGACCATAATATGCAGTATCATTAATAAGTCTTTTACCTGAAACATCAGTTGAGTAATTGTATAAATTATATGGACCGATATGCATAAAATAGGTGAACCTAATACCTGCATTCATCGCTAAACGTTGAAATAAAATGATATCCGTTTCAGCGAAAAGGCTTTGTTCAATTGTTTTAATGCTAAATAAAGAATAGTCTTTAATTATCGACTCGTTTGATTTACTGGTTATGTTCCAAGGTTTATTCTCGTTCCATATTGCCTGGTAACCAGCTTTAATTTTAAATAAATCGCCAACATGATAAATATAGTTGCTATGAAATTGATAGTTTCTATGTTTTATTTCGAGGTTATATAATTCAGGTTTAATGTCGGATTCTATACTTAAACTATAGGTACCTGCAATTAATTTATTTTCCATTCTAAACCTTTGATTGAAGAAATGGCCCCATTTTAGAATTCCATAAAATTTTTCAGTGCTAATAATACTTTCCTGTGAAATAAAATCGTTTCCATAAAATGCAGTTAATGAAAGGTTATTTTTCCAGTTAAACCTATGGTCGATTTTAAGGCTTACATCATTAACCTGAAATATTTCGGGCGATTCAACTTTTGGAAATAACCGTATTATTTGATCGATATATGATTTTCTGCCCCCAAGAATGATGGAGGTTTTATCTTTTATTATTGGTCCTTCAATTGTAAACCTGGTAAATAAAGTATTTATTCCTCCGCGCATTTCCCATTCTTTTTTGTTCCCTTCTTTCATTTTAACATCAATAACCGCCGATAAAGCGCCTTTTTCGGAAGCTGTGAAATTACCTTTACTTACCACAACCTGCTTAACAATGTCGGAATTAAATAACGAGAAAATTCCGCCAAAATGACTGACAGATGACACAGGAGCTTCATCCATTTGAAAGATAGTTTGATTTGAAGCCCCACCCCTGATATTAAACTCTCCTATGCTCAATTCATTACTTGTAACGCCGGGTAATATTGATAACCCGCGTATTATATCGGGCTCACCCAGCATGTTGGGCAATTTAATAAGGGTTTTAATATCAACTTTTTCTATGCCGCTCAGGGCAGAGAGTATCTTTTCGCCTTTAATATCGGGTGTTACAAGTACTTCATTTAGTAATGTGGGCGATTCTACTAATTCTGTATTTAGGTTTAGGTTAGTTGTAACTTGTACTTGTTCTAATTTGAGTGCGAACCCAATAAATGAAAAGCAGATATTAAATTTCCCTTCTTTAAGTTTTAAGGTATAATAACCATCTTCATTAGTAGTAGTTGCTGAAGTATTATCATCTGTGTACACTGTAACGCCAATCATTCCTTCTCCATTGTCGGAATCTCTTACAAAACCGCTAACAATGCATTCTTTTAAAGCAACGATTGGAAATAACACTATTTGCTGTTTTACTATTTTATAATCAATATTGGTCCCGCTGAAAATTATTTCGAGAACTTCGTTGAGGCTTTTGTCAATTACTGAGCATGTGATTTTTGTGTTTAATGGGAGCAATGATTCGCTATAAGAGAACTTGACACTATACCGAGTACCCAGGTCGCTGATAATTTCTTTTAAAGTAGCCTGGCTATATGATGCATCAACTTTTATCCCCGATATTTTATTTTGGCAGATAAGATTTTGCAGTGAAAATGATGCAAATAAAACTAAAAGACAAAGCCATTTCATGCGCCAAAAATAGTATAACCTGTTAATATACTAATAAGGACAATGTCTATTTATTCATTAATTAATACCTAGAAAATAAAAAGGTATTTTAATATTCTTTTGTCAAATAACATTTGGCATATAAATAAAAGTTATTGTAAATTGTAAAATAATTATATAAACAAGGGGGTATGCCGAAAACCCTTAACAGAGTAGGTGCAACTAAAACCAAGGGCTATGAAAAGTAAATTAGTTTTTGCAATTTTTGCAAGTATTTTGACTTGTCCTGTTTTTGGGCAATTTGTCACCGATTTTCAAGCTGTTTACCCATTTAATAACGGAGTACATAGCACTAAAAATTATACTTTCACAAAGGATAATAACTTAATATCTTCAAAAGTTCCGGGTTATATGCTGATGGCTAATTCGGCAGTATCGAATTCAGCAATAGCACTGTCGGCATTAAAGCTGAACCCGGATTTTACAATATCCTATACCAGGAGCTATTTACCATCGACAATTGAAAATGTAACCAACTTAGTGGCAAACGATGTAATTTCTACTTCCGATGGCTTCTATATTGCATGTGGTAAAGTTTCGTATTATGAAAAGGCTTATGCTTTTATCGCTGCATTTGATATGAAGTTGAACCCTGTTTGGTACACGGAATATCCTGGCGTAACAACGCTAAATGCTATTATAGATGCTTCGGGCGGCGGTGTTAAAGAAATTAAGTACATTGCCTGCGGCTCTTATGGCACAAGCTATCCATCGGGGGTTATCATGGGAATAAACCCAATAGGAAATCCGGTATGGATGAACACTACAAAAGCTATTAGCAAGTCGGATAAATTTGTGTATAACGATTTAATTGCTGTATCGCTTATTAATATTGATATGAAATGGCAGTGTGCTATTGTTGGTAATGCTATAACTTATCCGGGGGCAGATAAAAATGTACTTTTAACTTTGGTCGATATTAAAGGGAATTTGAACTATAGTTATTTATATGGGCTGCCTAATAATACAAGTATTTGTTATGATGAAGAAGGTTATGGGCTGACTATGTCTCCAAAAAACGATATCGTAATTACTGGTCGTACTAAATGTTATTATGTTCAATTACCTGCTATCAGATGGGACGATGCCTTGTTGTTTGCTGTTGACATTAAGGGGAATATACATTGGAGTTTAAGGTATGATATTCCAAAGAACAATGCAACTGGTGAATATGCTCAAAAGGTCCTTGCCGGTAAAGAAAATTTATATATTTCCGGGTACTATCAAAGTTATGTTTTTAACGAAAAAGGGTCATACGATGCTTTTGCCTTTGAAACATATCTCGATGGCACACCTACACAGGTTAGGGTTTATGGCGATCAAGGCGAGGATTTGTTTTATGCGCAGGAAATTAACCATGCATCCAATGGTTTAATTTCTGTTGGGTTTTCAAGTAGCTTTTATCCTAGTTCAACTAAATTTAGCTATGCTCCATATGTAGTTGAATCGTATGCCAAAATCAAAGAGCTTTGTCATAGTCAGATTTTCAAACTTCCTTATGAAAAAGTCGACTTGAAAATTAACAAAATTGACTGTTTCTTAACAGAAACTAAATGTTTGAAAAAGAAACTATATGAAATAAAGAACCCTGCTATCGAATATGTTGTTTGTCCTAAGAAACCATGGATTTCCGATACTATTATTAGTGTTAAATCTGCTGAGGATATAGTAATTGATGTAGAACAAAACATGAAGATATATCCGAATCCGGTTAGAACAAATCATCTTACTATTGAAGGGGCAGAGATCAACAGTCAGTTTAAGATATATTCAATTATGGGTAATTTGGTAAAAGAAGGGACCTTAAACGAAGTGAATATTGATATTACAGATTTATTAAATGGAATTTATTTTATTCATATTAATGATATCAAAAAATCTGTATCTATTAAGTTTATAAAAGAATAAAATAAAATATTTAATTTGTAAAAGAAGCTGTCTCAAAAGTCAAAAATTTATTATTTTTCAACTCTCTGTTAGTCTGTGCCTTCTTTGTGAGGCTCTACTATAATAATATTTTAAACAGAGGCTCACAGGGTGGTCACAGACCTGCATATCGATAAGGCAGAGGTTAACTGAGCTTTTGAGACAGCATCTTTTTCTTTGGCGACGATTAATATGTTTAGGGGCGACAAATGAAAATAGAATCATTTCTTTCTATGCAATTAACAGCCAGCGAAACCGATATAACTTCGAGCAGTTCATTCAGTTGCGGCTTACTGAAACTGCCTGTAAATCTTAAATCTTTAATCTGTTCTTCAAGAACAATAGATTTCCCAAAGTAATTGTTAAGAGTATATTGAACTTCGTCCATTAAGCAATTATTAAAGATAAGATCACCTGTAATCCATGCAATTTTATTTAGATTAATATTTATTTGAGGTGTAAGTTTGCCCGTATTATTATTGATTATACCTTGTTCGCCCGATTCAAATATTTCATTTGCTGATGTTTCAATAGCTGCAAATTTTACTTTGCCATCGGTCACAAATAATTCTGTGTTTTCATTACTGGAATTTGCCTTTACATTAAACTTTGTGCCCAGTACTGTAATAGTTGTTTTATCAGTAATTACAGTAAAAGTCCCTTTTCCTTTTGCAACATCGAAGAAAGCTTCTCCGTTAAGGGAGACTTGCCGGTACTTTCCTTTAAATTTCTCTGGATATTGAATTGTGGTTGCTTTATTTAGAGTTAAAATAGAACCATCGGGGAGTGTAACTTCTTTAACCATATCTGTTGCACTAACAGTAATAAGATTTGCAATTTCAGTTGTTGGTTTCAATAATTTAATGGATATAAAAGATATAAGTCCGATAAAGAAAACAGCAGCTACTTTTAATCCCCAATTTCTTAAAGCTCTTAATTTTGGTGTTTTCTTTTCTTCAAGATATGATAAAGTAGAAGGATCAACTTTTAATTTATTGAAACGTCCCCATTCCATATCGACATCGGGTTTTATGTAAAATTCAAGGCTGCCGGTATGTTTCCAAACTTTTTCAACCTCATGAAATATTTGCCTGTTCCCTTCCAATTTAAGCCATTGTTCCAGGTACATCTTTTCATCAGAAGTGATTTCATTTCTGAATTCTTTGCCTATTATTTCATAAATATCAGTTTCCATACTGCTACTTTGTACATTAATGACAGCAATTTTTCATAATACCCTACCTGAAATAGAAAAACAAATTAACCAAACAATAAAATAGGTTAAATGATTTAGCTTGACCCTTAAGTATTTAAGGGCTTTACCAATATGTTTTTCAACGGCTTTTTGACTAATTCCAAGATTCTCAGAAATTTCACGATTTTTCATACCATCGATCCTGCTCAGCATAAAAACTGCTTTGCATCTTGGAGGAAGTTCGTCCATTGCAGCAAATAATTGTTTGTTTAGGGCTTTATCCTTCTCGTCTTTATTAGCATCATATTGTTCTGAAATAATTTTGTTCTCGAACCCTGTAAAGTCGTCATGTAGTCTTATCCGTTTATTTTTCTCAATATAATTTAGTGCTGTATTAATAACAGCCCTGTGCAGATACGATTTTTCTGAAGAGGTTATATTTGTTTTATTCAAGTTTTCCCATAGTTTTATGAAGACATGTTGCACAATATCACAGGCAGTATCACGGTCTCTTACAAATGAATAAGCAATATTTGTAAGGGGTGTGAAATGATTCCGGAATAATTTCTCAAAATCGGACCTGTCCATATAGTATTTAACCTGATTAATTCATAAATTTCATTCATTATGTTGGTTACGATTAAGTTACACTAATTTTTTTGCAAAAACAAAGTGTAACTAAATCGGGTTAACTTGCTTTATCACAGATTAAACTCAGAATTTATGAATAGGGCAAGTTAAATATGGGACAAAGTAAACCAGATTTTTCTTTTTTTAATAAGAAATTGCAGGCAGAATAATAACAGTAAATTCAGTAATATTTGATTTTAAATAAATTGAATCTATTGGACAGCAATGAAAGTTTGATAATTTTGATTCTTGTAATGAATGAGAATTAACTTTATTTGACAGACGGGGTGAAAAGCAAAAACATTGAAAATACTTCAAATCAAAAGGAATTGTTTCGTAAACAGAGGGTATTCTACGATATAATTAGTGTTTTGAACCAGGATAAACCTGTCGATGTGTTATTATATCAGGTATGCAATGTAATACCTATTGGTTACGAATTGCCAGAGAACACCAGTGTGCGTATAACATACGATAGCAAACAGTATACGTCAGATAATTTTATTGAAACACCTTGGCTTGAGCGACATAAATTTGAACTACCCGATAAAAAGAATGGTATTATTGAAATATTCTATTCTAAACAATATATCGAAAAAGCTCCAAATAAGCGATTAATAAGCGATGAAGAATTTCTAAGTAATGTTGCTTTTCTTATTAACGGACTTATTTCAAAAAATAATCTGTCGAGTTTGCTTTATGAAAATACTGAAAGGCTAAAAGAGCTAAAAGGTATTAATCAAACAGCAGAAATATTAAAAAAAGGGATTATCCTTGACGAGTCATTACAGGAGATTTGCAATGTATTGCCCGAAGCATGGCAATATCCTCAATATACTGTTGCCCGTATTAAATTTGAAGATAGAGCGTTTGTATCCACTAATTTTATTGAAACCCGATGGGTTCAAAAGCAAAGTTTTGAAACCCCTGATTTCAAAAAAGGATCGATTGAGATATTCTATCAGAAAGAGTTTCCTGAAGCATATGAAGGCCCTTTTCTTAAAGAAGAAAGGAGTTTGATCGATAATCTGGCTTCTTTAATTAGTGGAACTGTTTCATATAAAGCATTGGAAGAACTTTTATACGATAATACCGAGCGTTTAAAGGAACTCAAGAGCATTAATTATACAACGACTATTTTAAGTGAACAAAATGATATTGAAGAATCATTACGAATTATTTGCTCTAACCTGCCCCAGGCATGGCAATATCCTGAATATACAGTTGCACGCATAACCTATGATAGAAAAGTTTTTGAAAGCCCTGATTTTGAGGAAACCCAGTGGGTGCAACAACAGCCATTCAATGGTCCGGGAGGCAAAAACGGAATGATTGAGATATTCTATACCAGGAAATTGCCCGATGAAGATGAAGGCCCTTTTCTGAAAGAAGAGCGTAACCTGCTTATTAACCTGGCCAGTCTGATTGAAGGTTCAGCCACTAAACGCGTATTCGATAAACTATTATACGATAACCACGAACGACTGAAGGAGCTCAAGGCTATTAACCAAACATCCGCAATAATTACTGAAGGGCTAACTATAGAAAAAACCTTGCAGAAAATTTGTAATATTCTTCCTAAATCGTGGCAATATCCAAAGCATACAGTTGCCCGCATTAGATTTGAAGATATTGAATGTTACAGCCCAAATTTTATTGAAACCCAATGGTTACAAAAAGAAAATTTTGTTACCATCGATAATAAGAAGGGAAGTATTGAAGTATGCTATATTAAAGAATTTGAACAGATTGATGAAGGCCCTTTTTTAAAGGAAGAACGAGAATTACTTATAAACATTGGAAAGCTCATTACAGGTTTTCTGAATAGCTATAAAGGTCGCGACATATACACTGCCAGCTTTAAGAAGGGAACAGTGCAGCATAAAACCGATGAATACCGCAAATCGTTGATCGAGAATAAAGAGCCCATGCAGTTGTTTTTTAATAAGCAGGCCCTCGATAAATATATCTATCTCGATATGATGAAGTATAAGGTTAAAGAAATCCTTTTTGTAGCTACTTTATACGATGCCTTTAATCTTGAAAACGAAGACAGTTTCTTTGAACAGTTCATGGGAGAAATATATCAGTACAGTCTTTTTTCTCTTCCCCGTATTACTGGTGTTACATCGTCGGAACAGGCGCTACAGGTTATGGATGCTGCTCATTTTGATATAGTGATACTGATGGTCGGCCTTGATTCGCAGAAACCAATTGAACTGAGCAAAGCACTGAAGCAGAAACATCCGGGTTTACCTATTTATATATTGCTTAACCAAAAGGGTAATGTTAAGCATTACGAAGAACTGGTAACGAAAACAAATACTATCGACAAGTTGTTTGTTTGGAATGGCCATTCCCAGATATTTTTTGCTATTGTAAAATCCATTGAGGACAATGCTAATGCTGAAAATGACACCAAGATTGGTCTTGTTAGGGTGATTCTTCTAATTGAAGACTCTTCAATATATTATTCAAAGTTTTTACAAACACTATATTCCATTGTTTTCGGTCAGGTACAGCAAATTCTACCTGAATTTGAGAAAAATGAACTTGACAAGATTTGTAAAATGCGATCGAGGCCAAAGATACTACATGCCCGTAATTATGAAGAGGCTGTTTATATCTTCAATAAATTTAAAGATTTCATGCTTTGTGTTATTTCTGATGTTGAGTTCGAAAGCGATGGGGTTTTGGACCATTCTGCAGGTATCAGGTTTATTAAATATGCAAGGTCGAATATTAAAAACTTACCAGTAATCCTGCACTCATCTGACATTTCAAACAAGAAACTGGCCGATAAATATTGCACCTATTTTATCGATAAAAATTCTGAAAATCTTCAGAATGAGCTGGTAAAGTTTCTTACAAACTATTTATATTTTGGTGATTTTATCTTCAAAGATAAAGACGGAAACCCTATTGCTGTCGCCAAATCGCTACGTGAGTTTGAAACCCTATTGCAACAAATTTCCGATGAATCATTCTATTTCCATGCTATTGATAATCAGTTCTCTACATGGCTTATGTCGCGTGGTGAAATTCAATTGGCCCGTTCACTTAATCCTGTTCGATTAAGCGATTTTAAAACTATTGGTGAATCTCGGCAATTTTTTATTGATACTTTACACAAATATAAAGAAGACAGGAAGAAAGGAAAAATACTTAGTTATAACGATACATCCGACCTTGATGAAAGAAATATCATGAGTTTTGCCAGTGGCTCACTTGGGGGAAAGGGACGGGGGTTGGCGTTTATTAATGCATTAATTTATAATATCGATTTTACCAGTCTTTCGAAGGATATCAATATACGGACCCCTATCACAGCTATTATTGGCACCGATGAATTTGAATATTTTATGGAGGAGAACTTATTGTTTTCTAAAGTTCTTAATACAAAAATCAGTTATTTCAATTTACAGCAACTATTTGTTAATGCACGACTTTCATTGCCACTTATTAAAAAGCTTGAATTTTTTCTCGATCAGATTAAAAAGCCTATAGCTGTGAGGTCTTCAAGTCTTTCGGAAGATTCATTAACGCAACCGTTTGCAGGGGTTTTTGATACGTATATCGTAACTAACAACGATTCTGACAGGGCAATTACCCTCGAAAAACTTACAACCGCTATTAAGCTTGTATATGCATCAATTTATTCCGATAATGCCCGCATGTATTTTCAGGCAATTAACCACAGGATAGAGGATGAACGTATGGCCATTATACTTCAGGAATTTGTAGGGAATCAATATGACCATTATTATTATCCGCATATAAGTGGAACTGCTCAGTCGTATAACTTTTACCCAATTGCCAATATGAAACCGGAAGAAGGTTTTGCTATTGCTGCAGTTGGGTTAGGTTATTATGTGGTAGGAGGTAGGAAATCCTATAGGTTTTCACCAAAATATCCTAAAATAGACATTTATTCAACTAAAGATTTATTAAACAGCACCCAGGTGAATTTTATGGCTGTCGACCTTGATCGTAAAGATGTCGACTATATAAATGAAGGCGAAATGGCCCCTGTTGCTTTACTTGATATAAGCGAAGCTGAAAAACACGGTACGCTTAATCATTGCATATCGGTTTACGATCCTAACAACGATACCGTGAGGACCGGAATTGACCGATCAGGCCCACGAATTGTTAATTTTGCCGACATTTTAAAATACGATTATATTCCATTGTCACAAACAATTGATGTTATGCTAAGTACAATTAGCGAAGCTCTTGGATCGCCGGTTGAAATAGAGTATGCTGTCGATTTGAACAAATCAGTAAATCAACTTCCTTCATTTTATTTGCTGCAAATAAAACCATTGTTAGGTCACCAACTAAATAATGATATAAATTTGGAATGTATCGATAAAGAAAAAACAATACTATATTCTTCGATTAGCTTGGGGAATGGAATAATTAGCGATATTTATGATGTGATATATGTTGATCCTGGCAAGTTTGACAAAATGCATACCCTTGAAATGGCAGTTGAAATTGAAAAGCTTAACAGTGCCATGTGTAAGCTTGAGAAAAAGTATATTTTGATTGGCCCTGGCCGGTGGGGCTCGCGCGATCAGTTCATTGGAATACCGGTTGTATGGTCGCAAATTTCAAATGCAAAAGTTATTGTCGAAGTCAGTCTGGCTAACTATCCACTCGATTCGTCGTTGGGATCGCATTTTTTTCATAATATTACATCGATGAATGTCGGGTATTTCGCTGTGCATAATACATCAATTATAGATTTTATAAAATGGGATGTTTTGGAAAGGCAAACTATCGAAAATTCTACAAATTATTTTAAGCATGTCATGTTCAAACATCCTTTAAAAATTCTGATGAACGGGAAACAAAAAACCTCTGCTATTATATACGAATAGGTTTTATGGATAAGATAATTGCAGGAATATACGATGAAAGTAACCTGGTGCAGCAAGGTATTAACGCTTTGCTTCAGGATGTTGAGAATATTGACATAACTTTGATGTGTACCGAAAAACCTCAACTCGAAGAAAAACTTAGAAATATTACCCTGCATGTGCTTATTTTCAATATGTATGATATATCTACCTCAGCTTTAAACCATATTACACAGCTTACGATAAAATACCCAAGGATGAAAATCCTTGTTTTTTCGATACTTAATACCGAAGATGTGGTTTTACGCACTATTAAAGCCGGGGCAAAAGGTTTTCTTTCAAAAGAATGTGGAAAAAATGACCTCGTTGAAGCCGTTTATACTTTACGCAATGGTCATGATTACTACAGTAAATCAATTACTGCCTTATTGGTAAACAGATATGTGACCAAAATTAAGTCGAACGATAACGATCAGGCTGTTAATTTGCAAAACCTTAGTTTACGCCAAATTGAGATATTAAAATCATGGGGCGAAGGACTGTCGAACCAGGAAATAGCCGATCGGTTATTTATTAGTATCCGCACCGTGGAAACACACAAAAACCATATTATGCAAAAGCTAAACCTGAGGACTACGGTGGACATGGTTAAGTATGCTATTAAAAATAATTTAATAAAGATTTGAAAATAATTTGAAATTATAATATACTATCTAAATCTTGTCTTCCAATAATTGCCATTATTTCAACTGTTCCATTCTCTATTCTGTAATATATGCTGTCAACACCACAAACACATCGTCTATAACCTTTTTTTATATAATCGACTGATTCAAACGAAAATGGTTGTTGAGCAATAATTTCA
>Ga0105103_10000224_pt1 | contig 31516 bp, 62 predicted proteins | sample PPLLaktember2015_2_FD_79107 | JGI IMG/M metagenome (GOLD analysis project Ga0105103, IMG submission 79107) | Freshwater sediment microbial communities from Prairie Pothole Lake near Jamestown, North Dakota, USA - PPLs Lake P7 Core (6) Depth... | ecosystem: Environmental > Aquatic > Freshwater >...
CCGACGACCACGCCCGTACCGACAACCACGCCCGTACCGACAACCACGCCTGTACCGACGACCACGCCCGTACCGACGACCACGCTTGTACCGACAACCACGCCCGTACCGACAACCACGCTTGCACCGACAACAACAGGGATTCCCACAACCAGTACCACCACTCCTGCGCCATTGCCAGTACCGAAACAAAAAATATTCGCTAAAAGTGTTATTACAATGGGAATTTTTTATAAGTCGGTAATTACCACAAGCATATCAGCAAAGTCAGTAATTACTAAAGGAATAACCGTTAAATCAGTAATAGACGAGTAAAAATATGACACAATATCATAAACCAAAAGAAATAATTTTTGTTGATACGGATTGGGAATTAACAATGGATACCGAAACAGACGTATCCGCAATGGTTGTAACGCAAATACATTTCCGAAAACCCAATAAAAAATCATGGTATAAAAGGAATGCAACGGTTGTCGGGACTGATTATTTGCGCATTGATGTATCTCACACGGATAATAATGTCCACGGCGATTGGACGTTCAGGACGTACTGCGTGGACGCAGCCGGCAAGATTTATAAAGGTACTTTCTACGTGAAAAATATTCACAAGGATTGGATTGAATAATATGATGAATTTTTCAATGAAATTAATCAAGCCTCCTATATTGGAGCCGGTATCTGTCGAGGAAGTTAAAGTATACGCGCATATCGACCACGATGTCGATGATTCTCTGATTTCCTCATGGATTAGAACCGCTCGTATCCTGGCAGAGAATTACCAGCGCCGCGCATATTTTGAACAGCAGTGGGAATTATCCTTTGATGATTTCCCTACACTTCCGATATTGATACCGCGGCCGCCGCTTGTATCGATAGATTTTATCGAATACTACGAAACGGACAACGCCAAAACAACAATGGCACTGACTGATTTTTATATTGATACAAACCACGAACCAGGCAGGCTCGCGCATGCGTATAGTGTTATATGGCCGTCAGTCATTTTAAGGGAAATAGACTCGTTCAGGATACGCTATACCGCAGGATTCGTGCCTCTGTATGTTGATGATACAACCACGACAACCTATATGCCGGAAATTGTACCTTTGCCAGAGAATTTAAAAGACGCAATTTATCTCTATTGCACATACCGCAATGAAAATCGCAGCGGGGAAGTAGATAGGATACCGCGTCACTTTTACGATTTACTTAATCAGGATGGATTTGCAACACCATGAACGAAAGAATAGGAAGAAAAACATTAGCGACAGAACTGCGTCATTATATCACGATTCAATTTATGCGAAAAACTGATGATGGCGAAGGCGGCTTTGTTGAGACTTGGCACGACCGGGAAACTATTGCAGCGGCTATTTATCCTATACGCGCAGAGCAATTGTTTGAGTTCCGCAGTATTAACGTAGAGGCGACGCACATAATAAAGATACGCGGAAAGATAAACATTGTTGACGAAGTAAATAGGTTTTATTGGGATGTGAAAGAAAAGATTTTTGAAATATTAACCATTGAAAATATACAGGAGCAAGACTGGGTAAAAGTAATTACCTGTAAAGAACATAACAGCACAAGCGGCGACGAATCGCAGACAACCACAACAACGGCGGCTCCATAATGATAAAATACACAAGTTATACAAAGGGTGTTTTTAAAGATTTAGAAACAGCAGAACAGGAATTAATTAAAGAGGCGAGCATCCACGTCAGAGATGCTATGAAAGAAACGGCGGGACGGTTGTTTAAAAAGAGAAGTGGGAATTTAATTAAAGGGTTATCCTATAATATTATAGATAGAGATACGGCTCTTGTCGGTCCGGGGCCAAAAGCATATCACGCTCATTTATTAGAACTTGGCACCATAGATAGAAAAACGAAAAAGGGGCACAAAAAGGGCAGGATAACAAAGACCCCGTTTATAATACCGACATTTATGGAAGAGACACAGGCCGTTGTAAATATAATGCGAAGGCAATGGATATGATAGAAAAAACAATTATTGATGCTCTGCGTGCTGATGCTGTTTTAATATCGAAGGTTTCTCTTTATAACAAGCATCCTGCGATATTTTCAGAGCTTGCGCCGGAAGCAGCTATACAGCCATATATCACTATTAATTTATCACGCAACAAGGCCTCCGACGATTTGGTATTACATGGTTTTATTCTCATGGTAGATTTTTGGGGCACGGATTCAACGAGGGTTGATACGCGTATTGCCAGTGAACGAATTGAATATTTACTTGATAATAAGCAATTTCATACCGACTTAAGATACCATACGATACGGGTATGGTTTTTTTCTGGCGGATGGGTTGAAGATAACGACCCGCGTACTATACACTATAACCAACAGTTTACAGTACGAGCGTCGAGAATGAAATGGATTGAAAACCTATAACATTTAAAAAGGAGTAATGTATGGGTAGATGGCATGGAATAACTGATGAGACATACAAACGACTCATCATAGATTCCGGGGCGGTGTATATGAATTTCGTCGATCAGGCGAATCCAGGTACATGCCTCGGTGCGACGAGGGGAGGCTCAACATTTACGATTGAGCAGGAAATCAAAGACATGGCCGTTGATGGCGCAAAGGGGCCGGTAATTGGCAGCCGCAGAATAACGAAAATAAACGTTAAACTGGTTGCTAATTTCATTCAGCATTCTGTTGAGCTTTGGAACAAGGCTCTTCCGGGATCTGAATACTCGGACAGTTTCACGACAACGGAAGATCCGAATAGCGCAGACCACATCGAGTTTAGGCGCTGGCTGGAAATCCAATTGACCGATTATATCGACAATGTTGTGCTTATCGGCCAGATAACCGGCACGAACCAGGCTGTTGTTTGCGGTGTGAAGAATGCGCTTGCAGACGGCAACTTTGAGTTTGCCTTTGTGGATAATGAAGAGACGGGTTTGAGTGTGCAGTTTACCGCGCATTTTGATCCGAATAATCTGGACAAAGAGCCGTGGATACTCTGGTATCCAAATGACCTTACAACGACTGATGCTCCGTAAGAAAGGGGTTTTTTGTGAATATAAGGCCGTTAAAAACAGCCGATGTATTTACTGTCATTGGAATGTTTAAAAAAATTGGTAAGACCCGACTTACCGATATTTTTACTTCCGATGTGAGCGCAACCAAAACAGCCAAGCCTGACGCGGGGCAAAGTATTCAGCTTGGCATTTTGGTATTAACTGAACTTTACGATAATGTTATAGGTGATTTGCAGGGGTGGTTTGCTTCATTGATAGGGAAAACATTTGACGAGTACATGGAGCTACCACCGCAGACAACGCTTGAGATTATCGATTGTTTGGTTGATAGTGAGGAGACGAAAGGTTTTTTTTCTCATGCCTTGCAGCTATACAAAAAGATGAACTTATTAGGGAATCGTTCAAGCGCCAAGTAAGTTTATATCGCTATCAGTATAGGTGCGGGCAGGATGAGTTTTTAAAAACTGATTTTGCAGACTGGCGCGAACAGGTTGAGTTTATAGAGAAGATGGAGGCGGAGGAGACGCGGAAGCGCCTTGTTGCCGCATCATATACAGCATGGCAGCAAGGCGCGGGTGGGAAGAAAACCTTTGGAGAGTATATAAGCGGTTTAGGCTTATCGGAGAAATTACCTAAACTTAATAAAAAGCAGCAAAGGAAATTAGCTATTCGTGGAATAAATACGGCGCGCAGAATACTTAAAATGAAAATCAAAAAGAGAAAAACATGAGAAAGCTATTTCAGTTAGTCGGTGAAATATCCATTAAGGGCATGACGGCTCTCAATAAACAGTTTTCCGAAACAGACCAAAAGGCGCGAGCACTACAGAAACAAATAAATTTATTGGGGAAAAATATTGAGAAGGTCGGCGTTGGATTGAGCAAAACAATCACGGCTCCGCTCATTGGGTTGGGCGCGGCTATGGTTTTGGCTGCGGATAAAACGGGGAAGTATGCTGATGCGATGCTGGATTTGGTTGATATTACTGGATTATCCACGGATAGTTTGCAGGAGCTTGAGCATGTTGCTAATGTTGCCGGGGTTGATTTTAACGGGCTTACAAATACGATAGTTCAATTCACCAGAAAGTTGCCGGAAATAGTAAAGGAAGGTGGAAAAGCATACGACAGTATAAAGGCGCTTGGAATTAATATCTATGATGCTAATGGAAATGTCAGGGACATGAATCAACTATTTCCTGAAATGCTAAAAGGGTTGATGAGCGTTAAAAATGTTACGGAACGCAATGCGATGGCGACTACCATTTTCGGGCGCTCTTTAAATGATTTGGCTCCTGTGCTCGGCATGACAGCCGAGGGGTTTGACGCGGCAGTAAAAGAGGCGCATGATTTGAATCTGGTAATAAGCAATGAAGGTTTGCAGACTGCTAATGATTACCGTATTGAGATGCTTAAACTGAAAGAGGAGTTTACTAAATTCTGGCAGCGGCTTTCCATTGATTTTATTCCTATTCTGAAAGACTCTTTAATCCCTTTGATTCGGGACACCTTACTACCCATTTTTGAAAAGACAATAAAGGTGGTTAAGTCCGTTGCGGATTGGTTTGCTGGACTTACGAAGGCTGAACAAAACACAATACTTGGGACGGTTGCGTTTGTTGCTGCGCTTGGACCGCTATTGATAATTATAGGAAAGGCAATTATAGCAACAAAGGGATTTACTTCGGCCTTGTTGTTATTAAAAGCGCCGCTGCTTGTTAATCCGTTTGTGGCTGCGGCAACTGCTGTGACTGCGTTGACATTGTTAATAATTAATTTACGCAAAGAACATCAAAGATATTTGGAATTTACGGCGGCGGGGGGATTAACCAAAAAAGGAATTGAGTTATTAAAAGAAAAAAACAGAGTAATGGAGGAAGAGGCTAAACTTATAAGGGCCGCTATTGCTTATGCCGAGGAATCAAAAAGTAAAACCGCAACGTGGATAACTGTGGAAGATACATTTTCTATGTCCGTATCTAATGCTCAATCTGCGTTAGATGCAATAAATGATAGTATAGAAAAAAATAATATTAAAATTGGAAAAAACACAGAAACAACAGAAACGGCGACAACTGCTACCGACAAATCAACAAACTCGTTGTTAGACAATGCAGCGGCTGCGGAGAAAGCTAAAACAGCGACGGAGAAAGCAAACAGATTAAAAGCAGAGCAGATTGAATGGGAAGAAAGATTAATTGAGCAACGATTGGCAAGTACCTCTGATATTAAAATGCAAACCGAAGAAGAATTAAAATTGCTTGAAATTAAAAAGAACAAAGAACTTGCAACCGCAAACGAGCGCGGTATCGAAAAACAACAGATAATAGATTATTACGCACGGGAAGAGTTGAGAATATACAGCGAACAAGCTACAGCTATAAAATCACTTGAAGATGAAGAGCTTGAATATTGGAAGAAAATACAGGACGAAAAGAAAAGCTATGGCGACAAAATAAATGAGGCAAACGCCGCACAATGGGAAGAGTACATACGATCAATCGAAGAGCAACAGGAACAAGTAAAGCAAGCAATCATAGGGGCGGCCATTGAAAGTAACGCCTACATATCGCAAATAGCAGATAATTATTTTCAAAAGCAATTTAACAATCTTGATATACAGCAGCAGAAAGAAATTGACGCAATAAATAAAAGCGTAATGAACAAGGAAAATAAAGAGAAGGCCATTGATGCCATAAACAAAAAGTATGCGAAAGAATCTTTAAAACTCCGCAGAGATCAGGCAAAGAAAGACAAGGCCTTTGCTATATTTGGGGCAATTATAAATACGGCGCTGGCTATAACTAATGCGATGAAATTAGCGTGGCCGCTTAACCTTGTTATGGCTGTTGTTATGGGTGCGCTTGGAGCTGTACAGATTGCTGCCATAGCATCCGAACCGCTCCCAATGAAAAAGGGTGGACTTGTTAAAAGCGGATCCGGTGGTATTGAGGCACAGATCGGCGAGGGCGCGGAGGACGAGATTGTCCTGCCGATGAAAACCGGTGTGCGGGCGCTTGCGGATGCTCTTATGGAGCGCCTGGGAGAGATCGAGCTGCCTAAATTCAAAGCGCCGAGACTTGCATACGCGGGCGCGGGAGAGGGCGCGGAGGGGTCTGTAATGCGCGGTGGCGCGATTAACCTGCATATAGGTACGTTTATCGGCGACGAAAGCGGCCTGAAGGAACTGGAACGCCGGCTATTGAATATCAGAATATCAGAACAGCAACGCAAAGGACAAGAATATTATGCCTACCGGTGATATTTGGATTTATCCTCATTCGGCTATTGTAGGGACCACTTCGACGACTACCTGGGCGCCGGAATTAATCACTCCATTTGGGCGTAGATTTACCGAAGGCCGGATTGAATTATCACGGAAAGAGCGGACGGCCAATGCACGGCTCGTGGTTGATATAATTAACACTAAAAGAAAATTCAGCCTTACCTATTCAGAAATAGACGGTAATGATTTAACGTATGGTGGACGCAACATAATAGGGTTAAATGCTCTTGTCGACCTGTATGATATGCAGACTATACTTGTATTGGTTATCGAATACGGCGGCACGCGGGGGACTGAACAGTATGACGTGATAATGAACCCGATAAACTTTGAGCGTGTGCTCATGCGTGATGACGGTCTATGGACAGGGGTAACAATCGAATTTGAGGAAATATAATGTTGCCGACTACTGCAAATTTTGATTCCGCGATAAAAGCAACCGTGCGAAAGTTCCGGGCGCGGGTTGAGGTTACTTGGGTTGACTCTGATATTGATCCTACTATTGTCTGCACGGCCAATGATTATAACAGGATAAACGACGCGGCAGAGGTGCCGTCGGGGAATGATAATTTACAGCACGCGGCGGACGGGAAAACAGTACCACCATATAAATATGCCCACCTTGACCAAGGCCTGATTGCGGACGGCTCGTTTCATCCGTTTCCTGGTACGGCTGTATTATCCGCTGCAAACGAGACCGGCTGGTGGGGTAAAACAGAATGTAACAGCAACGCGGAGTGGATAGATAGTACAACGCCGCTGCCGACGACCACGGCGATCCCTTCCGGGGCAAACCCTATATTGACTATAACATTTGCGAACCGTGCTATAAATGCCCTATTGGTTACAGGAGAATCAATTTACAATGAATATCCAGTATCCTTTGAGGTGCGTATATATTTGGGAGCGGCTTTAATCCATACAGAAACGGTTATAAACTCCGTGGGTACGGACTGGACGCTTGACGGTGTTTCTTGGCGTAAAACATTGCCGGATTTGCCTATACTGTATAATTGCGACTCCATGCAGTTAGAGATTATAAAATGGAGCCGCCCGCATCGAGTGGTTAAAATCGTTGAGTTTTACACCGGAATAGTAGAAACGTATTACGACGACGATATTTTAAACATGAACCTATTGGAAGAAATGCTAATATCGGACGGCAGTCTGCCCGTGGGAAACATATCGGCCAATGAGCTTGATTTAAAATTACAGAATGTCGAGGACAGATTTTTTGTGGGAAATACCAGTTCTCCTATTTATACCATGATAAAACGCAACCGGCGGATCCGCGCATGGTTGGGGACTGTGCTTCCGCCATTTAATGTAAATCCATTGCTTGAAACTGTTGAGTGGATACCGCTGGGTATTTTTTGGAGTGGGGACTGGCAGGCGGAGGAATTGGGGACGTATGTATCGACATCCGCCCGCGACCGCATGGAGCTATTAAGAAAATCAATGTTTGAAATAAGCGACATTTACGAGGACGTTACTCTTTTTGATTTGGCAACAATAGTCATGGCGGATGCAAAACTTAAAATGGCTGATATGGTTTACAATATCGACGCTTCGCTTGCAGCAATAACCCTGCAATATGCGTGGTTTGAAAAGGTGAGTTATTTTGAGTGTATCCGTGAGATATGTGAGGCGTGCCAGGGATACGCTTATGTTGATAGATATGGGGTTGTCCAGATAGCAGGTACAATCTAATGGCATATATAATAAATCAGGATGATTATTTTCAAAAGCTGCAACCGGCGAAGTCGGAGGAGCTGGTTAATGTTGTCGAGGTTGCGGCGAACCCTTTGGCAATACAGGACTTTGCTGACGAGTATTACAAAACGTCAACGCCAATTTATATTGCCAACGGTGCGACAATAACCGAAGAAATTAAATACAGTGAAGCGCCATTATTGGAAGCGGAGGCACATGCGTATTATGTACCGGAGACACTTACAACGGAAGCGCCGCCCATAGGACAAGATTTACTATATGACGATACAACGGGGAAAATATCGTCACCAGAACTATCAACAACTGTGGAATATTACGCGTGGGGCGCGCGGGTTACAGTGACCAATGACTTTGGTGCTGATGGGTTTTATGTAATTGTCGTTTCCGGGTATCCGCTGAAACCGAATAAACAAATAATGACAGCGCAGGATGTTGATAGTATTGCAGAAAATGGAATCCTGAAATATAAATATTCCGACAATCATTTAATCCAGTCAAGGGTTATAGCGCAGGATATAGCAAACGAGTTGCTGGCAACGTATGTTGTTCCGCGCAAAGACGTATCGTTGAACTGGCGTGGCAATCAGGCCATAGAGCTTCTGGACGAGATACAAGTGCCGGAATATTCGAAGAACGGAATTAATACGCAGGGAACGTTTTTTATTTATAAACAGCAATTAGAGTATGATGGAACTGTAACACAAAAAACAGACGGAAGAAAAATAGCGGCGACAACGACTACAACGGTTGCGCCGTAAGGAGAAAACATGTCTTATACAAATCCTAATGGATGGAGCACCCCAAAAACGAACAGCGGCGAACCGCCAAGTGTACCTACTCATGGAAATAATGGTATGGGCACCGGCGTTGCTTGGGTTCCGGCAGACGGTATTGCTACAACTGATTTAGACAGAATAGAGACGAATGTAAAAGGGTTGCACACGCTTCTTTGTCAGAGCGGGACAGTGGATGTTATTGTCAAGAATCCCTATTTTTCACATGACAAGCAGTCTACATGGAATTGGACACGGATAAACAATATCGTGTATCTTGGGGTTCGCGAAATGATAACGACAAACAATACTGGTAACAACGAGCTACGAATTTCCCCGGCGACAGTATGGCCGGACGAAATTTTGCCAGACACATCTTTGATAGCTCCGGCCATTTTCCAAAAGGGGCAAGGGGACACTTACACGCAGCGGCCAGGGTACATGGTAATACCTACTGTTAACAATGCCGATATTGTTTGTTGGATAACGGCTTATCTCGCACTGACTGACGAGGACGGGTGTTTTCAAGCTTCTGGAGATCATACGGGGTTCAGCGACGGTATAGGCGCTGGGAATAAAAAGGCAATACCAGAACAGACAGTATTCTGGATGACAGACAGGTCGCCGGTTGTCGCAACAACTACAACCGCTGGCCCATAGGATAATATATTATGATATTAATATTTCGAGAAACAGACGGCAAAACAGGTGACAGGCTGACTATTGGTGAGAAACCAATAGCAGACGGCTCAACGCTTGTCCGCAGCGGGCGATATATCGTGGGGAGTACAGGCGGCGCTCCCCATCCCCCTGTTACGGTGGTTGACGGCGTTGCTATTGATCTAACTATAGTACCAGCTACACAGGTATTAACTGCCGATTTATTATACGATCCGAATTATTTTGCTATTGATGGGCTTAACAGATTAACAGCGGCGGGCACTCTTTTAACACACGATTTACTGTCAGTTACGCATCACGGGGACACAATCCCTGCGGCAGTTGTTCGTGGGGATATAATTACAGGACAAGGGGCGGCTCCAAATACGTTCTGGCAAAGATTGGCAAAGGGAACTGACGGACAGTATCTCAAATCAAACGCAACAGATGTTTTGTGGGCTGATTTACCGGGTTCATTTTCTGGTTTTGCTAATCCTTCTGCGTCCATTGGTCTAACTGTTGTAAATGGTATCGCAACCACAGCCATGAGAAGCGACGGTGCTCCTGCATTGGATCAAGGAATTGCACCCACATGGACTTCAGATCATATCTGGGGAACTACCAAAAAAGTAATTTTCAGAGATTCTGCACTTTATATTTCCAGTAAAAACGACGGGTATTTAGATTTTGATGCAGATACTGCTTTTCGGTTTAATACTGGCAACGTCGGCATCGGGTGTACACCAGGGTATAAACTTGATGTTCAGGGCGGTGTATTAAGATTAGTAAACAGCAATCCCGATACTTATGCAAACAGAACTACACATATTCAATTTAATAGTTCAGCTTTTTTAACTTCTTATTCAAACAAAATAAGTAATTCAATGTCGTCTACTGCCGCAGATACTACAATGAATTTTGAATTAACAAATACACTTGGCAGTGGTCATACTACCATAATGACATTACTCGGGAGTAGTAGAGTAGGCATCGGGACGGCGACACCACAAGGGGTATTAGATTTGTGGAAGAATAGTCCCGATTCCGTTATGTTATCAATTCGTGCTGATTTCGCTGGTGCTGGTCGATATGCAATGATTAGGTTTGGTGATCAAAGTCAATTAACTGATTATCAGAAGGGTGCAATTATATATGAAGGGGTTGATGCAGCCGCAAGAGGAAAATTGCATTTTGCATTAGATGATGTAAATGGTGCTGATAGCGTTACATTAGCAGACGCCAAAATGACAATTCTATATACCGGCTACCTCGGCGTCGGGACGACGACACCAGTATCATTAACAGAGATTCAGGGTGGGCTGACCACTGTCGGCGCGGTATTAACATTGGGCACAAAAGAGACTACGGTTGTAGTAAACGATGTTCTCGGCAGGATCAATTTTTATGCGCCACTTGAAGCAGATGGCAGTGATGCTATCCTTGTTGGTGCGTCAATTGTGGCAATAGCGGAAGATACGTTTACTGCAACGGTAAATAAAACGTCGCTGCTTTTTCAGACAGGTGCTTCAGAAGTTGCCACTACAAAAATGTGTTTGACCAGTACAGGATACCTCGGCATCAATACGGTGACACCGGGAGCGGCTTTGGATGTCAGGTCAGCAATTTCACATTTTGGAATAAACGGTGCCGACCTGTATTTATACGGATCAGCTCTTAACTTTGAGAATAATGTGAATGGTAATAGTGAAGGATTCATTAATTATTATGGTTACAATCATGGAATCACACAATTTCGTGATTTAAATATTTGCGACGGAAAAAGTAATACTATTGCATTTTTTGACGGATCAACTGGTAATCTGGGACTTGGGACGGTGGAACCCTTGCTCAACGTAGGTACGGGATCAGGTGGTTTTTCCGGGCTGGGTTTGCATATTAAAGCACCAGCGGCAACGCAGGCGTTTTTGGTACTGGAGGGGTTTAGTAGCTATAGCGAGGGTGGGCACGGAGCAAATGGGTTGATATTTTGTAATGGCACTATGGCTGGTGGGGATGACAAGTTATTCCAGATTGGACAGGATAATAGGTCGAGTAATACAGCAGATTTGGTTTTTGCATCATTAAATGACAGCCCCTCTACAGCTCTTAAAACAGCATTGAGATTGGCACATAGTACCGGATATGCATATATGATTGCCGGTTATTATAGCAGTCACGTTTCAGTTAGTAGTAGTACCGCAGAAATAACAATAAATAATAATGCGGACTCCAGCGCATCGGGAATATTATCCCTACAGAACGATAGAGCCAATCCTGCCGATAATGATGAGGTTGGCAGAATAGAAATGTATGGTGATGATGACGGTCATAATATACACGCCTTTTGTGAAATTGTTGGTAGGGCTTTAGACGTAACTAATGGAACCGAAGATGGCGAATTAACGTTTTCGGTTTTTTCTAATGGAGATTTTAATAAAGTATATATGAAGATAGACGGTAATACACCTCGATTTGTTTTCCATGATGGATATATGGTTTTTGAAACAATTAGATCGGGCGCAACACAGGTAGCGTCTGGGGCTGCGGCGAACGAAGTATGGAAAACAAGTGGACATGCAACACTTCCTGACAATACTTTAATGATAGGAGTATAAAAATGAATGGTAAAGAACTAAAAGCAAAAAAATTAGATGCAGTCGAATGGGCAATGAAAGTACAGATAGTCGCGGTTGACCGTGCTATTGCAGGGTTTGAGAAAACCATTGCAGGTATTCAAGAAAAGCTCGACAAGGAGCTTGCCCAGAAAAAAGAGCTTGAAACCATGACCCTGGAGGAGTACGCCGTGAAGTACATTGACAAAATAACTTACCAGAAATCTCAAATAGAATAGGAGTAAACAATGGAACATACAAGCCCGTGCGCGGAATTAATTGACCAGATGCAGATAATAACTAAAACCGCGGAAAAACTGGATAGTACCCATGAATGGACGAAATCGCTGGACGGCGAGTGCGAAAAAATAAAGATAGACATCAACAGACTGAATGTGCGCATTGCGGTACTTTCGACAGCGGCCAGTTTTCTTGGCGGCATGCTGGGAGGCTGGGCAGGGAAAGCCATGCAAAACTTGTCTCTGGGAGACATATATAATAGTATAGTCAGCTATTTTATTTAGATTTACATAGTGGTAATTTTGATTTATAAGCCTGTGCATGGTTTTGCGCGGGCTTTTTTATATGCATAAAGCTGCTATTTTTAATAGCATAAAAGTGTATGAAATAGTTGTATTTTTTTGTATTTTTTTTTAATACATACCAAAAAATGATGTATATTATTAGCATAGGCAGACAGCCAGCCGACCCGGCGGAACCGGGAGACAGAATAAAAAAGGGGTGAACCATGAAAATTATTACTATAACTGGATTAAAACGGATGGCAAAACGGGGCTGGAAATTAACCAGAATGCAGCAAATCGTTGATGGCGTCGCGTATTGGGCGGTACAGAATGATGCCGTTCGCGAAACCCGTTATATACCACAGGCTGATGTTTGTAGGGCTGATTTGCCAGATAGTATTATTGAATAGCGTCTCCAGGGCACCATGCCCGACCTTCCGGCGGGAACACCGGCAACAATCAATAAAGGGGTGAGAAAATGAAACAGATTATACAGTGCAAAGACGGAGTACGCTTCACCTTCCGCACAATAACGGACGTTGATTGCATTCAGGGCTTTTTGATTGTTACGCTGGAAAATAGAGATATATATAAAATCGCAGTATCTAACATTGTTTGGATGTTGTAATAGTCTTAACAATCTAATAAAGGGGTGAACGATGGATAAATCAAAAACAGTGCCGGGAATCTGCCTGAAATGCGGGCACGATACCAGAGGCGAGCGCCCAGGGTATCAAGAGAGGGACACCGGCGGATTTTGTAATAAATGCCACAATGAGAATTATTTTGAATACAAAGCAGCACGGAAGGTACAAATATCCGCAAAAAGAGACGAGGGCGTGAAGTTTTGGCAGGATAAGGGAATCAAAATCGGCGACAGGGTTACGCGGTTTGTTGTATCTTTTATGTTCATGGCATCACAGCAGGTTTATGGCATAGCAAAGGCCGGTTCATGTGGTGCATACGTTACAAGCAACTTTCAAAGCGGGAAATTATCCCCGAATAATTGGGTAAAAGCATAACACCGGCAAAGCCGGGAGGCAAAAATGAAAACTGATAACAAACCATTAATTTTTATTGAAAGCGTCTTAACTCCGAGCGGCTGTGATATTTCTCTATATCGCAACGCTATAACCGATAGGCATGAGATACACATAGTTAAAAATGGAGTAAAAACAGACAGATTATCGGGATATACAAGGGAAGAGGCGCGGGACGTACAGAAAAAAATAGTTGATCTTAATCAGTAACACCGGCAAAGCCGGAAGGGGTGAGAAAATGGTAACAAAAGAGCAGATAAAATCAGGTCTTGATATTATCCGTGCTGTTGCGGATGAGATAAAAGAAGCAAAAGAGATACCCAGCGGTCACTTGTACGCTATGATGATGAACCATGTTTGCCTTGCCGAGTACGAAAAAATAATTGGCATACTGAAAAACGCTGGAATAATAACCGAAAAAATGAATCTTTTAAAATGGAATATCGCATAGTGTGTGGCTCACCCCTTCACTGTGCCAGAGAGGCGGGGAAATGCAAAAAGTACCCGCTTCCCTCTTTAAAGGGGAAATTTAACCATATAACGAAGGGACTTAAAATGAAACGCAAAGAAGGGGAATCGTTTGAAGACTACAAAATCCGCAGAACAGAAGAAAACAACAGAGTTAAAAGATTGGCTGTCGGAACCGCAATTGAAAAAGGTAACGGAACAAATCGTATCACCACAAGAAAGACGCATTTTCAGTCAAAACATTTTGGATCGGCCAATAAATATATTTCGCCGAAAGGACGGTAATGTATGGCTGATAGACCAGGTTTAACGCTCGGCAGCTTTGTTGTTATCAGCATTTATTTGGTGATAATGACGGCAACCTATTTTATAATGATGGGGTGCTAAATGGAAGGCGAGTTTAAATTTCCAGATCATTGGACGCCGCTCCAAAAAAAGGTAACGCTCATTTTCGGAGCTAAAAAATTACACGGAGAAATAACTCCGACGGTGGACAAAAAATCACTCATGGAGTGTTTCACGGAGTACGGAGACGGCTATTTATATCTATGGTTTAATGACAAATTACACTCAACAGGAGTAGTTAAATGCAAAGCGTAAGCCCGGTTTCAAAGGTTTTTCATTACCAGAAAATCAAACCGAAACGGCGCTTCGATAATGCTGTTTTTTGGTGTACAAAATGTAAACGTGAGAAATTTAAACCATTCGACTGCTGCGGTAAAAAAGCGGTTTGGATGCGGTTTGTTGGAGGTAACAATGACTAAATCAATCCGGTTTTTGACTACCGACGAGGAGCTTGTTGCGTTCATCGCCATTGTCGCGGCGACGGAATGCGACTGCAACGAATCACACGCAATACGTATGTTGCTCCGGGAAGCCCGACAACATAGACTGGGAGCGGAAATGAAGGAGGTTGACAATGAAAGTAAAGTGTAATAGTGTGTATTGCAAAGAGCCTGTATGTAAACATAAACGGGTACACCAAAAAGGAGAAAATTGCCTCTTTTGGTGCGCTATGGACATTAATGCAAAATGCGTAGAAAAAAAATTAAACCGAAGGAGGCAAAATGACAATAGCTGAAATAGTCGAAAAGGCGAAAAGAGATATTGATGTTGGTTATTTTGACAAGCCCTTAAAAAAAAGAAGGATGAAAATCGTTCTGGTTGACCGGGGGAGCATGGGACGCTGTTACCAATTTGCCGGAAAGTTTTCGCAGAAAGATTTGGCAATGCCACAGCAGTACAAAACTCCTGACTATCCAGTCAAGGGGCGCTGTTATGAGGCGTCAGATTTTGGAATGCCGGAAAATAAATATAATTATTTTTAAAAAAAACTTGCACTCTTTAATGTTTTTAGGTATATTATAGGCATGGATATTCGGCAATTACCCAAGTTACGAAAATAATGGCTTTGTAGGCATCCCTGCCGCACTGGTGGTTATCTCTTTGCCGAGTATCCCCACCGGGCAAAGCCTTTTTTTTAAGGCTTACTATGCGAAACACAAACCCTGATAAGTGGAAAGAACGGTTTTTTAGAAAATTACCACCTGAATATAAACTGTTATGGATTTATATGTTCGACGACTGTAATAATGCCGGTATATGGAACGTAGATTTTGAAGCTGCAAACAAACGCCTCGGATACGACAATGTTTTGAATTATGATAAAGCAAAAGATTTGTTTAAGGAAGAAATAATTGAATTAGAAAATAACGAAAAGTGGTTTATAAAAACATTTATAGAAACAACCTGCAAAACTTTGACATTAAATCCAGACAACAATTTTCATAAGTCGATATTAAATGTACTTATAAAATACAATCTACATGAGGACTATTTATATGGAAAAACTTTGCCCTATTAAATATATACTAATAAGTAACTTAATATCCAATATGTTTCTTTTATTCCCTTTCCTTCTCTTATATGATTCTTTTCTTTATGGGGGGCTTACGAGGGGCTTAAGGGGCTTAAGGGGCTTAAGGGGCTTAAGGGGCTTAAGGGGCTTAAGGGGCTTAAGGGGCTTGTCTGTTTAAGGAGGTTTTATGCCAAAAATAATTTATACTTTAAAAGATGTTAAAAGCGCTGTTGCTGCTATCGAGGGTTTTAACGAGGACGAAGTCTCGTTGAGGTGTAGTCTCCAGGGTGTTTATAATGGGGAAGTGGGAGTTGAAGAAATTAAAAACGATTCGGAGATTTTTGAGATTGAAAGAAAAAAAATTTAACTACGCCGGGTACGAAATCCCGAAAAGCTATATCCTGATGCTTAAATACAAGGCAAAATATCCTGCATACACTATCGACCGGCTTATCTTTCGGGCGGTCCAGTACTGCAATTGGCTTAAATCGCATGGTTTTGAGCCAAAATTGATTGAAATAATGCAGGCTGGATTGAAAAAAAATGATAATCCGGTCCGGTCGAAATGGTTATTGCGGCCTTCCATTGCCGAGGAGACCGACAAGGGTTCTGTCCAGGCGTGGATTGACCAGTATATTTATGGGAAAACACCGGCTAAAAAACCAGTCCGTGAGGTTGTAATCAAATCCGCGGACAGGGTGCCGGAGTCAATAGCGGATATTCTTAAGGGGATGATATGAACGAACAGAAGAAAATAACAAAGGAAGATGTTGCTCATTGTTGGGGATCGTTTTCCGACGAATATTTTGCAGATGTTTTAAATGGTGACTACGCGTTGTCTGATGCCATATCTGATATTCGCAGTCTTATAGGATCAAAATACGATCCAAGACTGAATTTAACAAGGGAGGTAGTATGAAAAAGCCAAAAAAGACGCAAAAAAGCAGCGGAAAATACAGTCGAACAGTATCTGTAAATATTGCATCGAAGATGGGTTCTGTGGTAAAGTCCCGTCTCTTAAGTGCTTTGTCGGAAAAACAATTTACACTATAACAGTCGAGGCATAATATGAAAACAGGAGAACCGGTTTTCCCGATTACCAATAATCGGGGGTGTAAGGTTGCTGATATGAGGCGGGTTGTAAGTTCTGCCGTTGTGAAATTCCCTTATGGGAGCAGTGACGATTTTACAATTGCCGAACTTGAGGGGGTAATTGATTTAATGAAAAAGGCAGAGTTGGAATGGTGTGCGATGCCGGAACCGCAGCCCAGGGACAGAGAATGATTTTTACAACTGAAATAAAAATAGGTGACGACCGATTTACAGTCGAGTGGGAAGGCTTTGCGGACGTTTTGATCCCGGAGAATAAGAGCATTTTCGACTGTTCGATTAACACCTGCCCCGAAGAGTTTTTGGTGAAATACGGCGAGGGCGTTATACTCTACGAGTGCAACGCCGTTGAGGAAGATAAAGCAGAACAGAGAAAAATAGAAAGGAGATTGAATATATGAACGAAAATCAGTTAGTAACAGCGGAAGAGCGGGCGCGACTTGCAGAGCGGGCGCGACTTGAGCGTGAGGCGGCAGCAGCAAAACAGAAAGAAATTGAGGAGAAAGCCCGCAAGGAACGTATAGTATGTCCGCACTGCGGGAAGAAACTCACTCCTGATGGAAAGAAGGTTGACAATGCCGCTGATTGAATTTATATGTCCCGACGGTGAAAAAATAGCCATAGACAACTGCCTGTCAGAGGGCGGCTGCCGAATGGGCGAGCGGTGCGCAACCAGATCGTATTTGAGGTTTGTTTCCCGCGAAAGAAAATGGACTGGCAAGCCGTCAACTACTCAATTGATTCGAGGAACACGCGAAGCATACCTGCTATTAACAAGGGACTACGCGGTAAGCCCGGACTCAAGGGCGTTTATGATACACGGAACGAAGGGGCACGCAAACCTCGAAAGCGCAACGGATGATTTATCTTTGTTGGAAGTTAAATTCGACGGTGAAGAAATAGACGAAACCGGCATTGCTGATATTATTGAGACCGAAAACGAGAAAACGATTCTTGCTGATTACAAAACGTCCGGATCATACAAGGTCGCGAAGGCTTTGGGATTTAAAACGGTCGAAAAGGAATCCGAAGAAATTTATAAATCAGGCAAGCGCAAAGGAGAGCATAAAAAAATCAAGGAACTTGTCCGCGATGTTCAATACGAGGATCGCTGGGAATGGGAGTTACAGCTTAACAAGTATCGCATCGAGTGGGAAAAGAATCACCCAAAAATCGACCACCTGAAAATACAGTGCATTGTCCGTGACGGCGGAACTTACATTGCCAGGAGCCGGGGCGTTTTCAGAAACGTTTATTATTTCAATGTGCGGATAATGCCAGACCCGGAAGTTTTGGAGTTTTTCAAAAGGAAAAGAGAGGCTCTGTTATCCGCAATGGAAACCGGGTGTATGCCTCCGGTTTGTGAGGCGCGGGAAAATTGGGACGGTTTAAAATGTTCCCGATATTGTTCGGTGGCGGACCATTGTTCATACGGAAAATATTTAAAAACACAAAAACAAAGCGAGGAAGAAATGATAAAAGGATTGTCTGAAATCAGACGGCTCCCCAGATTGGGGAAGATCAGGCTTGGGATAAAAAAGGTCACTCCTGCCGGAAAAGAGTATCCTGCTGAAATTGATTACTTCAGGCTTGACCCAAAAACACCATCGGAATTAGAGAACAAAAATCTTGTTGATGAATTTACGCGGCTGTATGGGGAGCAGCCAAAGCAGATCAAAATCATGTTTCCCCTGCCAGACCCGGCAGTGTTTTTCCCGCAGTTTTATAAGCGGTATGCAAGTGGAATATTACGCTGCAAGGGCGACGGAACCGAAGCGGTGTGTATATCCAAAGAACACGCAGGCGGCCTGAAAAAAATAGACGATACCGAAACCGGAGGAATCAGGGTTGAGTGCAATGGCAAGGACTGCGTTTATTACAAGGAAAATAAGTGCTCTGAATCGGCGGCGCTGTCTATTCTCCTTCCCGAATTGAAGGGTGCTGGCGTATGGGAAATAGTCACCGGATCGTTTCATTCCATCGTTAATATTAATTCCTGCCTTGAATACATCCGGGCGCTGTGTGGACGCGTCCACATGATACCGCTCACGCTTGAGCGCCGGGCGCAGGATATAACATACGAGGGACACAAGGCAACTCACTACATCCTGCATATCAATATGGACTTTGCTCTTGCCGATTTACAGAAACTTGCACTCGTGGACGCAACGAGGATTTTGCTTGATGTCCCGGAACCGGAAGCGGACAAGGAAGATATTCTATTCCAGGAAAACGCCGTGGTTAATCCGGAAGTAGTCGAAACGCTTCTCACGCTGGATCAGATCACAGAAATAAATGATTTGTTGAAAGTAAAGAAAAAGCCGGTCGAGGGGTTAATTGAATATATCAACAAAACGAACGGAACGAGCTATAAAACGCTTGAAGATGTCGCCGGACTCCATTACGATTTCATTAAAAAGGTTTTCGGTAAATAATGGCTATATTTTTTGTGGTTAAAAAAGACTACGGTTTTTTCCCTGTATCTGATGATGATTTTGAGAAGTGTAAAAGATTTAAGGATGGTATTGTTTACCGCGCCGAAATTAAATTACCACGTAACATTAAACTACACCGTAAATTTTTTGCACTTCTCAAATATGTTTTTGCAAATCAAGACATATATGATAACATGGAGGATTTGAGGGTTGAAATAGAATTAAAATGTGGGAGCTATACAGAGCATCTTACCACAAAAGGAAAGTTAATATATAACCCAAAAAGCATTTCGTTTGAAAACATGGACGAGGTAGAATTTGGGGAGCTGTATAATAAAGCGGTTGACGTTATTTTAAAGGAGTTTATAATTGGCGACACGAAAGAAAATATTGAGGCGCAAGTGCAAGAAATCCTTGCCTTTGCGTAAGTGCGTTGTCTGCGGCAAGCCTGTCCGCGGCGGCGCTTTTCATGATAGGTGTATTCCGTTTTAGGAGGTGGAATGAACGAGCTATCACACATAACAGAAGAGCCAGCAGCGATGCCAAAAACCACATTTATTCAGATTGATGCGCTGCCGGTTGAAAAATACCCGGAAACCGTCAGGCAGCTGGAGACGGCGTGCCCGATAGAAATACGCAAGCGGGCGCAGCATAACCACAAAATCATAGAGGCTTTGCGGGAAGAGCTTAAAGAAATACGCCAAAATCCGATTTATAAGTTTCTGGCGTTTCTGGAAATTTTACCGAAAGGCGGTAAGTGATGCGAGAAATAAAATTCCGCGCCTGGGACAACGCGCACAAAGCTATGTACTACAGTGATACCGGGAACGTGTTTCTTCTGCACGGGGAATGGCAAATTGAAGAAAAAATGCCGAACGGGGATCATGGGGGGTGCCGGGTGTGTGACGGGAAAAGAGTTTTTTTGATGGAATACACCGGCCTGAAAGACAAAAACGGGAAAGACATTTATGAGGGGGATATAGTCAGGTTTTCCGATAAATGGGAATGGTATCGAGGACAGTGGGCGGGCGGTTGGTTGGCAACCGGAGAAATTAAAAACGAGGTCGAAACCAACCACATAAAATATCCCTACGAACAGCGAGTTGTTGAATTTGACGAAGGAAGTTTCTGTTTTGCCACATTTAGCGAAATTGCTGTTTATTGGGAAGTTGTCGGGAATATCTACGAGCATGGAGATTTGCTGAAAGGCGGTAAGTGATGACACTATTGCAATACCTCGCCGAAAGGCGGAAGGAAGTCGAGGGGCGGATCGCAGCGGAGACGCTGGCCGGGAACGAACAAAAACTCAACTGCGAAAGGGCGGCGCTGGCAGAACTCGACGGAGTAGAGGAGACAATCAAAAATGAACGGTATTACAAAATATCCAGGGTAACGGAAGGCACGGATACGCAAAACATCTTCGATGCGCATGGTATGAGCCCGGCTACAGCACTGGTTAATATAATCCAACATCTGGTAATCGAGGCCGTGAGCCAAGAAATGGAGAGACAAAAATGGAAGGTCAAGTAATCCGTATTGGAACTATGCGAGTGGGCGATGAGGAGTTAGACGGGGTTTTTGTAGAAATCCCCGTGGACGACATGAAAAACGCGAGATTGATGCTCTACAAAACAGTTAATCTAACAGGAGCGGAGGACAAAAATGAGCCAGAAAAAAGCTAAAACCGACAAAGAAAAAGAGCTACTTGATGCTCTGGAGGGCATGGTCAACCACGCTTGCCTCGGCATGGGTAACATTCTGGATTCTATGTCCGTTACCGCATACGCTGATGCTATGAGATTGCTGGCAGAGTATGGCCGGATAAAAATCACAGGAGAGAGTGGGAAGCGGGTGATCGGGGAGTGGGTAAAGTGAGCCAGATAAACAGTAAAAGCCAGTGCCTTGAGATCATCAAGAAGACTCCCGGTCTGTGCGGTGAAGAGATCGGGGAAAGGTGCAGGCCGGAAATACAGGTCAACACGGTTCTGAAAAATATCAGCCACATCCGGGACGAGTTCGGGGACGGCTGTATCCACACCGAAAGGGTAAAGGGCAAAAACGACGGGGTTGAATATGCGACCTATTACTGGCAGGGCACGGATGCACCTAAACAGGGCAACGCGGCAAAAATTGCCGAGTATAGGAAGATACAGGCAACGTATCCACCGGGACACCGGCAGCGGGAGGCAATAGAAACGCAGATAAGGGGTGTAGAAGGCAGGGAGCGGTCAAGGGGTGTCAAAGTGTGCCCAAACAACGAAGCGAGCTTGTAGGTGGCAAGAAACGCTCTTACGTGGCATTAAAACAGATTTAAGGAGGTACGGCATGGAAAAGATAACGATAAATCAGGCAAATGAGTTTTTCGAGTATCTTCAAGGCGAGGTTCCCGAAGGCTTTGTGCATGTAAAATCGCCGAAACTATCCCCCGGACGGGCGTTTGATGTTATCTACGTTATGCAGGAGCAATTGGGCGTGTTGCCAAATCATTACGAGATGTGCTGCCGGTGCCATCGATTGTATGATACTTATGCCGAGGGGGGAATGATAGGATACTCGTTCTATTGCGGCGAAAATGACGGCTGCTATCAAATACGACGCAATGAGATCAACTATCGTCGCCGGGTGCAGCGGATTAAAAAGCAGGAGAGGGTATGATAGAACCAAATACAATAACATACAAAGAATTTTTAGAAAACAGACGGCAGCTTAATTCTGATAGCGGGTTTGACCCTGTTTATATGCCAGAATTTTTGTTTGATTTTCAAAAATCGTTACTCGAATGGGGTATTAAAAAGGGGCGGTGCGCGTTTTTTGAAGATTGTGGTCTTGGCAAAACCCCCCAGCAACTTGTTTGGGCTGAAAATATAGCCCGCCATACCGGAAAAAACGTATTAATCCTTGCACCTCTTGCCGTATCATATCAAACAAAAAGGGAGTCTGAAAAATTTGGTATTAATTCATACCTATCAAGAGATGGACAAATTAAAGAAAAAATAATAATTACCAATTATGAAAAACTATCTTGCTTTAAACCAGACGATTTTGCAGGAGTTGCTTGTGATGAATCAAGCATTTTAAAATCATTCGATGGGGCATACAAGTCAGAGATAACAGAATTTATGCGCAGGGTTCCGTATAGGTCTTTATGGACTGCAACGGCAGCGCCGAATGATTATGTTGAGCTGGGCACATCGAGCGAAGCTCTGGGGTATCTCGGATTTATGGATATGCTGAACAGGTTTTTCAGGAACGATAATTGCAATACGGCTATGACGCGGCAATTCGGGGAATCTGTAAAATTTAGATTAAAGGGGCACGCCGAACTACCCTTTTGGAGATGGGTAACATCATGGGCGCGTGCTTGCCGGAAGCCTGCCGATCTTGGTTTTGACAATGGCAAATTTGATTTAACTGAATTGATAGAAGTTGAACATCTTGTAGAGGCCGAAACTTTGCCCGACGGATATTTTTTGCCCATGCACGCCAGAAATTTACCTGAACAAAGAGAAGAAAAAAAGCGCACAATAAAAGAGCGATGCGAACGGGTTTTATCCATTGTCGAAAAACACCAAGACCAGTCTTTGATATGGTGCCAGCTTAATGATGAGGGGGATTATTTGGAAAAAATAATTCCAGATTCTGTTCAAATATCGGGCAGTGATAGCGACGATAAAAAAGAAAAGGTATTTATGGGTTTTGCTGATGGAAACATTAAGCGTGTTATAACAAAAGCAAAAATAGGTGCGTGGGGAATGAATTTTCAAAAATGTTGTCATATAGTTTACTTTCCTTCGCATTCTTATGAACAATATTATCAAGCTGTTCGTCGGTGTTGGAGATTCGGACAGAAAAACCCTGTCACGGTTGATATTGTTTTAACAGAGGGAGAGCGCAAAATAATGAGAAATTTACAGCGCAAAAATGTCGCCGCCGCAAAAATGTTTGAAAACCTTGTCAACGAAATGAATAATTTTATACACATTAAACAGACAAACAAGATTGTAAAGAAAGAGGAGGTTCCGGCATGGCTATAATTAATCAGGAAATTACAGCAAAGTACGCCATATATAATGGTGATTGTATTGAGTTTATGGAGTCATTGCCCGACGATAAAATACACCTGTCTATTTACTCTCCTCCGTTTGGCGGTTTATACCATTATTCCAGCAACGACCGAGATCTTTCAAACTCACTTAATTACGACGATTTTTTTAATCATTATCGTTTTGTGGTTAAGGGTCTTTTCAGGATAACATTGCCAGGGCGCATAACGGCTGTTCATTGTACTGACATTCCTTCAAGTAACACCGGGAAAGATTATTTAACGGATTTTCCCGGAGATATTATCAGGCTTCATAAAGAGGAGGGCTTTCAGTTTATTGCACGGCACACTATTTGGAAAGAACCGTTATGGGTAAGAAATCGTACTATGACAAAAATATTGTCGCACAGTACAACCGTAAACGACGCCGCTTATGCCGGTGTTGCATCGGCTGATTATTTGTTGATATTCAGAAAAAAGGGTGAAAACAAAATTTCCATACAGCACCCGACAGGGTTTGAATATTATGCTGGCGAATGCCCTGTTCCCCCCGAATACGAACAATTCAAAAATTTTGAGGGAGATCAAAAACAAAACAAATGGTCGCACATGATTTGGCGGCGGTACGCCTCTTCTGTCTGGGATGACATAAGAATGGCAAGGGTTTTACCTTTCCAGGATTGCAAGGATCCCGACGATGAAAAGCATGTGCACGCATTACAGCTTGATGTTATAGATAGGTGTATAATGTTGCGCTCCAATGAGGGAGAAAATGTATTTACTCCATTCATGGGTGTAGGGTCGGAGGTATATGGCGCTGTGATTGCGGGGAGAAAGGGTATCGGCGTTGAACTGAAGGAAAGTTATTATCGACAAGCAATAAAAAATATGGAATCGGCATTGAATGACAAAACGTACAAACAGGTCGAACAAGTAGATATGTTTGTATGAGCACGTTTTTAATAAAACTATTACTGGCTGAATACGCGGTCATTCTGGTTTTTTGTATGGTTGAGCGCAACTGGCCGAGGGCTTTATACTGGCTGGGGGCTGCATTTATTCAGTGTGCGATTTTATGGATGGGGAAAGTTTAACAGCGCAGGAGCGTCTTGAGATATGAGCAAAACATAGGAAAACATGAGTAATCCCTATAAATGTGAAAAATGCGGGCACCAACTGGCTGCTGTCGGGTGTATGTGCCCTTGCCAAACCCGGTACACTGAAAAAGACAAAAAGAACATTGAAAAAATAACACGCTTTATAAGTGAGTGCAAAAAGGTAAATATAAAAATAAAAAAGCGTATGAAGGGAGCTGTATGTCGAGACAACATCATTTTTTGAAATGTGAAACTGAACATTATCAGGCGTGGGAGAAGGGAATCAAAACTTTTGAGGTGCGGAAAAATGACCGTGACTACAAAGTTTACGATATGGTTTATCTGAATGAAAGCGTAGCCGGCGTAGAAACTGGCAGGCAGCTACCACCGAAAGAAATTATTTACATTCTCCACGGCGGTAAGTATGGAATAGAACCCGGATATTGTGTGATGCAATTAAAATAAAGGAGCGGTATGAGTGTTTTAAATCTGGTCGTTAAAAGAAAATGGTTTGACAAAATAGTTTCCGGCCGTAAAAAAATAGAATATCTGGAATATAAACCGTATTGGTATAAGCGACTGTTGATGTGGAGTCCTGCCGGGAAACTGATTTATAAATATTTCGACGAGGTTTCTTTTCGCGCGGGGTATGGCAAAAACGCACCGAGAGCAATTTTCGAGCTGCGGAAAATAACTGTTAAAGAAACGGTTCACCCGGACACAAAAAAATTCACGTTCAATTTTTTGATCCATATTGGCGATTTAATAGAAACGAAAAACTGGAAGGGGGCGGTATGAAAAAGAAAAAAATGTCTCCGAGTGGAATCGACTGGCCAGGACTCACGCACACGTGGAATCCGATTGTCGGTTGTAAATACGGTTGCCCATACTGCATAGCCGAAAAATGGAACAATCGCTATCAGTGGATACCGAAATGGGATGATCCGCAGATTTTCCCGGAGCGCATGGAAGCTCCGCTGAACCACAGAAAGCCGTGCAGCATATTTGTTGTTTTTCTGGGCGACCTGTTCGGTGATTGGGTGAGCACAAGTTTTATTGAAAGCGTTGTTGAGGTAACAGAAAAGACTCTGAAGCATACGTATTGGTTTTTAACAAAGAACCCCCGGCGCTATCAGAATTTTACGTTTGGCAGAAATTGTAAATTGGGCGTAACTATAACAGGTGCCGAAAAACGGGAGTGTCAACGCGGGAAGCTTGATAGTTTGGTTGATGGGTGCCACAATTCCCCAGAGGTAAAAACATTCGTTTCTGTAGAACCGTTAAATGGAGTATTGTGGCGTTTTAATAATTCAATAGATGGGGTCATAGTCGGCGCTCAAACTGCTCCAGATGTTGCACCAAAGCCCGAATGGATACAGAGCATTCGTGACAACGTCCCGGCAGATAAAATTTATTGGAAGAAAAACATTCTGGAGTATCTATAATGGGCGGCTTTGGTGTTGTACCGTTCTATCTGATTTACCTTTTAATCAAAGGAATTTATGAGCTATTTCAAAAAGTCCTGTCGTATCTCTCCTGCTGACGCGTGGTTTTCAAAATATATTCGTCTACGAGATGCCGATGGTAACGGGGTCTGTCAATGCTGTACTTGTTGGGTCGCATTTTCGTGGCGGGACATGACCTGCGGGCACTTTCAAAAACGGCACCACGCAGGGACACGATTTAATGAGCAAAATTGCGCCGCTCAATGCGTGGCGTGTAATGGATACCACGATGGCGAGCAATACAAGCATGGTAAATACATTGATAAAAAATACGGGGAAGGGACTGCGGATAAATTACAGGCGCTTGCCTGGGCGCACGGAGTTGTTCACAAACACGACGAAAAAACACTTGCCGCTTTCTATCGGGCAAAGGCCAGAGAAATCGCAAAGCAGAAAGGACTTTTTATATGAGCGAAACAAAAACTATTTATATCATGCTGGACGCTACAGAGCCGTATTCAAAATGGTTTCTCGACTATATAAAAAAACTGGAAGAGATTGAGAAAAAATCAGTATCGCATACCACGGCCTTTCAATCTTTAGTTGCCACTTTGCAACAGCAAAAAAAAGAAATCGAAGAGCGCGACGGAATTATATCGAGAATCCCAGAATTTAAGAAAAAACTGTGCGAAATCGTTGCTGGTATAGTATGGGAAACCGGCAACAAAATAATAATCGAGCCGGAAGCCGTTGAAAAGCGGATAAATGCGGAGAGTAAAAATATTTAAAATAAATTTGCACTTTTCGATTTTATTGTGTATATTATACAGTATGAAAGCAAGAAAATATACAGAAGCCGACATAGATCATAAGCCGCGTACTACGCATATCTGGACTACAATAGCAGCGGAACGTTTGGCTGAATTAATAACCGAAAAATATGGGCGGCGGCATGGTAGCAAGCGCAAGATTTCTATTTCTTGGGCGTATAACCACGCGCTGATTAAACTTGCAATTGAGTACGGCTTGGTAGATTTAACAAAACTTGACAACATTTATAAACAGTTTTATAAATCAATGCGTTAGATTATGTATGTTTCGTCAAATAGCTGTTGTACGCAATTTCGGTTTTGAAAACCATTTATTATAGGTGGCGCGAATGAAACAAATATTAGTGAGAACATCATGGGATTGTCCGTATAACGATGATTTTTCTTGTCAGCAAGGATTTGTTAGCGAGTGTTGTGAAAAAGATGGTGTGTTTCCTGCCAAGTGCCGACTGAAAGACGCGCCACAGGAAGTTGTGGAAGCAAAACCGAAACAGCGTACAACAAACCAAGTGCGGCGCAAAGCTAAATCGTGAGTACACGACTTCGCACTTGGTCGGACGTTGTAAACCATTTGCACTCGCAAGACTGAATTATAGGCGGGCGCAGGAGAAGAACAAAATGCAAAATCTAAAAGAAACCTTTGACAAATTGCTTGATGTTTCTAAAACTATTTATGGGCCAGCAAAATATAAATATGAAAAAATTTATCATTCTTATAAAAGAGGTAGGCATTGGGTAACGTGTGGAGAACAACCACAAATAACAAGAAACGAATATTTAAAAGAAAAAGAAGTATCTCAAAAACTTCATTCGGATGCTTTTTGGGGTAAAAACAAATCAAGTTATTACGAATACCGTCAAATTTTATCTGAACCTGGATATTTACAACTAATTATGAAGATGCTTGTAGAAGAAATAAAAAAAGAAGAAGATGCGCCCGCAGAGAATATTGAAGCGAGTGCAAACGATTTACAACAGCCAAAGCTTAACATTTTGAAGGCTGGTTGTTGAAAAGATTGTAGTTCAAAACGTCAAGCCTTTGGCGGACGTTGGCTGAAATTCCGGTCGCTCAAAAACAAATTATAGGAGGCGCAAGTGGCTAAAGCAAAAATTTGGTGTAGTAAACATGGGTGGGTGCAAATCCCAGAAGAATTTGATTGTCAGTTCTGCGCTTCTAAACTGGTGGAATCCGCTCCCTCCACATCAACCAACGGCGCTATGGATGCCATTGCAGGAGATTCTGTTTTTAGTATCATGTGCGACTGTGGTAAAAAGTACGATTTTGTTTTAAATGTTTCAGCAGTTCAACGGCAACATAGCGCATAACGTTGTACGCAATAATTTTTTCACTGGAGTTTAATATATGAAAATTTCTCGTGCTTGTTCAAAGTGTATCGCGTTTCCGATCTGTGATGTTGGTTTTCCAAACCGTGGCAATGATGTGTGCAGAAATTTTCATGACGCTATGGAATCAAAAATTACTGCGCACAACAAATCTGTCTCAAAATTGCTTGACACTATTGAAATAGAAATTAACAGGATTGAATCTCAACATTATGCGGTTCCCGTCGTAGTGATGGAGGCGAGGATAAATATTTTAGATTGTGTTTCAAAACTTCGAGATAGATAATCCGTTAACATTTTAAAAAATTTTGATTTATAGTTTTGTTCACTGGAGGAAATATGAAAATGGCATCAAAGTATAAGTATGTGAATATACCGAGAGCGTGGCCAGACGACAATGGTGTTATTTGTAGCAGGTGTGGTGCGCGGTTTGGTTATCATTTTGGATTGACTTGTCCTGACAAGAAGGGCGTGTTTTCTAAACGAGTGCGACGCCGTGTGGAGGACAAATAAATGTACGAAGATTGGGAATTAATAGCCATATTTCTGATCCTGTTCACCGTAAGCGCCGGTCTGGGGTCGGGAATTTATATAGCGTATAAAATGTGGAATTACATGACCGGGTTTGAAGAAAGCAGGCGATATTTAAAGCAGCGCCGTTGCGAACATGTTTTTCAGCCCGTTTGCAGAATATGCGGATTGCGGAAGGAGTGATATGAACTATCTATTAATTTTATTACTTATCTGCCAGTTCGATTGGGATGCAGCGGAGAAGCAGGCGCGACTGGAAAAAGCACAGTCAGCAGCCTTTGATACCATGCGGACAGATACTACTGTTTGTTTTACCAAAAAACAACCGGTTACACAGACAACCAGGCACACTGTTACCGTCAACGATCACCGGATAGATAGCATTGATGCTATAATTGATAGCCTAAAAAAGCAGCTCTACAGTGATAATCAATACCGGAAAATGAGGGATTTTGACATAGCAAATAGGATAGCGTTTTTTAATCACCTGCTGCACTATAAAATAAAAGACACCGCACAGGTCACTATTGCCTGCAATGCGCTGATGTCTATTTACGATCTCGAATATAGAAAATTATTACTGATTATGGAATCCGAGCAGTCCGATGTCCGGGCAACTATTCAACTGTATATCCGCAAAAACAGGGATTATACCGGGCTGATCGGTGGATATTTATATAGTATTTTAAAATAGGAGGCTTCTTTGAATAAAAAAAAGGTTAAGCAGCCGATGTCACCTGCCGACGCAATGAAGGCCTGTGAGGGTTTTCTTCTTGCAATGGCAGAACTGGTAAAAGCATCTAAGTGTCATAATTGTATACACAAATTCGAGCCAAAATTTAAATCTGGTGGATTTGTGGCGAACATACAGACAGGAGAAAAAGTATTGCCCATTATGGATTGTAAAAAGCTAAAAGAAAAGATTACAAAATTGAATACCGGTAATTGAAACACAATTGAAACACATCTGCAAAAAAACAAATTGTGGACGGCTTATTGATAAGCGCGGTTATTGCGCAGAACACGTACATTTAGAGACACAACAGCAGCGGGAATCCTGGGCGGTAGTTAAGGCGAGACAATCAAAAGAAGATGCTGATTTTTATAACAGCAGTGAATGGCAAAAAGTCAGCAGATCACATCGAATACGAGAGCCCTTGTGCAGGCAATGCAAGAAGGAGGGAAGAACAACCATAGGAACATTAGTACACCATAACCCAGAATTGAGTATATTAAGAGATAAAGGTTTGAACCCATACATAGACGATTACCTGGAAACAATGTGTATGTCATGCCATAACAGAGAATTGAGGAAAAAATGACAATTAAATGTGACGAAATTTATCACTGGGAAGAAGCGTTGTTGAGAGTCCGCGACGTTGTTGATATGATAAAAACCCGCATATCACGCCTGAATAATGATTCAGATAATCAAAACAACCAACGTGCTGAACTTGCTATTGTATTAATAACCGAGCTTATGGATTTATTTAAAAACAATGATGACCCGCCAAATATTTGTGATATATATGAGATTTCAGAACGATGGCGTTGCGCTGAACAAAGATTGGGGGAAAAATGATCTGCGAAATCGGGAGTACCATAATTAATTTAAAATATATCGAGGCCGTGGATATAATTTACCAAGACGAAGGCGGAACAGATATAAGAATATATTTTAATGGTCGCGTCAGGCCGATGTTTTTTAACTTTAAATCACCTGGAATAGCCAGAACACAATTTGATGAAATATGCCAGAGTATGAAAAGCCGCGACTGAAAAGGAAGAAAACATGCTAAAAGTAATAATGGTATTAGATAACAGGAGCACATCTTATAAATGAGCGTTTATATAAAAGTTATTCCCAGTAATGTAACATGCCTGATGTGCGGTAAAACATTTACCCCAAAGCGTAATAACCGAGCTAAGTTTTGTTCTCCTAAATGTTCATCTAAACACGCAAGATTAAGAAACCCAGAAAAACATAAAGAATATGAAAAAAAAAGAGCATCTTTTAAAGCAATATATCTTAAGGAATATCTTAAGGAATATATTAAAACACATCCACCAAAAAAGAAGCCACCCAAAGAGCCTATAGATATAAAATGTATTGAATGTGGAACTATTTTTAAGGGAAAGGGAAATAGAAAATATTGTTTTAAACAAGAATGTATTAATAAAAGAAACGAAAGCAAACCAAAAACATGTAGATACTGTGGTGTTTTATTTAATAATAAAAGAATAAAAAATAAATTATACTGTTCTGATAAATGTACTAAAAGTGGGTTGAACATTGCTGTTAAAATAGGTCATCAAAAAAGAAAAGCAAGACACAAAGAATTAGAACATACCTTCACCGCAAAACAATGGAAAGAAACACTATCCTTTTTTAATAATAGTTGTGCTTATTGTGGAGTGCATAATAGTAAGAGCCGACTACACCAAGATCATGTTATCCCATTGTCTAAAGGCGGCGAGTATACACATAATAACATAATACCAGCATGCTTTGATTGTAATGTAAGTAAGAGCGCTAATACTATGCATGCATGGTATAATACACAATCATTCTATTCACCATTTAGAGAGAAAAAAATAAATAATTATTTAGGATATAAAGATATTAACGTGCAACAGGTAAGCATGATGTGATGTTGCTTGATAGGAGGGGTATGCCTAAAAAAAACGGTAAAAATTTTCCAGGTATAC
>Ga0105103_10000225_pt1 | contig 31463 bp, 28 predicted proteins | sample PPLLaktember2015_2_FD_79107 | JGI IMG/M metagenome (GOLD analysis project Ga0105103, IMG submission 79107) | Freshwater sediment microbial communities from Prairie Pothole Lake near Jamestown, North Dakota, USA - PPLs Lake P7 Core (6) Depth... | ecosystem: Environmental > Aquatic > Freshwater >...
GCGATCACATCGGGCGATCGAGCTTCCTTCCATATCGTCACTTCGCTGATCGCGCCGGTGAATGATCCGGTCGCAGAACCGTCGTTGTGGCCGATCTTGATTACACCGTCGAACTCTTCTCGCTCATGCGGAATGGCATTCACCGTCGACGAGTCATTCATGTAAAGCGTTGCCTGACCCGATTCAACCACGAGTGCAACAAAGGTCCAGATGCCGTCGGGGACGATCAAGCCCGAGGACCAACCATTCGTGGCGGGTTGGTCGTTCCAGTTATAGCGCAGTTCTCCGGCGCTCGTAAGGAAGAGCCCGGCGGCGGTGTTCTTCGCCTTGCTGATGAGAATGCCCGCGCCTTCGTTGGGCGTTCCGTTTCGTTTGATCCACGCGGTCATCGTCAGGGTGTTCGTGTTGAGGTAGAGCGGGGCGATCGCGACATGATCGTCAACACCGTCGAACAACACGCTCTTGTTCAGCGGTCCGGTCAGCGAGTAGGCGCGCATCTCGACATTCTTCACGCCACCGCTCCCGGACGGGGTCGTCACGTTCCCTCGGACGGAACCGTCGGCCGGAGCGAACCCATAGTTGGTCAGGCTGAGCACGACCGTGTTATCCTTGACCACATCCAGGACATATCGATGGATCTTTCCCGGTATCACCGTCTCATCATTCTTCTCCACCTGGTTGGAGTAAACGCCGTCAAGCCGCACACCGTCGCGATAGAGTCGGAGCTCATTTTCATAGCCGGTCGGGAAGTCGGTCCAGTTCACGACGATTCTTCCTTCGTAAACCCCGTCGGACGCGTTCAGGAATGCGGCCCGGCCGAAGCGGTCAACCGAGTTGGCGCTGAAGAGCCCTGAGCCGGAATTGTATGACCGCACAACGTACTTGTACCGGACTCCCGGCGTGATGGCGGAATCCAGGTACGATTTCTGTGACGCAGGGATCATCATCAACAGGCTGTCGTCGCGGAAGATCTGGTAATGCGTTGCATAGTCGGAAACGCAGGTCCATCCGAGGCGGATGTAGCCGACCGTCGTATCCTCCGAAACGAAGAAATTCTCTGGTCGGTGGTAGACCGCGGTTGCTTGCCACTTCTGCTCGATCGCAGAATTACCGTACGATGAGGTGTACGTCGCCACTCCCCAATTCGCGCCGTCCGCGGGAGTCGTGTTGACGGTGTACGACGTCGTATATGTTGTCGCGATCTGGGCGCCATTCTTATAGATGCGGTAGTATGTGGTCAGGTCGCTGGCGTTCGTCCAACTCATCTGGATCGTCTTGTCGCTGTTGGTCGAATTCGTTACCTGAAGATTTGCAGGCTTGCGGATGGCAGATGTGGTGCCCGTGTACGTCGGCTGCCAGTAATCATGCAGCAGTGCTCCATCCCAGCAATGCCGAACGAGTTTATACGTGTAGGACTTCGACGGTCCGACGATATCAGTGTAGGTTGTCGTCCATCCGTAGCCGAAGCCGGTCGATGGGTATGTGTTATGATAGATCTGGACGTTATTCCGATACAGCGTTACCTCAATGAACGTGCCCCAAAGGTACTGCTGATAGACCGTCCAATTCAGCGAAACCCTGTATTCGGATGTCCCTTGAGTGGCCGTGAACGTCTCGCCGAGACCTGCCACGTTTCCCAGGACGGTCGTATCGATCGGTCCGACCTGTACGATCTCGACGGGGGGCGCTTGAAGACTCGCCTCTTGTGCGAACATGGGCGATGCGAGGGGAACGAGGATGAACAGCAGGAGCCGGAAGGACCAAGGACGGCGTTTCATGGGAAGCCTCCTCCAACGGGAATGGACGGGAATGGGGAGATCATCCTCTGCCGGAAAAAGCGAAGCCTCTGTCAGCAGCGCCAACGGAGGCTTCGTTCCACTTCACAATCCTTCCCGCGAGAAATCTCAGTTGCGCGCCGTATGGGGTTTGGGGTAGGGGATGCTTTCAATATGCACTTCCCAAAATCCAAAAACAACCAAGGCGTACAGAATGCGAACCGCGTTAGAAGCCGGTTCCGACCCCGGTTCCGTCCCGGGTTCCAACCCGGGATCGACTAGAGCATTTTGGGAGTGCCCGATCCTGGCTCACATATCTTCGCGACGATTTCCCTGGCAAGAGAAGCAAAGAACGCTATTTTGATGCGGTTCGCATCGATCACAATCAGAGGGGGTCGGTCATGCCGAGACGCAAGGCCGCATTTGCAAAAGGGGAGCGATATCACATCTTCAACCGCAGCAACAATTCCATCAAGATCTTTCTACATCCGGAGGACTTTCATTACTTCCTGAAACTCATGAGGACGTTCATTTCTTCAGGCGCGACTCGGATTCACTCGTTCACACTCCTGCCGAATCACTTTCACTTTTCACTCAGCCTGCTTGATACCATTGATGTTTCGTCAGCGATGAGAGAACTTCAAGCAAAATATGCACGGTTCTTCAACAAGAAGTATCGTCGGCGGAATCATGTCTTCGGCACGAGATTCAAAGCAGTCCTTATCGAGTCAACAGAGTACTTCGATTATCTTAGTCGCTACATCCACCGGAATGCAGTTGAAGCCAATCTGGTGAAGAATCCGGAGGATTGGCAGTATTCAAGTTCCCGCGCATACCTTGCGCATACTCCAAACGCGGATGTCCCTTTTGGATTTGAAATCTGTTCAAGCGAAACGTTGAGTCGTTTCCATTCTGTCGAATCCTACAGGAGCTTCGTTGATTCTGACTGGGAGCGGAACCCTTGGCAGTTGGTGAATGGAATCTGGCTGCCGACGCGGGGATGATCCCGGGCTCGACCCCGGGTGTGACCCGGGTTCCGTCCCGGGTTCCAACCCGGGATCGACCTTGAAATCCTGGCCTACCGCTCCTCATACGGCGGCTGCTTCGGTATCGCCGGCGGACTCGCCTTCACCGCCTTCAGCACCTCCTCGATCCCTCGTTCGAGCTGCGGGTCGATCCCCTTCGCGAGCTGCGTTGGGTCTTCCTTCACTTCGATGTCCGGATCGACGCCGTGCCCCTCCTTGAACCACGTGCCATCGGGATTGTACATGCGGAACGTCGGTACCGTCACGTTGCCGCCATCAATCAACGTCGGAGCACCGGTGATGCCGATGAGCCCTCCCCACGTTCGCGTACCGATCAACGGACCCAGCCCCGCCTTGCGGAAATAGTCCGGAAACGCATCGCCTCCCGAGCCGCTCCATCCATTGATGAGCATCGCCTTCGCGCCAAAATGCGCGACCGGCGGCCATTGCCAGTTCTTCCCGTCACGGACCGCCCAGAACGCAAGCGGCTTCCGGTTCAGCAATTCGATGAAGCGATCGGGGATCTGCCCGCCGCCATTCCATCGTTCGTCAACGATCAATCCTTCCTTCGTGAATTGCGCGACGAATTGACGCACGAGTTCGTTCTGTCCGTCAATGCCCGTGGTGGGAACATAGATATAGCCGACTCGGCCTTTTGTTGCCTCATCGACGCGCGTACGGTTCGCCTCGATCCAAGCAAGATGCCGGAGCCGCGTTTCATCAGCAAGAAGCTGCACGATGACCGTGCGCGCGCCTTCGTATTGCGGCTTGTTGTTCACGGTCAACTCAACGGTTTTCTCGGACAGACCGACAAACGCCGCCCACGGCGATTTGCTGACATCCATTGGCTCTCCGTTCACGGCGAGGACATAGTCTCCTTCGTTCACCTTTACTCCCGAAGCGGACAGCGGAGCCCGAACCTCGGTATCCCACGGTGCTCCTCGGATGATCTTCTTGATGCGATACGCTCCGTTCACCAACTCCCAATCAACGCCAAGATATCCGAAAGCGCGTGTCTCTCCTTCCTCAACATCCCCGCCGCCGCGATACGTATGCGACGCGTTCAGCTCGGCGATCAACTCGCCAATGACGAAGTTCACGTCCCAACGCGTGACGGCGTGCTCCAACAGCTTGCCGTATCGCTCTTTCATCGCCTTCCAATCGACGCCGTGCATGTTCGGATCGTAGAAGAAATCACGCTCGATTCGCCAGACGTCGTTGAAGATCTGCTTCCATTCCGCTTTCGGATCGACCGTCATGTCGAGCTGAGCAGTGGGGACCTTCTTGTCCAGCTTCTGATTCTCTCCGATGTCGACGATCGAGTAGCTGCCTGCTTTGCCAACAAGCACCTTCTTCCCATCCGCTGCGACCATGAATCGATCTACATCGTCGACGATGGTCTTCTCCTCGCGCTTGTCGAGATCGTAGAACATCAGCGACCGTTTCTTATCCGCTGAACCCGCGTTCGGAATGCGATGGTAAATGACCTTGCCGGAGACCGCGGCTAATCCGCCCATGTTTCCCGCCGCCGGCGGCAAGAGAACCGCACGGTCTTCAAGTCCAGCAAGCGTGATCGCGGTTTCCTTCGGCTTCTCCTCCTTCTTCTCCTTCGTCTTCTCTTTGTCCGCCGCCGCTTCTTTCTTCACCTCCTCCTTCTTCACCGCCGTCGAATCATTCTTCGGCGCAAGCGGCGAGAGCGAATCCGGACTCAGCGTCGTCACAGCAATCGAGGTGGTGTTGGGATAGATCCAGGAATTGTCCAGATCCGAATAGACCGGAGTGAACGTCCGTCCCGTGAGGAAGTAGAGGTACTTTCCGTCGGGGTCAAAGATCGGATTTGCATCGGAGTAGTACCCGGAGGTGACCTGCGCGCTCTTCCCTTCCTTCGTGTCGAAGAGGAAGACAGCGGAACTTCGCCCCTCGACATCACGATGATACGCCAACCAGCGGCTGTCCGGAGACCAGCTCACGCTGAACCCGTCGAGATTCCCCTGATAGTAGTACCATTGCTTGTCCACGGTCGTCGTCTTATCCGTGTCGATATCGTACACCTGGATCGTCATCGCTTTGTCGATGAATGCAAGTTTCTTGCTGTTCGGAGACCAGAACAGACGATAGCGATATCCCGGACCGTACGCGGTCGCCGTCTTCACCGATCCGGGCTTCGTGAGGTCGTTGAGCACCAGTTCATATTCGCCTAAGCGGTCGCTCCAGTACGCAGCGTATCGTCCATTCGGCGACCAGGCTGGATAGCGCTCCGCACTTGCGGAGTTCCGTGAAAGATTGATCACCGGCCCATTCTCAGCCGGAACGGAGAAGATCTCCCCGCGTGCTTCGACGAGCACGCGCTTGCCGTCGGGGGCGACAGAGAGCTGTTGAATGCGCTTGCTGACGTTTTCCGTCCGCGGTAACAAAGTCATCTCGTCTGTGACGACCTTCACGGGGACTTCCTTCACTGCACCGGAGGTGATCGTCAAAAGATAGAGTCGTCCCCCCGCCTCAAAAACGATGTCCGAGGGACCGAGCGCGGGGAAACGGATGTCGAACTCTTTGAATGTAGTCACTTGTTTCGTCTGCTTGGTCGTCAGGTCATACGACCAGATGTTTGAGCGCATATCCGCACCACGATCGGACAAGAAGTAGATGGTGTTGCCATGCCACATCGGGAACTCATCGTTTGCGACATTTGAGGCAACGATCTCCGATGTTCGTTTCTCCAAATCGAACACGATGATATCTGCCGACCATCCTCCGCGATATCGCTTCCATGTACGGAACGCTTGCGTCACGGCAACGTATGCGATCTTCTTACCGTCGGGAGAAAGCGATGCCAATTCGCCGTACGGTACCGGAAGTTGCTCCGGCATGCCACCGGTCGACGGCACAGCATAGAACTGGTTGTACCGCTGTCGTCCGCTGTTCATTGCAGAAGCATACAAGAGGCGATCCCCTGTGGGATACCAGTCGAGGATGCGGTCCATCATGCCGTGGTAGGTCACGCGCGTTGGCATCCCCCCCATGGTGGGGATGGTGTAGACTTCAGGATTGCCATCGTAGTTCGCCGTGAACGCGATCTGCGACCCGTTCGGAGAAAAGCGCGGAAAGAGCTCCTGACCGCGGGGAGAACTGAGACGGTGCGCCGTTCCTCCTTCCTTTGCGACAACCCAGAGGTCGCCTGCATACGAGAAGACAATCTGCGTTTGTGAAACATCCGGATGTTGCAGCATCCGCGCGTCGATCTGCGCTGAAAGAAGGGAGGGAAGCATTGAACACACGAGGAGGAGAACGGTGGAACGAAGCATAGGAATCTCCTTAGTGGAAGGATGTCGGACGTGCGAATGTAACGGAGGCCTCCGTCAAATGCAATCAGGATGGTACGAATGGAGATGTTCTGTTCCCCGTAATATGATCTCGTATCCAGGCGTTCCGGCGGGCTAAGGCAGAGCGAGTCCCGGACTGGATCCGGGATCGGACCCGGGATTCTATTTCCATGCCACGCAAAGGCTCGCGCGGGGATGGTTGGCATACACGATGTAGACCTTTCCGGCATTGTCAACGCAGATCGCGCTCCCGCTCGAGGAAGTACGAATGCTCAGCGGAGTATTGACCAGCAATCCGGTCTTGTTCGTCGCGTAATGCAATGTCCAGTCAGAGGTGTTCAAGGTCGGATAACTGATGTGGTACTGCCCGCCCCCGTCGACGGTGATCGCGGACCGTGCGAAGAATCCCTTGCCCGCCGTCGCGCTGAGTTCAGTCAACGCCCCGTTCGTCGCAAGCCACACCTTGTCCTCATCCATATCATGATAGACCACATATTGTGTCCCCGATGCCGTAACTGCGATCGCCGGGTAGTTTGCATCTTCACTGACATTCACTGTTCCAACGACAAGCCCACCCTGCCAGTTCGAGGCGGCAACTCTTCGCACGACATACAGTCCATAATTACCCGTGAATGCGATCACCGGCGCATTACTGGCGTCCAAGACCATGCTCATGTCGGTCGTGAACGCAGGGAATTGGGCCGCGGTTTCCTGCGTCCAGCTTCCTGTGGTCTTCGACACATACCCGATCGAGGAATTCGCTCCCTCGAACGCCAAATGCACCTTTCCTGTCGCATCCACGCAGATTTCGTTTTCCGCATACGTGACGCTGGACGCAGGAGTGAAGACGTTCGATTTCGTCCACGATCCCGAAGCGTTTGTCGCATAACGAATCGTTTCCACATTCGCGTCCGACACATTGTTGTCCATGTTATGGTATGAGATGTGGGCATTGCCGCTTTGATCGACGGCGATGTCGTTCAATGCTCCTACAACGTTGACACCTGCCACACTCGTTTCGATCGTCGTAACGACCCAGGAACCGCTTCTGTTCGTCGCATATTTCAGCGCGGACGTTGTGTAGTCATAGTAGCATATGTGGAGTTTCCCTTGCGGATCGATCACCGCGTTGATCTCACCGTTGATCGCGGCGGTATACTGATCCCCATTCTTCTCATCGACAACTTGCACGGTCCACCCATCGGGTGTTGTCGTAGTCCCGCCATTGGTAACAGGATTGCTCGATTCCTCTTCTGAACAACCGATGAAGAATACACCGGTTGTGATAAGTGTGCCACCGACAAGCAGAAGTATCCGCAAGCCATTATTCATTGACCACTTTCCATTGCACATCTCACATATTCCAGTTGACATATCCTTTTTGCCTTCCTCTCTGCACAACCGTGAACGTAAATCACTTCAACAGCACCACTTTGCGGGCTTGCGTGAATCCTCCCGCATTCAACCGACAGAGATAGACACCTGATTCGAGACCGGCCGCGTTCCAGGTGACCACGTGTGGTCCCGGAGGATATTCACCGTTGAGCAGCACAGCCACCTCTCTGCCAAGCAGATCGTAAATAGACAGTGTCGCGGCACCGCGCTCCGAGATCCTAACTCTGATCTGCGTTGTCGGATTGAATGGGTTCGGATAGTTCTGCATGAGCTCAATGCTGGACGGCGCGGTGAGTTCAATCTCGAAGACAGAGGAATACCAGAACGACCCTGTCCGATCGAGCTGCCGCAATCGATAGACATAACGTCCAACAGCGAGTGAGTGATCTGTATACGAATAGTCGATCGGTTGATTCGATGTCCCCGCCCCAGGAACGAACGCGATCTCCTCCCATTCCCGTTCGTTCGGTGCGATCATTCGGCGTTCAATCACGAAGCCGAGGTTATCGACCTCCGTCTCTGTTCGCCAAAGGAGAAGAATGTCGGATTCCACAACGGAGACTTCGAACGCCGAAAGCTGGACCGGCAACACATCCTGTGTAGCAGCGTATGTGTATTCATTCGCCGATGCTGAGAGATTCGTGATCGCAATGATGACCGTGTCATAGGTCGCTTCGAGTGAGGCATAGAGCGGTACACCGGACAGGACGGTATCGACATCCCTGGCCGCCGGTCCGGTGAGAATGGCGCGCACGGTCAAGGAATCCGTCCAAGTGCACGTGAAGCACAACGGCGCGGACTGCGCGAATCGGATATACCTCGTGCCGTACGGTTGAATCGCGTCCGTTCGCGACGGAACGATATTGGTCGCATGGCTTCTGTGAGGCGTCGGAGCTCCCGGAATATTTCTGAAGAACCCGAATCGGGGATCGACGTTCGTATCGTTGAGCTGAACCGCCACACCAAAGTCGCCCAACATATCGACGAATAGCCGTGGCGAACTATGGAGCTGAAGTGCTGCATTGTACCCTGCCACCCCATTCTCAGGCCGTGCGACGATATCTTTGGTGACCGCACTTCCATGTTGTTCGATGATATACCACGAGAAGAGCGCGGTGCGCGAATAGTCGTCGAGAACATTCCCAGTGCTTCCCCAATTCAAGAACGCGATATCCGTGTTCGCAAAGAAGTAACTCGGGGTCCGCAGCGCGTACCCGCACAACACGCTGGCCGTTTCGGACATTCCCTCATTCACGAACGTGATCTCATTCGTATCGTAGTTGAAGTGGATCATGTGCTGGAATTCATGAGCGGTCGTCGCTGTCCCTGCGGCAAGGCCGGAAGAGGTCATAAGGTTTGCAGGATTTGCATCGAGATAATAGATCTCCGCTTCGTTCGAATGACGATTGGAGCCAAGCGCCGCTTGCACCACGGCCTCAGAGTACTCATTAATGGAGTAGAAGTATCCGGCCACATAACTTCCGCTTCCGGAGAACCCATCCACAATATTCAGCACGAGGATGATGATCTTCGGGTCGTTGTCGACATTCGGCGGAACGCCGTAATACTCGGTGGTAAGGTCATAGATCCCTTTGGTTGCATCGGCCGGTGTCCGGTCATCGAACGCTGCACACAATGAATCTACCACTGCCTGCGTGACTCGCGACCCCCAAACGGCATCCTCGACGAAGATATAGCAGTTGGTACCGACCGCACGGCATGTGGAAGGAACTGCATACTCCGTGTAGGCAGTCAGGTTCGTCGCCCACCAATTCCGTGTACTGCCAATTGAAAATTCCCACGCAGCGGCACGTTGGAGTGATCGGACGCGGAGACTTTCATCCCGCTGCGCCGTATTGAGGAGAGGTCCGATCCGCTCCCAATCGTCCCGTAGGAGATCTGAGCCGGGAATGGGAACAAGCTCGGCGTCCTCCGTCGGGGAAGACTGCGCGACCGCGATGGACGTCACACATGACAGCAGGAGGATCACAATCAGATCGGTTCTTGATTTCATGGCGGCAGATCCCTAGGCAAGATACTGCTCATATGCGCGGATTTTCTCTTCCAAGCGTTTCGCGAATTCCGGGCATCCCGGCGAAAGCGCGCGGTGGATCTCGAGTGCTTCCTCACGATAGGCCCGTCGCTTCTCGGTGCTCCAGAAATCCGGGGGCGGACGGAGGTTCACGATGCGATCCGCCATCTTGATCATCCACACTTCAAGAGGCTGTTTGCGGATGCGTTCAAGACAGTCCGTCATTCGATCTTCCTTGGGCAATGCGGCATTCTTCGTCAATGCCTGCACGCCATCCGCAACGTCGTATCCAAACCGATCCGCAAGCTCAACATATGTGACCGATGTGTCTTCCAATATGTCATGGAGGATTGCACATTGAACGGCACGGTCACCATGCGCATCATGCAAGGAGGGCAGAACAGCGGTGATCTCCCCCACCACGAGCGAGATATGAAGCAGGTACGGAAGATCGGTCCCAGGAAACTTCTGAGCTTGATGCTTGCTGGCAGCGAAGTGAAGAGCAGCAGCATACTTGTCGGGCGACCAATTTATAGACATAGGTGCACCTTTGGACAGGAGGTGTGGCTCAGAAGGATACAGAATTTGGCAGGATGATTCAATCATGACGGACGACAACTTCGTTCTGGACTCGGGGAACACTTCACGAAATCGTCCGGGATTTCATCCGGGGACTTATCCGGGGTTTTATCCGGGACTTTATCCGGGGATTTATCCGGGGTTTTATCCGGGGATTTATCCGGGATAGATCTGCAACAATTGCCCCGTCATCTTGGGTTCGAAGGAGATATTGCGGTGCGCACCCGCCTCTCGGCGACAACCGAAAGACGAGCGCGCACTTCGGTCAACGATGTCTCACTCCGCAGTAGGGGGAAGCGGCGCAGGAACTGAATTGTGAACGGGGGGAAGGGATTTGAATTATGCGAAGATGATCTCGAGATCCTCGTCGGTCATCTGGCTAATGGTTTGCCAGGGCATCGGCGAAAGAATGTCCCGCGACTGCCCCATGAATTTCCCCGACCGGAGCGTCTTGATGAACAATTCCTCCAGCCAGGAACCGATGCCAGTCTGCATGTCTGGTGTCAGGCTGGACGCGAAACTCACTCCCCAGGGACCGACGACTCCCTTCGAAATCGGCGGCAGGATTTTCCCGGCCGGACGACCCGACATCAACCGAGTCGTGTCAAACTCGGGGCCTTTAGCCGTGAAGGTCTTTGGCGTGTGACAGCCGTTGCATCCCCCTGCCATGACCAGATCTTGGCCACGGGCGATTTGGGAGGCTTCTGCCGGGGCGTTTGTGCAGGAGGGAATACCGACTGCGAGAATGAATGCTCCAATGGTCACGGATGCAAACACCGATCCACGTGTCTTCATCGCGACTCTCCTTTAAATGTGAGAGCGCTTTGGGGACTCCGGATCGGACCCGGGTATCATCCCCGGCACTTCCCCGGGTCTCTCCCCGGGGTAGGTCTGCCCCCTCCCCTTCTACTTCATCAGCACCGCCGGATCCAGATTCGGTGCTTCAATGTCCTTGAAGTACTTCACCGTTCCAACCTTCAATTCCATCGTGGCTTCGTCGTCACACACGATGATGCCGCGGGGATGAAGCTGGAGCGCGCTGACGGTCCACATGTGGTTCACACCGCTCTCGACCACATTCGCCAATGCACGCGCCTTCTTGAATCCGTTGATGATGATCAACACTTCTTTCGCATCGAGCACGGTCGCGACGCCGACGGTCAACGCGGTCTTCGGCACTTTGGTGATGTCATTGTCGAAGAAACGAGCATTCGCCACGATGGTATCGTACGTGAGCGTCTTCACGCGGGTCCGCGACGAGAGCGATGACCCCGGCTCGTTGAATGCGATGTGTCCGTCGGGTCCGATGCCGCCCAGGAACAACTGGATGCCGCCGTACCGCTTGATCTTCTCCTCGTACTGAACACACTCCTGCTCCAGATCCTTCGCGTTCCCGTTCAGGATGTTGACGTTCTCCTTCTTGATGTCGATGTGACTGAAGAAGTTGCTCCACATGAATGAATGATAGCTCTCCGGATGCTCTTTCGGAAGGCCGATGTATTCATCCATGTTGAACGTCACGACATTCTGGAAGGAAACCTTCCCCGCCTTGTGCATCGCGATGAGTTCCTTGTACGTGCCCAATGGCGAAGAGCCCGTCGGCAATCCCAGCACGATCGGTTTGTCCTGCGTGGGCTTGAAATCGAGGACCTTTCGGGCGACGTACGACGCGACCCACGTGCTGACGAGATCGTAGTGTGGTTGAATAATGACTCGCATTGCGTGCTCCTTGTTGGCTAATACCGAATTGATTCAATCAGTTTCTTGAATTCCTCTTTCCGGGTTCGAAGCGCCACTGTCTCCGCCGCCATCTTTTGCACAACGCTGTTCGTTTCGATCGTCCCCCGAACGGCTTCGAAATCGTGCCGCTTCTCTTCGTCCGTCCGATCCAATCCGAAACTGATTCGGGCGAAGTCCGCGAACTCTTTCTTGGAATCCTCGGTGATGGCAGCCTGAAGAGTCGTCGCCGCATTTTCCCAATCGTCGACCGCTTTCAATAACGCCTCCTTCGTCAGGGCGTTCGGTTGCGTGCCGAATTCCTTTGCGAATGTTTCAGCAACGTATTGCCATTCGTCCGAACGATAGGATTGGTACACAGAGCGGAATTCCTGCACGAGCGCATCATAGGTTGCGATCGCACCGCCGACGACCCGCTCCTCGATCGCTCTCAGGCGTTCGACCGGCGTGAGCAACCCGGCAATGTCGGTCCAGGCGCTCGCCGCTTGCAGGGTCGAGGTGGGTCGGAGAGATTCCGCGATCGAATCCCAGTTCCGATGTTGCTCCATCGCCATGCGCACACGCTCGAAGAGCTTCTCGTACAGATAGCGGTGGATCGCCATTGAGTAGTATTTCGCCCCCTTCTTGAGAAAGACGCGGCTCAACTGCGCGCCACCGTAGGCCACGGTCGCTCGCTCCTTCGAGACGGTCTTGTTCAGTTCAAGAAGCTCATCGCGTCCGCGTCTCATCTTTTCGACGGTGTACGGAGAGAAGACATCGAAGACAATGAGATCCCGCTTGTTCGGCGCCTTCCGACCGTCCCGCTTCGGCCATTTCTCTCCGTCGCGTACGGTGCCGACGGCGATCAGATTCATCGCGGGAACGATCTTGGATGTTCCTTCTTCTTCTGAGATGTATGAGAAGGGGAGGTTGGGCGCGTTCAGGTTGACATAGTGCTTTCCGATGACGACGCTGAATGCGCCGATATGCGCCTCCAGCAGCAGATATGAGAACGAGCCGGTCTTCGATCCGCGCTCCAAGACACCCTGGTGAACTGGACCGAGCTTGTACATGTGGTTGCTCTGGTTCGTTCCGCTTCCCGCATTATAGAACGAGAACACACCCGCGATGAGCAACGTTGACTTGTGGTGCGTAACGGTGTAGGGTCCGGCGAACAGCGAGACCGCCTCGCCGTGGAATGCCTCGCAGTTCGCGAAGAAGAGTGAGTTCTCCGCCGAATACTGCTTCCCCATCTTCACGCTTTGACCGACGAATACCTTGTCCAGCAACGCTCCGCTGTCGACGCGCGCTCCTTCCTGCAGAATGAACGAGCGCGCCTGCACCCCGACCCCGATCTCCGTCGGATGTTCAGCGCAGCTGTTGACCGTCCCGTTCTCGAGCAATTGCGCGCCGTGGATGAAGGCATGCGGACCGACGTTCACATTCCGGATGATGCCGCAATGCACGATCGTTGCATGCGATGCGATACAACCGCGGTCCGAAATGGCCTGCTTGGCTTTGGCGGCAACCAACTCGGTCAATCGCGCAACGAATGCCGGGTCATGGCGCAGCATCCCTTGAAGGTACGCCGTCTGTGCCGTCAGGTCGTTCAGGATCCTGACGTTTCGTCCCCCTCCTTCGTTGATCGTTTCTAGCTCAACGCCATTCCCGAACGCGGCACCTGCATCCGTGGTCAGCGACCCAACATCCTCGATGAGAACATCCTCTTCGATCACATATCCGGAGAGAACGGACCCAATGTTCGCGATGCGGACGCGATCGCCGATGTCGCACTGGACGATGGCTGCGTCAGTGATGCCGCAATCACGTTCAACGCCGTCGACGCGTTTGACGCCGGAGAGATCACCGATGCGAACGGCTCCGGCGAATTGCACACGCTGGATCCTGGTCAGATCGCACCCGGTGACGATCCACACCTGCTTCCAGTCGGCCGCAGTGCAGTGCTGTGCGGTCAACTGGGCGATCTGGGCTTCTGATAGCTGTTGATGAGCCATGGAACTCTCGATGAGATGAGTGTTACAATTCCGGCAGCGCAAGATGCTCCTTCTCGATATCCCTGAAGTATTTCACGGTTCCCACCTTCAGTTCCATCGTCGCGTCGTCGTCGCACACGATCATTCCCTGCCGATGAAGCTGGAGCATCGAGACGGTCCACATGTGATTGATCTCGGTCTCCACGATCCGCTGGAGGGCGCGCGCCTTGCTGAATCCGCTGATGAGGACGATGACCTTCTTCGCGTCCATGATGGTCGCGAGTCCCATGGTCAGCCCGGTCTTGGGGACCTTGTTAATGTCGTTCCCGAACCAATGGGCATTCGCCGCACGGGCTCCACGGGCGAGGGTCTTGATGCGCGTTCGGGAAGAAAGCGATGAACCCGGTTCATTGAATCCGATATGACCATCGGGCGCGATGCTGCCGAGAAAGACATGCATGCCGCCCAGTGCCGCGATCTCCGACTCGAACGCTTCGCATTGCTGTCCGAAGTTCGGCGCATTGCCCTCCAACAGATGTACGTTGTCGGGGACGATATCGATCCGGCTGAAGAAGTTGTTCCACAGGACGGAGTAATGACTTTGCGGATGGTCCTGCGGAATGCCGACGAACTCGTTCAGGCCGAAGATGACGACATGTTCAAATGAGACCGTCCCCTGCTGATTCAGGCTCACCAATTGCTGGAACGTTCCGATCGGCGATTGGCCTGCCGGAATGCCGAGCACAAAGGGACGATCCGCCGAGGGGTGATAGCTCAATATCTCTTGTGCGATGGTATAGGCCGTCCACTTGCTCATCGCCTCATAGTTGTCGTGAACGATGATCCTCATGCGTGCTGTCTCCTTCCGTTACAGCATGATGCGTGCGTCTGCAATGAAGCATCCGCTCCCTTCATCATTGACGATGAGGGGATTGATGTCGAGTTCTTTGATCTCGGGATGCGTGAGTGCAAGCACGGACAGCCGCTGAATGAACTCTTCCACGCTCCGGATGTCACGCGCTTTCTTCCCCCGGGCTCCCGCAAGCATCGAGTACGCCCGGATCTCCTTGATCATTTCCGAGGCCGAACGAGGACCGACCGGCGCGACGCGGAAGCTGACGTCCTTGAACACCTCCACGAAGATCCCGCCAAGTCCGAACATAATAACGGGACCGAATGAGGAATCGCGCTTGACGCCCAGGATGACCTCCTCGCCGTGTTCTACCATCTTCTCAACGAGGATGCCCTTGATCGCAGCATCCGGCTTGGCTGCTTTCACATTCCGGTGGATCGCATCGTAGGCTTCGCCGGCTTCATTGTCGGATCGAATGCCGAGCATGACTCCTTTGACATCGAACTTGTGTACGATCTCGTCGGAGACGACCTTCATCACCACGGGATACCCGATGCGCGCCGCCAACGCGATGGCCTCCTGCTTGCTCATCGCCAATCCGGACGGCAGGACAGGAATTCCATACGACGCAAGGATCTTCGTCGATTCGGTTTCCGGGAGATAGGTCCGTCCAGCGATCCTCGCATCATCGAGGAGTCGTCGCACGGTGGCATCGTCGACGTCGGTGAACTGCGCAATGTGCTCGGGGGTCTGGTCGCGATACTGCTTGAAGAAGAGTGCGCTCGCGAACGCCCGGGCCATAGACTCCGGGAGGATGTAATGCGGGATATTGCGCCGCTGCAGAATGTTGATTCCGACCGCGACGTCGGTCTCGCCCATGAAGGACGCGTACACCGGTTTGTCATATTTGCTGATCGTATCGCACACTTCCTCAGCGATATTCTCGATGTCGGTCATCGATTGCGGCGTCAGAATGACAAAGACGCCATCCACGCCGGGATCCTGCAATGCCCCGCCCAATGCGACCTTGTACCGATCCGCCCGCGCGTCGCCGATCACATCGACCGGATTCTTGATGTTCGCGGTTGCCGGCAGGGTTTTGCGGTAGATCGAGAGCGTCTCTTCGGAGAACTTCGCCATGGTGAGATGCTGCTTGACGGTTGCATCGGTCGCGAGGACGCCAGGACCTCCGGCGTTCGTGACGATGGCAACGCGCTTCCCGCGCGGAAGCGGTTGGTAGGAAAGCGCGATGGCGTTGTTGAACATTTCCTCGATCGTTGTGCAGCGGATCATGCCCGCTTGCCGCAGAGCCGCATCGCAGACTTCATCGCTCCCCGCAAGTGAACCCGTGTGCGAAGCGGCGGCAGCCGCCCCCTCGCTTGTTCGACCCGATTTCAGGACCAGGATCGGCTTCCCCGATTCCGTCGTGATATCATGCGCCGCCTTCATCAGCGCATCGCCGTCGCTGATCTCTTCGAGATAGAGAAGGATGACCTTGGTCTTCGGATCATCCTTCAAATAGTACATCAGGTCGATCTCGCTGATGTTCGCCTTGTTCCCGAAGCTGACGAACTTGGAAAATCCGATATGTTTTGCACGCGCATAGTCGAGAACAGCCGTGCACAGCGCACCGCTCTGTGAGAGGAACGCGATGTCCCCTTCCTGCGGCATCTTCCGCGCGAACGAGGCATTCAGATGAGAGAGCGGATCGGTGTTGATCACGCCGAGACAATTCGGTCCGATGAACGAGATGTTGTGCTTCTGCGCGATCGCCTTGATCTCCGCCTCGCGTTGAAGGCCGATCCCGCCGATCTCACGGAATCCGGCGGAGATGATGACCGCGGACTTCACCCCCTTCTGTCCGCATTGTTCGAGTGCGAGATTGCACACCGTGCTCGGAAAGACGAGAATGGCGAGATCGACCGGGTCCGGGATGTCGATGATGTATTTATAGGCCCGAACGCCGGAGACGAAGCGCTCCTTGGGGCTGACCGGATAGACGATTCCCTGGAAATTGTCGCGCAAGATGTTGACGAAGATATCATGCGGAACCGTTCCGACGACTCGGTTCGTTCCGAGGACGGCGATCGACTTCGGATAGAAGACGTGCTCGAGATCTTTAGGCGGGGAAGACGGGAGTTCAGTCATGCGGCCTCCGCGCGCTCACTTGAGATAGCCGGCGATGAAATCCACCGCCGCTTCGACCGTTTGCACTTCGCGCGCTTTTTGCTCGTCCATTTCGATGTCGAACTCTTCCTCGAACGCTGCGATGAGTTCCAGGCTTTGCATCGAATCCGCTCCCAGGTCGAACGCGAAGTTAGCTGTGGGAGTGATCTCCGAGGGATCGACCTTGAGGACGATGGCGATGACCTTTTCAACGCGTGCTTTGATCTCAGATTTCTCCATCTTCATTCTCCATAGTGCGGGATGATGTGATGCAGTCATTCTTCGGGGCTCGTCAACGCAATGCGAACACCGGGGTAGTGTCTGGCGTCTGAGGAAGACCGTTATGGCATGGCGGTCCACAATGATGGCGACAGCCGCAGGGAGCTTCTGGGAAGCATTACGGACGCCGCGTAGGTGAAGAAGGGGTAATTTCGCTCCGAGATGGTACGAAAGGCTGGACTCAAAGGCAACGCTGAATCCCGGACCCGTTCCCGGATCAAATCCCGGGTTGGTCCCGGGCTCCAGCCCGGGTCAGTCACCACAGAAAGCGGGATATCAGGCCCGATTGCAGATTCCTCCGTAGTTTTCAGAAGAGTGCGACAGAAATCCCGCCTGTGACGGGCATCAAAGAGCGTGCGCTATCCCATCTGTTACCGTTGACTTCTTCTTTCCCGTTCGCTATCGTTTCCCCGTGGGGATTACTCACTCGATGGCTGACCTGCACTGATTTGGGAGGTTCATTGTGAAACACTCGTTCGTTGCTCTTGCTCTCGTTCTCCTCATCTCCTCGCTTTCAACCGCTCAGCAACCAGCCACGGACATCCTCTTCCTGAAGAATGGCAGCATCATCCGGGGACAGATCCTGGAATTCAACGCAGGAACGAATGTGAAGATCAAGACTGCGGATGGCAGCATCTTCGTCTATCCTGCGAGCGATGTCGAGAAGATCGTAAAGGAGGAGTCCGCCACAAAGAGCACGGTAGCCCCACCCGAACAAATACCCGAAGCACAAGCCCCGACACAAGACGAGGGAATCCAGTTCGCCGTCGGAGGACAATTGTTCGTCTCGCCGCAGATCTGGAACAACCTCGAAACCGATAAGAGTAAGCTTGGATTCGGGCTTGCCGGGACACTGGTTGCAGGCATACAAATCGACGATGCAATCTTTGGGGTCGGTCCGCATCTCGGATACAGTTTCTGGTCTAATAGCGAAACGATCGCCGGCCGTACCGCAACGTCAACCACGAATGTCGGTGATTACGGCATCAATATCGTGTCTGTATGGGACGATCTATACATACTGATAGGTTTGGGGGGCGCAGAGGTAAGCGTAACAGCAACGGTCGGCGGTGATTCGGAGACCGTGCGCTTGCCCGAAGATGCCTCGTACCAACGGGTGGGATTCGGTTGGGTCGACACGTTCGCCTTTGGAGTCAGCTACGTGTCATATCGGAATTGGGCGCGCAACCTCAGCCGGTTTGAGATCAACCTCGGAGTGGGATTCTAGGGCAAACGAAAAGGACGAAATTCACTAGCGTAACAATACCATCGTTCTCGTGATCGTTGCTCCCCCCGCTGTCAGCCGATAGAAGCACGTTCCGCTCGGCATTCCCTTCGCATCCCCTTCCACCACATCGCTGACAAATGGGGAGTATTTGTTCGTCGTGTACTCCGCAAAGCCTGAGCCAATTGTGGGGCACGAGACATAGACATTCCCAGAGTTGTCCACACCAAGTCCCTGCCCGTAGTTGAACGAGCTCCCCCATCGCTAATAGCGTGTGAGCCATTGGCGCACGCCGTCGGCAGTATACTGCGCTATCAGAAAGTCGTTGGCTGCACCATTCCCTGGAGTCCATCCTGCAACATAGATATTGCCCGACGCATCGATGGCAAACGCGATCGCATCTTCCTCAGTCGGTGCTTGTCGTGTCGTATCGGGCTTGTACCATACCTGAAGGATGCTGTCTACTGACGCGATGCGTGAGGTTGAAAAGAGAGGAATGGTAAGAAGAGTCGACAATAGGCAAATGACGAAGAACCGGTGCGAGCGTTTTATGACGTGACAGTCATTTGTAAAAACGACAAAGCCCTCTTCATTGCAAATCGCGAATCCGAGGGCTTTACTCTCCACAGGATATCGGCCTCCGCCACACGCCTCACCGGCCGCGTATCTCACTGAGTCATGGTATGAAGTTCAACCGGATTAATCAAGCGGCCGCAGGCGGGAACCACGATTTCGTCCGATTGCAGACAGAGCAGACGGACAACATGACCGGTACTTCTACCAGAACACCAACCACCGTCGCCAGCGCCGCACCGGAACCCGGACCATACAATGCGATCGCCGTCGCGACGGCAAGCTCGAAAAAGTTGCTTGCACCAATAAGCGCTCCAGGTGCGGCGATATTGTGCGGTACGCGAAAGTACTTCATCAACCCGTACGTGAGCGAGGAGTTGAAATAGACCTGGATGAGGATGGGGATCGCGATCAGCAGCACGTGCAGTCCGCGCTCCGTGATGTTGTCCGCCTGGAAGGCGAAGATGAGGACGAGGGTCGCGAGCAGCGCGAGGATCGTGACCGGATGGAAGAACGGAACGAAGGTGCCATCGAACCACTCTGCGCCCTTCTTTTTGATCAGGATAAGCCGACTGATCGCTCCGAGTGCCAGCGGGATGACGATGAAGACCACCACGCTGTACAGAAGAACAAGAAACGGCACGCTCAGCGTGCTGGCCCCGCTCACGAGCAACGAAACGATCGGCGCAAAGAGGATCAACATGATCAGGTCATTGACGGAGACCTGGACGAGCGTGTAGGCAGGATCGCCGTCCGTGAGATACGACCAGACGAACACCATCGCCGTGCAGGGGGCGGCAGCGAGAATGATGACGCCGGCGATGTATTGATTCGCCAGCTCCTCGCCAATGATGGGAAGGAAGAGTTGCTTGAAGAACAGCCATCCGATCAAGGCCATCGAAAACGGTTTGACCACCCAATTCACGAACAGGGTGATGAACAACCCCTTCGGTCTGCTTCCAACGTTCTTGATGCTGGTGAAATCGACCTTCAGCATCATCGGATAGATCATGAGCCAGATGAGGACCGCGATGGGTATGTTGATCTGACTCCCGCTTCCGAATTCGAGGGAGCGCAGAACATCGACGAAACCCGGAAAGAGCTTCCCGACGGCAATTCCGGCCACCATGCACAGGGCGACCCAAAGCGACAAGTAGCGCTCAAAGATGTTCAGCTGCTTCATTGTACCTCCCTAAGCCAAGCTTCGATCTGCGTTCGGACCTCATTCCGAATGGCGATCGTTCCCTGCAAGCGCTCTTCATAGGAACCCTTCAGCGCGGATGGGTCGGGAAATCCCCAGTGCAGGCGCTTCCCGGAACCGGGGAAAACCGGACAACGCTCCCCGTTTGCTCCGTCGCAGACGGTGACAACATAGTCATACGTCTGTCCTTGAGCGTGAAGTGCAAAAACATCACGCGTCTCTTTGCCTGAGATGTCGATGCCGATCTGTTTGAGGGCCTCAACGGCGAGAGGGTTCAGCGTGCCGGGTTCAAGTCCCGCGCTCTCCGCGGCGAACCGATCCCCCGCGAGATGATTGACCAGCGCTTCCGCCATTTGACTGCGCGCGCTGTTGTGGATGCAGACGAAAAGAATGCGTTTCTTGCTCATTGTGCGATACCGAGGATGTGGGGTGGTCAAGGCTTTTCGGCATACACAGTGAGACTGAAGATGCCGACGTTGTTGTTCGCGAACGATCTCCGTTGTTCGTCGCTCAGATGGCGGGAGAGGATCTCCTCCGGGATCTCGATCGGCCGCTCCTTCTGAACGGTGATATTCCGGAACCCGGCATCGGAGATCGCATGAAGATATTCGTCCCGTTGGAGAGCGCCGGAGATACAGCCGGCATATAAGACGGCATCCTCACGCAGTCCATCGGGAAGTTCACCCCGCAGGACAATGTCTGAGATACTGAAGTGACCCGAAGGCTTCAGAATGCGATAGATCTCCGCAAAGGCTTTCTGCTTGTCGGGGACGAGATTCAATACGCAATTGCTGACAACGACATCGGCTACGCCGTCGCCGAGCGGCATCTTCTCAATCTCGCCCAAGACGAACTCGACATTCGAGAAACCCCGCGTTACAGCATTCTTGCGCGCCTTCTCGATCATGGCTTCCGTCATGTCGATGCCGATGACTCGTCCTGTTTCTCCGGCGATCGACCGGGCAACGAAACAATCATTGCCGGCTCCCGATCCGAGGTCAACGACCGTATCTCCAGGCTTGATCCGTGCGAACTCCGTCGGAAGACCACAGCCGAGCGAAAGATCCGCCTCGGGTACATATCCTGGCAGTGAGGAATAGTCCTCAGCCATCACGGTGAACTCGACGTTCGAACAGCAGGAAGTGCTCCCGCAACACGACGTTTGGTTCTGTTGTGTCGATTGGTTCGCGATGGCGCCATACTTCTCCTTCACCATCTCTTTGATCGCTTGATCATTGTTCATCAGGAATCTCCTGTCGGGAACACGAGTGTGGGCGCGTTGGACGCGTGGATTTCGTCAGCAGCATTGCTTCACATCTGTGAGAAACTGAGAGAAGAGCGTGCGGGCCTCGTTCCACGCCTTCCGGTCGATGCAATAGCAGACCCGCGGACCGTCGATCTCCCCTTTGATCAGACCGACCCGCTTCAATTCCGCCAAATGCTGGGAGACCGTCGCCTGCGAAAGCGGGAGCACGTCCACGATGTCGCCGCAGACGCAGGCATCCTGCTTCGCGAGAAACTCAACAATGGCCACTCGTGCAGGATGCGCGAGCGCTTTGGCGATCTCGGCGAGACGGTTTTGCCGCGCACCGAAGGATTCTGTCTTCGAACGTCCCATACTGGTATATCGTAATATTACGATAAATTAATTCGCGCGCAAGTCCCTCCCCGGGTTTCAGTTCGCGAGGCGGCGGTCACCCTCCTTGCATCTCCGTCTCCCGATTCCTATATTTCGTTACTTAACGAAACGACGAGATATCCATGAAGCGTGACTATGTGAATGTCTTCAAGGCGCTGAGCGACCCCAGCCGGATCCGCATCATCAAGATGTTGTTCGAACGGGAACTGTGCATGTGCGAAATTCGCGAGATCCTTCACCTCTCGAATTCCACCGTTTCGCAGCACCTGACCATCCTCCGAAACGCCGGACTGCTGGCAGATGACAAAGAGGGCCGCTGGGTGAACTTTCGCCTGAATCGACGGTCAGAGAGTCCATTCATCCGTTCAGTGCTGAAGCTCGTCAAGGAGTCGTTTGACGACGACGCGGTGATACGAGCCGACACCAGAACTGTCCACCAGGTCGACCGAAATCGCATTTGCGGCATTCGCACCCGGACAACGAAGTCGAGCGAATAGACCGCCCTGCAGAACTGAGCTGACCATCCTCTGATCTCGAAGGACCCGCAATGCGTTGGAAAGACGAATACAAGCCATTGATTCTGATCGTCGGCGCGTTCTTGATCGCGTACTTTCTCCCCGTGGGAAATGCCGCGTTCGACCGTTCCGTCCACGAAGCACTCTCGCTCCTCCGCTGGTACGCTCAGGAGCATGTGATCCTCTGTCTCATTCCTGCCTTCTTCATCGCCGGTGTCATCAGCGTGTTCGTGAGCCAGGCGGCGGTGGTCAAATATTTTGGCGCACGGGCAAAACGCTGGCTTGCGTATCTCGTGGCGGCGGTCTCTGGAACGATCCTCGCCGTCTGCTCCTGCACGGTCCTTCCACTCTTCTCGGGGATCTACAAACGGGGCGCCGGCCTTGGTCCCGCGATCGCGTTCCTCTATTCCGGGCCCGCGATCAACATCCTCGCTATCATTCTCACCGCGAAGATCCTCGGCTTCGATCTGGGGGTTGCGCGCGTCATCGGTGCGGTCCTCTTCAGCGTCATCATCGGACTTATCATGGCGTTCCTCTATAGAAGAGAGGAGTCGGAGCGAGCCGAGGCGCAGCTCACCATGCCCGAACCGGAAGAAACCCGACCTCTGTGGCAAACGGCGACACACTTCTTCATCCTTGTCGCCATCCTCGTGTTCGCCAATTGGGCGAGCCCGCAGACCTCGGATGGATTCTGGCATTTCGTTTTCGTCAACAAGTGGCTGATCACAGGATTGTTCGGGATCGGTTTTGCGCTTTCCCTCCTGCTCATCCTTCGCCTCCCGATGATCCCGGTTCTCCTGGGAACGATTCCTGTTGTTGCCGCCGCCGTCACATTCCCTCAGCAGCCCATGGTCGCCTTCGTCACCGCCATCGTCACGACCAGCGTCGTCCTTGCCCGCGGAGGAGACGAGACTGAGCATTGGCTCGCGGAGACCTGGTCGTTCGCGAAACAGATCCTCCCCCTCCTCGCCGGCGGAGTTTTGCTCGCAGGCTTCTTCCTCGGAGGACCGGAAACGAAACAGGGGATCATTCCGAATGAATGGATCGCGACCCTGGTTGGAGGGAATTCCCTGTTCGCGAATTTCTTCGCGTCTGTCGTCGCGGCGTTCATGTATTTCGCAACGTTGACAGAGGTTCCGATCGTTCAGGGACTGTTGAACAGCGGCATGGGAAAAGGGCCGGCGCTCGCTCTGTTGCTTGCGGGACCAGCTCTTTCTCTTCCGAATATGCTCGTCATTCGGAGCGTCATCGGGACGCAGAAGACAGCGGTGTACGTTTCGCTCGTGATCGTTCTCTCAACCGTCGCCGGAATGATCTTCGGCGCACTTCACTAGCAAGTCTCGAAATCAACAATGGAGGGATACGGAAATGTTGGATATTAAGGTACTGGGTCCAGGGTGTGCAAACTGTCAGAAGGTCGAATCCATTGTCCGGGAAGTAATAGCTGAGCATCAGCTCGAAGCGTCCATCGAGAAGGTCACCGACAGAAACCGATTCCTCGACTACGGACTTCTGATGACCCCGGGATTATGGGTAAACGGGAAGCTGTTGAGCAGCGGAAAGATCCCGACCAAGAGCACTGTCGAGCATTGGCTCCTCGACGCCACCAAATGAATACGATACGGAGGGGATATGAAGGTACAGATCCTTGGACCCGGCTGCGCCAAATGCCGCTCACTCGAAGAACGGGTGAGGCAGTTGGTTGCCCAGCATCAATTGCCCGTCGAAGTGGAAAAGGTCACCGACATCCAGGAAATGATCAACCGCGGAATTCTGGCGACTCCCGGCTTGGTCGTTGATGGAGTGCTGAAGAGCGCCGGCACGATCCCCAAAGACGACAAACTGCTCGCCTGGATGAAAGGAACGGACGCATGAACAAGCAGACCTTCTACCGGTTGACATTCCTGATGCTTATGCCTGCGATTGTTCTCTCACAGTCCACGCCGGCCTCCTCCCCTGCTCCCCAACCCCGAATCACGTTCGTCGAACTCGGCTCCGTCAATTGCATCCCCTGCAAAGCGATGCAGCCGGTGATGAAAGCGATCGAGGAGAAATACGGCAGCCAGGTAAAGGTCGTCTTCTACGATGTCTGGAAGAAGGAACAGGCACACTACGCTCAACAGTATGGCATACGATTGATCCCGACGCAGGTCTTTCTTGACGCGAATGGAAAGGAACTGATGCGGCATGAGGGATTTTTTCCGGAGAAGGAGATCGATGCATTTCTCCAGTCGAAGGGATTGAAGCCCACCGCGCGCGGAAAGGAATGACCGATGGAGGCCCTTCTCACGGCTCTTACAGAAGCGTTATACGGAGGAGCAGCCCTCACGGTCGCCGCGTCTTTCGCATGGGGAATCGCAAGCGTTCTGCTCAGTCCCTGTCATCTCGCAAGCATTCCTCTGGTCGTCGGATTCCTCACGTCTCGACAGGAGACAAACACATCGCGCGGCATCGTGTTCGCCTTTCTCTTCGCTGTCGGAATCCTCATCACCATCGCCGTCATCGGGATCATCACCGGTGCGCTTGGTCGCATCATGGGAGACGTCGGACCGGTCGGCAATTATGCCGTTGCGGTCATCTTTTTCATCGTCGGGCTCTACTTGATGGATATTATTCGTCTGCCGGAGAGCGGCATCCGACTCCGTCCTGTGGCAACGCGATCACCATTCCTGACCGCACTGATTCTCGGACTGATCGTCGGCGTGGCGCTCGGTCCATGCACATTCGCCTTCATGGCGCCGGTGCTGGGGGTGGTCTTTCAGACGGCGACGACAGATTTCGCCCTGGCAGGGATCATCTTACTCGCCTTCGGGCTGGGTCACTGCAGTGTGATCGTTGTAGCGGGGGGACTTGCGTCTCGCGTGCAAGCATATCTGAATTGGTCCAATCGGTCGCGCGTTGCTCTCTGGATCAAACGGATCGCCGGAGCGCTGGTCATCCTTGGCGGCGTTTATGCGATCCTCTCATCCCCGGTGCGGTGACTATAGCCGGGCTTCCCGCTCCCCACAGTCACCCCTTTTTCTTCCGCGCCCCGAATCGCTTCAATTTTCCCCGTACTGCCGCGACCAGATTCTCCTGGTGGACCGGCTTCGGCAGATACTCATCGATCCCCATTTCCTTTCCGATCCGCTGGAGTTTCTCGTCCGCATGCGAGGTGAGCACAACGAAGGGAACGTCGTCCAAATGTTCAAGCCGGCGGACCTCCTCATACAGGGTGAATCCGCCGATGCTCGACGTGGAAAGATTGATATCACTGATGATGAGATCGGGAATCCAGCGTCGAAGCAGGACGAGGGCTTCGTCGGAGGTTTCAAGCGATGTGACGTCGTATCCGTGTTTTGTGAGAATGTGGCTGATCGTGAGGAGTGTACCCGGATCATCCTCGATAACGAGGATCTTCGGTTGACCCGATTGCACTGACACAGGTGCCTTGGCCGCCGGCGGTGGAGCAGGGATCTTCTTCTCTGCCTCCTTTGCCGGTTCAATGATCGAGGCCTTCTCTTCTTCCAGTTTGTTCTTCTTCTGCTCGATCCGGATATGTTCGATCCGCTCCTCGAACGCCCCGATGTATGGATTGCGACGGTCCAGCTTCCGCACTTCTTCCAGCTCGAGCGACGCAAGGTCGACCTTTCCCGCCTTCAGATGGCCTTCCAGCCGTTTGACCGCATCGCTGATCTGCCGCTTTCGCTCCTCATCCGCCTTGCGCTTTTCCTCAAGCTTCCGCTGTGTCTCCTCACGCGATGGTTCTTCCTGCTGCTTGGTGCGCCTCAGTTTCATCACCCCTCCTCGTCCATTTCACATCTCTCATCTACCATATCACATATCCCGTTCACCAAATCACGAAATCACTCGATCGTAATTTCGTTCTCCCTCATTGTACGTCTTTGTTCCCTCTCCCTCAACCTTCAGGAGAACAATGCTAGGGCTGACATCCCTGGGTACGCCCCCTAGCGCTTTCCCGTGATGTAGTTCTGAAGCTGTTCGATCGTTTCCTCCCGTTCGCCGATGACCTCCTTGACCACGTCCCCGATCGATATCATTCCGCACAGCTCACCGTTCTCCATCACGGGCAGATGACGGAAGCGATGACCGGTCATGAGCTGCATGCATTCGTCGATCGATGTCTGCGGCGTCACGGAGATCACGTTCGGTGTGAGGAGTTGTGAGACGGGGATTTCGTGGGAGGTGGTCCCCTTGACCGCCATGCGCCGGGCATAGTCGCGCTCGGTGAAGATCCCCTTGAACGTGCCCTCCTCAAAGACGAGAAGCGAGCCGATATTGTGCTTCGCCATCAGCGCCAAGGCGTCGAGCACGGAAGCGGATGCCGATATGGAGACAACGGCGCGGCCTTTGCGATCGAGAATGTTGTGTACGGTGGTCATGAGGCATCTCCTGTTGGATGGGTGGGGGGATGATGTACCAACAGGGGATGAAGCGGGTTACGTTCCCAGGAGGTGGGAGGCAGGGGTCAATTGATGATCTCGATCTTGCTTTTTCGCTCGTTTACGCGCATCCGGACCCGCACCGTGTCCTCTCCGGAAACGACGCGTCCGACTCCGACAAAGACGAGTTCATCCTGCTCAGCGCTCTCGATGTAGTAGCGGCCGTTTTCATTGTTTCGCAGGGTGGAGATGGATGAGTACTGGATGTTCTCGAAGTTGCGATTGGCTCCCCCCAGACTGCGGGGTTTCCAGTACTGCGAGCGGGCACGAGAGGCGAGATACTGAAGGTCATTGATCAATGCCGAACGGCTGGAATCGGCGGCGTTCCCCTGAAACATGGTCACGCCGACCGCGATGGCAATGCCAACGATAAGTATACCCAGAATTGCGATCAACACCTGCTGGTGGCCCACGCCGCCTCCTCATGGTCACCCCCAAATTACGCGATCTCCAGCTGCTTGAGGCGGTCAGCGCTGAACTCTACTCCCCTGTTGTTGAAAACAATTTCGTGTACGGCGCGTTCGAAGTCAAGGAACAGCTGTGCGCAGGGACAAGAAACCGACAATTCCATTCCGCTTTTGTGACCGGGAGCACACTCATCGAAGCAGAACCATCCTTCGGACAGCACTCTGCTTCCCCACCGTCAGCCGACACACATAGACCCCACTGGTCAATCCCTCAGCATTCCACGTGACCGTATGCCGTCCAGCCGACAACACTCCTTCAACCAACACCGCCACTTCCTGCCCGAGGACATCAAATACGGAGAGCTTCACAAATCCGAAATCCGCAATCCGAAATCCGCAATTGGTTACTGGATTGAACGGATTCGGATAATTCTGCTCGATCCCAAATTCTTCAGGGACGCTCTCTCCCGTTCCTTCCACGCGCGTCGGTTCTGCAAAGAAGTTCATCGTTGCAGTGACGATCCCCGAAAAGACCGCTTCGTCCGCGATCGTCTCGATCGGGAATCCAAGATACACGACCTTTCCGTACACCGCTGATGCACCAAATCTTCCACTGAACGATATGCCAGCACCTGTGCCGGTCGAATACTGCATGCACAACGTCGCCCCCGGAGCTGCGGTCAACACGTCCGGATAGTCTTCCGCATATGCCTGACCGAATCGCATCGCCGGGATGGATTGGAAGATGGATGCGGACGTTCCTGCTGCCGTGAGCGTTCCTGCATTGTCCGCAACGTAGCTTGCCTTAAGATGATTGAGAACAAAGGACTGACTCTCCGGTGAACCCCGTTCCCACAACGCGTATCCAATCTCGCTCCCCGATACCAGGAACGATCCCCCCGATTCCAGATACGCAGCGATCGCGAGCCGCTCGGGATATGCGAACGCCGTATCGAGGGTCGATTGATCTCCTGCGATCCAAATGACTGCACGGTACTCCGACAGCAGAACTGCTCCCGAAGCGACGGCCGCTCGTTGAACTGTCTCCGTGGTGTATCCCAGCTGGTTCAGGACGGTTCCGTACATCGCCGTAAAGGTGTGATGCGGACCGCGCCAGCTTCCAGTCTCCCGGGTAAATCCGTCGACAAGCAACACCTTTCCTTGCTGCGAACCGGAGACGACCGTGACCACGTTGGACCATCCGCTTTCGGATTGGGCTGCATCATTCATCACACTTGATACTCGATAGTTCGCCAAGCTTCCGCTTGGAGAGAACGCCATCGTTGTGGACTGAAGTGCCGCTTCATTATGCAAGAGCGTCCACGTCTCTCCGTTGGTGGACTGATACAGTCGATACCCGAGCACGCCAGCGGTGTCGCAAGTCCATGTCAGGCGATGCATCGCTCCTTCGTTGACGGCAGCCAATATCGTCGGGCGTCGCGTTGAGATGGCGCTGCTCAGGCTTTCATGCCGACGCGGCGTGTAGACCCCTTCCAGGTCCGCCGGCGAGTAGCTCCAGTACGACACGCTCCAATCACGACCGGCAGACTCCGCAACACGCAACGCACCGTTCGCCATTCGATCGATGAAGAGACGGACGTGGCCAACTTTGTGAACCGCATCTCCCGGAACAAGCGAATCCCATGACGCAAGGAGCGTCGTGGTGGTCGCCATCATGCTCGTGGAATTGTGACTGGTAAGCTGCCAACACCGACTGACGTATCCCGAGCAATCGACGCCGTAGGCATAGGACGAAGGGCTTGCCGTATTGATGTCGCCTGCATACCGTCCGTTTGCGAGTCCTGCATCGAATTGCGCGATGGTGCTGAATCCTCCCCACTTGTACGGGATGCGCGCGTTGCGTCCCACAACAAGCCACGCCGGAGTCCGGACGATGTCGCCATCAGGAGCCGTGACATCGGTGGGCGATAGATTCGCAGCACTGCACGTGTACCGATGGACAACGTAGGATTCAGCGATCTGGAGTGCTATCGGTCGACTCCCTGCAGTCGTCTTCAATAGCGCTCGCATCTCAAGCTCGGTTTCCGGAACCGGCACCAAGTCATTGAAATGGATGCGGCGTTGGAATTCCGACGGGGGAAGGATATCCACTCCATGAACATCCGCTAAGCCCGACCAGCACACCACCGAGAATCCGTCTTCATCGGTCACCAGGTGATAGAGATGCCCCGCCGCATCGATCTGCAGATCGCGCTCCGTCGTACAATACCGTTGCGTGGGGAGGACCAGCCGTCCGCGTCGCTCGCCAGACGCATCAACCACATGCACTGCTCGCTCGATTCGCAAGGGTATCTCTGAGCGGTAGGTCTGCACCTCGAGATACACATTCCCGCTCGCATCCACGCCGACCAGATTGGCATACGCAAGCACGCCCGGAAACGATTCGACATACAAGAACGGCTTCCCGCTGAGAGCAAGGGATACGCGAAGGATCGATCGTCCTTCGACCACGACGTTCCCTTCAGCCTTTCCGTCCGAAGCGATGGTACCGTTCTCCACCGCAAGCATCGCCGGTCCGCCGACTGCGATCATCGAGGCGTTGATCGGATGGTCCGTCGATATCGACTCGTTCGATTCATTTCCGCCAGACACGCGCTGAGCCATCGCATTCAGTTCCGCACCGACACGATACGGCACGGCATCCTGTTCCGTCTGGAGAGTGAATCCGTCCGCACGTGGAGTGATTCCGCGGAGACCGTACACACCCGAGGGGACAACTCGAATCGGTATCCCCGCCTCCGCGTACGACTGACGAAGGACGATCCGATAGTCGGCCTGTGCGGCGACGGGAGAAGTCGCAGCGAAGAGTGCGACGAACATGACAATGAAGAGTGAACGCATAATGACGAGGTTCCTGTTACGGGAGATACTCTTCACTGATCGAAGAGATCGTGGTGTCGGAATGAATGATCTTGAACGGCATGAGATGGAATCGCGATGATGCACCGGGTGCAAAGATCGCACGGAGCGTGTCAAATCCGACGGATTCGTAGAACAGAAAGCTTCCGAAGGAATCGACCGAAAGCGTATGGAATGTCAATCGGGCATCTGGCGCAATCGTCCACCGCGTGAATCCGGGAACCGTATTCGCGTACTCAGGGGCGGCTTCTCCCGGTTTCGCCGGCAATTTTTGAAGCGTGTCGACCTCCGCGAGGCGCAGGCCACTGCTGTCTCCAATCCACCGGATCATTGCGAACGACGTACACGGCGGCGCAGTGGGAAGCGGTGCGGGGGCTTCCTGCGGACGACACGCAGCAAGCGATAGGGCGAGTGCAGTTAGTTGAAGAAGTTTCATGGCAAGGATTTCCAACGTCGCAATGTAAAATAGCTCAGTGTTCTTCCGAAGTCAACGAGTCCCTCTTCGCACGATTTGCGCGGTTCTAACAACCCACATTCTCGCGGTGGAACTCCCTCTTTTCGTTGCTTCTTCCGCTCTGCTCTTGTACCTTGCACCACCCTCGCGCTCTCTCACCATGGTGTCTTCGGCGAACATTCGCATGACAACACGGCGCGCATTTTCTTCCTTCGGCGTCTTCCTCGCATTGGCTGTTCTCTGTCCGCACGTTCTTCCGGGACAATTGCTCGATCTCCGAGGACAGCTTTCTGCCCTTGCTCGCTTGAGCGGCGATCCCCTGAACGGTCTCACCAGTGTGCGGTATCTCCCAAACGTGTTCATCGCTCTTCCGGTCGGCGAAGAACAGACGATCGACGGCGAACTCGCATTCGACGGGGTGACGTCTGTTCGCTTTCCCGCACGCCAACGTCGTGAACACGAATCGTCACTCGATCTGTATCGCGGATGGATGCGCTTTGCGTCACAGCAATTCGAGTTCCGGGCCGGGTTGCAGAAGATCACGTTCGGCTCCGCTTCGTTGTTTCGTCCGCTCATGTGGTTCGATGCGATGGATCCGCGCGATCCGCTGCAGATCACGACCGGAGTCTATGCCCTACTCGGCCGCTATTACTTCGCGAACAGCGCCAACCTCTGGCTGTGGGGCGTGTATGGCCGTGACGAACTCAAAGGATGGGAGAGCATTCCCTCGCGAACGGCGTCGGCGGAGTACGGCGGACGGATACAAATGCCGCTCGGCGCCGGAGAGGCCGCGCTCTCCTACCATCACCGGCAGGCGGAACTGACGCTCACCGCTCCCGGACCATTCGGAGTGGTCAGTCGCTCCTCTCTGTTCCCCGAGGACCGTATCGGTTTCGACGGCAAATGGGACATCGGCCCCGGCATTTGGGTTGAAGGAACGGTCACGCGGCAATACACGGACCTCCTTCCGTTCCCCTGGCAACAATCGATGAC
>Ga0105103_10000226_pt1 | contig 31444 bp, 31 predicted proteins | sample PPLLaktember2015_2_FD_79107 | JGI IMG/M metagenome (GOLD analysis project Ga0105103, IMG submission 79107) | Freshwater sediment microbial communities from Prairie Pothole Lake near Jamestown, North Dakota, USA - PPLs Lake P7 Core (6) Depth... | ecosystem: Environmental > Aquatic > Freshwater >...
GGCGCCCCACAACTGCTTCAGCCGGGCGTCGCGCCCGCATCCGGTGCGGTAGTAGCTGTAGCGTACCGGGTTCTTGAGGTAATAGTCCTGGTGGTAGTCCTCGGCGGCCCAGAACTCCCCGGCCAACTGGATCGGCGTGACGATCGGGTCCTTGAACGGCTTGGTCTGGTCGAGCGCCGCCTTCGACGCCTCGGCCGCCTTCAGCTGGGCATCGTCGTGAACGAAGATCGCGGTGCGGTACTGGCTGCCCTCGTCGCAGAATTGCTTGTCCTTCACCGTCGGGTCGATGTTGCGCCAGAACACCTCGAGCAGCTGCTGGTAGCTCACCTTCGACGGGTCGTAGGCCACCTGGACCACCTCCGTGTGCCCGGTGAATCCGGCCGAGACTTCCTCGTACGTCGGGTAGCGCTTCTTGCCCCCCATATAGCCCGACGTCGTGGAGATCACGCCGGGGATCTTGTCGTAGGGCGGCTCCATGCACCAGAAGCAGCCGCCGGCAAACGTGGCGACCGTGGTCTTCGGCGCCGGCGCCTGGGCGGCGGCGTGGGGCGCGCCGAGCGCGAGGAGCAGGAGGCCGGTGGCGAGCGCGGCGGGGATCTTGGACATGGCGGCTCCGGGAGGTCGTGGCGCAACGATTATGCCCCGACGCGCGGCCGATCGGCCTTCGACACCAGTGCTAGCATTACGCGCCGCTCCTCGGGGAGGAACCATGTCGTCGATGCAGTCATTGTCCCGCTGCCGCGGGTTGTCGCGCACCGGCGCGCTGGCGCTCGCGGCCGCCCTCGCGCTGGCCGCGACGCTCGCCGGTGCGGATGCGCGCGCCGCCGAGCCCGCGAAGACGCTGCGGATCGCGTTCGCGATCGCCGAGACGAGCTTCGACCCGGCGTTCGCCTCCGACGCGGCCTCCGACTCGGTGATCGACAACATCATCGAGTCGATGCTCGACTACGACTACCTCGCGCGTCCGGTGCGGCTCGTGCCGCGCACGCTCGAATCGTTGCCGACGGTCGAGGACAGCGGCCGCACCTACGTCTGCCGCGTGCGCAAGGGCATCATGTTCACGCCGGATCCCGCGTTCAAGGGCGTGCCGCGGGAACTGACTGCCGCCGACTACGCCTACAGCATCAAGCGTCACCTCGACCCGGTGCAGCGCTCGCCGTGGGCGTGGCTGGTCGAAGGCAAGCTGGTCGGCGGCGACGAGGCCCAGGCCGCGGCGACGCGCACGGGCAAGTTCGACTACGACGCGCCACTGACCGGCCTCGAGGTCGTCGACCGATACACGCTGAAGATCCGGCTCAAGTCGCCCGACTACCGGTTCGCCTACGTGCTCGCCGTGCCGAACATGGGTGCCGTCGCACGGGAGGTCGTCGAGGCGTACGGGCGCGACATCGGCGCCCACCCCGTCGGCACGGGCGCCTACCGCCTCGGGGAGTACAAGCGGAGCTCGCGCATCGTCCTCGAGGCGAATCCGGGCTTTCGCCGCGTCGCCTACGTGCCGGTCGGGCCCGTGCCGGCGGCGTCGCAGCCATTGGTCGCGGCGCTGAAGGACAAGCGGCTGCCGCTGGTGCCGCGCATCGAGATCTCGGTGATCGAGGAGGGCCAGGCGCGCTGGCTCGCGTTCCTCAAGGGCGAGGTCGACCTGCTGTCCGCCATTCCAGCGGAGTTCACCGACGTCGCGCTGGACAACGGACGACTCAAGCCCAATCTCGCCTCGTCCGGGATCCGGCATTACGTGCAGACGCGCCCCAACGTGAGCTTCACGTACTTCAACATGGAGAACCCGGTCGTCGGCGGCTACACGCCTGAGAAGGTGGCACTGCGCCGCGCAATCGGCATGGGCTACAACATCGAGGAAGCGATCCGCGTGCTGGCGAAGGGCCGGGCGGTCGCCGCGACCGGACCGATTCCGCCGGGCATCGAGGGCTTCGACCCGAAGCTGCGCACCAACGCGCAGGTCTACGACCCGGGCGCGGCGCGGGCACTCCTCGACAAATTCGGTTACCGCGACCGCAATGGCGACGGCTATCGCGAGTTGCCCGACGGCAAGCCGCTCGTTCTCGAGCGCTGGTCGACGCCGGTGTCCGCGGCGCGGCAGGGCGACGAGCTGTGGAGGAAGAACATGGACGCGATCGGTCTCAGGATGGAGTTCAGGAAGGAGAAGCTTCCCGAGATGCGCAAGATGTCTCGGCAGGGCATGATCCCGATGCGCGGCGACGGCTGGAACGCCGACTACCCGGATGCCGAGAACTTCATGCAGCTTCTGTACGGACCGAACGCCGGGCAGGAGAACAACGCGCGCTTCAACCTGCCCGACTTCAACAAGCTCTACGCGGAGGCGCGGGCGATGCCGGACTCCCCGAAGCGCACGGCGCTGTTCAGCCGCATGACCGAACTCGTGGTCGTGTACGCGCCGTGGCGCATGGGTGTCCACGACATCGAGGACCATCTGACGCACGCGGCCGTGCGCCACTACATGCCCCACCCGATCCGCTCGCAGTCCTGGATGTTCCTCGAGCTCGATCGCGGCGCCGCGGTCAAGTAGCGACGACGCGGACCCGGCGGGTCGGCGGCGCGGACGGCTGACGCCTGCCGCGGGCGATGCCGCGGCGGCTACTTGGGGGGCGGCGGGGGATTGAGCCAGGGGAACGCCGAGGGCGCTTCCTGGGGCACCATCACCGGCTTGCAGTCGTCGAGCCTCCGCGCGAAGCCGTCGCGGATCAGCTGGAGCTCCATGCCCTTGCCGCGCAGCTCCATGAGCCCATTCGAGTACCGCACGCCGGACGCGGCGGCGATCTGGTAGAGCGTGATCCGGTCGCCGCCCGGCGTGAGCATCCGCGCCTCGCCCTCGGTGAAGCGGATCACCCAGCGCTCGCCCTCGAGCGTGCACTCGAACGTGTCCTTCGAGGGTACGTCGGCCGGCTTCTCGGGAGGGGCGCAGGCGGCGAGGACGCCGAGCGCGATGAGGACGACGGCGCGGCGCAGGACTGGGGTGGATCGCATTGCGGGACTCGAGATCGTAGCTGCGCGAGCATAGCACCGCGCGCTTGCGCAGGCGAAAGGCTCAGCAATCGGCGACGCTGACCGCGATGCCCCCGAGCGAGGCCTGCTTGTGGCGTCCCGCCATCTGCCGACCGCGCTCGACCATCGTCCGGGTCAGCGCGTCGAGCGACTGACGCGGCATCGGATGGCGCAGCGCGTTCTGGGCGGCGGTGACGGCGCGGCCCGCGGCGGCGGCGTTGCGCTCGATGCAAGGCTGCTGGATGCGCGCGCCCTCGGGGTCGCACGCGAGTCCGAGATGGGGTTCCAGCGCGAGCTCCGCGGCCATCAGCACGTGCTCGTTGGTGCCGCCCTGCGTGGCTGCGTAGCCCGCGGCGGCCATCGCGGCCGCGACGCCCACTTCGCTCTGGCAACCGGCCTGGACCAGGCCCGCGGTCCGCAGCAGGCCGCCGATCGCCGCCGCGGTGAGCAGGAAGTCGACGGTACCCTGCTCGCGATGGATCGTCGGCGTCTCCCGGAAATGGGAGAGCAGCGCGGCGACCGGCCCGGCCGAGCCGTTGGAGGGCGCGGCGACGACGCGTCCGCCCGCGGCGTTCTCCTCGGCGACCGCCGTCGCGAACACGGCGCACCACTGCGCGGCCGAGGCGTTGCCGGCCCGCAGCGTGTCCGCTTGCGCGGGTGCGCGGCGCACGCGACCGCCCGGCAACGTGCCGTCGGTCGCAAGGCCGCGCTCGATCGAGCCGCGCATCGCGTCGGCGACGCGCAGCAGCAGCGACCGTACCTCGCCCGGGCTGTGCACGACGGACTCGTTGGCGAGGGTGATCTCGGCGATGCGCTTGCGCTGTGCGCGCCCGACCTCGAGCAGCTCGCCGGTGGTCGAATACGCGTACGGAACGCGGGCGGGACCGCGCCGCTCGGGCGGGTCGTCGCGCGATGCCACCACGCCGTCGCCGAGCGAGTAGTAGATCCGCGCGAAGTGCACCTGTCCCGCCGGATCCAACGCGGAGAAGCCGAGGGCATTGCCGTCGTCGGCGAGGGCCTGGTCGACGCGGAAGACGACGTCGCGCGCCGGATGGAAGTCGATGCGATGGCGTCCGGCAAGGGCGATCGCGCGGTCGTTGTCGGCATCGGCGGTGCAGCGGGCGAGCAGCGCCCCGTCGCAGGTCGCCGTGGGGATCCCGGCGAGGCCGGCGACGACCGCGCGCTGGGCACCCAGTTCGCGCCCGGTGCAGGCCAGCCCGCCGAACAGCTCGACGCGCACGCGCGCCGTACGCGTCACGAGGCCGTCGGCGGCGAGCTCGTGCACGAAGCGGCGCGCTGCCTCGAGCGGTGCCACCGTCTGCGACGACGAAGGTCCCGGTCCGATGCGGTAGCTCTGGCTGATGTTGAGATACACGAGACGCGAATCGACGTTGGGCGACACCCGGTTGATGTCGAGGAGCAGGCCGGCATGCCCGGGCCGTCGGCGGCACGGACGCCCAAGGATAAGCGTACCTTCGCGGCCGCGCGAGTGTTGAGGCCTACAAGCTGCCGAACGGTCGCGGCGCGGCGGGATCGCCGACGCCATGCCGACGGATTGCTTTACGTTCGCGCCGATCGCGGCGCGTCGCGCCCGAACCGCACACTCTCGGGGTAGGAGAGCACCTCGGGGACCGAGCCGTTGCGAATCTCGCGCTGCACGTCCTGCCACCAGCCGGCGTCGAGCAGGCAGGCATGGTGCCGGTAGAAGTCCTCGCGGATCCTGGGATCGGTGAGCAGGAAGGTCTCGAACTCCTCCGGGAAGACGTCGCGCGGCCCCACCGCGTACCAGACGTCGTCCGACATGTCGTCGAACCCCGGCGGGGGCGGCGGGATCTTGCGGAAGTTGCAGTCGGTCAGGTACTCGATTTCGTCGTAGTCGTAGAAGATCACGCGCCCGAAGCGCGTGACGCCGAAGTTCTTGTACAGGAGGTCGCCGGCGAAGATGTTCGCGCGCGCGAGCTGCGCGATCGCGTCGCCGTACTCGCGGATCACCCGCGCCCGCTCCCAGTCGTCGGCACGCTCGAGGAACATGTTGAGTGGCGTCAGCCGGCGCTCGATGTAGACGTGCTTGACGACGACGTGGTCGCCGTCGCGCTCGACTTGCGACGGTGCCACGGCCTCGAGCTCGTCCAGGAGCTCCTGCGTGAAGCGCTCGCGCGGGAATGCCACGTCCGAGTACTCGAGGATGTCGGTCATGCGCCCGACGCGGTCGTGGTGCTTGACCAGCGCGTACTTCTGCTTGACGCGCGCACGGTCGGTGTCCTTCGAGGCCGCGATGCGGTCCTTGATGACCTTGAAGACGTAGGGATAGGAGGGCAGCGTGAACACGCTCATCACCAGGCCCTTGATCCCCGGGGCGACGATGAAGCGGTCGGTGGAGTGCCGCAGGTGGTGCAGGAAGTCGCGGAAGAACAGCGTCTTGCCGTGCTTCTGCAGGCCGACCATCGTGTAGAGCTCGGCCGCGGTCTTGTCGGGCAGGAGCGAGTTCAGGAACTTCACGTACGCGGACGGGACTTCCATGTCGACCAGGAAGTAGGCCCGGTTCGCGGAGAACAGGAACGCGAGCTCGTTGGGCTCGAGGAGCAGCGCGTCGACGACGAGCCGCCCCTCGGCGTCGTGCTTGAGCGGTACCGCGAAGGCGCGCACGTCGAGGCCGTTGATCACCCGGCCGACGATATAGGCGGTGCGGTTCCTGAAGAACAGGCTGCCGAGCACCTGGATCTGCAGGCTGGTCGCGGCCTCGAACGGCCGCGGGTACCTGCGGCGGAACGCCGCGAGGACGTTCCTCAAGTCGCGGCGGAAGTCGGCGAAGCGCTGCTCGAGCCGCAGGTCGAGCACGATGTCGATCAGCGCACCGCGCACGCCGGACTCGCGGGGATAGTAGCTGCGGTAGGTCGGCGGGTCGGCGTCGAGGTATTCCGTCGACACGGCCGGCCGCACGAAAATGAAACCGTTGTGGAAATAGGTGCGGTGCAGGATCTTGCACGACACCGAGTTGAAGAAGGTCTCGGCGCACTCCGGCTGCCGGTGCTCGATCAGCATGCCGATGTAGTGCAGCTTGACCCGCGCCCACAGCGCGTCCGCACCGCGGCTGGTGAGGCCCGTCGAGACGAACTCGCGCTCGATGCGCTCCGCGGTCTCGCCGACCCGCCGGTCGTAGAAGTCGATGCGGTCGCGGACCAGGTGGGCGATCGCGCGGAAGTTGCCCGCCTCGAACTGCCGCTTCGCGGCGCGCGCGCAGTCGCGGAACAGCGCGTAGTGCTTGTCGAAGCCGTCGATGAGCGCCTTCGCGATCGAGCGCGCGGTGGCGTCGACTTCGGGCGCGACGGCGGTGGCGGAGAAAACGCGGGCAGGCATCGCGTCAGGGGCGGGCGGACGCGCTCGGTGCGTCCAGGTCGTGCGGACCATGATACCGTAGCGCTGCAACGCCACCCGTCGATACCGATGCCCGACGCGATCATGAATCCGTCCTGCGCACGCCGTGCCGCGTGCGCCATCGCCCTCGCGACGTATGCCGCGGGCGCCGGCGCGCAGGTCTACAAGTGCGTCGACGCGCGCGGGCAGGTCACCTACCAGCAGGAACCCTGCGCGGGCGGCACGTCGGGCGGGGCGGTCCAGTTGAACGACGCGCTGAAGGTGCGCCCGGCCGGCGACGAGGCGTTGTGGTCCGCGGCCGCGCGCGAGGGGAAGCCGCTGGTGGGCATGCCCAAGCCGTTCGTGATCGCCGCGTCCGGCGAGCCGAGGGAAATCCGCGTGCCCAAACCGGGCGAGGGCGGTACCGAAGTGTGGGTCTACGCCAAGGGCGGGCAGGTGACGCGCATCGGCTTCGCGGGCACGGGCGTCGTCGCCTGGATCCGAGCGGATGCGGCCGCCGCGGATGCGCCGGGGACGGCACCGGTGACGGCGCGTCCGGCGGACCGCGCGACGCGCGTCAGAGAGGCGCTCGGCATCGGCAAGCCCTGCGCCGCAGTGCTCGCCGAGGCGGGGCCCGCGGATCGCGAGGAGCCACTCACGGTGGGCGGCGTCGCCGGGTCGGGCACCCGGTACGTCTACAGCTTCGACCCGGCCAATGCGAACGCGTACGCGGCATTCGTCTGCGTCGCCGGACGCGTCACGGGCGTCGAGCGCTACATGAGCGGGCAGTGACGCGACGCTGCGAACGCTACTTGCCGTTCTCCTGCGCTGCCTTGAACTGCGCCGCCGCCTTGTTGTACTCGTCGATCGAGGCGTTGGCCGCGTCGAGGTGCGGCTTGCCCTGCTCGAGCACCTTGTTGTACGCGCCCTGTTGTTCCTGGACGTACTTCTTGAGGCATTCGAGGTAGGCGTTCGCGCTCTTCACCCAGTTGTTGCGGCGCATGTCGCTCGCGAGTCGACCGGGGTAATCGTCCGGCTTGGTGCAGCCATGGGGAGCGACCGGCGTCGGAGCTGCTTGCTGGGCGAAGGCAGGGGCGGCGAGGCCGATCAGGACGGCCACGGCAAGGGCGCGCAGGTTCATGACGGAAGTCCATTGGGCAAAAACATGACATTGTACTGACGCGCAGCGGCGCCGGAAAGGGCGCTGCGCATGGGCAGCGTCACCGTCCGGGGAGCCACGAAGCGAGTACGTGGAGACCAGTCTCGACGAGGTCGAGCGGTGTTCCGACGCGGGACCGGGGCGCTCCGGCGCCGAGCAGCGCATCGGCCAGTCCGTTGACGTCGATGCGCGCGCGTGCCGTCGTGCGTTCTTCCAGCGCGCGCACGGTGGCCGCGGCGGCACCGGCATCGAAGGCCTCGATCGGACCCGCACAGTACGGGCAGCGGGCGTCGCGGGCCAGATCGACGGGCGCCCCGCAACCCGTGCAGCGAATGGAACGGACGTGGACCTTGAGCCGCTCGATCTCCCGGGGCGCAAGTGGTCGCAGAAAATCCTTCTCGCGCAGGAACTGCACGAACGGCGTGAAGCGCCCATGCCCGCGCGGACACCGCCAGTAGACGAAGCGCGTCGTGTGGCGCACGTCACGTGTCTCGACGAGACCGGCGCGGCAGCGCGGGCAGGCGAGCGATTTCTGCTCGGCTCGCACGGGCTCCCTGGCCACGCGCACCGCTTCGAACAGCGCAAGCGTCGCGGCCGGAGTAAGCCGAACGCTTTCGAACGCGTCGAACCAGAGCGCGTGGCAGCGTACGCACAGGTCGACGACGACCTCACCGTGCGGCGTTCGCTGGAGGACGAGCGAAGCCATCGACGCGCCGCAGCCGGGGCAGCGCGTCGAGGCGTCGAATGCGCCGCCGAGGGCGTCCGTCACCGGCGGCACGGACGTCCGGCGGCGCGCGGGCGGCGCCGCACGCGCGTCAGATCACGCGCAACGTCGCCTTCGGGCAGTTGTACCAGTACACCTGCGCAAACGTGCGCCGTGCGGTGCGCTCGACCTGGTCGAGGACGTCCGGGTTGCACACGACGAGGCCGTCGTAGTCGGCCTTGGTCAGCGGGGCGGGCGTGCACCCGGCGAGCAGCAGGCCGGCGATGCCGGCGAGAAACAGGACCTTCTTCATGGCCGCCCTCCGTGCGAGTCGACCGCACGCGGCGGTCAAGAACCATTATCGTCACGGACGTGGCGGGATGCAATCGGGCTTCGCGAGCCGGGGTGCCGCAGGTTCGGTGGGCCATGGCCATCCGCTGCGGCGGCAACCGGGGGTCCGGGACACTTCGCGGACGGTGGCCGCCCGCACCGGGCTCAGCGCGGCTTCGCGCCGGCCTTCGCGGCGGCGGCTCGCGCCGCCGCCTCGTCCTCGCGCATCCGTGCCGCGAAGAACCGCGACAGCCAGAAGCCCATGCCGATGATGAAGAGGATGACGAACAGGCTGAGGAGCCCGATGTCGGTGGTGAAGAGTTCCTTGAGCGCGACCATGGCGATCCCTTCCGCTGCGATGCCGCGGCAAGTCTAGCCGCGCCGGGCGATGGTGCCGGTTGACAGGGGTCAACAGTGCTGCAGGTCGCTGAAGACGTCGCGGCGCGTGCCGGAACCCGGCCGCGGGGATTCGGCAAGCACGGCGGTTCCTGCGCCCGTAGCGACGGCGCCGCCGGGCTGGGCGCCGGTCAGGGTTGCCTTTCGGTGAACGTGTCGCACCGGCGCGGATCGCCGGTTTCGAGGCCGCGCTTGAACCAGTACATGCGCTGCTGTGCCGAGCCGTGTGTGAACGCATCGGGGACAACGTAGCCCTGGGTGCGCTTCATGATCTGGTCGTCGCCAACCGCGGCCGCGCCACGCAGGCCTTCCTCGAGGTCCCCCGGCTCGAGCAGCTTGCGCCGTTGCGCGAAATGGCCCCATACGCCGGCATAGCAGTCCGCCTGCAATTCGAGGCGTACCTGCAGCTGGTTGCGCTCGGAAGGTCCCGCGCGCTGGATCAGGCGGTCGAACTGCTGCATCGTGCCGAGCACGTTCTGCACGTGGTGCCCCACCTCGTGCGAGACGACGTATGCCTGCGCGAAGTCGCCGGGGGCACCGAAGCGCCGCGACAACTGGTCGAAAAATGCCGTATCGAGGTAGACCTTGCCGTCACCCGGGCAGTAGAACGGACCAACGGCGGCGCTGGCGAATCCGCAGGCGGAGCGGACCTGGTCCTCGAAGATGACGAGTCCCGGCTTGGGATAGCCCTTGTTGAACATCGCCTGGAACAGCGCGTTCCACACGTCCTCGGTGTCGCCGAGCACCCGAGCCACCATCTCCTTCGTCGGATCGGCGGCCTGCGTCGCCGCACCAGGCCCGACCTGCGGACCGTAGCGCGGCGGCGCGCTCTGCGGCGCCGGTTCGGGGCCACTCATGCCACCGAGCAGCGTGAAGGGATTGATGCCGAACAGGACGCTGGCGATGAGCACGAGGATGATGCCGCCCAGACCGATCTTCATGCCACCGCCGCCGATTCCGCCGCCGCGCGGACGCATGCCCGAGCGGTCCTCGACGTTTTCGCTGCGACGCATATCGCCCCAACGCATGGCCGTTCTCCGGTGCTACGTTGCACTGTCCTGCATCGGTGCGCCTGGCCGCGGCCATCGACCTGCGCCGGCCGCTGCGCACCCCGAAGCGCGCAGTCTAGCGCAGCCGCGCGCGGAGACGCACGGCGAAGTGGCGCACCGGGGCGCCGACAGCGTCGAGCGGGATCAGGGCAGGACCACGAACTTGCCGCGCCCGTGCCCGCGCTGCATTACGCGCTGCGCCTCGGCGACCCCGTCGAGGCCGACGCTGCGTTCGATCTGGGGTTGCAGCACGCCCGCGGCAGCGAGTTCCGCGAGCCGCTGCAGCGAGGCATCGCTCGCGCGGAGCATCAGATTGCGCACGCGGATGCCGCCGGCGATCGACGAGACGAACGCGCCCAAGCCGGTGGCGATCGCCGCGGCCGTGCTGCCGGCCGTGCCGAGGTAGAGCCCGCCGGGGACCAGCAATCGGCGCGCGCGCCGCCAGTCGAGCGCGTTGACCGCATCGAAGACGAGGTCGAAGGTCTCGCCGCACGCGAGGACGTCGGTCCTCGTGTAATCGATCACCTGGTCGGCGCCGAGGCTGGCGACGAACTCGACGTTCGACGGGCCGCAGGTCGCGCTGACGTGCGCGCCGAGGTGCTTTGCGTAACGCACGGCAAAGTGGCCGACCCCTCCCGCGCCGCCCGTGACGAGCACGCGTTGGCCCGCGGTCAGCCGGCCGTCGTCGGCAAGCGCCTGCACCGCGGTGCCGCCGGCCACGGGCAGCGTCGCCGCCTGCTCGAAAGTCAGCGACGGGGGCATCGCGACGGCGTGATGCGCGGGTACCGTGACGAACTCCGCGCACGAGCCCTGGCGCCCGAACGGCGACAGCGAGCCGAACACGCGTTCGCCGACGTGCCGCGGGCCCGGTCCGCCGCCGATCGCGACGATCTCCCCGGCGAAGTCGGTGCCCGTCCCCCGCGGTGGGCGCGCCAGCACCGGGACGAGTCGCAGGTGCCCGTCGCGGATCTTCCAGTCGAGCGGATTCAGGCTCGCCGCGGCGACGCGAACCTTGATCTCGCCCGCGGCCGGCTCGGGCGGATCGACATCGACGACCTCGAGGACCTCCGGCGGACCGAAGCGGCGATAGCGAATGGCGCGCATGACTTGCGGCGAAGCAGGTGGTGACGAGTGCGGGTACGCGGCGGCGGCGCCGGAACCGTCAGGGCTTGAGCGCCCGGTAGAGGAACGGCAGGCTCGCGTCCATCCGATAGTCGATCGACGAGTGGTTGTCGTCGAACTCCTCGTAGCGATGCGCGATGCCATGCTGCGCCAGATGCCGCGACAGGATGCGCGCACCGTAATGCAGGTGGTACTGGTCGCGCCAGCCGCAGTCGATGTAGATGCCGGAGAGCGAGGCGAGGTTCGCGCGGTAGCGCGCGACGAGGTGGATCGGGTCGTGCGCGAGCCAGGCGCGCCACCGCGCCGCGATCACTTCGCCGGTCTCGAGGTCGAGCGGCAGCCGGAAGCCGAGCGGTGCCTCCGGGTCCGCGTCGTAGGATGCGGCCATCGCGACCATCATCAGCGCGTGGGCCTCGGCGTCGTTCAACTTGTCCTTCGACCAGATCGCTTCGAGAAAGCGCCGCACGCGGCCGTCGTCCTCGCCGCGCCCCGAGGCCTTCGCGTCCCGGGCGACGTCGATGCGGCCGGCGCGGCGGGGCGGCTTGCGGTAGCGGTCGAGCTCGTTCAGCGTGCGCGGCCAGTCGGTCATGTAGCAGAAGTCGAAGTAGGCGTCGCCCGAGTGATCGGCGATCGCGCCCCAGTGCTTGGCGTGCTTCATCCCGTGGATCATCGCGCCGTAGCCGCCCGACGACTTGCCGAAGCAGCCGCGGTGTTCCCGCGAGGCGAGCGTGCGGAACTCGCGGTCGACGAGCGGCACGATCTCCCGCGTCAGGTAGTCGGCGTAGCGCCCGATCGCGCTGGAGTTCAAGTACTGGTTGCCACCGAGGCAGGTGAAGCAGTCCGGAAAGACGAGGATCGCAGGCCCCATCTTGCGCTCGGCGACGAGCCGGGAGACACGCTCGGGAACGTTCTCGTCGAACGGGCGCCAGTTGAGGTGCGCGAGCCCCGAGCCGGTGAAGCCGACGAGGTCGTAGAGGACCGGCAGGCGCCGGCCGCGCCCGCGGCCCGCGCCCTCGTCGTACGCCGGCGGCAGCCACACTGCGAGCTTGCGCACGTGCGGGTCGCCCAACGGGTTGTCGGCGAGGACCTTCGACTCGAACTCGAGGACGACCAGCGTGCCTGCGGGGCGACGCGGCGACTTGCGGGCCATGGCGGCGTCTCTTTCTTCGCGCTCGCCGGACCTCCGGCGTCCCGCCATTGTCGGGCGGAACGCCGGGGACCCGCAACCAGGGGGCGCGTCGCGTCAGGCGGCGGCGCGCAGCACGTCCGCGCGCCCGCCCTCGATGGCGATCACCTGGGCTGCCGCGTTGACCGCCGCGGCGATGCGGCCGACGTCGCGCAGCTCCTGCGTGGTGACGCCGGTCTCCTTCAGCAGCTTGTAGTGCGACGCGATGCAGAACTCGCACTTGCCGACGATGCTCGCCGCGAGCGCGTAGAGCTCGAACGCGCGCTTGTCGACGCCGCCGTGGTTCGCGTAGGCGTTCATGCGCAGCTCGGCGCGCAGCGTCTTCAGCTCGGGGTCGGCCGCCATCTCCACGTAGGGGTACCAGACGTTGTTCATGCCCATCAGTGCGGCGGCCGTGAGCGCGGCCTGCGCGTCGGCGGGCGCGAGCACGTTCGAGCTGCGGATCGCGTCGACGATCGGCGTGCTTCTCGCGGCAAACGCCGCGGCGAGCGCCGCGCCGGCAGCCTCGCGGGCGGGCAGGCTCGAGCGCGCGATCGTCGCGTCGAGGTTGAGGCGGATGTCCTTCGCGTAGTCGGGGACGAGCGCCTTGAGGGAGTCGAGGAATTCCATGGTGTCCTTTCGGTGTCGTGGCGTGCCCCGCGGACCGCCCGTCGGGGCGGGGCCGGGGCGCGGCGGGCGGAGGGGGTCGCCGGTCAGGCGCTCTCGAGCTCGAGCGTCACGCCGCCGACGGCGCGATTGCAGGGGCAGAGCTCGTCGGTCTGCAGGCCATCGAGGATGCGCAGCACCTCGTCCGGGTTGCGGCCGACGTTCAGGTTGTTGACCGAGACGTGCTGGATCACGTTGTCCGGGTCGACGATGAACGTGGCGCGCAGCGCCACGCCTTCTTTCGCGTCGCGCACGCCGAGCTGGTCGACCAGCGCGCCGGTCGTATCGGCGAACTGCCACTGCGGCAGCTTCGACAGGTCCTTGTGCTCCCGGCGCCAGGCGAGCTTCACGAACTCGTTGTCCGTCGAGCCGCCGAGCACGATGGCGTCGCGGTCGGCGAAGTCCTTGGCGAGCTTGGCGAAACCGACGATCTCGGTCGGGCACACGAAGGTGAAGTCCTTTGGATAGAAGTAGATCACCTTCCACTTGCCGGGAAATGACTTCTCGTTGATCGCCTCGAACGCCGAGACGCCCTTTTCCTCGGGCTGGTTGTATCCGGGCTTCACGCCCATGACGTTGAACGGCTGCAGGGTTTCGCCGACGGTCTTCATCGCGATGCTCCTTGGGTTGCTGGCGCGTCGTAGGCGCCGGTTGGTCGTAGCTGCCGACCAACCAAGGTTATGGGCAATGAAGAGACAATACAAATTGTTTATTGCTATGTGGGTAGTAAATTGAAATTATCGACGTACTAATTTGGATAAGAGGTGCCGGCGGGGCGAATTTGCGGCGCTGCACGATTGAAGTTTGCGGGCGTCGCGCGCTACAGTGGACGCGACGGCGGCGAGGATCGCGATGCGCCGCTGCGCCACCAGCCCGAGGAGAATGCCGATGCGCCGCACGCCTGCCCGCGTGGCCGCGGCCTGCCTTGCCGTCGCGCTCGCGACGGGCGCCGAGGCGGCCTTGCCCTCGCTCACGGATTGCATGGAAGGCTCCGACTTCGTCGCCAACGCGGCGCGCTCGCGGGACAACGGCATGACCCGCGCGTCGTTCCTGGACCGCCTCGAGGCGGACCTCGTGGCGATCCGCGCGTTCCCGCCCGAGCTGCGCTGGTTCGCCCGTAACCCCGACGACGAGCGATTCCTCGTCACCGAGGCATCACGGGTCTTCGATCGCCCGCAGGCGCCGGAGCGCCATCAGGCGGAGTTCCTCGCCGCCTGCCTCGACCGCGCGCCCGCGGCCTAGTTCATTTCTTCTTCTTCTTCTTCTTCTTGCCCTTCTTCTTGTCGCCCTTCGCGTCGGCGAGCATCGAGCCGCGGCACTTCTTCGCGCCGCAGCGGCAGGCGAGGTAGGCGGCTTCCTTCTTCGTCACGCCGCCGTCGACCGAGAGGTTGTAGTCGTAGGCGAGTTCCTCGCCGGGGTCGATGTCGCGCTTCGCGTAGACGTGGACGCGGCCCTCGTCGTCCTCCCTCGTCTTGCAGTTGGGCTTGCAGGAGTGGTTGATCCAGCGCGCGGCGTTGCCGCGGCGACCCGCGTCGATCACGCGGCCGTCGTCCAGTTCGAAGAAGAACGTGTGGAAGGGATTGTCGGGATCGCTGTCGGGGCGGGCGAGCGCCTCTTCCCAGTCGGTGCGCATGCCGCGGTACTCGATGATCCGCGTGCCCTTCGGGATGGGCAGGGCGGCGAACACGCCGCGGCCGTGGATGGAAGAGTTGCGGACCTGGTAGAGGCGCGTGGGTGCTTGGGTGGCCATGAGGGGCGTCCGGTCGGAAGCCGCCATGTTAACCGACCGCAGCACGGCCCCCCCGACGCGGCGATGTGGTGCGGGCCGTCGACTCAGGCTGCCCGTTGCCCCGACGCGCGCAGGATCGCGGTGGCGGCGTCGAGCCCGCTTTGGACGGCGCCGTTGAGATAGTCAAGCGCGACGCGGCGGGCGGCGGCCTCAGCGCCCGCGCAGCAGCACGAGCACGGCGCCGCCGCCCCCAGCGTGACGGGGCGCCTCGCAGTAGGCGAGCACATCGTCCCAGTGCGCGAGCCAGCGGCGTACCTTGCCCTTCAGCACCGGCTCCTTCGCCGGCGACGAGAGGCCCTTGCCGTGGATCACCCGCACGCAGCGCGCACCGCGGCCACGGGCATCGAGCAGGAACTGCGACAGGTGATCGCGCGCCTCGTCGGCGGTGAGGCCGTGCAAGTCGACCTCGCCCTGCAGCGTCCAGTGGCCGCGCCGCAGCTTCGCGAGCACGTCGCTGCCGAGGCCGGTTCGCACGAACGTCTGCTCGCCCTCCTGCTCCTGGCCGACGTCCCACGAGTGTGGCGCGGGCACGTTGCCGAACTTCGACGCGAGCAGCGCGTCTTCCTCGTCGGCGATGCGCTGGCGCGGGATCGGCGCCGGCCGCGGCGCGGCGATGCGCGCGCGGTTGTCCGCCGGCATCCGCGTCACGTCGGCGAATGCCTGCGTGAGATCGATGTCGCCGCTCGCGTGCTTGCCGGAGGCGATAGCACGGCGTGGCGACGGCTCTGGAAGGACGGGGCGCGGCGGCCCCTGGGGATGCCGGACGACATGCGGCTGCGGTTCACGGTGGACGTGCGGGTCGGCCGCCGGCTTGTGGCTCGACTCCGCCGCGTCACGCTTGCGCGCTTCGAGGAGCGCCTTCAGTTCGTTGAGCTTGGCCACGGGTCCATCGCAGGTCGGGCAGGGACGGACCCCGTCGCGGCGCACGCCGGGGCTCGGCGCCGCGGAGTCGCGTCAGGCGCCGAGCCCCTCGAGATAGGCCTCGGCGTCCAGCGCCGCCATGCAGCCGGTGCCGGCGGAGGTGACCGCCTGGCGATACACGTGGTCGGCGACGTCGCCTGCCGCGAACACGCCGGGCACCGAGGTCGCGGTGGCGTTGCCTTCGGTGCCGCTCTTCACCCTGATGTAGCCGTTCGCCATGTCGAGCTGGCCCTCGAAGAGCTGGGTGTTGGGCGAGTGGCCGATGGCGACGAACAAGCCGTGCACGGGCAGGTCGCGCGTCGCACCCGTCACCTTGTGCTTGACGCGCACGGCATTGACCCCGCTCGCGTCGCCCAGCACCTCGTCGAGCACGTGGTCCCAGATCACGCTGACGTTGCCGCCGCGGGTCTTCGCCACCAGCTTGTCGACCAGGATGGCCTCGGCGCGGAAGCGGTCGCGGCGGTGGACGACGGTCACGTGCTTCGCTATGTTGGAGAGGTACAGCGCCTCCTCGACGGCGGTATTGCCACCACCGACGACGACCACGTCCCGGCCTTTGTAGAAGAAGCCGTCGCAGGTCGCGCAGGCGGACACGCCCTTGCCCATGAACGCCTGCTCGGAAGGCAGGCCGAGGTACTTCGCCGACGCGCCGGTGGCGATGATCAGGGCGTCGCACGTGTACTCGCCGCTGTCGCCGACGAGTCGCCTGGGCGTCGACCGGAGGTCGACGGTGTGGATGTGGTCGAAGATCATCTCCGTCTCGAACCGCTCGGCGTGCTTCTGGAAGCGCGCCATCAGGTCGGGACCCTGCACGCCGTCGGCGTCGGCCGGCCAGTTGTCGACATCGGTCGTCGTCATCAGCTGTCCGCCCTGCGCGAGGCCGGTGATCAGCACGGGCTTCAGGTTGGCGCGCGCCGCGTAGACGGCGGCGGTGTATCCGGCCGGGCCGGAACCGAGGATGAGCAGGCGGGCGTGCTTGACGGGCATGGCAGACTCGGAATGCGTGGGATGACCATTTTAGGGGATTCGGACCGGCATCCCTGCCATTCAAGGCTCCTGTGCATGGGTCGTCCAGGCACTGCCGTTTCGCGGTACAATCCGGCGCGTGAAGTCTTCGCGGCAACACAGTGTTTTTCAAGCAGAAAAACGCCGGTAACCGGCGCGTCTCGCCCACGTCGTCGCAGGCGCTGTCGCCGCGTTTCGAGCGGCTGCTGCGCGAGTCGCGCTGGCTGCTGGTCGTCGCGTTGCTGGGCTACGTCGCGCTCGTCCTCGGCAGCTACGCGAAGACCGATCCGGGCTGGTCGTTCTCGGGTTCCGGCGAGCCGATCGTCAACCGCGGCGGCCACGTCGGTGCGTGGCTTGCCGACCTGCTGCTCTATCTGTTCGGCGTCTCCGCCTGGTGGCTGGTGGTCGCGGGCATCGTGATCATCGTCAGCGGATACCGGCGCATCAACGAGCCGGAACGCGAGAGCGACCACCCGCTGCTCTACGGCTCGCTCGGCTTCGTGCTCGTGCTGCTGTCGTCCGCCGCGATCGAGGCGATCAGGCTCTGGCGACTGCCTGCGACGCTGCCGGACGCGCCGGGTGGCGCGATCGGCGACCTGATCGGCATGGGGCTCGCCCGCGCGCTCGGCTTCAACGGCGCGACGCTCGTGCTGCTCGCCACCTTCGCGGTCGGGTTCTCGCTGTTCACGGGCCTGTCGTGGTTGAGGCTGATGGAGCGCATCGGCGTCGGCACCGAGCGGGCGCTGGCGTGGTTCAAGGCACGGCGCGAGGAGCGCGAGGACCGGCGCATCGGCGAGCAATCGCTGCAGGAGCGCGTCGCCATGGTGGAACGCACTCGCGAGGACGAGGAGGATCGCGAGCCGATCGTCGTCGTGCCGCCGGTCCTGTCGGTGCCGAAGTCCGAGCGCGTGGTCAAGGAGAAGCAGCGACCGCTCTTCGTCGACATGCCCGACTCGCCGCTGCCACCGCTCTCGCTCCTCGAGGATGCGCCGCCCGCCTCCGAGACGGTGAGCGCCGAGACGCTCGAGTTCACCTCGCGGCTGATCGAGCGCAAGCTCGCCGACTTCGGCGTGCAGGTGAAGGTCCTCGCGGCGTACCCGGGACCGGTGATCACCCGCTACGAGATCGAGCCCGCGGTCGGCGTCAAGGGCGCGCAGATCGTCAACCTGGTCAAGGACCTCGCGCGGGCCCTCTCGGTGGTGAGCATTCGTGTCGTCGAGACGATCCCCGGCAAGTCGTGCATGGCGCTGGAGCTGCCGAACCCGCGGCGCCAGATCGTCAAGCTGGTGGAAATCCTCTCGTCGGCGACCTACAACGACGCCGCGAGCCTGACCACGATCGCGCTCGGCAAGGACATCGCCGGCCGTCCGGTGATCACCGACCTCGCGAAGATGCCGCATCTGCTGGTCGCGGGCACCACGGGTTCCGGCAAGTCGGTCGCGGTCAACGCGATGATCCTGTCGCTGCTCTACAAGTCCGAGCCGAGACAGGTGCGCCTGATCCTCGTCGACCCGAAGATGCTCGAGCTGTCGGTCTACGACGGCATCCCGCATCTGCTCGCGCCGGTGGTCACCGACATGAAGCTCGCGCCCAACGCCCTCAACTGGTGCGTGGGCGAGATGGACCGGCGCTACCGGGTGATGAGCCAGCTCGGCGTGCGCAACCTCTCCGGCTACAACGCGAAGATCGCCGACGCCAGGAAGGCGGGGAAGCCCCTCGTCAACCCCGTCTCCCTGACGCCGGACACGCCCGAGCCGCTGGAGGAGATGCCGGTCATCGTCGTCGTCGTCGACGAGCTCGCCGACCTGATGATGGTCACCGGCAAGAAGATCGAGGAGCTGATCGCGCGGATCGCGCAGAAGGCGCGCGCGGCCGGCATCCACCTGATCCTCGCCACGCAGCGGCCGAGCGTCGACGTGATCACCGGGCTCATCAAGGCCAACGTGCCCTCGCGCATTGCCTTCCAGGTGGCGAGCAAGGTGGACTCGCGCACGATCCTCGACCAGATGGGCGCCGAGGCGCTGCTCGGGCAGGGCGACATGCTCTATCACCCGGTGGGCTCGGGGCACCCGCAGCGCGTGCACGGCGCGTTCGTCTCGGATGCCGAGGTGCATCGCGTGGTCGAGCACCTCAAGGCCGCCGGCGCGCCGCAGTACGTCGAGGGCGTCCTCGAGGGCGGGGGTGGCGAGGACGCCGACGGCGTGTCGGTGGAAGGGGCGGACGCCGAGTCCGACCCGATGTACGACCAGGCGGTCGCCCTCGTGCTGAAGACGCGGCGACCGTCGATCTCGCTCGTGCAGCGTCACTTGCGCATCGGCTACAACCGGGCGGCGCGCCTGATCGAGCAGATGGAGCGCGCCGGCCTCGTCTCGGCGATGCAGGCGAACGGCAACCGCGAGGTGCTCGTGCCGGCGGGCAAGGGGGAGGGCTGATGGCCCGGGGTCGCCGCGCCGCGTGCCGGGTTCTCGTCGCCTCGATCGTGGCGACCGTGCCGGTGACGCAGGCGGGTCCGGTCGAGGTCTACCGCGAAGGGCCGCGCTACTGCCCGCGCGACCGCGGGCCGGACGCGCCCACGCTGCGCGAGGCGGACGCGATCGCGCGCGCGAGGCGGCTGCTGCCCGACGACTTCTGCGGTCCGAACCCGCGCATGGACGGCTGCGACGCGGACGCCGAGCACGTTCACGACACGTGGCGCGTCTACGTCCACCAGTACCGGCTGCGCGCCGGACGCCATGACTGGCAAGGCCTCGACCACACCTACGTGATCCTCGACCGTGTCGGCAACTGCATCGCCAACATTCCCGGCACCCCGGAGGGCGGAGGACGATGACGCAGGATCGCCGCAGCAACCGCCGTACTCTCCAAGGCGCGCCGAGCGCGCGGTGGCGATTCGTCGCCGCGTGCGGATTCGCGCTGGCCTGCGCGCTCGCGCCGGCACCGCAGGCCGGCGCCGCGACGCTCGAACGGCTGCGCGCGTTCGTGAAGGACACGCAGACCGCGCGCACGACGTTCACGCAGACGGTCGTCGATCGCAACGGACGTGCGGTGCAGCGCGCGAGCGGCGAGTTCCTCATCGCACGACCGGGGAAGTTCCGCTGGGCGGTGGACAAGCCCTACCGGCAACTGGTGGTGGGTGACGGCGAACGGGTGTGGATCTACGACGAGGACCTGAACCAGGTGGTGGTGCGCAAGGTGGGCGAGGCGCTCGGCAGCACGCCGGCGGCGCTCCTCGCCGGCCGCGACGACGTCGAGCGCGCGTTCACGTGGAAGGAAGCGGCGGCGGAGGGGGGCTTCGACTGGCTCGTCGCCACGCCGCGCGCGCAGGATGCGACGTTCACCGAGATCCGGCTTGGCTTTGTGGGCAACGAACTCGCTGCGCTGGACCTCGTCGACGCGTTCGGGCAGCGCACCACGATCCGGTTCGGCGTGATGGTGCCGAATGCCAAGTTCGCGCCGGAGACGTTCCGGTTCGTGCCGCCGAAGGGCGCCGACGTGATCGGCGATCGGTAGGCCACCGACAGGCAACCGACAGGCGAGTCGCCGCGCGCCGCGGCTTTCAGGGCAAGGGCAGTCCCTTGTCGGCCATCACCCGGCGAGCGCGGTCCGGAAAGTCGGTGATGAGCCCGTCGACGCCCCAGTCGATCAGCCGCGCCATGTCGGCGGGCTCGTTCACCGTCCAGGGCAGCACCCCGAGGCCGAGCGCCCGGGCCTCGTCGACGCGCTCGCGCGTGACGCTCGCGTGGTTCGGCGACCACACCGCGCAGCCGGCAGCACGCACCATCTTCGGCAGCGATCCGCCATGGTCGCCGGGCCCGATGCCGGCGTGCCACGGCGAGCGCCCGGTCGCATCCGGTTTGACGGTGTCGAACGATCCGCCTTCCGCGGTGAGGCAGGCGGTGGCGATCGAAGGTTCGATGCGCTTCGCCGCGAGCAGCGTGCGCCAGTCGAACGACTGAAGGGTCGTGCGCGTCGACATGCCGGCCTTGCGCACCTCCTCGACGACGACACGCGCAAAGGCATCGGCGTCGAGCGTCGCATCCCCCGAGCGTGGCGTGATCTTGGTCTCGAGGTTGAAGCGCACCGGCTTCGCCGCCTGGCTGGCGAGCGCGAACAGTGCGGCGAGCGTGGGCATGCGCTCGCCGTCGCTCGCCACCTGCTGTGTCCACTGCCGACCGTAGCCCGACGCCGGGTCGACGCGGCCGACGTCGTAACGCTGCAGTTCGGCCAGCGTCAGCGAGCGTATAGGCGGGCCGCGTTGCGCGAGCCAGGCACCGCCGTCGCGGACCAGTGCGGGGTTGAGGTCCGGGTCGTGCGCAACGACCACGACGCCGTCGCGCGTGACCGCGAGGTCGGTTTCGAGCGTGGTGACGCCGATCGACAGCGCCTTCGCGAAGGCCGCGAGCGTGTTCTCCGGCGCGAGGCCCCGGGCGCCGCGATGGCCCTGCAGGTCGAAGGCCGTGGCCGGCGCGGCGAGCACCACGGCGAGGAGCACCGCGACAATTCCGACTGCGTTCATGGCGTGCATCCTATCGCGTCGTTGCGCAGGGCGCACGGGACGTTGCCGGCGGGCCCAGACCGTTGTGTGACAATGGGCGCACCCCCGCTCGATCCCTCGCCCGCGTCCCGACCGTGGTCGCCCCGGACCTCTTTTCCGCCACGCCGTCCCCGACCGTGCCGCTCGCCGAGCGACTGCGGCCCAGCACAATTGACGACGTCATCGGGCAGCGCCACCTGCTCGGACCCGGCAAGCCGCTCGCGGTGGCGTTCCACTCGGGCAAGCTCCACTCGATGATCCTGTGGGGGCCGCCGGGCGTCGGCAAGACCACGCTCGCGCGCCTGATGGCGGACGCGTTCAACGCGGACTTCATCGCCATCTCGGCGGTGCTCGCCGGCGTGAAGGAGATCCGCGAGGCCGTCGCGCGCGCCGAGATCGTGCGCGCGCAGTCGGGGCGATCGACGATCCTGTTCGTCGACGAGGTGCACCGTTTCAACAAGGCGCAGCAGGACGCCTTCCTGCCGTTCGTCGAGCAGGGCGTGGTCACGTTCATCGGCGCTACCACGGAGAACCCGTCGTTCGAGGTGGTCGGCGCGCTGCTGTCGCGCGCATCGGTCTATGTTCTCGAGCCGCTCGCCGCCGGCGAGCTCGCGACGCTCTTCGACCGCGCCGCGCACGCCGCGATGCCGGGTGCGAGGATCGCGGCGGCGGCGAAGGATGCGCTGATCGGCTACGCCGACGGCGACGGGCGCAGGCTCGTCAACCTGGTCGAGCAGCTCGCGATCGCCGCGCTCGACGCGGGCGTCGAGGACGTCGACACCGCGTTCGTCGAGCAGACGATCGCCCGGAGCCTGCGCCGTTTCGACAAGGGCGGCGAGGCCTTCTACGACCAGATCTCGGCGTTGCACAAGGCGGTGCGGGGATCGGATCCGGACGCCGCGCTCTACTGGATGTGCCGCATGTTCGACGGCGGCGCCGACCCGCTCTACGTCGGGCGCCGGATGATCCGGATGGCCTCGGAGGACATCGGGCTCGCCGACCCCCGGGCGCTCGCGATTGCGCTCGACGCGGTCGCCGCCTACGAGCGGCTTGGCAGCCCCGAGGGCGAGTTGGCACTCGCCGAGTGCGTCCTCTATCTCGCGGTGGCGGCGAAGAGCAACGCGACCTACATCGCCTATGGGGCGGTGCGCTCGTTCATCGCGCAGGACGGGTCGCGCCCGGTGCCGCTGCGCCTGCGCAACGCGCCGACGCGCCTGATGAAGGACCTGGGCTACGGCAAGGGCTACCGCTACGCGCACGACGAGGCCGGCGCGTACGCCGCCGGCGAGCGCTACCTTCCCGACGACATGCCCGAGCAGCGCTTCTACCACCCGACCGAGCGGGGACTCGAGCAGCGCATTCGCGAGCGTCTCGACGCGCTGCGCAGACGGGACCAGGGGCCGCGCAGCGGAAACGACTCGTAGTCCTTGCAAGTCTCTGATATTATTGCCGAATGCTCGACATCAACCAACTGCGCGCCGACCTCGGCAGCGTCGCCAGCGGCCTGGCCAAGCGCGGCGTGACCCTCGATACCGGGCGCTTCGAGGCGCTCGAAGCCCGTCGCAAGGACATCCAGACGCGAACGCAGGATCTGCAGCAGCGCCGCAATGCGCTCTCGAAGCAGGTCGGCAGCGCCAAGTCGAAGGGCGAGGACGCCGCGCCGATCCTCGCCGAGGTCGCCGGCCTCTCCGACGAGGTCAAGCGCCTCGAGGCCGCGCTCGATGAGGTCCAGTCCGACCTGCGGGACTTCCTGCTCGACCTGCCGAACCTCACGCATGCGTCGACGCCGGACGGACGGGGCGCCGACGACAACATCGAAGTGCGCCGCTGGGGTGAGCCGCGGGCATTCGACTTCGCGGTGCGCGATCACGTCGACCTGGGCGAGGGCCTCGGCATGCTGGACTTCGCCACGGCGGCGAAGCTCTCCGGGTCGCGCTTCTCGTTCCTGCGCGGCGACCTCGCCGGCATGCACCGCGCGCTCGCGCAGTGCATGCTCGACACGCACACGCGCGAGCACGGCTACACCGAGTGCTACACGCCTTACATCGTCAACGCCGAGACGCTGGTCGGGACGACGCAGCTGCCCAAGTTCGAGCAGGACATGTTCGCGGCGATCAAGGGTGGCGCCGAGGGCGACGAGAAGCTGTATCTGATCTCGACCTCGGAGATCACGCTCACGAACTCCGTGCGCGGCGAGATCCTGCCGCTGGACGTGCTGCCGATGCGCATCACCGCGCAGACGCCGTGCTTCCGCTCCGAGGCGGGGAGCTACGGCAAGGACACCCGCGGCATGATCCGCCAGCACCAGTTCGAGAAGGTCGAGTTGGTGCAGATCGTCCATCCCGAGCGCTCGTACGAGGCGCTGGAGGAGCTGACCGGCCACGCCGAGACGATCCTGAGGAAGCTCGGGCTGCCGTTCCGCACGATGGCGCTGTGCACCGGTGATATCGGCTTCGCCAGTGCCAAGACCTACGACCTCGAGGTCTGGATGCCGGGCCAGAACGCCTACCGCGAGATCAGCTCGTGCAGCAATTGCGAGGCCTTCCAGGCGCGGCGGATGCAGGCCCGCTTCCGCAACGCGCATGGCAGGCCGGAGCTCGTCCACACGCTGAACGGCTCCGGGCTCGCGGTGGGCCGCACGCTGGTCGCCGTGATGGAGAACTACCAGCGCGCCGACGGCTCGATCGAGGTACCCGCGGTGCTGCGTCCGTACATGGGCGGCCTCGCGACGATCGCCCGGCGCGCCTAGCCCGGCTCGCACCCGCGGCCGCGAACCGATTCGTCGCTGGACATCATGATCCGACCCCTCCTGCAGCTGATCGCGGCCGCCATGCTCTGCGCCGCCGCGCCGGCGCTCGCGAACCTCGTCGTCGTTCTCAATTCCCGCGACGCCTCCGTGACGCTGCTCGACCGCGACACGGGCGCCGAGAAGGGTGTGATTCCGGTGGGCAAGGAGCCGCACCATCTCATCGCGACGCCCGACGGCCGCGAGCTGATCATCGCCTCGGCGGTGGGCAACGAGCTGATCTTCCTGGACGCGACCAGTGGCAAGGTGACGCGGCGGCTGTCGAACGTCCCCGATCCCTACCACCTCGCGTTCTCGCCCGACCGGCAGTGGCTGGTGATCGCGGCCAATCGGCTGGACCGTGTCGACGTCTACCGCGCGTCGGACTACACGCTGGCGAAACGCTTCGAGGCGCCGTCGATCCCGTCGCACATCGCGTTCAGCAGGGACTCGAAGTACGCGTTCGTCTCGCTGCAGGGCAGTCACGAGCTCGCCGCCGTCGACCTCACGACGATGCAGATGGCCTGGAAGATGAACGTGGGGCGCACGCCCGCCGGCGTCGTGACCACCGCCGATGGGCGTCACCTGCTGGTCGGCGTGATGGACGACCACCACGTCGCGGTCGTCGACTGGCAGAAGCGCGAGGTGGTGAAGAAGCTGGCGACCGGCGCGGGCGCGCACAACCTCGCCCCGCACGGCGATGGCCGCTTCATGTACGTGTCGAATCGCGTCGAGAACACGATCAGCGTGATCGACGAGCAGAAGCTCGAAATCGTCCGCAAGTACAGCGTGCCGGGCGGTCCCGACTGCATGGACCTTTCCGCGGACGGCAAGGAGCTTTGGGTGACGTCGCGCTGGGTGATGAAGGTCTCGGTGCTCGACCTCGCTTCCGGCAAAGTCGTGCGCCAGTACCCCGTCGGGCGATCGCCGCACGGGATCTTCGTCTCGAAAGCGCCGTCGGCCCCGGCAACGTCGGTCCCCGCGGTCGCGACCACGGCCGCTCCCGCCGCGGTTCCGGCACGGGCGGCGCCAACGCCCGCGAAGGCGGCCGGTCGCACCTGACGTGAAGATGCGCGCCTCGCTCGCGGCGGTGGCCGTTCTCGCGCTCCTGGGGAGCGCGGCCTCGGACGCGCAGGACTGCAAGGGGACGCTCTACCTCACCTTCGACACGGGCAACATGGCGTACGCCGAGGTGATCGCGGCGACGCTCGCTCGGCACGACGTCAAGGCGACCTTCTTCCTCGCCAACGAGAAGACGCCGCGCGGGGACCACGCGCTCGACGCGGGCTGGAAGGACTACTGGGTGGCGCGCGTCCGGGAAGGGCATGCGTTCGGTTCGCACACCTGGCGTCACGGCAAGACGCTTCGCGACGCCCCCGGCGGCAGCATAGTGTTCCGGCCGGAATTCCCCGCCGGGCCGGCCGAAACGCTCCCGGCAGCGTCCTACTGCGCGGAGCTGTCGCGCGTCGACGATGCCTTTCGCGCGCACACCGGCCGCGGGCTCGACCCGATCTGGCGCGCCCCGGGCGGGCGCACGACGCGAAACGCCCTGGCGGCGGCGAAGGCCTGCGGTTACCGTCACGTCGGCTGGTCGCCAGCCGGCTTCCTCGGCGACGAGTTGCCGTCCGCAACGCACCCCAATCGCGCGCTGGTCGAGCAGGCGGTGCGCTCCGTCAAGGACGGCGACGTGCTGCTGATGCACCTCGGCATCTGGTCGAGGAAGGATCCGTTCGCGCCCATGCTCGACGAGCTGCTGGCGCGCCTCAAGGGGCGGGGCTTCTGCTTCGCGACGATTCCCGTGCGGGGGTGACGGCGTGCCGGAGACGATCGCGAACGGCGTCGGTGCGTTGCAGGGCTGGCTGTTCCAGGCGCTGGTGCTGCCGGTGCTCGCGTCGCTCGGCGCGCTGCGCTACACGGAGGACGCGTTCAACGGTACCGAGGAGTTCGTGCTGGGTGCGTTCGAGATCGCGATCCTGGTGGCGATCCTGCTGCCGCTCGAGCGCTTCCTGCCCTACGAGCGCCGGGCGGCGGGGTCGCGCGCGGTGCGGGTCGACCTGATCTATACCGTCCTGCACCGGCTGGGCATCTTCCCGCTGTTCTTCTTCCTCGCCTTTCGGCCGCTCTTCGATGCCGCGCAGGCGTGGCTGCATCTCCACGGCGTGCCGACGTTCGGGCTGGAGACGCTGCTGCCCGGACTCGCCGAGGCGCCGCTCGTCGCGTTCCTCGCCTACCTCGTCGTGCTCGACTTCGCGCAGTACTGGGTGCACCGGGCGCAGCACCGTGTCGACTGGTGGTGGGCGCTGCACGCGCTGCACCACAGCCAGCGGCAGATGACCTTCTGGACCGACAACCGCAACCACCTGCTCGACAGCGTGATCACCGACTCGATCTTCGCCGCGATCGCGCTCGCCATCGGCGTGCCGCCGGCACAGTTCGCGCTGCTCGTCGTGCTATCGCGCATGGTCGAGAGCCTCTCCCACGCCAACGTGCGGCTCTCGTTCGGCGCGGTCGGCGAGCGGCTGCTGGTGAGCCCGCGCTTCCATCGCCTGCACCACGCGATCGTCGCGAGCCCGCACGGCGGCTATCGCGGGGTGAATTACGCCGTGCTGCTGCCGGTGTGGGACGTGCTGTTCGGCACCGCCGACTTCCGCCGCGAGCCGGGCCCGACCGGCATTGACGACCAGCTGGCGGGACGTGATTACGGCGAGGGCTTCTGGGCGCAGCAGTGGCTGGGGCTGCAGCGCATGGTCGGTCGGCGTTGACCCGCGCGGTCAGGAGGCGGCGCGCAGCCGCGGCTGGTGCGGCCGCTCCTGGCTCAGCAGGACGTCGTAGTAGCCGCGCACGCGATCGACGAACACCACGGGCATGCCGCCCCGCGCGTAGCCCAGCTTCGCCTGCTCGTAGTACTCCGGCAGCGCGAGCAGCGGCAGCGTCTTCTTCACGTCGGACCACAGATCCGGATTGAGCTTCTGCTTCTGGGCGAGCACGCGCGCGTCTTCGACGTGACCGAGGCCGATGTTGAACGCCGCGAGCGCGAGCCACGTGCGGTCAGGCTCGCCGATGCGTGGGGGCAGGCGGGACTTGAGGTCCCGGAGGTAGCGCGCCGCGCCGAGCGCGCTCGCACGCGGATCGAGACGGTCGGCGACGCCGAGGTGTCGCGCGGTCTCCTCGGTCAGCTGCATCAGGCCGCGCACGCCGGTCTCGCTGGTGGCGAGCGGCTCCCACTGCGACTCCTGGTACGCGATCGCGGCGAGCAGCCGCCATTCGACGCCGGTCGACTCCTGCGCCTCGAAGAAGATCTTCCGGTAGTCGGGCAGCACGCTCCGGATCCGCTCCTGGAACACGCCGGCGTCGATGCGCGGCACGCTGCGCTCGTGCCCGAAGTAGCGGTCGGCGAGCCGCGCGACGAGCCCGTCTTTGCGCGACGCCGCGAGAAAGGCGTCGATTCGCTTGCGCAACGGGTCCTGGTCGGCGGGCAACAGCCAGGCGAGGTCGAGCTTGGGCCCGGCCGAAAAGGCGACCTCGAAGCCCAGGTAGACGTTGCGCGCCACGGCGGCGTGCAGGGAGGTGACGAGCGCATAGTCGGCACCGCCCTCGCTCACCTGGGAGATCAGCGCTGCCGTGGTCGGCTGCGCGGCCGGTACGAAGCGCACGTCCGGGTGCTTGGCGCGCACGCCGGCAAGCACCGCGTCGAGCCGAGCCGTCTCCACGAAGGCGACGCTCGCGCCCGCGAGGTCCTTCCAGCTGCGCGGTCGGAAGCCTTCGCTGTTGCAGATGATCACCGGCTCGACGGGGTGGAACCCCGCGCTCCAGGCGAGCGGCCGGGGCGCGCCGTCGGGCCCGGGCGGCAGGGCCCCGTCGGGAGGGCGATAGAGCCCGCCGACGCCGACGTGGCCCTCCCCGGCGGCGAGCCGCGCGGTCAGATCGTCACGATCCTTCGCCTCGACGACTCGCACCGGCAGTCCTGCGTGGGCGGCAAAGCGCATCAGGAGGTCGTGCTCGAAGCCGCGCGAACCACCCTCCGGGCCATCGTGCCAGGACGTGGGGCCCGGATAGACGATGACTACGAGCGCGTCGTCCGGCAGTGGCGGTGGCGCGGCGGGCTTGCAGCCTGCGACGAGTCCCAGCAGGGCGAGCGCAAGCCACGCCGGGAGCGTTCGCACCGCCTTCGCGACTGCGGCGAATGCTGGTCGCAAGCGTGGCCTTTGCAGTGGCTGTGGTGCCTCGCGGCTCGCGCTCGCGCGAACCGGATGCAGGCTATTGTAGCGACGGCGAGGGCCCTCGCGCCCGCGCGCGTCCGACGGCCGGCGAGCGCGGGCCGCGATGCGGCTATAATCCGCGCTCGCACTCCTAGGCGCGTGCCCAGATCATCGGCGGGCCGCCCCGCATTGCATGGTCGTGAACCTGGTCAGGTCCGGAAGGAAGCAGCCACAGCGATTCTCTGCAAGTGCCGGGGGAACGGCTCGCCACCCCTTGCATCGGGCGTCCGGGTCGCCGGACGCGTCCGGCCGATCCCGAGCAAACCGTCCGCGCGAACGCTAGACCCCACCCGGCCCGAACGATGTCGCACCAAGCGCTGGCCCGCAAGTGGCGGCCGAAGACCTTCGCCGAGCTGAGCGGGCAGGAGCACGTGGTCACGGCGCTCGAGAACGCGCTCGCGCGCGGTCGCCTCCACCACGCGTACCTGCTGACCGGAACGCGCGGCGTCGGCAAGACGACCATTGCGCGCATCCTTGCGAAGAGTCTCAACTGCGCGATCGGCGTCACCGCGACGCCGTGCGGGACGTGCGCGGCGTGCACCGACATCGACGCCGGCCGCTTCGTCGACCTGCTCGAGCTCGACGCCGCGTCGAACACCGGCGTCGACAACATGCGCGAAATCCTCGACAACGCGCGCTACGCGCCCACGGTCGGCCGTTACAAGGTCTACCTGATCGACGAAGTCCACATGCTGTCGAAGGGCGCGTTCAACTCGATGCTGAAGACCCTCGAGGAGCCGCCCGAGCACGTCAAGTTCGTGCTCGCGACCACCGATCCGCAGAAGATCCCGGTGACGGTCCTGTCGCGGTGCCTGCAGTTCAACCTGAAGCCGTTGCCGCCCGAATCGATCGCAGCGCGCATCGACGCGATCCTGGAGGCGGAGGGCATCGCCCGCGAGGGCGCCGCCGTCGCGCTCATCGCCCGCGCGGCGCGTGGTTCGATGCGCGACGGCCTGTCGCTGCTCGATCAGGCGATCGCCTACGGCGGCGGCGAGGTCCGCGAGTCGGTTACCCGCACGATGCTGGGCGCGGTGGACCGCGGCCACGTCTATCGCATCGTCGACGCCCTGGGAGCCGGAGATGGCGCAGCGCTGCTCGCGGAGGCCGACGGCTTCGCCGCACTCGGCCTCTCGGCGGCGGCCGCGCTCGACGAACTTGCGTCGTTGTTCCACCGCATCGCAGTTGCCCAGGTCGTGCCGGCCGCAGCCGCGAACTTCGACGACGGCGAGCGGGTGGCGGGCTACGCCGCGCGGATGTCGCCCGAGGCCGTGCAGCTGGCCTACCAGATCGTCGCGCAGGGCAGGGCCGATCTCGCCATCGCCCCGGACGAGTCGATCGGACTGTCGATGACGTTGCTCCGACTGCTGGCCTTCGAGCCGACACCTGCGGAAGGCGGCCGGGACGGGCCGTCGGCGTCGTCGCCGCGCAAGCGGGGACCCGATGTCGTTCCGACCGGAGTCGAGACGCGACCAGAACGACCGGCGGCGCCGCGCGTGGTGACCTCGCCCGTCCCGGTGCGCGGCGACGACGTGCGTGATCCCGATGCCGTCGCCGCGCGTGCAGTGCCACCTGTACCGCCACCCACACCGCGCCGCGATGCGGCGGGGACGGCGACCGTGGCGGCTGCGCGGCCGCTGCCGGACGATGCGGCGGCATGGCCCGAGTACGTCGCGGCCCTGCGACTGTCGGGCATGGCCTCGCAGCTCGCGGCGCAGACCGAACTTCGCTCGGTCGAGGGACACGTCGTGAACCTGCGCCTGCCCGCCACGCACAAGCATCTTGCCGACCGTGCCTACTCGGACAAGCTCAAGGCGGCGCTCGAGCAGGCGGCGGGACGCCGACTGATGCTCGCCTTCGAGGTCGGCGACGCGGCACCGTCGTCGCTCGCCTCGAAGGAGCGCCGCGAGCGGGCGGAGGCGCGCGAGCGCAACGAAGCGGCATTCCGCGACGAGCCCTTCGTGCGCGAGGTCGTGGCGCGGTTCGACGGCCGCGTGCGTCCCGAATCGATCAAGCCGCTGCCCACGGGAGAGGAGCCGAAACGATGATGAAGAACCAGCTTGCCGGGCTGATGAAGCAGGCCCAGCAGATGCAGGACAACTTGAAGCGCGCGCAGGAGGAGCTGGCGCAGCTCGAGGTCGAGGGACAGTCCGGCGCGGGGCTGGTCAAGGTCGTGATGACCTGCAGGCACGACGTCAAGCGCGTGTCGATCGATCCGTCCCTCGTCGGCGAGGACCGCGACATGCTCGAGGACCTGGTCGCCGCCGCGTTCAACGACGCGGTGCGGCGTGTCGAGGCGACGACGCAGGAGAAGCTCGCGGGCTTCGCCGGCGGCATGGGCATGCCGCCGGGGTTCAAGATGCCGTTCTAGGCACGACGGCTTCGCCGACAGCGGAACCGCCACGCCTGCCCCGCGACGATGACGCGATGAGCCCGAAGGGCCGCCCCGAGGTCGAATCACGCCCGGAGCGCTCAGCGCGAAGGGTAGTCCCGTGACCGCGCGTATGCCCGACGCCCGGCCGATGCCCTCGGCCGAGCCCCTGTCGAGCCTCGACGACCTCGCCCGCGCGCTGCGGTGCTTGCCGGGGGTCGGGCCGAAGGCCGCGCAGCGCATGGCGCTGCATCTGTTGCAGCACGACCGCGAGGGCGCCCGGGCGCTCGGCCGGGCGCTCGAGCACGCGGCCCTGCGCGTGCGCCACTGCGAGCGCTGCAACACCTTCACCGAGGAGGCGATCTGCGCGCTGTGCCGCTCCGGCAAGCGGGACCCCTCGCTCCTCTGCGTCGTGGAAACGCCGGCCGATCTCCTCACGATGGAGCAGACCCATGCCTACACGGGGCTGTACTTCGTGCTGATGGGGCGCCTGTCGCCGCTCGACGGCATCGGGCCCCGCGAGATTCGCCTCGACCGGCTGATTCGCCGCGCGATCGACGGCGTCGTACGCGAGGTGATTCTCGCGACCAACTTCACCAACGAGGGCGAGGCCACGGCACACACGATCGCGGAGCTTCTCGCCGCGCGCGGGCTCGCGGTGTCGCGCCTGGCGCGCGGCGTGCCTGTCGGCGGGGAGCTCGAGTACGTCGACGCGGGCACGCTTGCGCAGGCCCTGCGCGACCGCCGGTCGGTCGGCAGCTGAGCGCCGGCGGGCGCAACGGCTCGTCACCATAGCGTTTTCCGGCACGGCCCGCGCCGAC